>MAAC01011118.1_pt1 | contig 344676 bp, 305 predicted proteins | sample 1115981 | NCBI WGS metagenome assembly MAAC01 (sample SAMN04961126, study PRJNA320927) | seawater metagenome | isolation source: sample BD02T64 sea water enriched with oil for 64 days | place: USA:Gulf of Mexico | collected 2013-07-27 | reverse complement strand
TGTTTCTCTAAACGCTTATACCAAAGGCAAAAACCGTTCTTTTCCCAGTAGAGGATCTTAATCTTATCTTTGCGTCGATTGATGAAAACGAATAACGCGGGATCAAATGGATTAAGGGACAATTCATCCTCGACTAACACTGATAACCCACCAATGGCTTTGCGAAAATCTACCGGTGTTGTGCAGAGATAAATGAAAGGGGTATCTTTGCTGGGCCGCATCATTGACTTGCACCAATGCCGTTAACAAATTCTGCCAACCAAGTTGGATCGGGGAATGTGTCAGATATGATCGACACACTTCCTAAGCGGAAGTGAAAGCTTGCTTTATCCCGATTTTCAACCGGTTTAACCTTGGCAAACGCTAGCTTGTCTTTTTTGGTGTTTTTCGAAGAGCCCTCAATAACTCCTTTTTGACGTAACTGGCTTCGCCAGCTATACAAATCCTGTAACCTGAGGCTATGCTCCTTCGCGTATTCCTTTAATCTGCCGTGATATTTCTCTATGGCTTGATGATGAGCAAGCCAATATTTCTGTTTTTCTGTCAATGTTGAGGCATTCATAGAGTTCTCCTATTGAAAACCCTGATGATGCAATAACTCAACATGCTTAGTTAGATGCTGTTTGCCAGACGCTTACGTTCTTGTTTTCATTCGACATCCAATAAGACGGAGATGATAGAGGCGTAATTTGCTCAATATCAGCTGCGAGTTTCTTTAAGGCATGTGTATCAGAGAGGTTTAAGAGGCTATATGAGACATCGGATATCTCGCGATCATTCCCAGCTTTCAGGATGTTCATCAATTCTGCGGTATTCAAAACGACTCCGTGAAAACTAACGCTCGACTATCAAGAGGGAGCGATTTATGCGATCTTCTTCGAGAAGTCGCTTGTTAAGTGAACGTACTAACTTTTCTTGTAGTTTACATGCAATACTATGAATTGAACTAATAAATTAGAAAAGAATAAAACTGTGCAAGCAGCAATTGAAATAGCCATCCAAAAAAATAACTCTAGCCCCCTACGGTGACTTTCTTTGTAATCAGTTTGATAAAAATTAATGCTAAAGCTCTCATAACTTAATCCTGGCATTATAGGCAGAGACAGCTCGGCCACAGTTTCAGCGCTAAGTTCGATAGTTCCAAAGTTGGCCATTTGCCTATATATATATACGCTCCTTAGCGTTAACCCACCCCGATGATGAAGTGTAATTATCAATATATTTAAACTCGTGAATAAGACTTGAGCTGTTCCCCGTCTCAAAAAGAGAAAACTTAAGATCGGAAACATCGTAAGGATTAGGGCTATTAGCAGGCATAACATAAGTGGTGTCAACTACAAGCCTTGAATTGACACCACTCAATGAGGAGGCTTTAATTCTTGATATTTTTTTATCATTCCACTCATATGAATATACCAGCACTTGCCCCATCTCAGATTCAGATTTTTGTTGATAGTATATTCCTATAATTGTTATTAAGAGCATTTGAACTATTAGAGCTCCCAATAAAATTTTCGAAAACTTATTCATTTATATCCGATACCAGAAAGACGAGACATACTTTTCGCAACTTAACGCTTAGCGCATTCGCAAAATTGCGTAGCACTGTTTTTTGACGAATGCCGCACCTTGTTATGTGCTTTGCCAATATGATCCGGTATACCACAAAATACCACAACCCTCACAGTGGAAGAGTACCGGCTCGCCTTGTTTTCTCTTATGTTTTATTGGTTCGTTTATTACTTGTTTGCACTCTAAGCACTTAAAATACTTACAAGAAGACCATTCGTAGATTTCTGGGCTCTTAGAGTGATTTCTATCATCCTTAGCGATCAAAACAACAAGTACCACTAAACCAACTAAGCAGATTGCAGAATTCATTAGTATATTTTCACTAACTGTAAAAAGTAATAGCGAAGCAACACCAAAGATCACACAAAATGCCACTGTCGTGAAGCTTGTTCCTGATGTCTGTGATCTAGCATCCCTAGCTTCTAAATTCATATTTCCTCATACAAATAACGCCCGCAACAGGGGCAAATTGTTTTTAGTGGCAAAGCCACGTTAATTTGTCCAGCAGCACAGCTGCGAGCCCGCTTGCGCTTGTTAGGGTTTTACGCACTCTATGTCCATTTGAGCCCCATAAACACCATTAGTAGTTGGTAATGATGGCGGCCGCTTAAAAAGCATTTTAAATTTTTGACTGGGACACATAGATTTAGAACGGGCCAATACAGCATTCCAAGCATATTCACCTGAATTCCGAGACCTACACAGTATGTGTGCACTATTTCTATTATCGCCTTCATACTCCAATAGACAACCGATTCCTGTTGTTGGGTCATAATCAGCTGTGTCCTCAGCATGAACCGGAATAGCACCCTTCAATTTTCTTGGCTCGAGAACTTCTGTATTGCTCGAAGCGCAACTGGCGAGAATAGCTACGATAGAAATAGCAAAGTAAATTGACTTCATCATACTCGGAAACCTTTTAATGAGACTTAACATTGATTGAACCCAGCCCTAACGCCGGCATCACTCGCCGGAGGTCGCGTGCATGCCCTGGTTATGGCTTACTCGCACCATTTCACATCGACCTTTCGTTTGTTTTCATTTACTGGGCCTGCTAACCCATTACACTCATTACTACCGCACATGTAACCTAATGCCGATGAAACTTCTCCATATTCTTTAACTAGCCCAACTGATTGATCATTGATGAAGTAGAACCTATTTTCATCGTGACCTGTTGGTACCAATATAGGCAGAGGTATAACAACGACAAATGCTCCGAACCCTGACCAACTATAGCCATCGTAGTAGGTAACAACCTCACATGAACCAAAAGAATACGATTCATCTGGTTCTCCCCAAGCTGAAATCAACTCATCTTTGGATAGAGGTTTCGGATTAACTTCGTAATCGAAGCTATTTCTTTCACTGGAAATTGAGACATCATTTTGTTCAGATTCAAATGTTACGAAAGTCCCAACAGCTAAACCAGCGCACCCACTTAAGAGAAGCATAAGATTAACAAACAAGAATTTCTTCACTTACTCTCCATTGCCATAACGCCTTTGGCAGAAGCGTGCGTAGCGCGTCTGGGCTGTGAAGCAGCCGTACTGCCCAAACTTGTTATACGTTTTAACTGAATACATCGTACTTATATGTTTGATAAGTGTCTTTGTATACATAGTTTTTCTTTGCTTCTGATCTTGGTTTGAAATGTTCTTCAGCTTCCGTATCTTTTAAGTTGTAGTGTCTTTTGTTCATAAAGCCGACATTTACCAAGTTCTGATGATCTAGCAGTGGACGTAGATTTCCATCAAGGATATTCGTACCTACAAACCTAAAGTCTACCAAGTTAGGGAAATCTGATAAAAACTCTAGGTTTTCAATTGGTGCGCAATCGTTCAAGCACAAGACTTTTAAGTTTTTCAGAGAACGTAGCTCATCGGACATCTCAAATTTTCGACATGTATTTAGGTGCAGCCATTCAATATCACTTGATAAGGATGACAAACCTTCGTCATTTTCGATTTTAGTGCAGTGATGTAATTCCAATCTTTTAATACATCCAAGGCTATCTATCCCTTCAAACGACTGAATGTTTGATCTAATAAGTTCAACATACTTTGGATTTTCTAAGCCGTCTAAAGCATCAATTCTCTTAGATTTCGGTTTGAAGTCCTGGATAATGTAATAAGAGCTACCTGTGGGAACACGCCATTGCTTCTCATTCTTTTCGAATAAGACATTATGGAAATCACCGTCTTCCAGTTGATCACCCCAAATGGTGTTATATGTCCAATCCATGATGGTGGTTTCTCTTACGTATAACGCCTTGGTGACATGCGCCACCAGGCGTCATGTTGACCAATTTGTTATGTCAATTTCCCGCTAAAATATTTTGGTAACTGCTCACCATATCCTGTAAGAATCTGCTCAACTGTAAAGCCTTCTCCGTTAAGAAGATAGGATATTGCTTCACAAATTCTAATAAGCCAATCGTTTAATATAGTTAGCTGATCTTCGGATATTAAGTTATTTCTACGCAGCATTCCTTCAGGATCAAAAGCCCACAATCTTGGGACTGTTGATATGTCATAAAGCATAGCGATAATTTCCTGATCTATTGTTTTGCCACGAATCTCAACAGCAATAGTTTCGATAATATCCATAACTTCTTTGAAATTATCTTCGTACAGTTCTCCTGAAAATGGTCGAAGCTGCCCCAAGAAGCCTTTTGCCCATTTGGGGTTTTCCACGTCTTCACTATATCCAGAGTGGTAGCTTAATAACTGTATAGCTTCTTCGTAATTCATCAAAAACCTTTGAGACATAACGTCTAATTCAAAATTTTAGGATGTAGTTTAACCTGAATATTTTGCAATTTCTTGTTCTGTGTTTAGTCACTATTACTCCAAGTAAGAACCCCGGGTATTGGATACGGACTAAATCCCTCAAAAACTGGAAATTCTTTCGATTCATCCCCATTAATTTTTACGTAAATCCACGCTTCATGTGACAGGTGCAGCTTATTTCTATCTATTTCTATGGACTCAAGGCCTGCATTATTGAGTATGCTTTGAATAGTATCGCTATCTTCTGGATCAATGCCATTTGTTGCCCCAGCCCCTTGCCATTTGCTACCTTCGAAATGCTCAGCGAGATCTAACTCAGGAGACATAAAGGTTTTTTCTTCCTCGGTGTAATCATTCCTTAGGGGAACATACACACCTTCGATTTCTGGGTGCAAACAAGAACCGCCACCTGTCTGATTCGAAAACACAACCCCAGATTCAAAACAGATGATAAGTCCAAGGCCAACACTATCATAAAGATCAATTTTAGGTTTACTCATGCTCCCTCACACACAGAACGCCGCCAGCAATCGTGCGAAGCATCGTGTTGCCTGGCCTGGTTATGTGATAATTTGTTTGATTTCATGTTCTATGTCTATGCTACAACCTTGGGGTACAAAACACGTAAAACATCCGCCAAAATCATTTTGCCAAAATATATTATTGTCGCTGAGCCTTACTTTTAGCTTTTTGAACTGTTCAGACTCAACAATTTCTTTTGTAAGTATAAAGTCATACATTTGAGAGTCGGACTCTTGTACCACTTTGACAAATCTGATTTGCCCTGGCGAGTCTTCAACTGCTTCTATTGTATCTCCATACATTGCCGAATCCGACATCAAGGGGTGCTCTCTTAGGATGTATAAATCTTTACCTATTTCTTCTACTTCACACCCAGTAGTCAAGCCTTCACCAGGGAATACTATGCTTACATCTTTAATCATTTGCTTCACGCTTTTTGCACATAACGCTCGCAGCACAGGCCGTAGAAAGTTGGCGGCTTTTTTGGAACAAAAAAGATGACTACTTTCGGAGGTCCAGCCCGCAGGGCGATTGTGCCTGTGCTTGTTAAGCGATCACCCATACATTTGCACATATGTAAAACTCTCACCATCAAAAGATTGGGGAATCAGAGAGTGACCTCCAAACATATCGTTTTCACTATGGAAGAAATCAACACTATCAGATGAAAGGAACTCAATATGATATAACGTAAGGTTGCTTATGAATTCCTCTTTAGTTAGCACTGGATCTTCTTCATCTCTCCAGTCGTCGTTATACATGGAGAAACAGTCTTCCACTAGTTTATCTAAAGCTGTGGACTCGTATTTCTCCAGAGATAACAAGTATTTTAGTGCCAACGATTTTACTGATTCTATAGGGTCGCCATTTGGCTCAAGCCTTATTGTCACAGTGGAACCTTTGAAGATGAGCTCACCCTCTAGGGCCCCTTCAAATTTTTCACTTTTTCTCAGGTTCTTCAATACTTCTTCGTACATAGCTTCCTGCCGCTTAACGTCTTTAGCATGCGAGCTGCTTTCTAGCGTCGCTTGCCTATCCTTGTTGTGGGCTTCCCCATTTTCCAATAATTTCATTGAGTGATTTTATCACCTTTTCACGCTTGGAGCCTTTATTTATGCCCTTAGGCAATTTAGCGTACCAAGGATGCCAATAATGCTCTAAATCGTGCCCACGTTCCTTTGTCGAAGGGTGGACTGAATTAGAGAAATACTCCTTACATTCTACGACTTGATCAAGGCTCGAAAATTGAAAAGTGAAGTCACAGACATTCGCGAAGTAGACCCATTTCTCAATCAGATTATCTCTTGAGGCGACAATAGGTATGCCACCCTCATTTCGTGTACTCATGAAATCAACGTGCTTTTTAGGGTCTGCTATTTCCCGCCAAACCTTACTCATGACCTAGGCCCCACAACAGATAATTAGACTCCCCCACCCATACAGGCATGCCATACTGAGGAGGCCATCCTTCTCGGCTTAGGAGTCTCAAATAATGACCAATACTATCGTAGGTGTTGATTTAGCGAAAGAAGTTATTCAGGTTTGTATACATGCGAACCAAAAAGTGCTCTCCAATACAGAGATGACACCGCAAGAATTTCTTGAATGGCTCGCTACTAGCAAGCCACTTCGCGTTGTCTTTGAGGCATGTGGCACATCAAATTACTGGAAACAAAAAGCGTCTGAATTTGGACATGATTCTAGGCTCATTTCTGCTAAGTTGGTTGACACTGTCCGCCAGAACCAGAAAAACGACAAGAATGATGCTCTAGCTATCGTTCAGGCCTCAATGTTACCCGAGATAAAATTTATCGCAGGAAAGAGCAAAGAACAACAACAAATGCAATCGATCATGCGTTTGCGAGAACTATGCGTTAAACAAAAAACAGCTTCAAAGAACCAACTAACGGCACTACTGCTGGAGTTTAATATTCGAGTTTCTATCAGAGATGGCGGATTAGGTGGTGTCATTGAATCTGCGTTGGAAGATGCTGAAAACGGGTTATCGCCAGGATTTCGAAAAGCTCTGCATAGAGCATGGCTTCAGTATCTAGAAATTATCCAATCAATATCCGTCTATGACTCATGCCTTGAGGAGTCGATAAAAGAAACTCCCGATTGTGCAAAGCTGATGAAGATTGAAGGTGTAGGAGTTATCAATGCCGTTAATCTCTATAACATCTTAGCCTGTCAAGATAGCGGTATTTTCAGAAATGGAAAGGATGCAGCTGCCTGTATTGGACTAACACCAGTACAACATTCCTCAGGTGGAAAAACAAAGCTGGGCTCTATCGGGAAACATGTTCGAAATAGTGCCCTTAGAAGTCAACTTGTAACAGGGGCGTTTGCCTACGTTAACCACGTAGCTAGACGGCCGCCAAAAACAAAAAAGGAAGTTTGGTTAAAAGCGTTGATAGAAAGGCGCGGTAAGAAATGTGCCTCTGTTGCATTGGCAAACAAGACAGTAAGGACTGCTTTTTCAATACTTGAAAACAATACATTATATAGAGCAGAATTGATTTAATTCAGCTCAACATTTGTTCTGCAGTGAATTGCAATTAAAGAGATGAAATAGCTAGTTGAGCCAGAACTACACTGAGAGCACTTAGCTCGCCTAACAGAATTGGCCGATTAGCCCGCGTAAATATCAGTGAGCCAGAGATAGCTTCTCAACTAGAGCTCGTACATAAGTTCGCAATCACTTTTTCAAATTGTTTAATTTACTCTTGACGAAGGGGGAGTCTACATAAGTCTACATAAGTGTAGTGAACTGCGTTCACGATAAGAACATTTTTAAAGGCCCTCATTGTACGCCCCTCAACACCCTACATTTCCTTTAAATATCAACCAGTTAACTACACATATATAGCACTGATTTTTGCCTATCTCTCTGCGTAGAAAGTAGACCTTGTTCTTATTGAGACTCGAAATGGTCAATTATGGAAACCATCAAACCCCTTGCAGGCCCCATGATATCACAGAATACATGATGCACTTTGCGTGGATTACAGGCCTTACTTTTCGGTATTCACGAGACCCCTTTGGCTAAAAAACGAAGATATTTACATATAACGGTATATCTGACCGATCATTTATAATGCCGGTTTTCACTACACGTAATGACAACCTTATCGAGGTATCAGCGGCTTAATAAAGAATAGGGTCGATCGGTAAAGCGCTAAAAAGCCAGAGCAGATCAAATATCAATCAAAACCAAGATTTCCAGACATTAACCGTAAGAAACTGGCTTCAAGATGGAAAATGAAGGCTATCCGCAGGACACGTCACAATCTTAATATCGTTGTTATGTTATATTTTTTGAGCATCAAATAGACAGTGCAAAAATGGAACACTAAAAATAACAAAAGGATATTTCTGTGGATATTAGATCAACTCGCAAACCCCTCACCCTCGCTCTTTGTTTTTACCTTGTAGGATGTGGCAGTGCAGGCACGAAGCCAGATTGGGAGCAAGACCTACTTGAAGAATCTCGCCCAGGTGAGGTTCTCAGTTCTGTATTTGATAACGGCGAAGATTACCTGGTCTCAGCCTACGACTACGGCAATTTAACGCTCTCTAGAGTTACCTATGATGGCACTAACAACAGCCCTGTTGCGCTAGAGTCTAGCTTCTCTCTTGACTTAGTCACTTCGTCACCCGACTTGCTTATATCGTCAAGTGATAGAAAATCAATTGGCAACCTTGAAGATATAGAGAGTGAGGTTACTGCTCTCAATAAAAAAGGTGAGCTTGTCTGGCAACGCACTATAACCAGTGGAATGCCGATCGATGTCGCGAGCGGAGAAAGCGCCTATGTCAATATGAGCCTCGTATACCGTGAGGCGGGTGAAAACGATGACGTCGATTTATTACTAACGGGTCTCGACAACCAGGGGAATGTGACATGGCAAAATACCGTATCCGAAAGCAATACCAGTGTCCGCGATTGGGTATTTACCTATGGTAAAAAGAACCAGGCTTGCTATATAAGTAAAGTGGACACGGCTGAATTCTTAACATGCTTAACTCCCGACGGTTCAGAACGCTTTGTGGAACCTCTGGGCCAAAGCACGTACAAGGGCCTGTATACCTTTGAAGAAAATGTTGTAGTGACTAATTCAGTGGGCGAAAAATCAATTGAGATATTTGATAGCGAAGGTTTTCGATACGACCCCATACCTATCGACATAACTATTTACGATATTGTTGAGACACCCAACGGTAAGGTGCACGTGCTGGGAACAAGCACTACCGAACAAGTAGTTATGACTATCGACAAAGGGAAGGTTAGCACCCACGAGTTTCAGATCGCGCCTTGGTATGGGACTACGCACTCGGGGTTTGTAGTGGGTCTTCATAATAACAGCTTAACCTATGATGAAAATAGTAGCGTGTATTTGAGCTCAGTATTGGCAGAGGAAACTAAGATATTAGATTTGGATGCCAGCAAAGCTCAAGCCGTTGTGATTAAAATCACCGCTAATGACGAGGTATCTACTGTCGTCAAAGGAAAGTCGACAACATATCATCACAGAAAAGATGGCGAATGTATCAACCGTTGCTTTAGCATTCCAGAAGTTCAATTCCTAGATGGCGTAGTGGCGCTGGATGACGGCACTCTATTTGTATCCTGGACGGATACTAAGTTAACCCAAATTTGTGATCTGGGTTATTGCGGACTGGTACCACTGGACCCATCAAAAATCACTCTTGCAAAATACAGCGCTCAATAAAACCAAAAAGGGTTAGCGGAAAACCGCTAACCCTTTTTATTGGAACAGAATGCTTAGGCTTTCTTAGCAAGCGCTATATCGTAACCGAAACGTCCCTTACCGCTACGTGCATTGGTTTCGCCCGCTTCAGTAAATGCTACTTCAAACTGTGAAAAGCTAAGTGAGATAGTCTCTCCTGGCTCGCCATCGCTTGAAGCGCCAATTGAGAAGCTGCTAATCAAAGTGTCTTGAAGGGTATATGTAAGGTACTCTTCTAGTTGATCTCCACCAGTAGTGACAAAGTGGATTAACACTTTCTTACCTTTGGTTCCGATTGTCGATTCCTGGACTAACAAAGGCGTCGACTTGTCAGTTGCCTTAGTTAAGGTGATCTCGCTGATGCTAGGACGTGAGGCTTCACGGTTAGCCATTCGCCCAGCGGTCTGAGTGATTGCACGTCCAACGCCCCAGTTAAAGCTAGAAACGTCGATCATCTTCTCGTAACCCGTTGCTGTTGCGTTACCTTCGATTCCTTCAAATTCTAAGTAAATTGCCATTGCTCTATTCCTTAATCAATTGTTGATTCGAGTAACACCTACAAGTGGGTAGACGTACCTAGTTGGTATGATGACCGGCAAACATCGTTGCGCCTGATCTGGTACTAATTATTACAGGCAGCCTGAGAAAATAGAAGCTAAATAAATGTTAAAAAGTCGCTATTTGAGGGGGTCAGATATCACATATTACAGGTTAAATATCAGGCATTTACATTTAATTCGCCACAAAGAGGGAAAGGAGTCGCATATACTGCAAGCAGCACTAGTCACATTAGAACACCCCTTCTGACGACAATTATTGCCAACTATTAGACGGGCGAGCTTGATACGCTACGTAATCCTTCAACCCTCCAATATTGTTTGCGCCATGCTAAGTGAGGGCATCTACCGTTTGGGGGATATCTTGGTCGTAAATTATTAATTATTCTCGTATTAATCGGAATTATCAACAAAAGGGATATTTTATGAAAACGTTACAAGCCATTGTTCTTCTCGTTATTGTTAGTGGCGGTTTGACTGGATGCGTAACAATTTGTGGCGATCAGCTTGGAATTCCACTTTTCTGCTCTATTTAGAGATTGTGAGGGAGAGCCAGCTCCTCGACGTGGATTGGGTATGACTTTGTATCACACACAGTATCTGGTAAATAAAAAAGGAAACCTCATTCGACAGCCAACGCGATGAATGAGGTTTCCTTTTTAGGGCAACCAGCCTCCTAGTAAGAAGACTGATCAAGATATCTATTACCGAATATCTACGCCTTCTTAGCAAGTGCGATATCGTACCCGAAACGCCCCTTGCCACTACGAGCGTTAGTTTCGCCCGCTTCAGTGAACGCGACTTCAAACTGTGAGAAACTTAGGGAGATAGTCTCACCTGGCTCGCCGTCACTAGAAGCACCAATTGAGAAGCTGCTGATAAGCGTGTCCTCTAGCGTGTAGGTTAAGTACTCTTCGAGCTGATCACCACCGGTAGTCACGAAGTGGATCAACACCTTCTTACCTTTGGTTCCAATGGTCGATTCCTGGATCAACAATGGTGTGGATTTGTCAGTCGCCTTAGTCAAAGTAATCTCGCTAATGCTCGGGCGAGATGCTTCACGATTAGCCATTCGACCCGCAGTCTGAGAAATGGCACGTCCAACACCCCAGTTAAAGCTAGAAACGTCGATCATCTTCTCGTAGCCCGTTGCTGTTGCGTTACCTTCAACTCCTTCAAATTCTAAGTAAATTGCCATTGCTCTATTCCTCTATACGTTTGTGATTCGAGTAACATCTACAGTGGGTAGACGTACTTAATTTAAGTGGTGACCGGCATTCATCGTTGCGCCTGATCTGGAATAAATTATTACAGGCTCTCTCGAAAAATTGAAGTAAAATAAGTGTTAAAAAGTCACCTCTCAAGCCCGTCAGATATCACAAATATAGAGGGGGTATTACTCGCTGGGGTGGACTACGCAGCCACCAATGACGTCGCCATTCCACTTGGATTTAAGCGCTGTTTTGATTTCGGATAACGGAAACCGGTGTGAAATGAACGGCTGCAATTCCCCCTCATTGACCCACTGCATGATCTTCTCCATACGCTCAGGTCGAATACTCTCGTCATGCTGGGTTGATATTACCGTTGGGCAACCAAGCACTTTGAGCCCTTTCATCATGATGAGGTTAGTCGGCAGCATATTGGCATTCGGCGCACCTCGTTGGCCTTTCCCCTTAGCAACAAAGGGCGTTGACGCCCAACCCACGACTAAAAATCGCGCGCCAAACTTAACGCAGCGCATGCTCTCCAATGAGATTTCACCCCCGACACCATCATAGACCATGTCGACACCTTTCCCACCCGTAAGCGCTTTTACCTCATCCCTGAAACGACGTACTCCTGCTTCCCCCTCTGGCGCTTTACAGTTAATCACATGGTCTGCGCCCTGCGCTTTCACCACTGCCAGCTTCTCATCGGAGCGGCCAGTAGCGATAACCGTCGCCCCGAGAATTTTGGCGATATGCACGGCCGCTAAACCAGTCGATCCAGATGCGCCATGTATGAGCACGGTTTCCCCCGCCTGCAGCTGCCCACAAGCGATCAAGCAGTGATAGGCCGTCTCGTAGCTACCTAACAGGTTGCAGGCCTGATCAAAGCTAAAGCTCTCAGGAATTGGCCTAATCGCTGCTTCTGGGGCTACCGCATAGGTGGCGAACCCACCATACTGCTGATACTTCCCTGGTGATCGAGGTCCAGTGACAAACCCATCCACATACACCCGCTCCCCCACCGCAGCCACATTGCTGTCTACCGCATCACCGACCCACACAACGATTCCGCTGTATTCCAGTCCTGGCGTATAGGGCAATGGCGGCATGTGCTGGTACTGACCACTGGTCATCAGCAAGTCAACCCAACCCACGGATGCGCTCTTTATCTCAATAATAACATCGCACTCACCTAACGTACTTGAGTCTGGCATTGGTTGATCTTCTAGCGTTAGGTATTTATCTACCCCTTCCAGAGGGTTCTCTGCAAATTCAGTGACTCTTACTCGCTGCCCCATAGGCAGGCCTTGTGTCGAATTAGTCATGGTTAGCTCCTTCAACTTCGTTTTCCATTACATTCTTCACATTGAGTTCATTGCTAAATGACGACATGATCTGCGCCACTGTTTCTACCCCGTGAATTCTTCCAACGCTTTTACCTGCTTGAAAATAATCTTTATACCCCATACCGTCCCTAGAGGATCGTTTAAATTTCCACAGCGATAACACCGCATAATAAGTACGCGTCCAATGTTTGGTTTTGCGGCCTTTTAATAACATACGCGCAATAGGTCCCGCTTTAGCCCCCATTTTCTTCACCGATTCCGTTTCAATAATTGCACAAGGCACACCCGATATTTTGTCAGTTAAGACAATATCTTTCTCTTCGGCATTCACAATGGAGTCCTTATAGTCACTGTGAGCGACACATTCTTCGGCAGCAATAAAGCGCGTGCCTAATTGAACACCCTGATACCCCATATCCAATACTGTCGACATATCTTGTGCATCACCGATACCCCCTGCACATAAGATGGGTACGCCTAAGTCTTTTGTTTCTTCAAATAACTGTGCCGCATTTAAGGTACCCGCATGCCCTCCAGCATTATCGTTAACACAAATTAGTCCATCAACCCCAGCCTTCAGCGCTCTTTCTGCCCACTTTCGCGTCGTAATATTGTGATAAACAATACCGCCATAGGCGTGGGCTTTATCCACTACCCATTGAGGATTTCCTAGTGCTGTCACAAAAAAACGTATGCCCTCTTCCAACGCAATATCCATCCATTTTTTCATTCGCTCTTCATATGCGCTAACAGACTTTTCGACAATCACATTCATGCCGATGGGTTTGTCTGTGATGCTTTTTATTAACTGTAAACCCTCACGAAAATCATGCTGATGGGCATACACCATAGCGATGGGTTGAATAATACCTATCCCTCCCGATTCAGACGCTGCCGCGACTAATTCTGGGTTACTACAGGGATACATGGCGCCACAGATAATCGGCAATTCGATTCCCGCGTGTTGTAAAAAGGTATTCGCTTCAGTTATTGATGATATGGCTGCAGTAGTGTTTGTTCGACTAGCGGTGTTCATTATTGTACTTTCCCCGTGACTTATTCTTATTTCTTAGATAAGAGACTCTACGTGTTATTGCGTTCTAGCGTATTTACCAATCGCTCCAAACGCTCTAAATTACGATCAAGGCTAGATTGTTTATCTGCGTCCAACGCATAGCTTTTGGTTGGCGCTAAAACACCACCCAACGTAATACTGATAACTTCGTTCACAAGCCGTTCCCGGTCAAATTTAGCTTTATTGAGTGCGAGTACATTCCACCCCGTATGCTCCAAACATCCAAAAATCATATCTCTAATGGTTTGCGGTGAAATTCCGGGCTTGATCTCACCTTGAACGATTCCCTCTTCAAGTACCGTCAACAGAATCTCACTGTACTGCCTTGTCAGTTGATGCATTTCAGAATGAGGGTAGCTATCTAACGGGCGTACCTCTTGAAGCAATAGACGATACAAACCAATGTCCTCGAAAAAACCATCGATATGACGGCTAATCACAACCCGTAGTTGATTCTCTAAACCGGTAATACCAATCAAGCTGGTCTGTGTCGATTCAATCAATTTTTTGTAGAATCGGGCAATGACTTGCGCTAACAAGTCTTGCTTACTTTCGAAGTATTTATACACGGTGCCTTCGGCTACGCCTGCTAATTTGGCTATTTCACTGACCGCTGTTTTCTCGTAACCCCTAGCAGAAAATATCGAATAGGCCGCCGTTAAGATATCGTTCTCACGTACTGCCCTGGGTTGTCGTGTTCTAACAGAATCCACTTAGTGAGCCTCACTCATTAGTTCAATTATCAAAACATAGTGAATAATTGACATATTTACTATAAAAATTCCGTAAACCATCGATTTATGGCAAGAAAGACACCGTTAGTGAGCGAAACTCACCCTTACTGCAATTCTGCAAAGTGAATTTGCAAAAACGGGTAATTGTTTACACCCAGTGCCTTCCTTAAGCTTTAGCTCACTAACAACAAGAAATGACGGAATAAATCCAATGGACCTAGAAAACAAAAAAAGAATGTTGTTCTGCCTACCAGCCCTACTTTTCCTGACACTACTATCAGGCTGTGTGGCGAGTGGAAATGACACCGTATCAACCAGTTACGGTGAGCTCGTCGGTCACACCAATGGCAAAGTCCGCACTTTCAAAGGCGTACCATTTGCGGCACCACCCATTGGACAACTTCGCTGGGCACCACCACAACCGCTTGCAAGCTGGGATGGAGAACGAGAAGCGTTAAAAGATGCACCAGGCTGTATACAGGGGGGATTTCCTACCAGCGTATTCAATGGCAATGAAGATTGCTTGTTCCTCAATATATGGGCTCCCGCAACACCAGGCTCTTACCCCGTTATGGTATGGTTTCATGGTGGAGGGCTCTTACAAGGTTCTGCAAGTGAGGCTCAATACAATGGGCGTAAACTGGCAGAAGAAAAGAACGTCATTATTGTTAACGTCAACTCTCGATTAAGTTTTATGGGGTATGTTGCCACATCACAACTCAGTACCGAATCCTCCCATGGTGGTTCTGGGAACCAGGGATTCCTTGATCAAATTGCCGCACTGCAATGGGTAAAAGACGAGATATCTGTATTTGGTGGAAACCCAGAGAACGTCACAATCTTCGGTGAATCTGGGGGCGCTATTAGCGTCTGCACTTTAATCGCCTCCCCCCTTTCTGACAGTTTGTTTCAAAAAGCCATCATGCAAAGTGGCTCTTGTCGTATGGTACGTACACCAGATTTAGCAGGAGGTGAAAAGAAAGGCCTAGATCTATTAGCAAAATTAGGTTGTGACACCTCACCTGACCCGCTGGCTTGCGCAAGAGCAATGCCTATTAAAGATATCATCGACGCCGTCGACATCAAGACCAATGAGCTCTTTGTCGAACACCCAGATGACTGGGCTTACTACCCCACATCAAATATTGACGGCCACTTCCTACCCGCACACCCAATGGAATTACTCAAGCAAGGGGTAAAACCAAACGTCTCCTTACTCTTGGGCACGAACAAAGATGAGGGCAGCATGTTTATCGGATTGCGGGATCATGCCAACGATGAGGATAGTTATAGGGATTACCTCACCTTTTTCTATGGTCCTATGGCGCCATCGTTTAACCAAGTTTATCCGCTTGCAGATTACCCTAGCGCAGGGCATGCCGCAGCGGCCATTGCGGGCGATGGATTTATGGATTGCCCTTCTCGGGAGATGGGCGACATCATGAGTGACACCGAACACCCCGTATTTATGTACCAATTCGTACAAGAAGTCAGTAGCTTTACCACTGATTTTATTTTGGAATTACAACGTGGTGATAATACTCCACCCTGGGGAACCTATCACACCGCAGAAATCCCCTTTGTATTTGGCATCAATAGCGTTTTAGGGCACACCCAAACAGAAGACCGTGCCTACACGCGTGACATTATGATGAGCTACTGGACTAACTTTGCGACGACGGGAGATCCAAACAGTCCTGAGCTTCCCCTATGGCCCCAGTATTACTCAACCCAAACCGACTATATACGCTTAGGGGGTGATTTTGACATTGCCAGCAATCACAAAGCGAGGCAATGTGACTTTTGGATCAACACCTTCTTTGCTGGTGGTAACTGGTAACATTGCCAACACCTATTGTGTAAGTCCTTTTGAAACACTCTTGACGTTCGTTTGAAATAGAGACTTACACAATACTCTACACGCCCACTACTCACTCAGCACAGGATGTATCATACTCAACAGATACTGGAAACACTGCCTGTCGCAGTGAATCATAACCTTTGAGTATCATCATGAATGACTGGGACGATCTTCGCTTTTTTCTTGCGGTTGCCCGTAACGGTACCGTTTCTGGGGCCGCCCGCCTGCTTGAAGTCAATTACACCACTGTCATCCGGCGACTCAATAGCTTTGAGGAAACCATGGGATTCGCCGTATTTGAACGCCTTCCTAACGGTTATGAATTAACTCGCGCGGGTAAAGAACTATTGCTTTCTGCACAAACCATCGAGAAAGAATTCTTCCGCCTGGATAAGTTCAGCAAAGGTAATGATACCGATTTACACGGCACTATACGTATCGCCACGACGGACCTACTTGCCTCTATTATCATGCCAGAAGTAAGTGACTTTCTATTATTGCATCCACACATCGATGTGGAAATCATCAGTGACAGCAATAGAGTTGACTTGGATAACCGGGAAGCGGATATCGCTATTAGAATCACCAACCAGCCCCCCAAGCACTTAGAAATGCGCAAAATTGGCAATGTTGGAGGATCAATTTATGCCTCCAAAAAATACTTAAGCACACGAGCGACATTACCGGAGAACTCTCAGGAGAAACATCTCTGGATTGGCTGGGATGACAACATCACTCATGATGCCACCAGTCAATTAATCGAAGATTTCATTCCTCACAACACTCGTACTATCTGTAAAGTTAATTCAGGCACATCACTGCTGAGCGCTATAACAAATGGCATTGGCATTGGGTATCTTTGGGATTTTATCGGTGATAACGATCCGCAGTTAGAAAGGGTTTATCCAGACACACACTACCAAATAGATATGTGGTTATTGCTAAGTAAAGACCTATATTCCACCACACGCTTCCAGACAGTGATCAACTATCTGGAAAACGCATTTAAGGTGAAGTCGAACTTTTTACAGGGTTAACCAACATGCCTTCTATATCCAATTAGAACCCGCTAAATTATAATTGTGCGCAGCGACATTACCCCCTAGCTTTTGCAGTTTCGTCTCACTCCCTACAATTATTTGCCATACACTATCAACCTTGGATTTGGAGTTATCTTCATTCATAAACTCTACCATCGTACTTTCAGGCTTCCATTTTCTATCTTGTTTATTACCACCAATATAAACCCCTCGTCCATCCGTTAATCCCATAGTGCTACGTTGATTCAAAGGATTAAATACGGCGGGAGTCAATGCAACCAATTGGGCTTGGTTCTTATAGGCGGCAAGCGCTTCTGGTGATGGTGCGACAATCACCCCAAGGCTAAAATCATTACCCAAATCCAGCGGCTCTAACCATTGCTGGTTGATACTATTGTCAAATGCCACATTCCAGCCCCTCATTAGCTCTCCGACTTTTTTTACAACTGAACGATAAACATGGAGACCGACAGAGCTCGCGGCCCCATTACCTGCTGCTGTATCGCCACCATTAGGATAGAGGTTGCCTACCAAGGTTGAGTGTGTACCAGGAACGCCGTATATATTAAAATTTCTACCCGCGACATTCCCCGTCATGGCAGGAATAGTCGGTGCAAAACCCACGGAGCGTTCATCGTGCGCATAAAATCCATGAAATTGGCTAACGTGCTCCGGCAACTCCCACCAGTTGATTGAATTTTCGCACATTGTATTTAGGCTTGAAACAATGGTCTTATTGAGGTTTCCAGTATAATGAGATAACCATAAATTACCTGCCATTAGCGTAACATCAATCCAACCTAAATCTAGTGCACGCATATTAGTACCAAGGCCTGACACTGGATCAAAGACAATTAATTTGATATCAATATTGATATCGGATGGATCATTTTCCTCGATCTTATCCCATATTTTAGCCAGCATATGCGCCGCATAGATGCAACCAATACCACCGCGACTCCACCCCATCAACGTTACCACAAGGTCATTATCCGCTTGGCCATTTTGAGCTTGTTGATTTGATATTTTTAGATTCACTCTGGCATTCATAACAAAGTTCACAATATCTTGAACGTCATCCCTCATCCGTACACCAAAGAATCTACCTGTATAATCAGTAATAGGGTTTCCATCGACCTTACTCAGGCCAACACCATGTATTCGTAAAACATTGGCTTGCTGCTGATTAACAGCCCGTGTATAAAATCCGAAACGGGACACAATTTCGCCATGTATAAATCGCCCCTGCTTTATGAAATCATCATTGTAATTCGAATCAGTGCCATTATAAAAAACATGTAGCTTCATACTATTGCCTATTATTAAACAAATATCATTCCCTATAATTAGACCCAAACATGGTGAACGTTATAGGACGAGAATGAAGTTTAATAAGGCAAGAGATCAAAAGAACGGGCAAAAACACGCTAGAATCGTGGTAACTTAGTAACGGAAGTTAAAGTGACATCGGCGGTAGCGGTAAAACCATCAACTCGCCCCCCTTTCCAGATAAACCATTGCTATTCACAATGGTCTATCTATCTAAGGCTATGATGGAAGATTAAAGAGTAGCGATTCCAAATAGGTTGTAATCACTTTCGCCACAGCTATTGACCGCACGAACTCTGAAATATTGCGGCCCAGTGCTCAAACCGGTGATCGGCTTAGCGTCGAACTCAGTTGATGCTTCATCCCTCCAGTCAGAAACATCAAAATCCCACATTTGTATCGTGTACAAATCCGCTGTGGGCACAGTGTTCCAACTAACCAACACGCTGCTGTCAGTCGTTGCCGTCACTGTGGGTGGAGACGGCTCTATTGGAGCTGTTGAGCAAGATGAATTAAGAACTGCGTTCACAGAGGCAAGTAGGTCAAGTCGTGGCTTGATCAGTTCATTACGAAAATCCAGAAGTTGATCACCATAGGCTTCGACTACCTGCTGCAAGTAATCGATACCAGCCTCTGGGCCTGATGCAGCACGCATAACGGCAAAGGCTCCAGCAACATGTGGTGCTGCCATGGAAGTACCACCATTTGCGGCGTATTGCCCATTACGAATTGAAGATGTTATTAATGAACCTGGTGCCAAAAGGTCAAGCATTCTTGCACTGTTACTAAAACCACTAATAGCATCAGAGCTGTCCTCCGTCGACCCTACTGAGATAGCCGAAGAAATGCAGGCAGGAACACCAATAGCATCGGATTTCGCACCATTACCTGAAGCCACAACAACAGCGATTCCGGCATCCCGTAAATCATTGATCGGGGCCGCAAGTATATGGTCATCGCACACAGACGCATAAGATCCAGAAGATAAGCTCAGGTTAACGGCTGCTATATCCATTGCTGCGGCATTATCAAGCACCCAGTTAAATGCTTCGATAAGGTCAGACTCATAGACGTTATAGCAAATTTCATTCACTTCATCTGGGCAAAGTTGACGAGTAACAATATTGATAGGAACAATGTTCGCCCCCGGTGCTACACCTCGCTCTCCAGCGTCCCCCGCAAAACCTGCAACGATTCCAGCAACATGGGTACCGTGGTCGCAGACACTACCATAAACACCGAAGCAGGCACTTCCAGCGCCTGTTCCGACTTCCGCTTCGCCTCCGTTTGGACAAGTGGAATAGTCACCTTGAGCGGGGTTGTGTGTGCTGAAGCAAGCTTCACCCGCAATTCGGCCACCGAAAAACGGATGAGATGTTTCAACACCACTATCGATCACAGCAACAGACGTGCCATAGCCAATATGTCCGTTAGTATGCGTGGCGACTGCGTTAATTCTTTGAGTTGATTCAAGGAGTTGAAACTTGTAGCCCGCATTCTCCTTCACCATTTCAAATTCCCCGCTATCGATCAACAGGTCGAGGGTCTTACTATCAACTTCCAGCTCCATCAGCCCCCATTTTTCAAAGGATCGATTAACCTTTACTCCTTGTAACTGCAATGAGGATTTAACAACCGCAAGCCCAACCTTTGCGTGTCCTGAAAAATCCTGGGGTGATGCTTTTACGATCACACTCACTTTTTTACCACCAATAGTCTTCGCTTTTAACTGATGATAATTCTTCGCGACCTGTAGACGATGCTCCGCCGCCACCTCATTACTGCCTGCATAAGTCGGGATAGATATCGAGGACAATGCAGATATAACCGTTAGGGCTAAAGCCTTAACAATATGTCTATTATTTTTTCGTTGCTTCAATTTTATTTCCTTTTTTATCACTACGATTAATAGCGTATTTTTATCCATAGGGTTAATTGTCGATTTAATAATCACAACATTCGCTACAACAAACATTGCAAAAAAATCAGACCAATTATGGGAACGCAAAAAAAACCGAGGTAGACTTTTGAGGACACAAATATTGCAGAGTAGGACAGACATACAAATAAATAGTAATAACGGAAGGTAGGACACATTTCGTTATTACTATTTATATCAAGAGTGAAGGTGCGTAAAAAACCAGCAACGGAGGAAAATAACGAAAAATATAAACAGAATATAGTCTGTAATAAATATAGCGTTGATCGCTTACGGTGAAACAATAACCTTCGTCTGGCTCGGTGCAATTTGAACACCCGCAGGCATATTTGCGCTGGCACCATTGTGTGCGGTCATCGATGTAAGATGAATGCACTTTTGCCCTTCGATAAGTACTTTAGAACTCCCCATCTTAAACAGTACTTTGTCCATATTCTTACCGGACACAACGCCGCCAGCAGTACCCGCCTCATCGCCTGAGGAACGGGAAATTTCAGACTTTAACGTCACCACTTCTTTACCCACGAATTTCACCTTGGTTGATGTCTTACTGGCTTGATTCACCATTGCAATATTCGGGTAAGGAATGGGAATCGGCCCCGCGGGTGGTGCCGGTGTTTTACACACATCAGGAAAGGCAAATGCTTGGCCACCGGCTTTGGTTGAGGCTGGAAAAATTGCAGGCATATCTATCTCCTATCCGAGGTGGATTTTTTCGGCTCGAACCTTAAAATCATCATCGGTTTTATGCAATGCTGATTGGCTCTTTACGTAAAAACTACTTTCGACCAACTGCCTAACGCGGCCGCTACGCAGCTGACTCAGATTCTTAACCGTTGAATATAAATTTTCGCTTTTTTGAATCAGTGTTTTTGCTAAGGTTTCTATTTTCTCAGCAACCACAACCCCTTGCTCAAACACGGCATCCACACGGTCGCCCCTGTATCGCATATCTTGTGCGTCAATGCGTGCCTGCTGAGCTGCAACGTCTACACGTTGACTGCCTAGCTTTAAGGCCTCAGGTAACAGGCTAAGGCTAGTACCTACAGGTCTCAATAGATCCTTTGCCGTGTTCAGCACTTTCAGTGATAAGGCAGCATTTGCGCTAACATCAACATGCTCACCAGAAATACTGACATCTTTCGCCGAGTCAAGCTTGATGCCACCCTGCTCTGTCACAAGTTCAAGGTCTCCGGTAGGAATAATGACACGAGTCACGCCCTTATTCGGATCGAATTCAAACACCAACTCATTATTGGATGAGAATACTTGTAATCGTTCTTCTCCGTTTTCTTTCGATAACGACGCCCATGCGCCATTATCCGTCGTAATGCGGTCTTCAGAGTGCCGATCGATGCCTTGCGCAATTTCGGTGACTGACATGTGATTTACCTCATCCTTTATGCTTAGGTTTCGGTGGTAGCCATTGTTCAGCCTCCAACCGATGTTTATCTGTTTTAACGATATGACTCATACTGGTACGCTTCCAAGAAGCCCCGGAGTCTTGCACACCATGGAAAACTGAATAGTCCAAGGTAGCTTGCGTAAAATCTGTATAGTTACAAACACTATTACTAAAGTCAGCATAGTGCGCCTTTAGTCCACGTAAATCGGCTTCCTCTAGCACTGCTTCTGGAAACTCGGCTTTATGGGCCGTCGCCTGTACAAACCTAGATCTCGTTAAATCCGCTTGTTCAAATCGACTCATTGACACATCAGCCAACGAGAAGTTACTCTCCTGCGCCTTTGCCTGAGTGAAATCCGCCACCTTAATCAGCGCTCTCTGAAAGCTCGCACGAGTGATATCCGCTTCAGTAAAGTTCGCCTGATTCATCGAGCAATCATCTAAGATACAATCCGTTAAGTTTGCCTTAGTTAGGTCAGAATCGTCAAAGGAACTGTGAGACATATTCAACGTGGAAAATTCACAATTTGCGAGATTACAGAGGGTAAACGCCGTGTTCTTTAACGTTATCGATCGAAAATCAGTGTCGTGCCAATCTGATTCCACCATTATGGCTTCTGACAAGTTGAGAGATTCACTATCAGCCCCACCAAAATCACAGCCTGTAACCTGCGAATTGGCTAATACGGCCTCTTTGAGAATGGATGTTTTGAAGCTACATTCGGTTATTCTTGCTGCCAAAAACGAGGCCTTGCTCAAGTCTGCAAGACTAAAATCAACGCCTTTCAGCTCACAATTATCAAACTGACTCCCCGTCAGGTCTGTACCCCCAAAATTCACATCTTCCATTGCCAAGTCACTGAATATTGCCCCTGGCAATTCACACTCTATCAGCGCCATACTACCCAGCGATGCCCCACCAAACATCGCGTCGGTCAATATCGATTGGCTGAACATCGTCTCTTCTAGATTTTTTTGGACAAACGATATGGCTGACATATCACAGCGATCAAAATTACAGGCCGACAAGTTCATCGGTAATTGGTTGGCGTTAGTTAGCTTACAACCTACGAATTTCACTAAGCTAAATATCGAATCAGTAAACTGGCACCCAGCCAAATCACAGTTTTCGAATGCCACAGAGATCAGCTCCGCTTTAGAAAAATTCACACCCTTAAAAGAACAGTCCACAAAGCGAGAATTAGTCAACGATGCCATTCGGAATGATGCCTGATCAAAAACAACATCCTCAAAGGTTCCATTTTCAATTTTCGACCGATCCCATGTAGAGTCGAGCGCAGACAGATAGTTAAGGGTTAAATCCGAGCTTTTAATCTGAGAGAAATTGGATTTTGAAAAATTAGAGCGTAACGATCGACGTCCTTGAATACCGTGTTTTTGCAACATTTCCAGCATGTCGCTTTCTAACTCCAAATCCTCCAAAAGAACATCGCATTGTTCAGTATCAGTAATCCATTCACTTACCCCACGGATACTAGCATCCGACAAATTTGCATCGGTAAAATCACAGCCTTCGCCATGACTCTGGGTGCAGGTCAATCCTGTTAGATTTGCTCCAATCCAACGAGCATTTGCCAACTTCAACTTATTGAAGCTATTTAGCGGTGCATCTATTCCTGAGAAATCTGCAGACTCCAAATCACAATCACTCCAACGACTGGAGCGAATAACATGGTTGGTAAAGTCCAAACCTTTCTTGTGTAAACCAGAAATTCTGCCCTGCTCTACTTCATCGCCAGCATTCAATCGCGCCAATACTTCCTGGGTATTTTGAAGTAATGCCATTGCTTCCATTTCTGGCGTCACAGGCCCATCACTCATGCATCAACCCTCCTGGTGCTAATTTTGTCATGCGTAGATTTGCCTGTTCAAAAACAACCTGAGTAATTTTTGCATCCAAAAATTCTGCGCCATACAAATTGGCACCTCGAAAATCGGTTTGATTCAGCACGGCCTTTTCCAGAGTTGCTTCAAATAGATTGGTCAACATCACTTTCGCTTGAGTCAAATTGGCTCCCGCCAATTTTGCAAATTTAGCGTTAACAGCAGAAAAGTTAGCTTGCTGTAAGTCCACCATAATAAAATTCGCCCTTTCAAGCTGACAATAACGAAAATCACAGCCCGATAAGACGGCCTCATTCCAAATCGACTCATTCGCCTGACATTCGACAAAGCAGCTTCCTGGAGACAGATTAGCCTCTGATGCACGAACCTTAGTAAGGTTTGACTCTTGGAAGTTAACCTGAGAACCAACACACTCGACTATTGACGCTTCTTCCATATTACAAAGGCTGAAATTCGCCTCATGTATCTGACTACCGGAGAAATCACTCCCACTTAAATCTGAGTTCTGAGCATTGATCCCTTTTAACGATGCTTTGACCACACTCGCGTCTATCATCAGAAATTCATCTGCGACCACCCGATCAAATACCGCCTCATCGCAAAAAGCGCCACTTAAGTTTGCCTTGGATAACAACGCCTCCGTTAGATCCGCTTTAAACAAATCACTTTCCACAAATAACGTTTCTACGCAACGACATTGACGTAAACTGGTCTGCGTTAATAGGCTACCACTAATATCACAGCCGGATAGATTTGAACCCGTTAGATTCGATTTAGTCAGATTGGTGCCTTTAATCGACACTCCTCTAAAATCCATTCCTGACAGATCAAGTTCCGCCAACTCAAGCTCATCTAGCGGTTTTTCTTTATCTAACAGTAACTGGACAGCCTCACGGCTCCACACCAGCGGCACGTCTTTATTTGCCAGCCTCTCAGCCTCTGCGCTCTCCGCATCTGCAAAGGCTTTGTCAACATCAGTAGGTAACACTCCTTGTGCAATAAGGTGCGCCCTAAGCTCTTGCTTGGCTTGCTTTACTTCCGTCTTGACTATCTTGTCAAGCTCTTCCGCCGTTAACCTAGGCTTATCTTCTTCAACTGGGTCCTCGTCGTCATCCTTCAGCTTTTCTATCCACTCTAAGAATCGCTGATGAACAACCGTCAATTCAGTTTCTTTCGACGTCGACTCGGCAAAGATAAAGCAATGGCTGTGCTCAGGGTAATCATCGCTGCTAACCTGCAACCAGCCACGCCATACCAACACCATTTGCTCTTCATCCATATCAAGCCAGAGTGTATCTAACTTCATACCCACCTCTTGAAAGTGTTCTATCAACATGCCGTTTCGACTGTTAAGAAAACAACGCACCCGGATAGCGGGCAGTTTGGTATTATATTGTGCATGTTCTGGATGCATATTGGTGACAGACACAATTTCGTCACCCAGCAGCCCATCTTTAGTCTGCTGGTCCAAGGGGGCAGCGTTAAAAAAGCTCCAATCAAAATCCTCAGGGAACCAAGGCCAACGTTTTTTAACATAGGATTTGGTATAGGTACCTTGCTTAGTACGCCGAGATTGCCAGTTACGATTAATCGGTCCAAAACCAGCAATCGGTGGCCGGCTCAGCGATGAATTCATCGCGTGATCACCGTACTCGATGTTAGGTAATGGGTACCCCACGCTGCGAGAGTCTTTTTCAACACCTTTACCCACGGGGTTTTCCGGATGAGCATCCCCACCAATACTATTTTCGTAGCGCATAGGGATTCGCGTAAAAGGCTCAGGATCACTGTAACGACTAGTACTTTTCCAACTCCGATCACCGAGAACAATCAAAGACTTTGAAAAGTCTCCGACTGTCATATCAACCCTGCGGGCCTTTGCGGGGTTTGGTCCCTGACAGTGCCCCACCATAAACCGGTCTGTTGCCGTTTTAGCAAAAGCGAAATCTGACTCATACCTTACACTGCCAACCCCCTCATCATCACCGGGATAATACTCATCGCCACAGGGGTATATCTGTTCCTCAACTACGGTAGATTGCCGACCATGTTCCGTACTAAACGTCCCCTTCACTACCAACGTTAATGAATGGCCTGGAAAGTAAATACGCCCCGGGAGGGGGGCAAAAGTAAAAGGGGTATCGTTAATTATTTCCATTGGCATTAGGATTCGCCCCTTGGCGTTACTGCAATAGCCTCAGAAAAATCAATAAGGAGTGGTGTCACCTCCTCAATCAATGACAGAGGCAAATACCCGTTGTATGCAAACACAACATGCAATGTGTCATCTCGCAAAGCAAAACTTGTCAATTTTCGGCCATCCCAAGAAGTAATAAATGCAGCCAACGCTGTTTCCAAATCCTCGTTACCCTCAACTCGTCGCTTTGCTTTAGCATTCGCGACAACCTTTTCGACGAAAAAGCCATTAATCACATCACGTTGAAAGTGAATACCTTCTAGCTTTCCATCTCGATCATTTTTACGCTTATCTTTATTATTCAGCAAAAAAACACCCAAAGCCTGCGTAAAACTAATTTCTATACGGTTCAAATCAGGAAGCACCTTCAACGTGAATCGTTTGCGCTTCAAAGACAGCTCTCCTTGGCGAATATGGGTTCGACCTTTCTCATACCCCATCGATAGCGTATCGGACAACGCCGGCATCCCCGCTATGGCACTCTTTTTCGCCAAACCTGTCATATCAACAAGGTCCCACTTATTGACATAAAACAAAACCAAGAACGCGGCAATAATTGCCGCGACTCCAATAACGTTTTCTTCCATTTTTTTCACGTTCCCAACAAACCTTAGTTAATTCTAAGTAATGATCACTTAACCTCAAAACTCTTGTGTTTTATCTTAGCAGAGGTCAAGTCGATAGTTTTGGCTTTTAACACCACTTCGCCTGACTCAATGCGCGTACTCGATTTGGCTTTTATGGTCACCTTCTTTTTCGTCTCAATCGTCACATCACCATCAGCAATGGCTTTTAGCGTTGTACTACCGACCGCAATATCCAAACCAGCACCATCTAGCTCAACAGTACAGTCGTCGCCTACTTTATGGGAAATCAAATCCGTGGCTTCATATTTCAATGAACCTTTCACTGTGCGAATACGATCCACCAAGTTCTTACTTTCACTAAAAGACGCATGTTGCGAGGTATCAATACCGACCATATTGCTATTCTTGATACCTAAAAAGGCATCCTCTTGGCCACCATAGTTAGTTGATACTTTTTTGGTGAAAGTACATTCATGCCAATCACCTTTAAAGCTCTGATCGATACCTTTATCACCACCGATAACGATCTTTGCCTGATTCTGGACAGCTTCAATCGTAATTGATTTTGCCGACTGATCCATCACAATTTTGTTTTGATCGCTGGGATTACTCAGTGTAATTCTGCCACCGTCCTTTTCCATCGAAAATAAGTTACCACACTCTTGCGACATATGAATCTCTGGAGAACCATCATCCACCAGTACAATCTCATTACCGCATTTTTGCTCTATCGCTATTTGAGGTTTCACCGCATCAAGGGAAATTTCGTTTTCACACTTTTGCTTTAGGCTGATAACTTCTTCGCCCGGCTTACCTTCCATCCATAATTCGTTTTCACAGGACTGCCATAACGAGATATGCTGAAGATCCGCCTTGCCTTCCATGACAAATTCATTGTCGCCATAATCTCGCATAATACTTTTCGTTTTATCTGCGGGTAGTGCTAGAGGGTTAGCCTGGTGATTGTTGTAGACCCGCCCGGTAATCACAGGTAGATCGGGATCACCCTGCAAAAAGCTAACGATAACTTCTTGGCCTACGTGAGGGATGTACTGTGCTCCCCATTTTTTACCGGCCCAATTTTGTGACACCCGCACCCAGGTTTCGCCACTGCGATCTGCATCTTCCCAATGGAATTTAACCTTTACCCGCCCCTGCTCATCTGGGTCTATTTCCCCAGCGCCGGTTACAACCGCAGTTTGTGGTCCATTCACAATAGGTTTTGGCACGCGACGTCGTGGTCTGAACACTACGGTCGCAGGCATCGCTTCAAAGGTATTGTCATAACGTGCAGTGGCAGCCTCTGTTTCTTCTTCATCAGCTGGCTGAGCGATGGCATCGGCTAATGAGCGTAAAATGTCGGTGAGTGATTCGTTACTCGCATCACGGGCCATTGCAGCAGTTGCGATCTTATTTATCGCTGTCGCCGCCTGAAGGCCTAGGGCTGAATCAGATGTAGTGAAATAACTTGTATCCACCGCATAGTGACTAATTGAGGTAATCACATACCCGTCTTGATAGTCATTTTCTGACTCACCGGTAGCATCATGCCCTTCTAGGGTAAACTTGCCGCAAGGGTGCAGGCTACGATTATCCCCTTGTCCAGTCACTTTGTCATAGGTACATTCGTTTTCCTCTGCCCTCACTCTGGATAATGCGGTTCTTTCTGCGCTGGTACGATATTTCCCAGGATACTCATACAATTCATAATCTGCCACAAGAGGGTATTTTTCTGAAACAGACGTTGGTGTTGAACTACCAATGGGTGATGCAGATGCACTGGCTAGCCCCTGATCATAATCGTGCAACAAGACACCACCTGATCGCATATTATACTGATGGCTCCATTGGGTAATTTGCTCCCCTGGACCACTACCTTGCACAAACGGAATCACATTACTGCTTTCATCGCCGCCGTCTGAGCTAGGGTCAAATCGATATGCTCCTGCGTGATCAGCCAGCATCATCACATGCTTGCCCGCTTCCTCATGACGAAAAAAGTAGAAAATCCCTTCATCTTCCATTAGCCGAGAAATAAAATCGAAGTCTGACTCCTGGTATTGCGCACAATAATTACGCGTTTCGTAAGACAGAATACAATTCAACGCATAATCATTATCAGAAATACCTGCATGATCCCCGAGCACTGCTTCGATAATTTCAACAACCGTCATTTCTTGGAAAATACGGCTTTTCTTATTCTGAGACAAAAACCAGAACCAGGGCACGACTTGCACTTCATAACGTCGAAGCTGCCCATCCAATAGGGAGCCAGATGTTGTCGCAATGACATTGCCGGCCTTAAATTTCTTTACATATCCATTGAAATACCGGGTTTTTTCCGTTTCCGGCGAGGTAATTGAATACGTAATTCGTTTGCCCACGATACCTGTTGGGTCAATGTTCAAATCTTCGCACAATATTTTTAGGTCAAAACTGAATAGTTCAGAAATCGCCTCATGGCCAGTAATCGACTCCAATAGCAGTTCGCCGTCAACGCCAAACTCGCTGGAATCTGTCTCCACCCGTATATGGTGCTCACTACCTATGTCACCCATGATTCACACTCCTGTCCTAATATAGTTAATGCCATAGATTATAGGCGGATTCCCGAGCAATCGTAACTGGCATATAACCACAAACGAATGTGATAAATTCACGCAGGGCCTTGAACCCTACTCTTCACATCAATGGCTTTTGGTTAGGCTGGCTTCTTTGAGAGCTTAGAAACACTCTTGGCATAAACGAAGACTCATTGCTCTCCGTGCTATTAGGCGAGTATCAGCCATAGGGTGTAGTCCATCTGGCGGATACACCCTCCTACAGTTTCTGGCTATTATACAACCAGACGTTAACACACTAATTCATTAACACCTTAGGTACACATCATGTCCCCAGCTAGTCTTCACCACGCAACCTACCTTGCTGCGATTCTTCAGGACACAAGCAGGAACATCAGTACCAATAAATCAAAGTCTGTGTTTCCAACAACAGGCAAAGATGCCCTGTCGAACAACCACTTATCCCCTGAAAGCCCATGCTCCACTACTTCACATCAAAGCTAGACTGCCGTATCGAGTAATTCAGTTCATGCAGCTGCCCCTTATTGCTCTTGGTCACAATGATATTGGCCGATTTTTTTACAAACCCCTTTCGCCCGACGCCCTCATCAAGCGCACCTCCCGGACCAACTTTTGGCAACCGTTGACTAAGGTCACTTTCGAAGTTCATTTTCTCATTACGTTTATAAAAGATCTTACAGGTGCCATCCGCTTTGGTTTGATACTCAACATAAGTACCCTTTTTCGGCTTTAGAATAGCAGTATCAAACCCTCTTACTTTACCGGTATAACCAATTTCGTTAGCAATATAAGTCATCTCCTGCTTCCAGGAAGCTTTACTATTTGCCTTACCGTATCGTATTCCATGATTAGCAGAACCATAAAGCGCGGTTCCACCAGTAATGGAGTGCTTATTTAGATAAGCCTTAAATGCCTTAATTGCATCTTCAGTATTACTCCGAGAGGTTAAGTGAATCCCGTGAAGTGCTCCGTCAGCAACATAAACTAACCCCATACACAATAAGAGGTGGGGAAAACCAATGGTAGTGTCATCGCTACTAATATTTTCTTCATCCAAATAGACTGGCATCACAACAATCCTTTTATCTAGTGACTTTACTAAAACTACTCTAGGAAAGCTCACGCCATATAGCAATGTAAATATGTCACACTAGTTCACCTGAGAACTCGCCCTGGACAGGTAACGTACACGAAACACGATAATCAATGTAAGTATTCCGCAGACCAAAAAACCCATCACTAACGGCAGTACGGTACCGTTATAGCTTTGGCCAATCACCCCACCTACCGCAACAGAAATAAAAGTTTGAATAGAACTGATGACTGACGTCGCTACTCCCGCAATATGACCCAACGGCTGAACGGCAAGCGTACTGAAATTCCCGAATAATATACCCAGACAAAAAAATGTGGCTCCCAAATAAGCCATAAGCACCATCAGTGGTGGATGATCAACAAAAAAAGCCGCGTATAAAAAAAACAGAAGCGCCATTAGTGAAATCGCAATCAATGACATCAAACACAACATTTCCATCGGCATGCGCATGACCAGCTTCGCATTCACATAGGAAGACGCTCCGATACATAATGCTAAACCACCAAAACAGACCGCAAACATATCTCCCACTTCATATAGATCTTGTAGAATTTGTTGGGCTGAACTTAAGTAACCCACAAAAGCCCCAAAGATTAATCCGGCCGCTAACGTATACCCTCTCGCAGACGCAACGCGAAGGGTCTCAACAACACCGGAAAATACCGCGCGAAAAGAAAATTCGATTCTTTTTTCTGGTGACAGCGTTTCAGCTTGCCTTAGCGCCAGCCAAATTACCGCCAGTAAACCAATCAAGAACATCGCACCAAATATTGCCCTCCATTCGGCAAAAATAAGAATAATCTGTCCTAACGACGGTGCGAGTGCAGGTACCATCACAAAGATCACCATGATTAGCGACATCACCCTTCCCATTTCAGGCCCAGAGTAACTATCACGAATCATTGCAGTAGTTACCACACGACAGGATGCAGCGCCAAAACCTTGAATCACTCTTCCAAGCAATACCAACGTAAAATCGTCCGACAACCCTGACATGGCTGTTCCTACAAGAAAAATACTCACCCCTAGATAGATCGCATTCTTTCTTCCAAAAGAATCAGAGATTGGCCCATAGAGCATAAGCCCTATTGCCATACCAATAAATACGGTAGAAATAACCAGTTGTATGTCGTTAGGATTTTTCGCCGTAAGTGACTCTGCCATCAACCCTAAAGCAGGTAACATGGCATCAATGGTTAGCGCAACTAAAGACATGAGTAGCGCCATCAAAAAAATAAATTCTTTACCGGGTTTCGGGGACTGCTGTGGTTTCATTACGTTCTCTGATATCTAATCAACTATAATCACGGCTTGCAGTCGATAGAAAACAGACAAGGAGGTAATCAAGAAAATAGACGTTAGTTGGAATAGGCTAGAATAGCCCTTCAAAGTAACGCCTAGCCACATCAAAGTAAACGGTTAGATATCCTTATACCGCCAAAATCACGCACACACCATACTATCTACAAATTGCTTTAAGGTTGCCTGGGACGCTGAATCAATAAACGTAAACTCCATGGAGTATCTATATCCATTATCGATCTTCTCTTTACGCAATATTTTCGCATAAACGTCTTTACTTTCTTGACTCATTAGTGACAGTGAAAGCGCTAGTTTGACCTCGGAATAATGATCGAGTTCTTTCGGGATAATGGTCTGAAATCCCCCACAACTAATATCAGTAATTGTACCGCAGTTGCTTTCTGGATCGATAATTTTTCCCGACACACAATGAAACGTAATGGGCATATTGACCTGTACCCTCTGTTCTTTTCTTGCGTTAAGCACCGGTGAAATTAGTGATGTAGGTTTTGAGGTACCGACCAATTCATACATAATGACCGGTTTTTGTTTTCCTTTAACATACACTTCAACAGCACTTCTGACATCAATATACTCCTTCGCTTGTTTATAGGTATTGTCGCTAATAAGAATTTGGCCACGTAGACACTGGGCTTCTATTCGGGAGGTAAGGTTTACTTCATCACCTATGACGGTGTATTCACTATATTCGTTGGATCCAATATCACCCGCAACGACCATGCCCGTATTAATACCAATTCCCATATAAAGTGAAGGTAAGCCCTGTAACAGGTTGTTTTGATTCAGGTCAGACATCGCCAATTGCATTTCTACCGCGCAGGCAATGGTTCTCTCCAAGTCATCTGATTGTGAACTTGGGACACCAAAAATTGCCATAATGGAGTCTCCCATAAACTTATCAATGGTACCTCCATATTTGATAATGATTGGACACATGATTTCGAAATAACCATTAAGAATATTCATAACCTTCTGAGCCGGAAAGTCCTCCGACATCGCAGTGAATCCTCTTAGGTCCGACAGGAGAATATTCACTTGCTTATTCTCTGCGACAAATCGAGTTTTGAACGAGCTTTCTACGGCGGCATCAACTGCGGACATGATTTGAGTGGAGGTTAATCGTTCATTTTGAGAGTGGAACGTATTGTATAGTTTCCCAGAAATCCTTGTCACCAATTCATCTTTAATTCGCGTACTAATTGAAACCATAACGGCCTCCATAGAATGCCAAATAACGCACTCCAACAGCAGTGCCCAAAACAAGCGTTAAACAAGTAATAAACCAGCAACGATTAAAAGGCAAACACTAAGAGAAAATAAAAAGAGATTAGGTTACATAACGACAAGATAAACTCAAAAGAACCATAAGTTTGATCATTTTCAAGGAATTATCCGCAAATTGCGATGCTATTTGCGGATATATTTTCAGGCCGAAACCAACAGATCGTCCCCTTTTTTATCTCTGTCCAATACAACAAGTAATGGTACAAAGAAAAAGAAATCCAACACTAAAGCGATTGAAATGATCATAGATGTCAGCACGCCCATGGCAACATTTGGAGCGTAGTGGCTAAAACCCATTACACCAAAATTTGCCACTAGAATAATAGTGGTCGCGATAAGTGAAACACCCACCGTTTGAAACGCAAATACCGTTGCATCTTCCGCGCTATAATTTTTCTCTCTACGAGCTCTAACGTATTTACTTAGGAAATGAACGGTATCATCAACGATAACCCCTAATGTCATACAGCATAATACCGATGCAAATATGCCGACCTGACCATTGATAACCCCCCAAATTCCGAATGCCATTGCCGCGGGTAATAGGTTAGGCAAAAGGCTTAGCAATCCATACCTCGGGGATCCCAGAGTAAAAACCAACAGTCCTGATACCAGCAGTAAAGCGATAACTGTCCCTGAAAACATAGACTTAACGTTATCAAAGGAAATATCGCCAAACAGTGAATCTAAACCCGTGGCCTTTGCCTGCATATAGTCAGGCCAGTTTTGTTTGATCCAGTCATTTACCTCGCCTCTAAGGTCAACGAGAACATCAGATTGTATCCGATCAAATACAACCTCCACTTTGCTTTCAGTTTTACTAATATCTACTTGAGAATCTAACCCTAGTCCGAACGGCAAACCCATTTCGTACAACAAGACATATTGTGAAATTAACTCTCGCTCATCAGGTATCCGATAGAAATTAGGGTCATCTGCATGCATATTCTTATTCAATCGCTTAACCACTTCGGCAAAGCTTCTTACTTTGGATACATTAGGCTGGGTTTCAGCCCACTGCACTAATTTATCAATATTCCTCAAATACTCAGGCTCCATCACTCCACCAGGACCTGTCGATGGGATGGAAAACTGGAGACGCTGTAGACCTCCGATCTCAGACATGTACATATCCAGCGATCGACGCACTGCGTAGGAGTCATCAAAATACTCGTTAAATACGTCGTTTACTCTATTGAGAGGAATAAAACTAATCAGAACAACCACGACTATTGACATACTGATGAGTAATTTACGGTGATGGTCTATCGTAAATTGCGCCAATGACCGCATATAACGCTGCTGACTGTGCCCAAATTGATAAGATGGCTGAGGGAATAGCATCATCAACGCCGGTAATAATGACACTGACAGTAAAAAAGCTAAGATGACCCCGAAAAACACGGCATTCCCCATATCCTGAAACGGAGGCGCTTCGGCAAAATTCATCATTAAGAAGCCAATGGCGGTGGTGATACTAGTGAGCCAAACTGGTTGAAAGTTGATACGTAAACTCTCTAGCATTGCATCACGCTTGCCTTTACCTAATGCAGATTGCTGGTGGTAGGTCACCAGCAGATGAACGCAGTCCGCCACGGCTAACGTAAGAATCATAGGAGACGCTAACGCAGAAGGCGGAGACATCTCATTACCCGCAAGAAGGAAAATCACATAAGCAAGCATAATTGATAGTGCAATCATGATTTGGGTAACGAGAATGCTCCAAACACTACGAAACAAAATCACCAAGCAAATTAACACCAACGTCATCCCAATCGGGGTAGTTACTACCAAACTCTCCATCGTCGCCATATTCGCCGCTTCGGTAAATGGAATATCACCAAGCAACTGCACTTCAGCAAATGGATATTTGTCTCTAAATATTGTTACCGCTTTATTAGCTGAGGCCATAATATCTGGCGTTTCTGAAAGCGCATCATCAACAATAACGTATGCAGTGATTATCGTGGCCTCGCCAGATGCTGCGATCATTTGTCGTTGCAGTGCTTTTTCGTTCAGTGTTACCTGCTTAACATGAGCAATTTCTTCGGCAGTGAGGGACTTTGCATCTTCATATAGATAGCGGGTAGCGAGGTCATCACCAGATACTTCTGTGTGTTGGAAATTAGCAATTGAATCAACCCTGACAACATGCGGAAATGACCATGCAAGTTGTGTTATTTCCTCAATTGCAGATAACGAATCATGGGTAAATACATCACCTTCATAAGGCGTAAAAAGGAATATTAACGTTTTATCTGATTGATAGGTGCCCTCCATTCTTCTGAGGTCTTGAAACTCTTTGTTATCATCAGAAAAAAACATATAAGGACCGTCATTGAAGGGGATATGGGTAAAACCCTGGGTTTTCACCCCCAATGCACTCATCATGACAACAATAATAATCAGCCAAGCCATAATCCAACGGACTGGCTGATCAACAACCGACTTATAATAAGGTAAGAAAATACTCTCCATTGTCGCCATTAAGATACCTACAACATTTACATTATTTATTAAGCTCCAACATGCTAGGTATGTAATCTGCTAGCTGCTTAAGCCGCTTTTCTATGGGAAAATCAGGATCCAATGCCCAATTCATCATCACTGACGAAATGCTACCCATTGTCATCTCAGCAAGAAAATCCACCGGATAGCGATTACCAATATCCCCTTTCTTTTTTCCTTGGGAATAAATGCTCATCAACATACTGGTCATACCATTGAGAATATTGGCAGTTCGGCTATCACCCGGATCGTTACTCATAATTTGACGAATTAGCTCTTTCTCAAGCCTGCTGTATTTAACAATTTCACGCCGCGTTAGTTCGAGAAATGACTGTATATACTGCTGAGTCGACTCATGCTTCGCCAGAGACTCAGAAGTCAGCTCCTTTATTACGTTAAGCCACAACTTTTGCCCCAATGCATCGATCAATTCCTGCTTCGATGCGTAATAACTGTAGAAAGTTGGCCTGGATATCTCTGCAATATCACATATATCCTCCAACGTCGTTGCATCACACCCGTTCTTTTCGAACAACATGATCGCCGACTCGATGATTTTTTCCCGAAATTCCTGTTTTCTACGTTCCCGCCGAGAAGTCGCAGGTGACTCATCCAACCAGATTTCTTTGCTCATATGCGCTTATTTCACCTTAGTAACACATCGCCAAATCGATAATTTTAAAGGAGTTTATCAAAAATACCGGGTAGCTCCCATTATTTCTTGTAACGACCTTGCCACTATCAACACTTGGTTACTATGAAACCGAATGAGTGAATGATTTACAGCATAGCAATATATCTTTACTAACGTAAAGTTATATTTGAAATTCGATTGCAACTTTATAGTTATAAAAACACCTTATCTATTTTCGTTATCTTGCATCTAAAAAATAACCCACTAATATTACTTTACGCATGTAAAGTTTATTAGTAGTCTCAATATTCCAACATAAAACATGACTGAGGAGAACTCACTATGCCATTACGTTTTAATCACATGGAGCTCACTGTTCCTATTGGCATGATCGATAAAGAAAAAGAAAACCTTATTGCTTTCTATGGGGATATTTTTGGGTGCACTAGTATCGAAGTGCCGATGGTGGATCTTGATGTCCCCAACAAATTTCTAATCAGCACCGACACTGAATTCAGCCAATTCTTTTTCCTCGCAGAAGACCCAAAACCGTTGACGCTGCAAAGCTATGACCACATTGGTTTCTTGGTGGACACTTGGAACGAGGTCGATGAAACGCTTGAAAAAGTGAAGGAATGGCAAAAGAAAGATCCACGTGTGGAATTAATGCACGTTGGTGACGACTTCGAGGCGGGCCCTGTCGTGACCCACTTCTATTACTTTCGGTATCTGCTTCCCATTTGGATCGACGTACAATTTTTACAATGGAAAGAGGGTATGAAACCTGCCAAACAATGGTCCTATGGATAAGAGCACCCATCTATAGACACTGCGTTGCAGAAAAGTAGTCGCAATGCCAAGTTGATTTTATTACCGGAGGCAGACATGAGCGAACAACCACAACTCCCCCCTATTCCCAAAGAAAACAAATTTAAACAAGCATTGGCTTTAGGCATTGGTATTTGGGACTACTTCGAAGAAAAGCAGGCCGAACTCGGAGATACTTTTACCCTTACATTCCCAGGCCAAGGGCCTATGGTTTGGACGTCAGATCCTGATATGATAAAGGACATCCTTAGACTCAAACGGGACCAAATAGATGGTAGCTTAGTGCAACTACCTTTTGATCTGGGTGAAAGTAATTTGGTCTTTTCAAATGATGAGGCGCACCACGAAGCTCGAAAATTAATTATCCCTCATTTTAGTGGTGATCGAATGAAGATTCGCGCCAATATGATGTATGAAATTGTTAACGAGCACATTGATTCCTGGAATGTGTCTGACCAATTCGACGGTCCCCGTCTAATTGGTGATATCACCATGGATATTACCTGTGCGACATTGTTTAATTTACGCGAAGGTGAACGTAAAGATCGCTATAAAGAACTAATGCTTAATTGGATCATGGAAGCAAACAGCGATATCAATTTCACATTGGCCTCTGTCGTTGGTGCCCGTAAATTTAGACAGTTCTTGAATAAACAGTATATTTCTCGTTCTGAATCAGGAAAAATGGGTAATGCTAAAAAAGGCCTATTACCCTGGAAACGAGGTGTGGATCTAAAAGTTCAACTGGGTGCACTACTCCGAGAAGATATACGAGATATTCGTTCTCGTATGGACGAAACGGAATCCCATACGCTGTCATCGCTTGCAAGAACAACCGATGCTGACGGCAACCTTCTCGCCGAAGAACGGGTTATTTCTGAAGTGTATGGGCTGATGATTGGAGGGCATGAAACCAGTGCAGCAACCGCAGCCTGGCTAATGATTTGGCTCCAACAACAGCCTGAAGAAAACACAAAAATCAGAGAAGAAGTTGTAGGTTTCATCCAAAAAGAGGGAAAACACGACCCATTCCTAGCATCTCAATTGCCTTATTTGACTGCGTGCTTAAACGAATCACAACGCATAACGCCCTCTGCGCCTGGATTTATCCGATGGCTAAAGCAAGATACCAAAATTGGAAAATGGCTGATCCCTGCAGGTACTGCGGTATTACCAAATATTTATTTAACTCACCGCAGAACAGATATTTATGGCGATGATGCATTAAAATTCAACCCTGAACGTTGGATGGACAAAAACGGCGGTAATCGATCCTTTAAACCCAGTGAATTCATGCCTTTTGGTGGCGGTCGAAGGGCCTGTGTTGGCATGGGGCATGCTCGCCAACAACTCAGGGTCATCTTCTCAGAATTTGCCCGACGTGTAGAGTTTGGCTCCGAGTTTGAAGGGACTAATACCCTGCCACGTTCGAGACTAATTGGCGGACAGACCGAGCCTCAACTGGGAGTTCCTATTACGGTTAAGAAAATACGCCCATCCGACTATGGTTGTCCCGCTATAGAAACAGAAAGCGCTGCGTAAATACTCATGCGATCTAACACATCGTTGGATCGCATTTTTTCTTCTATGCTTAACTATCCTCTATGTTCTGATCCATATTTAGCGATGGTGACTGACAACAAGGCCGCCCCACCACTTTCGCAGGAACACCTGCCACCGTAGTGTGCGGGGGAACAGACTCAAGTACGACACTGCCTGCCGCAACCTTCGCCCCTTCTCCTACCTCAACGTTACCAAGCACTTTGGCTCCTGTCGCAACCAATACACCACGACGAATTTTCGGATGTCGATCACCACTTTCTTTACCTGTTCCGCCTAAGGTGACTTGTTGCATAATGGACACATCATCTTCAATAACTGCAGTCTCCCCCACAACAATGCCCGTCGCGTGATCCACCAATATACCGCCACCCACTTTTGCAGCAGGGTGAATATCAACACCGAATACAACCGATATCTGATTTTGAAAAAACAGTGCCAACGATTCTCGCCCCTGATTCCATAACCAATGAGAAACCCGGTATGCCTGAAGCGCCTGAAAACCTTTAAAGTAGAGAAAAGGGACTGAATAATTGGAGCATACTGGATCCCTATCTACGACGGCTCTTATATCTTGGCAAACGAAATTTGCAATGCTCGGATCTTCTGAGAATGCCCGCAGTATTATCTCTCGCACCGCGATTGCGGGTAACGTTAGTGAGTCCAGTTTATTGGCCAAATGAAAACTCAGCGAACACTCTAAACTACTGTGATTTAATATGGTGGAGTGAAAGAAACTCGCAAGAATCGGTTCTTTGCCCGCTTCCTCCACAACTTCTGCTCTAATCCTCTCCCACAGTACCGCGTTATCCATGATTATCAGTATCCTCTGCTAACAATCTATGGAGTATAGCTAAGCCAACTACAGATAACTAATATTGCCAACTTAGCGACTGCAGTAACTTGTCACCTAGCTTCCAGTCTGGATATACCTGATCCATAAAGCCATAAAAACGTTGGTTATGTGAAAATTCCAGCAGATGGCATAACTCATGAACCACCACAGAATCAATACATTGCAAGGGATACTTTGCCAAAGCAGTGCTAAAGGTGATTTTCCCATGAATACTACAACTGCCCCATCGACGTTTCATCTTCCTTAATGTCACAACAGACTCTGGCAACAAAAATTCTTCCATCTGCTCGCGCCAATAATCATGACGCTCTTGGAACAAGGCTAACGCCTCAACCCGATACCACTGGTCTAACTTACGCTCAACCTGGGCTGATGTTGCACCATCAATGGATCTAAGAGGAATTACATCGTCTTCATAAGAGAGCGCAAGCCCCATTTGCTGCCCCTGTATTGCCTTCGTAGCGTCAACCAATCGATGAGGTTCTCCCAGAAAATAGTGACTGGCACCCAGTTCAAATATGGGCTGATGAGGCGCAGGACGTAAGGAAAATTCGTTCAACTTAGAGAGTACCCAAGCCTGCTTTAGCTGAAGAAAGGATTCGACCTCCCGCTTAGACACACGCCTGGGGGCACGTACTTCTACAGATTGATCCGGCTTTACAATAATTGCGATGGTTTTTCGCTTACTTAACACCAAAGAGTACTCAATTGATTTCAATGGTAAATGTCCAATATCCCATAAGAAGTGGAACAACTGTACATAATTCCCCCTAACACTGTTTGACTCGACAAATAACTGACGGTTTAGAAAAGACTACCAGAATCATTCGCTAACTGCATGAAATTAGTCCGTTTTCTGTTTTTCCCTGCAATGATTTTATATCAACCAGAAAACCTATAAAAAACAAATATTTAGTTCATTTGTAATTACCAACTATTACTTAAATAACCGTTTCGTAGTTCTTCATTTCTTAGGGTTTAAGTAGCAATGGCGGAAGTAAGCCAACCAATCTCTCATGTATACCTCTCGATTCCATTATCTATTGTGATTGGCATACTCCTTTGCGTTGAGTCATTCGCATCTGAGGCATTGTTTGACGATTACTATTACGATGAGAGCTATGCCGATATCTCCTTATCATTAGGCACGGGGACACGCGAAGCAGAATTACGCTGGAGCATCGCAAGTGACTCCTCCGGTAGAAATACTCCCAATATTTTGTCAGAACTCACCTACGAAAACTTAACTATCACTGAACTCCAAGGCTCGGTACATTTACACTTTAATCAAGGGTTTTTAAAGAAATTTGATATCAATATTGATATCAAATCCGGTAAGAATAGGGATGGATTAGTCATAGATTCTGATTACAACGGGAACAATCGAACCGACGAATATAGTCGGAGTGAATCCAATCCAGATGGATCAACCACGCTAGACGGAAAAATTGTCATTGGCTATCCATTACAATGGAACGAAAGATTCTTTGTCACACCTTTTGTTGGATACAACTACAGCCAACAATACTTACGCATGAGGAACGGAGTTCAGATTATCGATACGCGAGCCGCCTCTCTCCCCATTGGTCCCTTTACATCAGAACTCAACAGCAAATATGAAGCTGTGTGGAATAGCGCAATTTTCGCGTTTGACGCGACTTACCGAGGAGAAAATCATCACTTAGGACTGCTCTGGGAGTTCTTAATTACCGATTATTACGCGGAAGCAAACTGGAATTTACGTAGCGACTTTGATCACCCGAAGAGTTTTGCTCACTGGGCAACAGGCACCGGCAACAATCTCGAATTCAAATATCAGTATTTTGCATCCCCCCGCTTCTCTTTATGGGTGACCTATCGAATAGAAGATTGGAAGACCAATAAGGGCGATGATGTGGTGTATTTTTCCGACGGCACCAAGGCTGGTACCCAACTCAACGAGGTAGTGTGGGAATCAACCGCTACCTCTGCTGGATTTTCTCTACATTTTTGACCAAAAACTACTGCTCCGACTTACCGCAGAAACGCCAGGTCACTGGGTAATGTTAACGCAGGATACTCAATCAGAAGCGCTTTTACAGCAGCCCGAGCGCCCTCGATATCCCCGCCGCTAACCAAGTGACGTATCCTATCGAATCGAATCTGTGCAATTGCTTGTTGTTCATCGCTCACTTCCTTATGAAGCACCTGATCTGAACTCACACTCGGCGCCAAGGACTCTACAAACTCTGACTCATCATCAAAAGTATCATAAGACTGGACGTTGCCGATAGCACGCCCTTCTTGTTTACGGGCCCGTTTTAGTTCACGCGGGGCAAGCATCGGTCTTGCCATAAGTTTGGCTTTGGCTATCGGTTTCGCTTTGCTCTTCTTCGCCTGTACTGCCTGTATGGACATCATTGGTGCAACAACTTCTTCACTTACGATGGTTTCTTGCATGACACCCAAGGCTTCATCTGCGTCTGCTTCCATCCGCTTATCTTCACTATCCTTATTATCCGCATTGCTCAAAGAGGATGTCATTGTCGTAGGATAAGGTATTTCGTATTCATTCACAGTAGAATCACCAAGCCCTATGTAATCCGCATTTTCACGGTATATTAGACCCACCGTCACACTGATGATAAGACATGCTACGAAGGAGTTGGGTATAGCCCATCGAGAATTAGGCTTCCTTTTAGTACTGCTAAGAGCGCTCTTAACAGTACTCTCTATATTCACGACATTAGCGGTTTCTTCCCCTGTGTTTCGAGTAAGCGATGCTTCCTTCGCCATCCCTAAGATCGCATTATCTACTGCTGAGGAGGGTTCACATTTATCCGCCACTGAGGCACGTTTTGACGACTGATATAGATCAGCGATCATATCATCGCTTGAACGATCATCATTGTTCACTATGCCTCTCCCTTTTCGTCGTTAACCATGGCAGTACGCAGCTTCTTCATCCCGTACCGTAATCGCGTTTTAGCGGTCTCCTCCCCTACCCCTATGATACCGGCAATCTCAGCAACACTAAAACCTGCTTCATGTTTTAGTAAAAATACCTCTCGTTGGTCCATAGGTAATGCCTTAAGGAAATGCAGCATTCTATCAACCTGCTGCCCTACACTCGCATTTATGAGTGGATTATCGGTATTTCTCTCGGATGCGAGTTCGTTAATTTCAGACTCTTCGCCCTCTGCATGCACAGTCAGTGCTGTCGGCGCATGTTGATGCTTTCGTATACTATCGATAATGCAGTTATGAGCGATAGTATAAAGCCAAGTGGTAAATTTGGCCGACACCTGGTAACCGGAAGCCGCATTGATAACTTTCGCCCACACTTCTTGAAACAACTCATCAGCATCCAATATCGAACCTATATTTCGTTGCATATAGCGATATAAACCGCCCTTATGACGGTGATACAGCATTTCAAAAGCCCCCGTATCACCCGCGCCATAAAGCAGCATCAGTGCTTCATCTGGTTGTTGTGCATCCATATACTATGCGTCCAATGAGTTGAAAGCCTTACCAATAATTTTGTCTGTGTAAATTGTGAGGCAAGTGTGTCATAGCCCATGCTATGACACAAACCCCTGGCGCTATTTAACCCTTCGAGTCTAACGCACTGGCCAACCTCACTAGATTGACAAATTCACTGCGATACCCCCACTTATCCATTCCCTTCGACGCCACACCCATTTTTTCTACACCCTCCAAGGTCAACGACTGAGTGTACTTTCCACCTGAAAGAATCTGTCCAAAACCCGCAACAGCCGCAGAGAATTTAAACCGATCACTCGCGTTATCAAACGATTCATTCATTGCCGCCATTGCAACCGGCTTCGTCATCAGCTGACTCGTATGTTGACCTGGCTTCTTATAACGTAGTTTAACAAATGCTAGCTCTGCTTCATTTGCTAACGAGGTGCCCTTTACTTCGTGCCCTCTATTATCGGCATATCGTAATGGATCAATCAAATTTCCTGTTCGCCCCTTTAGGGTGATTTCGTACAGCGCCGTCACGGAATGTCCTGCACCCACTTCCCCTGCATCGATCTTGTCGTTATTAAAATCTTCTCGTTTTAGGGCTCTATTTTCATAACCAATCAAACGATATTCTTGAACAACCGTAGGATTAAATTCCACTTGAATCTTCACATCCTTTGCAATGGTAAATAAAGTTGAAGACATCTGCTCTACGAGTACTTTTCGCGCTTCTTGTAATGTGTCGATATAGGCATAATTACCGTTGCCTTTATCAGCTAACTGTTCCATTAGCTGATCGTTATAATTCCCCTGCCCAAACCCTAGGGTTGTCAATGAAATACCGGTTTTTCGTCGTTTTTCGACCATATCGATTAACGCTTCGAAGTTCACAGCACCCACGTTAAAATCACCATCTGTCGCTAACAAGACACGGTTAATACCGCCGTCAATAAAGTAGTTTTCTGCCAATTGATAGGCAAGCTTTATCCCTGCGCCCCCATTGGTTGAACCCCCGGCTTGAAACTGATCAATTGCATGATTTATTTTAGCCTTGTCTGATCCTGACATCCCCTCCAACACCACTCCAGAAGCTCCTGCATAAACAACAATAGAAATTCTATCTTCTGGGCGCATTTTCTGAGTAATCAATTTGAGTGACTGCTTAAGCAACCCCAATTTTTGCGGAGAGTTCATGGAGCCTGATACATCCACTAGAAAAACCAAATTGGCATTGGGTAGCGCCGTGCGATCAATATCATACCCCTTGATTCCGATGTGTAATAACTGAGAGGTGTTATTCCAAGGGGACGGCGCAACTTCAGTGGTAATAAGAAAAGGGGATTCTTTCGAATCCGGTTGCGGATAATCGTAATTAAAGTAATTAACCAATTCCTCAACCCTAACTGCATTCTTTTGTGGCAAACGCCCGCCGTTAATAAATCGCCGTACATTGCTATAACTTCCAGTGTCGACATCAATACTAAACGTTGAGACGGGGTTCTCTACCACCAAATGAACAGGGTTCGATGCAATCGACTGATAATTTTCTCGATCAACGTCTTCCGTCGCAATAATCACCGATTGATAAGGCATCACGCTGCTCAGTTGTGACACTGCTATCTTAGATTTTGCGCGAACAAGCTTTTTCTCCATTTTCCCCGGTGCAGGCAAAACACCACGTCCTAAAACAGCCGCTGATGTAGCATCATCAGAAAATTGATCAATACGCTCCGCGCTTACCAACACGCTTTCCTCCATCTCCTTTGTCTGCGGGTGAGTGATTCTGCGATCACGGTCTTTCAGCGTATTTTTTGCATATTTTATGGGCTTTTCGTTCACCTCTGTTTCATTCCCCCCTGCTAACGGGATGCTATCAACAGATTCTTGAGGGCCAACACCACACGCCGTCAGATAAACTACGCTACTTACCGCTATTACCAGTGCTTGAACAGTAAACTGTTTCATGAATTTTCTCCGATTACCTATTTATTAAGGGGATATATAAAGGCCTTATAAATAATATAAACGGAGCGTTTCATAAAAGGGGTTAATATATTCTGAAAAGTTTTCTCAGGAGCGCCAGGGATAAATTAGGGTTTTACCCTGACTGGTGTTAACACTATATTCCGCAAAATTTTCAACCAATGCCGACAATCCAACTTGGCGCTGGGCTAATCTATTATTATTGCGAACAACTAACGTTTGCACCTGTCGCAATACAAAATACTTTTTGATAATCGATTGCCGCTCAAACCAATCCAGAACTGAGAATCCCGATATCCGAATCCCGTTACTTGCCAGTACCTCAAGCCCGTCGAAGGACAAAGGCTGTCCTGACAGGCGGCCATATACCACAATTTCACTACCCTTGGGTAAACAATGCATTAACTGCACCCCTTCCTCTCCCGCCACGGCATCCAATGCGATAGTTGCTTGCAAATCATTGCAGTGCTGCACTAGTTGATCTGGAAATGTCGGCCCGGTACTATCCAGAACGTATTTACAACCGTCCCTTAATAAGCTGAGTTTCTGCTCGTCTGTACGCACGATATTAATCACTGGAAGCCCGCGTAACGCGGCAATTCTACGAACAAAAGAGCCTAGCTCGCCTGCAGCTGCGTTTAGAACCAACGCAGCGTGTCCCCCTTGAGCAACGATATCCATCAATGCCCATGCCGTTGTAGGATTGGCCAGTAGGTTGCACCCTAATTCAAAACTCACTGAGCTAGATAAAGGAAAACAGCGTAATGCGTCCGTAAGAATATACTCTGACCAAGGGCCATCACCCTCATCCAGGCTCGCGCAGCACACTCTTTTACCCTTGAGGTAATTGGCGGCAAGGCCACCACCACTTTCAACAACATCGCCAGCTGCCACCATACCTGGGATCACCGGCAACGGCTTTTGGAGGATATACCGCCCCTGGGTAAACATGACATCGGCTGGATTTAATGGTGAAACCGCGACTTTCACCAATACCTGTCCTCTGGTGGGGACAGGTATTTTCTTTCTAACGACGCTTAGTGTTGGCACTTCGGAATGAGCACCTAACTCAACTGATCGCATCATATTCATTAATCACCACCTTTCTACATGTAAGTAAGGTGAATAATGTAACCGAGCCCATATGAATCACACTAACGCTATAAAGTGCATACCATGGTGAAAAAAAGGAAAATACTAGTTCAGTGGGTCGTGATGAGTTCCACCTTTACAGGTTGGAGATGCGGGCGCAGATGCTTCCGACGTTTGCCACTCCTCTGGAGTATAGGTATGAATCGCCAAAGCATGAACCGGCCCCTCAACCTCTTCTGCTAGCACCTTGTAAATCATTTGATGTCTGGCCACCGCCCGTTTGCCGTCAAATGCCGTTGAGACCGCAACCACTTTGAAATGCGTTTCTGAATTAGCAGGCACATTATGCATGTGGCTTTCGTTCTCAACGGTAAGGTGATTGAGCTCAAATGCAGATTGTAACTTGTTCTCGATGGCAGATTGGACTTCCATGGGACTCCTTAATACATAAAAAATGAAAGAAATTTGATCAAATACTAGTGTATCCGGTTCACCAGTTTTATTCACCTGCCACCAGATACAATACCTAACTTCCCGAAATAACAATGGAATTAAAGACTTACGGTTTTTTGCCGATACAGTTAATAAGCCGTAGAATATCACGCCCAAATATCGTCATTCACACTACTCTAGAGGACTATTTTCTAGCCTAATTAGGTTTGAAAAGTAAATATTGATATGTTGCCGTTTCCGAAGATAGAAAGACGACAAATAGATCGGTTGAAATCCAACCGATCTATAAAAGTCCACCAATCTAAATCCAGTAATACTGCAGACGAAAACGTCAACCGGACACTACCCAACCGCAGGGCATCTAAAAGAGAGCGTCGAAAACAGGATATGCCAGTAGAATTTGAGCGTCGCAGAGAAGATCGTCGTCGCGCCTTTCTACGTAATTCCCGAAAAATGCGTGAAATCCTCTCACACTCGGGAGGAGCCACACCAACGCCATCATCAAGACAAGGCATGTATATTGACGAAGTCGTGTAATTGGCTCAATTATTTTGGTGCAAAACAACCCTAAGAGCGATTCAATCTGGGGCAAATCAGCGGCTTCCACTACCTTTCTACTATATTTTGCACTTCTTTCGCATTTTTATTGGAATTTAGCCGCGCTGAGGAATAAAATCCCCCCGAGAAAAATCATCCCTCTGTAGGAGCACTTCAATGAAACAACCTGTACGCGTCACCGTTACTGGTGCAGCTGGCCAAATCAGCTACTCTCTTCTTTTCCGCATCGCCGCTGGCGAAATGTTGGGCTTAGACCAGCCAGTTATCCTTCAATTGCTAGAAATCACTCCAGCGCTTAACGCCCTTAAGGGTGTAGCAATGGAACTAGATGATTGTGCATTCCCTCTTCTACAGGAAATGGTTCTAACTGACGATCCAATGGTTGCATTCAAAGACACTGACTACGCATTGCTAGTAGGTGCTCGTCCTCGTGGACCAGGTATGGAGCGTAAAGATCTTCTAGAAGCTAACGCTGCTATCTTCTCTGCTCAAGGCAAGGCAATTGATGCCGTTGCTAACAAAGCAATCAAGGTTCTTGTAGTAGGTAACCCTGCTAACACTAACTCTCTTATCGCTCAGCGTAATGCACCTAGCATCGACCCACGTCAGTTCACTGCGATGACTCGCCTTGACCACAACCGTGCGATGACTCAGCTTGCTCAGAAAACTGGTTCTGCAGTTACTGATATCCAAAAAATGCTGATCTGGGGTAACCACTCTTCAACTCAGTACCCTGACATCTCTAACACTTCTGTTAAAGGTGAAGCGGCTTCTGGACTAGTAGAAGATTCATGGTACAAAGAAGAGTTCATCCCTACTGTACAGAAGCGTGGTGCAGCTATCATCGAAGCACGTGGCGCATCTAGTGCGGCATCTGCGGCTAATGCAGCTATCTTCCACGTGCGTGATTGGGCTTTGGGAACTCCTGAAGGCGATTGGACTAGCATGGGTGTTTACAGCGATGGAAGCTACGGCATCGACAAAGGTCTTATCTACTCTTTCCCTGTTGTATGTAAAGATGGCGACTGGGAAATCGTTCAAGGCGTTGAAATCAGCGAATTCAGCCGTGATCGCATGACCGAAACTGAAAAAGAACTACAAGAAGAGCGTGACGCAGTTAGCCACCTTCTTCCATAAGATACGTTTGATCACTAGATCGTAACGTATAAAAAAACCGAGCCATTGGCTCGGTTTTTTTATACGTGCCGTTTAACTACTCAGGCAGTTTGAGAGGCTCGGGCGATACGATAATGCCATTATTATCGGCATAAACGTATTCACCAGGAGTAAAGGTAACACCACCAAAGGTCACAGGGATATTCATCTCACCCAATCCTTTGCGGTTACTCTTAATCGGAATCGTACGTAACGCCTGAACACCGAGGTCAGTGTTACCCACTTCATCAACATCACGAATACATCCGTAAATGATTAACCCTGCCCAACCACTTTGCGCCGCTTTTTCAGCCAACATATCCCCTAATAGGGCACACCGTAGAGAACCTCCACCATCGACGACCATGACACGCCCCTCACCAGGGTTTGACACATGCTCTTTAACACGGGAATTATCTTCGTGACACTTTACCGTGACAATTTCCCCACCAAAGGCTTTCTTTCCGCCATAATTAGTAAAGATAGGCTCAACGATACTCACAAGCTCAGGGTTTTCATCACACAAATCGCAGGTTACAAAAGACACACGCCTTACCTCTTTAAAATATTTTCAGGATTATGGGCGAGTGTAACAATATTATCGTAGCGATACACGTTCACTTTAGGACCGGCAGGTACTGCTTTGCCGTGAAATAAACTTTCATTAACCATCGCCTTAGCAACCAGCTCTGCACCTACCGCTGAATATTTAGTAAGACGTCCCGACAATAAAGGGTTGGTATATCGCGCAACTTTAGCAAAGGCATGCTCAGCAAACCGCTGATTTTCACGCTCTCCAAGTAGTAATGACGGTTGATATACAGAAAGTACGTCGTATTCTAACTGCCGTAATTTCTTTTCAAGCTCGCCTTTTACACGACTATAGAAAAAAGGAGACTTTGCATCTGCACCAACAGCAGACACCAAATAAAAAGCTTTCGCTTTCTTAGCACGACCCAGTTGAGCCGCCTCTAGAGCATATTGATAATCAACCTTGCGAAATGCAGATTTAGATCCTGCCTGTTTTATCGTTGTTCCTAAACAACAGATAATCGCATCCACTTGAAATAACTCTTCGTATTCATCCAAGTTATCAAAATCAATTAACACATTGCGCAGTTTTTTATCGCGATTGTTAATGGTTCTCCGCGTTGGAGCAATCACTTTTTCAACGCTAGAGGACGCTAATAAATGCTCTAAACAGTATTTACCGATAAGCCCGGTTGCCCCCAACAGCAACACACTCATCCCGGTTGACTGATCACGTTTTTCAGTGATCGAATGAACTTTTGAATCCATAGGACATACAACTACGTAGTGGACAATTTAGGATCGGCTGTCACATTGCTGTTCAAAAATTAGAACTCATTAACCAACGTGTGCACTAAGCCGATTTCCTTGTTCCAGAATTGGGTAGATCGTGCGCATCAAAACCCTCATCTGCCTCATTTTCTTTGGCTCCCCCGAGCCATTGACGTAGTTTACTCCCTAACTCATCAATATTCACAGGTTTTGCCAAATAATCATCCATACCAGCAGTCAAACAACGCCGCTCTTCACCCTCAACAACACTGGCAGTCATCGCTATAATGGGCGTACGATCAAAATCAACTTCTCTTTGTCGCTGCGCAATTGTCGCCTCATAACCATCCATTTCAGGCATCAAGCAGTCCATCAAAATCACATCAAATGACCTGCTCTCTAATATACTCAATGCCTCTTTGCCGTTGTTTGCCGTCGTCACTTGGTAGCCCAATTTGGTCAGCATTCCTCTTGCAACCATCTGGTTAACTTTATTATCCTCAACCAGTAGTACCTGTTTGTCCTGTTCTTCGTAACTCCCCCCTTCCTTAGGTAAAGTCTTTTCATTCAGCTTTATGTCGAAACAAAACAACTTTGATAACACATGATTAATGCCAGATCGAATCACCGGTTTTGTGAGCCATTCAACCTCTGGAACATCAAGCGTATGACCCTTCATACTCATTCCGCGTTGAGCCAATGATGTCATAATAATTTGCTTGGGTATCTTCACCCCCTCGCCCGCAAGAATGCCTTCCGATATTTCTAGATCATAGCTCTTACGTAGCGGCGAATTAATACACACAATATCGTACTGACGATCATCAAGTTCTCCACGCTTTAATACCTCAATAATATTTTCAGATGAGCGAGCGCTACCGACTGCGACACTTTGAATCCCCCAGCTATCAAATTCAACCCTTAGTGATTCCTCAACACCCCGCGGAAAACCGACTAGTAGCGCTAATTTACCGCGAAGAATTTTCGCTCCGTCATCTTTTTGTGCCTGCTGGGTTGAGACATCAACATCCGCAGTAAACCAAAAATAAGCTCCCTTTTCTTGGCTATTCTCAAAACCAATGTCCCCCCCCATACATTCTACTAAGCCTTTACTAATGGCTAGACCCAAGCCTGTATCTTCATTACCATCCTGCACACCACCACTTCGACAAAAGGCCTCGAACACAGAATCCACGACCTCATCAGACAATATATTTCCATCAAGAACTATGCTAATCGCTAGTCTTCCGCCCATTGACTCATTTCTGTCTAGACCCACACGCACGACAATTTCACTTCCTTGGCTCAACCGAATCGCCTTGCTCACCAAATTTACCACGATCTGTGCGATACGCTCTTTATCTCCTTTTAACCGTAAAGGTACATCTCGCTCGTATACAACACTTAAATCAATGCCCTTACCATGCGCAACAGGCCCTAACAGTTCAAGAACCTGATCCATGCTACGGCGTAAATTAAACACGGATCGGTTCAACACAACCGAGCCCGATGCAATGCGTGAAAAATCCAACACATCTTCCAATAAGCGCAGTAGCGCTTCCCCAGACTGAACAGCAACATCTTGAAGCTTCTGCTGCTGAGGGCTCAGTTCAGTATCATCAAGTAACGCCAACATACCCAACACATTGTTCATCGGAGTACGAATTTCGTGAGTGATATTGGTAAGAAACTCAGCTTTTACTTGGCTAGCTTCGGTAGCGACATGTACAGCCTGATTGAGATCTCGCGCTTTCATCTCAAGATTATGGCGATCATAAATAGACTCCCAGTGTCGATCACCTAAACTGTTGGCCTGACGTAACATCAATGCATATACCGCCAACAACATACCGCCGATCGCATACGCATTGATATTGTTCGCCAAAAAGACCGCGAAAATTAGCGGTAGAAATACCACACTTTGGAAGACTAGATTAGCTTTATAGTAAGGTGACCATTCGACATTCGCGAGACTGCACATGCCCACTGCCAGTACCACCACAAGAAAAGTATTTGTGCCTAACGGGTACATCAACACTACAAGCACTGAGAATGCAGACCAGAAACCACCGCTGAGCCAATGGTTCATCACAAACCAGCGGCGCCAACGAGCAGGTCCTGACGCGTAGATACTATCGAACCGAATAACTAGAAAAAACTCTACAGCCCCCAATAGCATTAGGACACCACTGAAGCCGATAGCAATAACAGAGTAATCTCTGTATAGGTTACCTGCCGTAACCACTAATGCATAGATTCCGACAACACCTAGCCACTTATACCGGCCGTGCTGGGCAATGTTTCGATCGATAGTGCGCAGGATTTTTTTGTCCTGACTAAGATTTTTTTTAAGCTTCACTCATACACCTTTACTTTAGTCACTTGCTACGTGCTATCAGTAAAGTATAGATGAGAGATTCAATACGGCACACCCAACAAAATCAATAAGTTAGGCTACAAATGTGGACCAAATCACGACTTAGTAAAAATACTTAACTTCGACTTGAACATAGTCATCAGACTCTAGAATGCTCAACTTTCGATCAGTATCCGCTAATCGCTGCACTTGTTGCAGAGTATTAACAAAGTCATCATAGGTATTTACTTCTGTAAACAAGAAAAGTAAGCCTTTCTCATCGATAATGTCGGTTATTAAATCGATAGCAAACTGTGCGCTCAAGTCATCAGCGACAAAACCAGAATCTGCTAGAATAGTAGCGATTTCGGACACCGTCTGACCCAGCTCCTGCTCGCCTCGTTCTGCGACAATAGTCGCAAGAATCTCTACCCTCCAACTCTCACCAATCCGGCGCGACGCCTCAAGACTATATAGCGCTTCGTCGGTATCAAAATCAAAAATCCCGCCGACCAATATCTCCGTGGACTGCTCGTCATTAAAGGTAATCCGCGTACCAAACCCTAGATCATGCTCAAAAAAGCCAGGAGACGCACTGCCTCTTTCATCCCATAAATACTCAGCGATAAGCGTCACATCCAGGTCCGATTCAAACACGCCATCAAACGTGTATTCCACCCCACCCACAGCAGCTGTATAACTCTCTTTAGGCGTTTCGACACTAACGGCTTCCAGCTTAGCCACCCAGCCTTCGTAGATATACTCTAGCTCCAGGCCGAACTGATCCATATGGGTATATACAGGTATTAGCTTAGGATCGAATAAGTCGTAATTAAAATCGAAACGAGGATCTCTATTTGTGCCTGAAAAAATAGAAAACGCCATTTCCAAATCATCTGTTAAGGGTTGTGACCAACGGACAGCAAAATCAATATTGTTTTGGTCAACCCCTTCATAGCGTGCGTTATCAGTATCGATTCCGATTGGAGCCCGTAAGCGACCATCTTCACCTTGAAATGTACGTTCACGAAAGCCCGTGAGTACGTAAAAATCCAGTATGACTACCTCATGAACCAACGACAGCTGCATCAACGGCTGCCCCAACTTTTCTGTCGTATCCCCTTCTACAAAATCCTTTTGATTCACTACGTCCACAAGGTTAAGAAACTCGGTTCTGCCCCAAAAAACCCGGGTAAACCCTACTTTGGTTTCCCAGTTATCACTCACATGCCCCCAGTAAGCCTCCCTTAGATCAAGGTGAGTCCGTTCATCATCTATCTGATCAATTCGCATAAATGGCGTAAAAGTAAAACTATCGACCCCATCGTTCCAATCAGTGTAATACTCCGCCTGAGCGCTAAAAGACAGCGCGCTGCGGGACTGCCCAAATTCACCAGGATCATTAAAATAACGCCACTCCCCGTTCATCTCCGCACTCCATGTGCCGTCATCAAACAGGGGTTCAAATAAGGCCAATGCAGGCTGACTAAAGACCGTCATCATCAAAACGGCAACTACTCTCATATTCATACGGTTACACTCATTGGCCTCGTATCGCGCTATCTTTTCTTTAGGGCACAAAAAAGCCACACTACCTTTATCAGGATAGTATGGCTTTTTTGGTTTAGCGTGCTCGTTTTAGACTGTTTTTATTAAAGTCTGAGCTCTTCAAACCGGACATAAATACGGTGTCTTTACTTTCGAGTACCGTACTCTTACCTGTTTGATGGTTAATCATCTCTAACATATCTGGACGCCAGAATTTGTCGTTGTAGAGTTTAAAGCCCGTTGCTGACAAGGTCTTTAGATGGCTCTTCTTACGATCATAGAATTCAGCTTTAAACGTACGATAATGTTCCTTGTCTATCCACGACACTATACGCGTATAACCAGAATACTTATCTTTTGGATAGCTTTCTACAACAAAAAAGTCCTTCCCATCGACAGTCTCATCTCGCAAGAACTTGTACTCATACTCTTCGACTTCGCTTCCACCGATATCTTCAAAAGAAAACTCACTACCCATAAATGGGCCAGATTTTTTCTTAGATGCGATTTTCTTCACACGCTTCAGTGCAGGCAAATACAGCCACTGATCATCATCTTTATTGGTATGCGCAAAAGTAAGCAACGCAGTGCCTTTTTGATCTTTAGGAGTATCAAAGATCATCAAGGTTTTATCACCATCCTTGTCGCCGCCTTCTAGACCTTTAACACGCATTTCCCGCTTACTCGTGTTTCCGCGCTTATCTTTGAGGATCATCAACATGCCTGACTTGCTGTCCACATACCCGTCACCGCGGCGATCCGCTTCCTCAAATACTGCCAATCCTTTTGCTTCTGGCGTTTCAGCCTGCCCAATAACAGGCAATGTGATCAATGCAGCTGCAACTAACGACGAGCACAATGATCTCAATTTCATTTTATTCAACATATTTACTCCATATTCCATGATGTAATAAGCACAGCCTCAAATACTAACATTATTGGCTATATTTAGTTAGAACTCACTTCCCCCCCCTATCACCCTACCTACGCTGGCAATAGGTTATCGTCTTTCTCCTCAATATTGTTGTCGGTATTTGTTTTACTGCTTTTGCTTCCATCTAGCAAGAGCAAGAAAGGCGCAAAGAATAAGAGGTCAACAATTAATGCCAATACGATGGTTAACGATGTTAGTGTCCCCATATTACTGCTTGGGTAGAAGCTAGAAAACGCAATAACTGAAAAATTAGCGACTAACACAATGGATGTAGTTATCAATGCCACACCCACCGTACTGAAAGCATAACGAACAGCATCTTCTGTACTCAAATTTTGCTCCCGTTTTGCTCTCACATACTTGCTCAAGAAATGTACCGTGTCATCCACAACAATCCCAATGGTGAGACAGGCAACAATCGATACCGACACCCCCACATTGCCCATCGTCAGTCCCCACAGACCAAAAGCTACAGCGGCAGGCATCATATTCGGAAGCAAGCTCATAAGGCCATACCTCACTGACCGGAGTGATACCACAATCATCGCAGAAATCAGCAGGAACGCCCCTAACGTGCCGCTCAGCATGCTCATTACGTTACGACGCGTTAATTGACTAAATAACACATCAAGACCGGTAGGTTTGGCATGCATGTACTCGGGCATGTTTTCCTCAATCCAACGCCCCGCTTTCTTAGAGAATTGCAATACACCATCGGATGATGTCCTATCCAAGATCAAATGAAAACTCGACTCATCCTTGTCCATTGTCATGACATCATCTAGTCCCAAACCAAAAGGCAGCGACATCTCATACATAAGCAAATACTGTGATGCCAATGCACGGCTATCCGGAACCCTATAGAACGTTTCATCCCCACCGTTCATATTGCGGTTAAGTCGCTTAACAACATCACTGAGCGTTAACGCGTACACTACTTCAGGCTGAGCCTCGGCCCACTCTTTAAACTCATTTAATTTTTCCAGATACTCCGGCTCACTCACCCCACCTTTATCTATTGCCGGCAGCGAGAACTGAATCCGATGCAAGCCTGTCACTTCGTCGGCAAGAAACTCGCTCGCTCGACGCACATCGTAACTCTTATCGAAATACTCAACCCACACATCATTAAATTTGTTCAGTGGTAAGAAAGCAGCAGTACCGAACACCAAAAATCCAACACCCCAAAACAAGCCTTTCTTACGCCGAATAACAAATTCACTGAAACGCATCATCTGTTTTTGCAACCAACCATCTCCTGACGGCAGTTTAGGCGCAGGAAAGATCATCATTAATGCCGGTAACAATACAATTGAAAGGAACCACGCAAACACCACGCCAATCACGACAACATTTCCAAGATCTCTAAAAGGTGGAGACTCTGACGCATTAAGACAGACAAAGCCAATTCCTGTGGTGATGCTAGTAAGAAATATCGGTTGGAAATTAATACGTACGCTCTCAAGGATTGAACGCCGTTTATCGCCACCATTGCTACGCATCTGTTGTTGGAAGCTCACCAGTATATGAACGCAATCAGCAACACCAATGGTAAGTATAATTGCCGGGGCATAACTGGTAATCGGCAAAAACACGACACCCAATGTCGTCGCCAAACCCATCGCTGCCATGACTGACAAAATCACGATGGTCATGGTGAAAAACATGGCTAAAAAGCTGCGTAATAGTAAAATCAAACAAAGGATCGCAGCCCCCATTGATAACGGAAAGAACGTCTCTATACCTTCTGCGGTCGCCGTCCCCATTGCGTCACTAAAAATCACTGACCCGGACAAACGAAATTCGATTTCAGGATGCTTTTCCCTAAGTTCATCACGCAGATCTCGAGACCATTGCGCAATCATCGGGGCCGATTTCTTTTGCTCGTCCTGAACAACATTCACGACAACAACCGCGACATGACCTTTTTCAGATACCACTGAATGAACCAACGATGGCTCCGCGAGTGCAATACTTCGTATTCGAGCAAGGTCCGGCCCGGATAAAGTCATTGCACTTTCAATCAAATATTCGGTGTATAGATCGTCTCCATCAACTTGCGTATGCTGAAAGTTGGTGAGTGAATTAACTCGTACACTCTTTGGCATTTGCCATGCACGTTCCGTTAACGTTTCCAACAATGAGAGCGTTTCTGGTGTAAAAATATTGTCATCTTTCGGATGCACAATAAAAAGTACAGTATCACGAACACCATACTTTGCTTCTATATCAAGCAGCCGTTCAAGGTCAGGGTTTCCGTCACCGAAAAAGGCTCTGGAATTGTTATCCATCTTAAAACCGGTAATGCCATACGCTGCAGCACCTGCAATGACAAGGCACAACAGTACTGCTATAAAAGGCCTATCAACAACCCAATCGTAGAATCTATTTAGCATAGAACCCTCAAAAAACTCTCCTTACAACACTTACTGATTATTCACTGTCTTTATTGGCAATATCCCCGCTCGCTCGATTGGAGGATTGCTGTTATGGCCACGTCCTTTGTACTTTTCACCATCCCTATTGTAAATAACCCGAAATAATTATGCTTAAACCCTGCAAAGCAGCTATTTCAGTACTATTATCAAAAATCGCCCCAAATATAGCGATCCAATATGGAACGTCTGTGCCCCACTGTAAAGAGCTGCGTACGACAGATCAATAGAGGGATGGCGCAATTCCACAAGCATTGATTAAACAAAGTGTTTCACAGGTTAGACAATCAGTTTACCTCACAAAACAAGCCCTCCCACACAACCTTACCTTTACGTTAACGTCAACCTTGGGTAGTATGACTGAACATTCAGCTCATACGCGGCCAAAGCCATTTAGCCGCACATACACACCGGAATCACGAATGCCTAACATTGACCTTAAAACCTTCACGATTAGCGAGCTTGCAAAAGAGTTTGATGTCACCACCCGCGCAATCAGGTTCTACGAAGACAAAGGCATCCTAAGCCCAACCCGGGAAGGGCAAAAGCGAATCTACAGCCCTAGAGATCGAGTGCTTCTTAAATTGACTCTACGGGGCAAACGTATCGGATTTACCCTGTCCGAGAGCCAGAAACTCTTTGATATGTATCAAACCGGCGAAAACAATGAAGACCAGCTACATACAATGCTAGCCACACTGGACGAAAAGGATGCCCTGCTTTCACAGCAAAAACTGGACATTGAAGAGATGGAAGTCGAGCTACAGGCAGCACGCGATCGCTGCCTTAACGCACTCAGAAACATCAAAGAAAATACCGTCTAAGCATTAGTACATTCAAGAAATAACCCTATACACACTTCGAGATTATCAATATGACAACTTTATACTCTTCTCTCAATTTTGACCTAGGCGAAACCAATGACGCCCTACGCGATAGCGTCAACCGTTTTGCCCAGGCAGAGATAGCGCCTCGAGCTTCAGATATTGATAAGGATAATCTATTTCCCAGTGATTTATGGAAGAAGTTCGGTGACATGGGGTTACTCGGCATCACTGTACCAGAAGAATTTGGTGGTTCCGATCTAGGATATCTCGCGCATGTAGTCGCGATGGAAGAAATCAGCCGCGCCTCCGCATCCGTCGGTTTAAGTTATGGCGCTCATTCCAATCTGTGTGTTAACCAGATTACTCGCAAGGGAACCCAGGCTCAAAAGGAAAAGTACCTACCGAAGCTTGTCAGTGGTGAGCACGTCGGGGCTTTAGCAATGAGCGAGCCCAATGCAGGTTCTGACGTTGTCAGTATGAAGCTGCGCGCCGACAAGAAAGGCGATCGTTACATTCTTAACGGTAACAAGATGTGGATCACCAACGGCCCTGACGCTGACACTTACGTTATTTATGCGAAGACCGATATCGAAAAAGGCGCGCACGGAATGACGGCTTTTATCGTCGAACGCTCTTTCGCTGGCTTCACTCAAGCACAAAAGCTCGACAAACTAGGGATGCGTGGTTCAAACACCTGTGAGTTAGTATTTCAGGATGTTGAAGTTCCTGAAGAGAACATTCTTGGGAAACTAAACGAAGGCGTAAAAGTCCTCATGAGTGGGCTCGATTATGAACGCGTTGTACTGTCTGGCGGCCCAACTGGGATCATGCTTGCCTGTATGGATATTGTTGTACCCTACATTCATGACCGTAAGCAGTTTGGTAAATCCATTGGTGAATTCCAATTGATGCAAGGAAAGATCGCAGACATGTACACGCTCACCAATGCCAGCCGAGCTTACTTATATTCTGTTGCCAAAGCCTGTGACCGTCAAGAAACCACCCGCAAAGATGCTGCCGCAGTTATCCTCTATACCGCAGAAAATGCGACTAAGCTCGCCCTTGAAGCGATTCAAACCCTTGGCGGCAATGGCTATATCAATGAATACCCTACCGGACGCCTATTACGAGATGCCAAACTTTATGAAATTGGCGCGGGCACCTCAGAAATTCGCCGCATGCTCATCGGTCGTGAACTCTTTAACGAAACCTAAGAGATACGCCCAACACCCGAGCAAACAAATTACGTCGAAGGAAATCATCAATGCCTCAAATCAAGTCTAAAGCCAACCCTAATAGCGAAGCATTTAATAGTAATGTGGAAGCCATGCAATCTCTTGTATCTGACCTGCAAGAGACCGTTCAAGCCATCACTCAAGGCGGCGGCGAGAAAGCCCAACAGCGTCACCTTGCACGTGGTAAGTTGTTACCAAGAGACCGCGTAAAACATCTGCTAGATCCCGGCTCTCCATTTTTAGAAATCTCTCAGCTAGCGGCTCACGATGTGTATGGAGAAAACGTACCGGCGGCGGGCATAATCTGTGGTATTGGCCGAGTATCTGGGCAAGAGTGCATGATTGTTGCCAACGATGCGACAGTAAAAGGTGGAAGTTACTATCCCTTAAGTGTTAAGAAACATCTACGGGCGCAAACAATTGCGGAAGAAAATAACTTGCCCTGCGTGTACCTGGTGGACTCCGGCGGCGCAAACCTTCCTCGCCAAGATGATGTATTCCCCGACAAAGAGCACTTTGGTCGAATCTTCTTTAATCAAGCTAATATGTCCGCAAAAAATATCCCACAAATTGCAGTGGTGATGGGTTCATGTACCGCAGGCGGAGCTTACGTACCCGCAATGGCCGATGAGAGTATTATTGTTAAACAGCAAGGTACAATTTTCCTCGCCGGGCCACCGTTAGTAAAAGCTGCAACAGGTGAAGAAGTCTCGGCCGAAGATCTTGGTGGCGCAGATGTCCATTGTAAGACATCCGGTGTATCTGATTACTATGCAGAGAATGACGAACACGCACTACAAATTGCACGTAATTGCATCAGCCGTCTTAACCGCAAAAAACACTTAGATTTTGATGTTACCGAACCCGTAGAACCCCACTACCCTACCGAAGAAATTTATGGCGTAGTACCCTCTGATCTAAAAACGCCCTATGACGTTAGAGAAGTCATTGCTCGTACCGTCGACAATTCTGAGTTTGATGAATTTAAAGCCTTATACGGTACGACTTTAGTTTGTGGTTTTGCCCGTATCTATGGATATCCTGTCGGCATCGTTGCCAATAACGGAATCCTATTCTCAGAATCTGCACAAAAAGGTGCTCACTTCATTGAGCTATGTGCACAACGAAAAATCCCGCTTGTATTTTTGCAAAACATTACTGGCTTTATGGTTGGCCAGAAATATGAAGCAGGCGGTATCGCAAAACATGGTGCAAAAATGGTAACGGCTGTTGCTACTGCTAAAGTACCTAAATTCACCGTTATTATCGGTGGTAGCTTTGGTGCAGGAAACTACGGTATGTGCGGACGTGCTTACGATCCACGCTTTATGTTTATGTGGCCAAACGCACGTATATCCGTCATGGGTGGTGAACAAGCTGCTGGGGTTTTATCACAAATAAAGAAAGACAATATGGCCCGTACTGGCGATAGCTGGACCGATGCCGAAGAGTCTGAGTTTAAGCAGCCCATTATCGACACCTATGATAAACAAGGTCACCCCTATTACGCTAGCGCACGACTTTGGGATGATGGTGTTATTGATCCTGCACAAACACGTAATATATTGGGATTATCCATTTCAGCGTCACTAAACCAACCGATTGAAGAGACACGCTTCGGCTTGTTTAGGATGTAATGGGAGCCAACATGACTCACTCAACCCTACAAGACTTTATTAATAGCTCTACAGACGAACTCGTCACCCACCTAGACAGTAGTGGTGTATTTAGAATCTGTATTAATCGTCCGGCCCTACATAACGCCTTTAATGACCATGTCATTGCGTTACTGATATCGGCATTTGAATCGGCTAATGAGAATGATGACGTTCGCGTTATTATTCTGCAATCAGAAGGCAAGAATTTCTCAGCCGGAGCCGATCTCAATTGGATGAAGAGCATGGCTCAGCTCAATCTTGAGGAAAACAAACGAGATGCTGCTGAACTCGCTCGCCTGATGAGCGTAATCTATCTATCGCCAAAACCGGTTATTGCTCGTACACAGGGCGCATCCTTTGGTGGTGCGTTAGGCCTTATCGCCTGCTGTGATATCGCAATCGCTACCGATAAAGCACGATTTTGCTTAAGTGAAGTTAAGATCGGATTGGTGCCTGCCGTCATTAGCCCTTATGTCTCTAAAGCGATCGGAGCCAGAGCTGCACAACGTTATTTCATTACCGCTGAGCAGTTTTCCGCCGATAAAGCCTTACAATTGGGATTATTGCATGAGGTGGTTTCGGCCGACCTTCTAGATGAAACGGTCGATAGCATCGCAAACACGCTTATTGCCAACGGTCCACAGGCGGTTGCCGAAGCCAAAACGCTTGCGCAGTATGTATCAGAGCACCCTATTAACACTGACACGATCAATTACACCACTGACCTGATCGCAAAAATCCGAGTATCCGCCGAAGGCCAAGAAGGGCTTAGTGCCTTTCTTGAAAAACGCCCCGCTAATTGGAACAAGAGTTAATCGTCATGACACAAGTAAACGTTACCCCAATTAAAAAAGTATTGATCGCCAACCGTGGCGAAATCGCCTGTCGAATTATTCGTACACTGAAAAAACTCGATATCGATAGCGTTGCACTCTATTCCGACGCGGATAAAACCTCTCAGCACGTTTCTCTTGCTGACGAGGCCGTCTATATCGGACCATCGCCTGCTGCAGAAAGCTACTTGTGTGCAGACAAAATCATTGCTGCTGCCAAGCGTACTGGTGCCAACGCCATTCACCCTGGCTATGGTTTTCTTTCCGAGAACAGTAACTTTGCACGTACATGTGATGAAAACGGTATCATCTTTATCGGACCTCCAACGTCTGCTATCGACGCGATGGGTTCAAAAGCCGCCGCTAAAGATATCATGGAAAAAGCAGAAGTACCCCTGGTTCCTGGATATCACGAAGAAGACCAAAGCGATGCCCGATTGCTAGAGGAAGCCAAAAAAATTGGCTTTCCCGTACTACTCAAAGCCGCTCTTGGTGGCGGCGGTAAAGGCATGCGATTAGTGGAATCCGCCGAAGAATTCCAGGAAAACTTGGATTCTTGTAAACGTGAAGCCATTGCGTCTTTCGGCGACGACTTCATGCTGATCGAAAAATATATTAATGAACCACGTCATGTTGAAATCCAGGTATTTTGTGACCAACTAGGTAACGGCGTATATCTATTCGAGCGAGATTGTTCTATTCAGCGCCGCCATCAAAAAGTCATCGAGGAAGCTCCTGCACCAGGACTCTCTGAAGAGCTACGAAAAACCATGGGCGACACTGCAGTGCGCGCAGCTAAGTCTATCAATTACGTTGGTGCAGGTACGTTCGAATTCCTAATGGATGCAGACGGTAGCTTCTATTTCATGGAGATGAATACCCGCTTGCAAGTAGAGCACCCTGTCACTGAGAAAATCACCGGACAAGACCTCGTTGAATGGCAAATTCGCGCAGCAGAAGGCCACCCTCTTCCCTGCGAACAATCAGAGCTAACCCGAAATGGCCACGCCATTGAAGTACGTATTTACGCTGAAACGCCTGAAAATGAATTTTTGCCCTCAACGGGTAAGATTCAATATCTGCGAACCCCGGAAGAGAATGATCACGTTCGTATAGACTCCGGCGTAGTACAAGGCGATGAAGTCAGCGTCTATTATGACCCCATGATTGCCAAGCTTATTGTCTGGGATAAAACCCGCAGCGGTGCAATTCACCGGATGGATAAAGCACTTCAGGAATACTGTGTTGATGGTGTAAATACCAACACCGAATTCTTAAGCAACATCAATAGCAATGCGGATTTTATCAACGGTAAACTAAGCACCCATTTTATCGAGCACCATAACGAATCGTTACTCGCACTTGATAAGCCGATAAATGACATTCACTTTATTTATGCTGCGCTGTATCAGCATTTGCAATCGGGTCTCAGCAACGCCAGTAATGTCGCACTAGACCAACAATCGCCCTGGTCAAACGTGCAAGGCTGGACGATGAACAGCACCGCAAACCGCAGCTTTCGATTCACCTTCGAAGATGAAATTAACCATGTTTCGCTCGCGTTTAACGCTAATACAATCACCGCTAGCTGCAATGACACAACAATAAATTGCGAAGCCTACCTCGATGGAGACAAGCTCACCGTCATTACAGAGCAGGCCCAACAACTCTATGTCAATCAAGTCGAATCACTCATAACCCTATTCATTCAAGGTAAGGCCTATAAGGTAACCGCATACTCAGCAGAGTACGCATCCGGTGACGATGACAATAATGGGCAATTGACCGCACCTATGAACGGGCGTATTGTCGACGTGTTCGTAAAGACTGGTGAGTCAGTAGAGCTTGATCAACCTCTCGCCATATTAGAAGCGATGAAGATGGAACATACCATCCGAGCCCCAGCAGCGGGGATTATTAGCGAAGTATTTTATTCGCCTGGCGACCTTATTGATGATGGTGCACCACTGCTCGCTTTTGAAGCAGAAGATGAAGAATAAACGCTGCTATGTTGAATTAGAGGAGAGAAATCATGGGTGGTTTTAACAAAGTTGTATCAAATTATGACGAAGCACTGGAAGGCTTAACCGATAACATGACGGTAATGGTCGGTGGCTTTGGTCTATGTGGGATTCCGGAAGGCCTGATCGGGAAAATGAAAACGATGGGCATTCATGGTCTCACCTGCATATCAAATAATGCTGGGGTAGACGGGTTTGGTTTGGGTCTTCTTCTAGAAGACAAGCAAATTAAAAAAATGATCGCATCCTATGTCGGTGAAAATGCCCTATTCGAGAAGCAATTACTCTCTGGCGAGCTTGAGGTTGAACTCACACCACAAGGGACACTCGCGGAGAAGATGCGCGCAGGTGGTGCTGGCATTCCAGCATTCTTTACCCCAACTGGCTATGGAACCCCTATTGCCGAGGGTAAAGAAACACGAGAATATAACGGAAAAATGTATGTGTTAGAAGAATCCCTCACGGCGGACTTTGCATTAGTAAAAGCGTGGAAAGCCGACACTATGGGTAACCTAATATTCCGTAAAACAGCAATGAACTTTAATCCCATGGCGGCAACAGCCGGAAAAATCACCGTTGTCGAAGTTGAAGAAATTGTTGAACCAGGCGAACTCGATCCAAACCATATCCATACTCCTGGGATCTATGTTAATCGAGTTATTAAAGGCACATTTGAGAAACGTATTGAGCAACTTACGTTAACTAAATAGTACTGCTATCAAGTGTGACACGCCGAATAGAACCAGAGGAATTACAACATGGCATTAACTCGAGAACAACTTGCTCAACGTGTGGCAAAAGAGCTTCGTGACGGCTATTACGTCAATTTAGGCATCGGCATCCCAACGCTGGTTGCCAACTACGTGCCAGAAGGTATGGACGTAATGCTACAGTCCGAAAACGGATTACTTGGCATGGGAGAATTCCCAACCGAAGAAACCGTTGATCCAGACCTTATCAACGCAGGCAAGCAGACGGTTACCGCCGCCACGGGTGCATCGTACTTTTCCTCTGCAGACAGTTTTGTAATGATTCGTGGTGGACATGTCGATTTAACCGTACTGGGTGCATTCGAAGTCGATCAGAACGGTAATATAGCCTCCTGGATGATTCCCGGTAAGCTAGTAAAAGGTATGGGCGGCGCAATGGACCTAGTCGCTAGCGCGCAAAATATTGTTGTCACCATGACACATGCCAACAAAAAAGGAGAATCCAAGCTATTAAAAGAATGCACCTTACCGCTCACCGGCGCAGGCTGCATTAAGAAGGTTGTTAGTGACCTAGCTTACTTGGAAATCCATGATGGGAAATTCCACTTAGTCGAAAGAGCTCCAGGGGTTTCAGTTGAAGAGATAATTGCTAAGACCGAAGGAGAGCTCGTAGTACCCGATCATGTGCCAGAGATGACCTTCTAACACCAGTACAGCGTCATATTTACTTTGAGATGGGCGGTATTTTAACCAAATACCGCCCATCTACTATACTGATCTAAAAACAATCGTTTTTGGCAGGATAGTGCACCCATGGAAAGCGGTCAGGGTCGAATTAAGCTACTGATTTTATTCATATTCATATCGCTCATGAATATGAACGTTGTGCTTGCAAACAACCCTATCACCACTACACCTTACACCAATAGCTTTGCGAATATTCCAGCCTATCCAATCACCCGCGACGGCATCCCAATCGCATCTTACCAGCTCTCTAGCGTCGACAGCCCTATTTCCCTAGGGGAACACATTGAACTTTTAGAAGATAAAAATCACACTCTGTCTATCGATGACTTTCTGAACCCTGAATCTACCCATACGTTCACTCAGTCCACATCAGAAATACCCAGCTTTGGATACACCAACTCCGCATACTGGGGAAGGATAAAACTACATGCTCCAGCCCGCTCACCACCTTGGTTATTAGAATTTGCTTATGCACCGCTCGATAAGATAGAGCTATTCATCGTAGACAGTGAAAGCGCCACATATACCACCCGATCTGCCGGAGACAGCGTTAATTATGCCGGGCGCGATTTCAATTACCACAAAGTTGTATTTAAGCTCCCCTTGTCAAACAATGACCCTCTTATCTATTTTCGTATCCAATCTCTCAGCTCCATGCAAATACCTATTATTGCTTGGACCGAAGAGAGCTTTGTTCCTAACCTTATTAACGAAACGTTATTCTGGGGGCTCTATTTCGGCTGCTTATCAGTAATGATGTTATATAACTTTTTTCTAGGGTTCACCATTCGAGAAAAAGTGTATGGATACTATTCCCTTTACGTCGCTGGAATCATCTTCTTTCAACTCACCGTCAATGGTTTTTCTTCAAAGTACCTCTGGCCCAACCATACTGAAATCAACAACGCAGCGTTGGTTATTTCACTGAATTTACTCGCCACCTTTAGCGCTTTTTTTTCTATGGAGTTCCTACGTTTAAAGCACTTTTCCATAAATTCATATCGTTTACTGCTTGGGCTTATACTGTGTTTTGTCGCATGCATACTAGCAACCCCATTCATTCCGTACCTCACGCTCATTAAAACAACGATCACGGTTTTCACCATCGGAATTTTCGTTGTGATCTGGTCTGGCCTTATCTGTTGGATACGAGGCTATCAACCTGCGCGAATTTATCTTGCTGCATGGACTATCATGTTAGTCGGCGCAATGTTTTATGCACTTAAAACCCTAAGTTTTTTGCCTTCAACCCTTTTAACCAATTACGCCGTTACTATCGGTTCAGCAGCGGAGATGATTCTACTATCTATTGCACTCGGAGATAGAATCAATGGAGAAATACGCTCTCGAAATATGGCCCAGCGGTCTTCCACAAGAAATCTAAAAAAATATGAACGACTCTATGAAGATGCCCTGGAAGGATTATTTCAATATTCCTTTGAAACTGATCGTATCAAATGCAATCTAGCATTAGCGCGCCTATGTGGTTATGAAGACGTAGATAGCTTTGTTCGTTCCAGTGACGCGAATTACCTATCACGGAAAGCGAAATATAACGACCTATCAGATGATCTACATTCAAGCGACAGTATTATTGATCATGAATTTCAGCTAGAAACTAGCCGTATTGAAAAACCCACGTGGTGTTCTATCACGATGAAACTCATCAAGAATGAGTATGATGAGCCAGAAAGAATAGACGGTTTTATGGTAGACATCACTGAACGTAAACTGAAAGAACAAGTACAAGAACAGGTATTCTCTGCTCAAAAACAGCTACTCACGGCAAGGGAAGAAGCGCTAAAAAACCTCAATTTGGCCGACGAACTAAAAAACGACTTTCTTGCAACATTAAGCCATGAATTACGCACGCCGATGCACGGTATATTAGGCTGCATTCAACTCCTAGAAAGTAGCCCGCAATCCGGCGATACCACCCAAGCCTATGGAGGGTTAGTGAAATCCTCCGACGATATGATCGAAATCGTTAACCGCCTTCTCAACTTCACAGAAATTCAAGGAGGAAAATGTGAATTACAAAATAGACACTTTTCACTGGATAAAATCATCCAACCATTATTCGATGCGTCACGGCACCGATGCGAAGACAAAAAAATTGTTTTCAGCCCGAATCTTATCAATGAAATGCCTCCTTTTTTCTATGGTGACAGCGATAAAATACTGATCATACTCGATAACCTTGTGGATAATGCCATTAAATTCACCAATCGAGGCAGCATCATCATCACAATAAAATGTGAAGAACTATTATCAAAAGACCAAAACCATGGTGAAGCGCTTCACCGACTGTTTATCAGCATAATGGATACGGGAATAGGAATTTCCGATGAAGCAAAATCTTCCATATTCAGCATGTTCACCCAAGAACAAGGTGGGTTCAACCGACTGCACGGCGGACTTGGTTTAGGATTAGCACTATGCAAAAAATACGTCGACCTTATGGATGGGGACCTCAGTTTCACGACAGAGCTCGACAAAGGAAGTGAATTCTTTTGCACATTACCGCTATACCAGTCTGAAGCAGCGTCAATATCCACGGAAAAAACAACGTCACACATTCCTAAGCTTGAAAACAGTAAACAAGCCTCAATTCTCATTGTTGAGGACAACATTACTAATCAATTGGTTATTTCTGCCCTACTAAAAAAGGCCGGCCACAGTACCCAGGTTGCAAATAACGGCGTCGAAGCTCTAACGCTACTGGATTCAAATTTCTTCGATATCATTCTAATGGATTGCCAGATGCCCCTTATGGACGGTTTAGAAGCCACCAGAAATATTCGAAAGCACAATGCTAGGCACAAATATACTCCGATCGTTGCTATTACCGCTAACGCGATGTCTAGTGACCGACGAAACTGTTTAGACTCTGGTATGAACGACTATATTAAGAAGCCTTTCAAAAAGGACTTGCTGCTGGACAAAGTCAACTATTGGCTGCAGTTGGCAACAACCCAACCGCAAGCCAAATCTTCTGAATAAGGTACGACAATTCATATTAGGCTGGTTGCGCACTATCTGAAGCTAACGCCTCATGCTTCTCAATTCGTTTAACACACTTCACGACAGCACTGGCTAATAGGGGCATACGCGTATCCCCCATGGGAGTGCCTACTCCTGTATTCACCGTCATGGCACAACTTAGTTCTCTTTCAGGGTCACACCAAGCACCAGAACCGCCAAAACCGAAGTGACCAAAACCGTGCTTTAATGGTTTAGTAGCAGTAAATACTCTGTGATATCCCAGCCGCCAGTGCATAGGTAAAAACAATACATTATCACCTTTCCAGTTTTGAACTTGCGACGCTTTCTTAACCGTTTCAGGTGACAATAATCTCCGCCCTTCAATGGAGCCATCCAATGAAAGCGCAGCATACATTTTCGCCAATGATCTCGCCGTAAAATGACCGTTTGCCGAAGGATGGATAGCACTCATAAGCTCCCGACTATTCCAACAAAATTTATCATCCGTAAAAGGGAAAATAAATACTCGTTTAAATTCGTATGCTTTGTGAGTGAACAAAGACAGGGCTTTTAAGAGCACTTTTACAATAGGGTTATCGACCAATCTCAACAGCCCCTCAAGAAAGAAAGTATCTGATTGCTTCTGTCGGCCAATCAGGTTCGCTCGTCGAGAAAACTCACTCTCTGGCAGCCCTATATACGCGCCATCTAACGCCAGAGGATCAACAAGCTCTTCCTTCAGCACCTGCTGAAAAGGTTTTCCTGCCACCTTCTCAATTAACCCCCCAATAAGATTACCGTAATTAAAACCATGGTAACCGTGCGCAGTATCCGGCTCGTGGACTGGTGAGGCTTGTTCTATACCCTTCTTCGCTTGCTCCCAGTCCAACATATCCGATGAGGTGGTTAGCTGCTCTGTAATGGCGTACAGTCCAGCCTGATGGGACATCGCCGACCTGATCGTAATATTCTCTTTACCATTTTGCGCGAATTCAGGCCAGTATTTTGCAATCGGATCATCATAATCCGCGAGCCCTTTATCAACCAATATATGCATAAGCGTCGACGTCACTCCCTTCGTCGTCGAGAAAGAAACCGCTAGGGTGTCCTCCTCCCACTGCTCACCTTTCCAATTTTTCGTTCCGCCCCATATATCCACGACTTTCTTGCCCTTGTGATATATACAAATAGCAGCCCCCCCTGCTCCTTTTTTGGGTAATTGTCGTTGTAATAATGTCGCAACTTCTGAAAAATCCGGATGAACATATCCACTTATCATGATTGGTCTACCCCCTCTCGCTTCAGCTATAGCCCTATAGGCATTTGAGCTATAATCATATAGGCGTACCAATGAGTCAACATTTTATCTTTGAAAAAGGCCATTTTTTTACCACAAAAGGCTACACGCCCCCAATCTAAAGGCCTGAGTGGTCGAAGTTTTGTAGGTAAGGGGTTACAATTCAGCGACTTAGGTATCAGCAGTAGGCAGAGAAAAAGTGACAATCAGTTCAGGCCAAAAGAAAAAAATGACTCGTGAAGAAAGTAAAGCCGCTACTCGACAGCGGCTACTCGATGCAGGGTATCGCCTGATTATGGAAGAAGGCATCACCGCCTTAAGCATGAATAGAGTCAGTAAACTTGCAGGTATAGCCCAACCCAGTTTCTACACTCACTTTGCAAACCTTGACGAACTAATTGACGAGTTGGCCCTACGGCTTAAAGCTGAGTTCCTATACCCCATTCAAAAAGCCCTAATCGCCATTTTCAGCATGCCCGACAGGGAAAACAACGCGACTGTCTTACGTAGATTGTATTTGATGTTGATCGAGGCGTTTATCGGCAACGGTTTCTTAATGAAACAGGCCGTAGAGCGTCATCAAACTGATTCAATTTTCGGCCAACATATACAATCCTTTTATACTGACCTTAAAGCTGAGTGGTTATCTTTTTTGACGCAAAATTTTACTGAAGAGATATCTTCGGAAGAAAAAGAGAGATTCTCGATGGCGATCGATTGTCTGTTCTCGATGATAGAAACCTTAGTCATGGGACTCACGCGGAATAACTACCAAAATAAAGAGATGATTATTGATATTCTCACTGACTTCACCATCCAACATTTTGGTGCGCTTATTGATAATAGCTACGAATATATTCAGAAGATGCATGCAGATAATTCTAAGTAATGCTAACTCAAGACAAGTAGCCCACTCTTAGCTAGCAAGTGTTTATTTTCCTTCGAAGAACCATCGAGCATATATTTTTTTCGTTATTCCTTCAGCATCCATCGCAGCCAATGCCCCGCCGAGTTTCGCTGCAACAGACATAGGGTCAACAATAACAGGAAAGTTCTTTGGGCTGATTATTTTACTGGCGTCATAGCTAGGATTCCTAATTTCACTGAAGTGTTTAGAAAATCGAGAAAATCCCATATGCATAGGTTGATCCCCACCACAGCATTGTTTGTGTACCTTTAGCCCGACCGATTCAATACTCTCTACACCCGTTCGTCTAGGAAAAAAATCTATCAGCTCTCTATCGGCCACATAAAAATATTCTACTTTCGGTGAGCGTTTGATGAATTTAGCCACAATATCTACATCCTGATGACGCCTTTCTAGTACTGGGATACCTAGCTCTTCAGCAAGCTCCAATTTAGAACTGCCAATTTCTAAAAGCCAGGTTATTTTATGATTTTTTAGATCCTCATAAGACGTAAGTTCCGGCACCCCATTACCCGTTAAGCCATATTCACCCGTCTCCAATCCGTTGGGAATATAATAGAGGTATTTGGCTCTTTTTTTGGAAAACGACGCCCCCGGATAGAAATCAAGATTTCCTAACTCTAACTCTTGATGTAGCCTCTTTTTAGGTAAACGCTCCACAATAAGAGTACATCCGATCCGTTGGCTCGCTCTACCGAATAACTCATAGTACACGCCAGCGTATGACGGTTTAGCCTCAATAAGAGGTTCCTTTGCCCCCTCTTTGTACACCATGATCAATTCACATGCGGAGTAGGTATTCGTGCCGAACAACAATACAATGAAGAACAACACGATAGAATACCAACATTGCCTCTGTTTCATAATGCACTCCGGCCATAAAGCCTAATAATAATCCACTACTTAACCCAGTGTAGTGTAGCTCTAATTATTAACCAGCTTTGCCATGTACCGGGAGTGCATTACAAACTAAAGCTTTTACAAGACCATTTGTCTCGCTTCTTCAGGAGATGCCACCTGCCTTCCTGCCTGCTCAGCAATCCTAACCATCGCGTCGATCAATTGACCGTTACCTGATGTTTTTTCACCACCGGGAAGATAAAACGTATCCTCTACGCCGGTACGTAGATTACCGCCCAATTCTGCCGCTCTCAGGTGAAGCGCCCAAATTTCCTGACGGCCAATAGCTGTCACCTGCCAGTTGGATTCCGGCTTTTTATATTTAACAAGCAGCGGTAGCAACTCTGGATCTGCCGGCATTCCAGAAGCTACGCCCATAACAAAGTTATATTCAGGGTCACCATCAAACATACCCACGTCTTTATACATTCCCACCGACTGAACAATACCGACATCAAAGCACTCAAATTCAGGCCGGGTATTGGTCTCTTTCATCACCGCGAGTATTTCTTCCACCTTGGAAACAGGGTTCTCAAATACCATCGGTGGCCATGCCCAGCTGCCTTTACTCGTCGCTTTTAAATAATTCAAACTTCCCGCATTGCAGGCCGCTATTTCCGGCTTAGAACGCCGTATGCATGCAATGGGGCCAGACTGATCCTTAGTAACAGTCCCGGTTGTCATATTAATGATTACACCAGGGCAAACCTCACGGATAGCACTATCAACCTCTGCAACAACCTCTGGATCCCAACTTGGCAAATGACCAAGACCAGAAGCCTGATTGCGATAATGCACATGCATAATACTGGCGCCAGCATCGTAGGCTTCCTTTGCGGATGCCGCCATCTGTTCAACGGTCACAGGTACAGGGTGTTGTTGTGGATTGGTAAGCACTCCGGTGAGTGCGCAGGTAATCACGACTTTATCTGATGATATCTCTGACATAAAAATCCCCTCTTCTATCTCTCATTATTATCACTTGCTGATTTCCAAACCAAGCAAGCGCTTGGTTTGGAAATCAGCATAGCCTGAAAGCCAATGAGTTGGAACAGTCAAACCCAGGCAAGATACGACTTTTTTGCCAATAATTGGGAAATCACTACAATAGCGACCACATTCCACCAACAACCAGGTTACACAATGACAGTACTTAAAGGCGAAGCAGTACGTAGACAGGTTATGGGCGATGAGTTTGTCGACCGAGCGTTAAACAATGCAGATGAACTCACTCAGCCGCTGCAAGATTACATCAACGATCACTGCTGGGGAGCAACATGGAACCGAGAGGGGTTACCGCTAAAAACACGGAGCTTAATCACTATTGCCATGTTATCTGCCCTGAAAGCACCCACTGAGCTCAAAGGGCACGTACGTGGCGCGCTGCGTAATGGCTGCACCCCGGAAGAAATTAGAGAAACCTTATTACACTCTGCTATCTATTGTGGTGCTCCCGCAGCCCAAGAAGCATTTCGCGCGGCGAAAGAAATCTTGGATAACTGGGAAGCATAAACACCAACAAAAAACGCTAAGTTCGAGTGAATGCACCCACCGAGGTGCCACCACTCGAGCTGGTGTAGACGTCAAACGCATCAACCCCACTATATTCGAGATAGAATGTCCCATCCCCCGGAAGGTCGTCACCATACGGGGAATCAGTACATTCTTGTCCTCCGTCATTCGTCGTCTCTGTGAGTGCCAATGCATGACGCCCATCGGTATTCTCTGAGGTCGCAAAGCTGAAGGTTCCCTCAGCATCATAATTCATGGAATTCACAGTGTAGCTTGATCCAAACACCCAGGTTTCGATACAACTTACAGAATCCGAAGTCTCCGCCGTCCATGTCCCCGTAATGGAACGAGTCGTCCCGTCTGATACGGTATTCCCACCGCCACTAGAACCACCACAACCAACGGTGCCCAATACCACCGACGCAGTGAGCAACCCTATCCCTATTTTTTTCATCAATTCAAACCTCATACTGGCCTAAAAACGAATTTTTATTCTACGTTATTTCAATAAGATAGCTAGGATTCGATATTTCGCAAGGGACGCACCATTTTGACGCAACTGTAGTGATAATAACCAAGGCATATACCCCGCTATCTACCATTTGGGGGATATACCAAAACGCTTAAGAAGCATACTATAACTTTGTGACTTAGGGGCGCATACCAGCGTCTGCCCCCAGAAATGGTATGCGCGTCTTCGTCCGTTTTTTTGTAGCATTGCTACTCGGAGCCTTTGGCTCCACCCCGCGCCCGGCTTCATTCCTTTTGGGTTGAAGCCGGTCTTAATTCCCCTCGCTAGCCCTATCCAACACCTCGCACTTATTGACAGACATGGCGCTTCATTCGTAGGATGATCACTATCTTCCTTTTTAGCCAGAGTCAAAACATGTTATATGTCAACACCTTGCGCACGCTTCTCATCACTCTTTGGTTTATTTCCAGCCAATCATACGCTGATACACTGATCATTACCGATGACACATCTCTCACAGGTTCGTTTACCCAGGGAGGCTTGATCACGGGGTACACATCACCTCTAAACACGATATCCTTCAACGGTGAAGTACTACGCACCACACCAAAGGGCCATTTTGTCTTTGGTTTCGGAAGAGATGCTGAAGCAACGCATACATTATCGGTAACAACTCCCGGTGGTAGCAACGTTGAAAAAATTATCCAGGTTAGCCCCCGCGTATATGCGCTTCAAAAGGTTAATGGTGTGCCACAAAAAACCGTCACACCACCTAAAAAAGCACAACAACGCATTCAAAAAGAAACCGCTTTGGTAAAAAGTGCACGCAGAACCCAATCCAATGCCACAAGCTTTCTGGAACCATTTTCTTGGCCCTTAAAGGGACCAATCACGGGTGTGTACGGTAGTCAAAGAGTATATAACGGCACACCTAAACGGCCACATTTTGGTTTGGACATCGCGGCACCAGTAGGCACATTAGTAAAAGCCCCTGCGGATGCGACCGTCACCCTAGCTCATCAAAATATGTATTACTCCGGCGGCACCTTAATCATGGATCATGGTTATGGTATTTCTTCGACCTTTATTCATCTCGATGAGGTTCTGGTGAACGTAGGGGACAAGATAAAACGCGGGGACAACGTCGCCAAAGTCGGCTCAAAGGGGCGATCCACTGGCCCCCACCTTGACTGGCGTATTAATTGGTTCCATGTGCGATTGGACCCTGCGTTAGTTGTGCCTCCAATGGAGAAAAAATAGCATGGTCGAATTGGCTGCTATATTCAGTAGCCAATTCGCCGAGAATAGCCCGTTTACCCCATCAGCCAATTCGTCGCTCTTTCAGAATCTTCGATCGTTAGATATACGGTATTCTCTACTGGGGACGCCAATTCTAGCGTAAATGTCATGAGTTCATCCCTTCGAAAGGCATGTATCTCCACAGAGTCCCCTGGAGCAAATACACTCAGCGACTTTTCAATATTCGCTTTACTCACCCGTAAGTGATCCACGGCAATAATAACGTCTCCCGCAGACAAACCCGCTCGGTGGGCTGGGCTATCCTGGAACACAACGGCAAGTTTCACCCCCGCAGCCGCCTCTGCAAAGGTCGCCCCTAACGACACAGCCGTCTCTGCACCACTTGTCTTAGCAGAAGGTTTCCCCCCTTTATCTAGTACTGAATCTGCAGGCCGCTGATGCAATGCTACACCCTGCGTTTCCAACAGCGCGGGTAACGGCGTATCTTCAGTGGTACGAAGCGCTTGCTCAAAATAAGATTGCAATTGTTCCTTACCCTTTGCATCTATATGAGGCTCTGCGAGACTAATCACTCGTTGCTCGAGCTCTCTTTCCTGCACCCCCACTTGCTGTAAACCAAATTCATGCCATAGCATCTTCATCACATGATCCATACTCACCTGGCCTGCGGTGAGCTCTCGCAATAGAAGATCAAGCCCTAATACCACTAACGTGCCTTTGGTGTAATAACTCACAATCGCATTTGGCGCATTTTCGTCTTGCTTATAGAACTTTGTCCAAGCGTCAAAACTCGATTCAGACACTGTTTGCTTTAATCGACCACTGGCGCGATAAACCCGAGTCATGACCTGCCCCAGCAGCTCCAAATAAGACTCTTGGGTAATAATGCCCGTTCTTGCCAAGATAAGATCATCGTAGTAAGACGTGATGCCTTCAAATGCCCACAGTAATTCCGTGTGGCTTTCCTGAGTCAAATCATAGGGCAGGAATTTGGCAGGTTTAATACGTTTTACATTCCACGTATGGAAGTATTCGTGACTACATAACCCCAAAAATGTTCGATAACCGTCAGTCACATCCACGTCGTTTTTATTCGGTAGATCCGCGCGACTACAAATTAAACTCGTAGAGGCGCGATGCTCCAAACCGCCATAACCATCACCCACCACCCAGGTAAAGAAAATGTAGCGATCCATCGGTGCCGGCTCACCAAAAAAACGAATCTGATATTCACATATTACCTTTAGATCTTCGGCAATGCGTTCCATATCCGCATAATGCTTACCCGTAAAAACAATTTCATGAGGCACACCGCAAGCAGTGAAGCTCACCATTCCATAATCAGCCATCTCGACCGGATGATCGATTAATTCATCATAATCTTGAGCCATATATTTGCCAAAACCATAACGCTGAGCCGTAGATTCTTTTAACGTCGTAGCCACACGCCAAGTATTCGCATGATCACTGCTAGGCCTTTGTATATCGAGCTCGCATTTAAGGGACTCTTGTCCCTCCACCGCAAGAAAAACACTAGTGCCATTAAAATAACCGTGGGTTTGATCTAGATGAGCTGCACGCACGGACATATCCCATGAATACACATCATACGAGACCACCACAGCCCCAGCGCAATCACCCAACCTCCACGTGGTTTTATCTACTTTGTTAATCGTGATAGCGTGGCCGCTTGCTGGGTCTTTGGCGCTAATTTCGACGATATTCTTGGCAAAATCACGAATCATGTAACTGCCAGGAATCCAAGTAGGCATAGTAAGCCGCTGTCCCGAGGCCTTTGGTGTAGGAATCGTACAGGTCACATGAAATAGGTGGGCGCATACGTCGTGGGAGGTAATGGTGTATTGGATCATGTACAGAGAGCTCTCTTAGTGGCTGATGCTTTGATTCTACATCATAAATTGAGATCACGGTAAAGCCCCTATAAACTCTACTTCTGTTGCTCAACCTGTTGCGCGACCTCCTCCTCTACCTCTTGCAGTGTCAATTCCAATTCCAATTGCAACTTTTCCAATTGCAACAACGCCTCTTCTGCTTGCTGTATCTCTTCAGTGCTGCGAGAGCCATCCCGTCGAGCTTGAGCTATCATACTCCTCAGCGCGGGTATTTCTTGCGCTGCTGAGTAATAAGCTCTACCCGTCGCCAGGGAGTTACGTAATTCATACTGCTGATACAACTCTGGATTCTCTAACTCTTCTCTTGTGGGTTGCAAGATATCCGATGGCTCGCTCAACTCGGGAGACCTCTCATCGCCATGCTCCAAACTTTCTCTCATGCTCGTTAACGCGGATTCCATTGGCATTGTAGATGCTGCGATTGCTTCCTGATAAGAGCTAGTCGACTCACCCTCCTCAACCTCTACTTTCTCAGGCGCTTCTTCCATAGCTAGAGACGCCGCGTTCTTAGGTTTAGATAGCACGTTTCCTTCAGGCTTATTCTTTGACTGTGCAATGCTTACCTGTTCAACCACACCATTTTGATTAGCGCCTATAGGCTCATCCAACACGTTTTGCTTCCAATAAAACAAGCCTGCAACCGTTAACAGGACCACCCCCATCGCGGTAAAGGCTCGAACGTTCATTGACGCCCTAAGGTAGCAGTCGCTGCCGAAAAATATCTCGCGTTAATCACAATATCCCTCTGGGCGTACCATTGCGTATATTCTTTCTCTAAGGCGTTTTTTGCTTTTACCACCGCCAAGATATTCACAATTTCATTTCGTACACTTTTATCCGTCGCGGGCAAAGACTCAGGCTGCTTCTTATCTACTAAAATAATCTCATAGCTTTTGCCATCTAGCATTCTATAGGGAGTCGATACCTTACCCACTGCTTGAATCAATGCTAACTTTTTTACGAATGTTAACATTTTGTCTTTACGGTTGATAAACCCAAGTACTCCACCGTCCTTACTGATAGAAAAGCGTTTAATGCCCTCAGCGAAGCTCAATCCCTCATCCAGCTTTTGGCGCACTCGATCGGCATCTTCTTGGGTTTTAAGTGTAATATGACGGGCTGTAACGGAGCCGACCTGAACAAAATCAGATTGATTCTTACTGTAGTAACCCTCAATCTCCCTATCGGTAACCAAGGATTTAAAGACGGATAGGCGCGATTGATCATGATGAAGATCCATCACAATACCGGTATCAAGATAATACTGTTGTTTGATAAGTTTATCGCTAATGATTTGCCGTATGGTACTGAGGTCAACATCTTGTAATCCCATATTCTGCTTGACCTTATGCTCATGAAGCTTAAGAGTAAAAACTTTCTGAACCCCCCTTGCGATCTGGGATATATCCCCCCTACGCACCTTTGATTTATTCTGAATGGACTGAATCTGATAGACATCCCAATAAGAAATCGACTGATTCTTTCCACCCGCAATCTGAAAGTACCCGACCTCAATTTCTTTTGCCTTTTGCTGTTGAATAGAATCAAAAGCCTCATGTGACATCGTTTTACCGCCATCGATACTTTTCAAAAACACAGATAACGACTCCTGTAAAACCCCCACATCTTGCAATACAAATCCGCTCTTTTGAACCACCTGCGCCGACGGTGGAGAAACCAGTGCAGTTAACATTTGCTGGTATTCGTTTTTCACATCAACGTAGCGTGGTGTGTGATGAAGATGCTCTTCATGATGAGCATCTTCATCAGATGAATCCCCATCAAGTATTGAAAGTGATAAAAGACGATTCTCGATCACCCCTTGTAAAATACTCACATCATCCTGCTTACCCTTTGCTTGCTTAGCCACTGCGGCCACAAACTGTTGGTAACCGGCATAGGTAAATGGCTGACCTTCCACTGTAAATGCGAGGGACTTATCCATATCGGAAAAGATAACGTCAGCCTTGCCACTCGGAATAAAAGACACACTCAACCAGATAAAAAATAAGGCCCACAAAATTCTCATAAACTCACTCTACTGTTCGCCTAGCTATCAAAACAACTACAGTATTAACCTCAGTAGCATCTGTGGCAAGAGGTATCAACCATCCATAAAAAAAGCCTAACACGTATTCGTGCCAGGCTTTTCTGGGGGGTAATTCTTAGGATTCGTTAGATCTACTGACCGCACTCTCCATTCAGGCAATTCACCGCTTTAGTCAACAAAGCCACTGACGCACCGATCGTTTCTGGAATCATCACCTTCGCCACAGACAAGCGTGTCTCATGATCTGTCGCGTATAATGGCTCAGGGTGCGAATATGCCTCTTGTGCTAACTGAGTAATAATCGTATTCACGGAATCGTTAGGGTTAAAATGTCCTACCGCCTCATTAATCGCTTCAATATCAGACATATTCTCTATGAAATAATAGTCCTCGACCCACGCTTCCCAGCTTGAGTGATGGTTTGCTGAAGTGGACATCGTGTGATGCACTTGGCCAGCATCGGTCAAGAAGTGTAACGCGTACCCTACGGTTTGGAATGTCGGCTGCTGTACAAATTCACCAAACCAATAGCTCGCTGCATTGGTGGAAGGCTGCCATGGGATCTCTTGAAAATCCGCGTAATGTTCTTTGTAATCAGAATATGAACCCTGGCGATAATTAGCTTCGGTGGTATCAAAGTCATCCTTTTTTAACTGCGTATTCCATAGGTACCAAGCTGCTAGCTGATCGATATCAAAAAATTCGCCTTTACCCAAACTACCATTTGGCGTTCGGTGAGCAAAATTATATCCACCATGTTCATTACCATGAGCATCCGTTCCACGACTCATCGTTACAAAGTGGTGATAGGCGTTATACCCTACAATGCTATGAGCTAATCCAAATAGAGGTGCAGCCCAATATCCACGCCACCAGCTTCCAAGGCGTACATCTTTAAAATCATCAACATCATAACAAGCTTGCCCTAACGCATCTGCGGCATAGTTTGCATCGCCGTTGGCAGAAGACACATAGAAGTCATAGGCTCTACGCTGATCAGCATTTGCGTAATCAGAGCCCATATAGGCCAGTGCATCAATGACTTCTTGTTTATGGGTAGGCTGTTTCCATGCCATTGCATTTTCGATACATAGGAAGGATAAAAACCCAGCTAATAGCATTATTCTTGTTTTCATTAATAGCCCCACGATTTTCTAAGGTTCGTTTTTATTCGTTATGGGTAAAATTTATACCGAGACAGGCTAAAGAGCAAGATGCTAGTAACAAATCAGAATATATCCAATTACTACACCACTAACGTTAAGCCTTTGATGTGTAAACCGAAACCATTAGTTTTTTGTACTTATCAGACCACATTCTATTTACAAAAGTACACACTAAGATTAAGCGTGCATGTGAACATAGGCCACTCAAAGAGAAGAAATCACATTACTTGATAGTGCTATTTGGACTTATAACTCAGCCAAACGCCGTCTCGTTTGCGCTAATTGTTCCGTCGCACCGAGATGGCCATCCTTAGCTGCCAACACAAACCAACTGTCAGCATATTGAAGAATAATGTGCGCGCTAATCTTGCTCTTTAACGCCTGCATAGTTTCCGTATTCATCGACACTGACATGTGATCGCAACGCCGGTGTACAATCTGGTAAAAACACTCCCCAATCTGATACGCAGTTTCCGGTGTTCTTGCGTGCTCTTCATATTCTTGGACAACGCAACGCTCAAAGTCGGTGAATGCTTCTTCATCTGCGGATACGGCATTAGGAAGTAATAAAAACAAACACAGCAAGAAAATAATACCCACGCCTACCACTCTATTATGAACACTCATAACCCACTCCGATTCGCGTACTCCAAGCCCATACTTAATCAGGTAGATTCGTCTGCTAACCTCTCTCCTTATCGCTAGCCAACGCACCTACCGATAATTATAGTCTTTTTGCGTGTTTTTTACCCAACTCACAGTATTCGATAAGTGATTGAGGTAACGAGGCATTTTTATTATTCCAAGAAATTCTGTCGAGAGAACGCGTTAGACGAATGAATTATATCGTCGCGAAAGGGGTAAATTATCCCCTGGCCAGGAACGCTCTATTGCTATCATCGAGTGAGTAACAACAATAGAACGCAAACGTAGAGTACTTTATGAAGTTGCTACGACAGCATCAATCTCCTTGTAAGGATCTTCACTTTCCTTTGCCAATAACATATACACGGAAGGTAAAATAAATAAGGTAAATAGAGTTCCAATCGCCATACCTGCTACAAGAATAATTCCAATACTATTTCTTGCTTCCGCACCCGCCCCAGTCACCAACACCAAAGGGAAATGTCCCAATACCGTTGCTGCGGTGGTCATTAGTACAGGTCGTAATCGTAGTTCAGCAGATTGCTTAATTGCCGTGAGTTTATCTACACCCTTCAATTGTAACTCGTGCGCAAACTCGGTAATAAGAATGCCGTTCTTAGCGATAAGCCCTACCAACGTCACAAAACCAATCTGTGCATAAATATTAATCGTCGTAAAGCTCAAAAAGCTAAATAACATAGCGCCAGAAAGCGCAAGCGGAACCGAGCCAAGCAATACAACAAGAGGCAAACGAAAACTATTAAATTGGATAGCCAAAGCCAAGTAGACCACAACCAAAGACACCAGCAGTACGGTCATCATACTATTGCCTTCATTTCTAAGTTGCCTGGATACTCCCGCATAATCCACTGTGTAGTTTGCTGGCAACAGTTCCTTTGCCGCGCTTTCCAAGGTCGACAGTGCTTGTTCATTGGTAGTACCTGGAAGCACACCACCAAAGATTCTAAAAGAGCGCTGTTGATTAAACTTACCCATTGCTCGAGGACCCGTCACTTTTGCTAACGTTGCCATCATTCGAAGGGGGACCAATTCACCAGCAGGTGTCTTAATTTGAAGATCAAGAATAGACTCTGGATTATCTCTGGAAACATTCTCAACTAAGGGAATAACACGATAAGCCTTACCATTCGCGTTAAAGCGATTCACATCTAGCTCTGCTAATAATGACGCAAGCTGATTACTGACTGTCTGCACATCCAATCCTAACTCAGCAATACGGTCATGCATAAATTCAAGCCGTACTTGCGGTAAATTCACCTGAAGATCCGTGTCAACAAACATAAATTGGCCGCTTTGGTAACCTGCTTGTATCAACTTCTTAGCGTAACCCTCCATGGTTGTATAATCGTCGGGGGACTGTACCACTATCTCAACATCAAACTGGCCAGCCGTTGGCAGGCTTGGAAAGATAACCGGAAACACTTTCAATCCGGTTAACGAGGACAAGCGCTGATATAGCGGTGACAACATATCCTGCACCTTGAAATCACGCTCATCATAGTCCACAAACTCTATTCCGCCGAACCCTCCATTGGACGAAATTATTTGCCACACCATATCCAGACCCGGCGTATTATCCTCAATCTCTTTTATAACGTCATGCATATAATCTTCGGTATACGCAAGAGATGCGCTTGGCGGCGATTCAACAATGATATTAATACTGCCTTGATCTTCAATCGGGGCCAATTCCTTACTGGAAAAAAGATAAAATGGTACTACCAGCAATGAGAGAAAGGTCGCGACAAATATAATTTGGCTTTGCCACTGAAAGCTACCTATCAACAAGCGACCATAACGTTTTTGTAGACGATCAAATCCCGCATTAAGACGCAGAGTGACCCTGGTTTCTTTGCCGTTATCTGCACAGACATACGCAGACATAATAGGTGACAAGGTGATTGCAACAACGCCAGAAATGACCACTGCGACAGACAACGTAAATGCAAATTCCTGAAATAACGCCCCGGTTAAACCCGATACAAAACCTATGGGTGTGTAGACTGCCGCCAACGTAATAGTCATTGCAATAATAGGCGACAATAGCTCTTTCGAACTTATTAGCGCTGCATCAATTCTCGATTTACCTTCTCTTAAATGTCGCGCGACATTCTCAACCACCACGATGGCATCATCCACCACCAAGCCGACAGATAGTACCACCGCAAGAATCGTTAATAGATTCAGTGAAAAACCCATTAACAGCATTGCTGCAACGCTACCTAATATAGAGATAGGAATAGTAATCAACGGCACTAGAGCCGTTCTAACAGAGCCCATCAACACCAAAACCACAAGCCCTACCAACGCTACTGTCTCAAGCAGAGTGATGAATATTTCCATTAAAGCATCACGCATATAGATCGTGCCGTCGAACCCAACCTCAATGGATAAGCCTTTCGGTAATGCTCCGTTAATAGACGCCAAACGCTTATACAATTCATCACCGATTGCGATCTCATTAGCCCCAGGTAACGGCCAAATTGAAATATAAATTGTTGTTTCTTGATCAAAGCGCGCCGTAATCGTGCCTCTGTCTTCGCCCATCTCAACTCTTGCGATATCTTGCAGGCGGATAACGACCCCATCGATATTGGATACAACCAACAACCTGAAATCATCAGCCGACGTCAGCGTACCATTGGTTAGCAAATTAACTTTCTGCGATTGGTTTTCAGTTTTTCCTATGGCAGCGATTACATTATTGGCACGTAGGGCACTTAACACATCGTTCGCCCCTAATCCCAGTGCGCTTAGTTTACGGTTGTCGATCCAAATACGCATGGCAGGGTCTCTGCCACCTTCTAACCCTACCCGCTGCACGCCTTTTATGGCTGCAAGTTGTGGGTTTACCTGCCGCTCCATGTAATTGGTAAGCTCTGCTCGAGTCCAGGCATCACCATGAACATCGAGATAAAATAATGCAGCGGGCCTATCCGCGCGCTGTACTTCGATTGCCGGATCTTCTGCACCTACAGGTAATTCATAACGGATCTGTGCCAACCTCGCGCTTAACTCAGCTAACGCAGCGGTGCTATTTTCGTTCAGCTCCAACCAAGCCGTCACGGTACTAAAACCGGCAGTAGTACGTGCATCAACGTAATCTACTCCCGGAATCGTCATTGCAGCGCGCTCGATGGGTTCCGTAATAAACCCCTGAACAACCTCAGACGACGAGCCCGGATAAGCCGTCGTAATAACCAGCGAAGAACTCTCTAATTTTGGAAATTGTAAGACCGCTAACTTAGATACCGCAAAAGCACCGGAGAGCAAAAGTATCAATGAAACCACAATCGCGATCACTGGGCGTTTAACAAAAAGCTCCATTAGTGAGCCTCCTCTACGCCAGTATTACTCGCGATTGTATTATTTACTGCAGTGTCATTTACTCCAGTATTATTCGCCAGTGACGGCCTTTCACGGGTATAAGTCAGCATGCCTTCGGCAAGTTTAAACGCACCAGCAGTTGCAATGGTGTCACCTTCAACCAAGTTCGTGGCAATCAATACCATACCATCAACGGTTTCTGACACGTTCACCTGCTGGCGATGAGCCCGATAACCCTGCCCTTTATCGTCAGGAGACAATACATAGACATACTCGCCTAAATTATCTTGCTGGATAGCAGAGGTCGACACGGTGAAATACGATATTGGTTCCGATACAGGTACAATGACCTCTACTGATGCGTTATGAGATAACGGCACTTGGTTTACTTCTACACTCAGATCAATCGACGCCCGATACAAGCGACTGCGATGCATATCATTCAGTACCGTATCGGATGCCAAAATACTGGCTACCAAGGCTTGTTCCGATGATGATTTTGCACGCTGTGCATTAATGCTATGAACACCAACCTGAGCGCCAACGGCAAGTCCTGGATAAAATTGCGGTACGTGAAAATCCACCCATAACACATTACTTTCACCGAGCAACTGAGTGATTTCGCTATTGCTCTGCAAGTATTGCCCTACCTCAAAGCGATGAATGCCGACTCGCCCTTTGAAAGGCGCTTTGATCGTTTTCTTACTGATTGTTGAATTGAGCACTTCTATCTCAGCCAACGTCGATGTCAAATCTGCCTTAGCGCGATCCAATTCTTCCTGACTCACAGCGCTAGATTTTTGTAGATTTCGAGTACGTCGATATACTGATTGTGCTAATTCAGCCCTTGCTTTTGCTGCCGCAAGATTCGCTTTTTCCGTGGCAACATCCAACGCCAATAGCACTTGATTCTCTTCCACGATATCGCCAGAACGAAAACCAACAGTCACAATTTGGCCTGCTAATTCGTTGGTTATTAATAGCTGTTTGGGTGCTAGTACAGTCCCCATCACATCGATCTTTTTCTGATAAAGGACGGTACTCACTTGCGCAGTCTCCACTGTCTCTGAATGCTCTGGAAACGATTCACCAAACGCGATGGCCTGTTTTATTTCCAACACTTTGAATGCAGCTAAACCACCAAATGTTAATACACAAGCAAATATCGCAATACTCCAACGGCGAAATTTCATCTTAACTATCTCCTTAATAAAATCGGTAATAACCGTAAATTTGATTAACTCACACAAACGCAGTTCTATCTAACGCAAGCCCCGTGCTTCAAGCACGTCACATATCATCTGAATATCAAAATCCGTGACAGGCTCCTTCCAGGGGTAACTATTCACTAACCGTTGCACATTCTTAATGATTGGGCTGCCCGGCCCAACCATTAACGACAAATCAGTACCTTCACCAATCGCATTTCTCGCATCTAACTGAACAACCACTTGATTGAAACCAACACACAAAGACCAAAGGCCCACATTGATCTCTTCCACCAAGGACTCTTGACACTCCAGCTCAACTATTAGTTCACCACTGTTACAACCGTTACGAATTATCGTCGCAAAAAGATCTTCAATGGATTTATCCATACGAATCATTTTTTCAAGCCAATGGGCAGAAGCGCGTTGTAACACAGCCTTACTATTCACCAAGTTCTCTAAATGACCGTCAAACTCATAAAGACAGACTTTTTCTTTGCAGAATAACTTTGCTGCGACCAAGCGCTGCGGTGTCGTCAGTGGTAGAGAGTCAATCGCAGAAAAAACATCAAAAAGATTGCAATACACCCGATACGCCAGGGCCACCAACACATCCTCCTTGGTTTGGATATGCTTATAGATAGAGCCCATCGAGAAACCCGACTCCTTCGAAATCGCGGACATGGTAAAGTCCAGCAACGAGCTGTTTTCAATGCAGGTTGCCGCAGCATCCAGGATACGATCTTCCTGTTCCTGATGACTACATGTAGGGGCGGGAGACATTAGCGCACTCCTGAATATGAATTGAACGACGTTCGAATCATATTCAGGAGTGCCAATTCAGTCAATCAAGCAGACTGGAACAATCAATCCCAGCAATGGGGGGCCTTGTTAAAATTTGGGTTAAAACTCCAGCTGCCAGCTATAACGTACCCTATCAGTATGTTCACCGCTAACATCATAATTTTGCTCCAAAAACATGACATCGCCCTCCCCAGTGACTCGCAGCAACGTACTAGCCCGGGTACCATAACCAGGGCTCTTGATAAACAAAGGAGAGAGCATTCTTTCGACCGCAATTCCTACTCCAGTATCCGGTAGAATCCCATCGTTAGCTTGAGTATCATTCTGAAGAAGCTCTAGTAATACCTGTTCAATGCCTCCTATGCCATCCCACTCCAACGGCTTATTATTGGTAGCCTGTTCGATAGCCCCCCTTAACCCTGCAACACCGACATTTACTTTTGGCCACTCTGTATTGAGCAAATGATTACTTAACCCATATACACCGGGTTCAAGCAGCTCAGGAGACCTACCGCTACGATTAGAAAAATAGTATAACGATGTTGTATCACCCACCAATACGTTAAACCCCGCATATTGATCCTTAACCTCTTGAAGTTGTTGTAAGTAATCTTCCGGCGTATCACTTGCTTGTAAAAAGTCGGTGGTTAGCTTTCCTCTGGAACAGGGGTATTGATTTCCATCAAGCTCCCGATAATTAGTCACCGCCGCAAATCGCCCTGTGCGTGTAACACCTAGCCATGTACCCTGCTGCTCAAGATCCTTACCTGCCAATACGTCATCACCATCCCAGAAGTGTGCAGGCTTCGTCGGCCGTTGAAAAAATTCATCACGATTCGCTGCAACCACTAACCTATTGGCGGCACTAGGATTCCATGCAAATAGTATCAAACACATCACTCGCCCCCGCCCTATTACCTAGATTACGTTCTTGCGTATCATAACATCTTTTGTAAAAAGCCTAGTGATGGGTAGCAAGCTGGCTTGCCCAAGAAACTTACCCTTCGCGATCCGACATACCATTGAGGACGGCCCGCATCACATTGCCTTCGACATAAATACAATTTCGAATCAATACTACACGGGTCTCAGGCCCCACCGCCTGAAGCAGCTGATCATCCAAAAGTGCTTTTAGATCATTATCATCGAACGCTTTCGTTTCGCCACCACAAGCCGTTATCATCTCTTCGTCTGCAAATTGAACGCCATCGACGGTATCTATTGAATCAGGAACACGGCAAACTTCGAGAGACGTAATTTCATCTTCGAGGAGTTCATACCCCATATCATCGGAAAAAAACTGCCTTGCTTCAGCACCACTGCTAGCCGCAACAAACCAGTCTTCACTATGATCGAAAGATTCTACCCAGTATAAATTCATATTAATTCCTTATAGTTCATCGGGGCTATCCTCTCCCCTTTTAAATCACTACCTAATATTTTGCCTTTACTCACTCCATATTTCAATTCTAAAAGTGAGCGTACATAAAAGACTAGAGAAGCATGCAATGGCAGGTAGAATTTACCCCGACTTCTTTCTCCCAACCTTTTTTGGCTTGGCTTTCACTGCTTTTGAAGTGGTGCTAACGGCGGCACTCTGCCCCGCGTCCTCAAGCCATAGCAACGTTTCTAGGTAAGAAATATAGCGATTCACGTATTCCGGTGAAACGTCCCGCATCTCCGATAACGACCGGGCCACCAACATTTGTGGATTCAACGGGCCTGCATCTTCAGGCTCATCTTGTATTGCGCTATTGATCAAGCGTTGATTACTGCGTTTCGCCCAAGTATCCCTGTAGGCTTTAACGGATTTTAACTCAGGGATGGCACCCTCATTGTTTTCTGCAATAGCTTCCATCCCAGAAACATTACCCGCCTCAAGAACCGACTGAGTCACATTTCTTTCTTGTTGTTTTACAAGGTCTTCAAATGAATCGGGGCTATCTGTCACAACACCCTCATCAAGGTCTTCCCCCCCGTTAACGTATTGCGTTAGCGCCGCTAAATGGCTCACTCTATCCTTACGAGGCTGCGAGCGTAACAATACGCGCTCCATGCGAGTAACACCGGAAAAATCACCTATTTCAAATAATTGCTGCACCGCACCCTGGGATTCTGGAAATTGCGTTGCCACACGATTCACGATTGCTTGCGCAATGTCTTTTCTTTCGTTGAAATCAGCTTGATAGGTAACAAGTGCTTTTAACGCCTTTTCTTCGAGTAAAGAAGTTACCGTCTCTCGTTGTTCTTTTGCACGGCGAGCCATCACCTCAATAAAACGAAAACGCACAGGGTCAAACTTATCAGCCTTTTGCTCTATCAACTCAGCAATCTGTTGTTCTATCGGGGACAAGCATGCACTAGCGGATTGCGCGTCTACTAACAGCGCTTCGGATACCATTTCAGATTTAACCTCTACGCTACCCAGTTGCTCCTCATCCACGTCATTCATAGGCTGATCACCGGGTCTCTCTACGTGGCACAGGTGCCATTTCGACTCGACGATTTTGGGAGCGCCCATCAGCCGTCGCATTCGATACTACCGGCTGCTCTGCACCAAATGCAGCAGCAAACACCATCGACGAAGGCATGCCATATTCAATCAATGTACGAGTGACTGTTAACGCCCGCTCGGCAGATAGTTCCCAGTTATCGTTAAAGCGGTTATTACCTTTTTGAATGGGAAGATCATCGGTAAAACCACTGACCATTAACAACTCTTTACGCTCCCCCAAAAAGACTTGAAGAGGCCCAACCAGCGTTCGCAGCAGTTCACTTCCCTCAGGCTGTAACTCATCAGAGTTCACTGCAAATAAGACGCTACCACTGATACCGATACGGCCGTTATTTAATGTCACCCTTCCTGTCGACAGCGGGTCTGCCAACGCAGCCTCCAGAGCCATGCGGCGTTGCTCTTCTGCTTCTCGCTTTGCCACTTCTTCTTTAAGGGACTGTGCAAGCTCTAGTTGAAAACCTAACGTCCACACCAATATGAGTACAAACACACCCACCAGGCCAGACATAAGATCGCCAAATATCGCCCAAATAGGTGGCTCATGGGATACACCCTCATCCAACTCTTCCATTAGCTAACCTCTTCAGTAGCAGGCTCTGCGGTCTGTCCCAATTGACGTAGCTCTTCAAAAATATCTTTCTGCGACATCACATTGTGGTCGATAATTTCTCGCGCCTGCGCCACATAGTAGGCCAACTGCTCATCACTGCGAGAGCTTGATTTATCGAGAGACTCTTCGATACGCGTTAAATTCTCGATGAGTGCATTGTTGGATTCACTAAATAGATTCACTGCAAAACCGAAAGCCTCTCCAAGGCTGGACATCTCCGTTGCACTTCCCGCAAAGTGATCGGCAATTTCCGTTAACTTAGTCGTCTCATTGCCAATGTGATCGGTAAATTGTGCACCGACATCATTTAATACCGACGCCGATGACTGAATCAACCGCTCCACCGCCTCTCGTTGCCCAGAAGACGCCTTCTCTAAGGATTGCGACAGGTTATCCAGCTCTCCCATGATACGGCTGCGCTCTTCCAACAAACCATTGTCACGTTCAATGTTATTCGATATTTCTCGACGCAAATGATCAATCACTTCTGCCGCCGCTTTAGGTGTTTCCGATGCGGTTTGAATCAAACTAGTCATTGGCGCTTCGAGTGCCTGACCTAATGTAGACAGATGAGTGGTGACGGTGGTTTCTAATTCCGAAAGCCTATCGACGGCATTATTGCCGCGTCGTTCTTCTTCATCGCGTAAGCTACTTAACTCAGCCCTTAGCGTTGCGGTTAAGTTATCCATTTTATCGCCGTGTTTTTCTAGCCAGGATTGCTCGGTCTCTATTCTCGCATTCACCAAGTTTTCAGAGGACGTTAATAATCGCGTCATCTCCGTCAATAACTGCGTCGCATTAGACTCTGCATTACCGACGATACCACCCGCCGTTGCCGTTAAGGTATCGGTTATTTTCTGTTGCTGCGCGATGGTTTTCTCGCCCGCGTCACGCCAATCCGCACCCATCGCCTCAGACATGGACACCAATTTTTCCGTCGCCGTTCCAAACGATGCCTGCTGAACCTCTGTCACACCTTTTAGTTCACCAGTATAAGTCCGGGTAATTTCACTTAAGCGATCAGAGTTTTTCTGATGCGAACTTTCCATCACACCTGACCAACGATCCAATCGCGCTTCATCACTCAAGGTCTGCTGCTGAATATTATCTGACACAGTGTTATCCAGTGACGCTAGGATTGAACTCGCCGATTCCTCCAACCGCTCACTCATCGCATTCAACGACGTGTCCATACCGCCAATTAACGTGCTATTGGCATTCTCATGGGCTTTCAGTCCCTCTTTCCAACTTTGCGTAATCGCCATTTCCAACCCGCTGAGCCGTTGCACAGCGCTCTCACTACGCTGCGCTTCGTCCTCTCGTAAGCTAGTCAGTTCTGCTTTTAATGTCGTCGTGAGACTATCCATTCTTTCGCCATGGTTATCCAACCATGACTGCTCTGAATCCATACGCGCCTGGACTAGCGTTTCTGACGCTGCCAACAACCGTGTCATCTCAGTTAATAATTCACTTGAGTTAGATTGTGCATTGCCGACAATATCATTCGCCGTCGTCACTAACACATCGGTAATTTTTTGCTGTTGCGTCAGCGTATGCTCCCCCGCACTGCGCCAATCTGAATTTAATGACACAGACATCGACTCAAAATTATCTGTCGCGGTCTTTAGTGACGCAACCTGTCGATCCGATACCTGTTGCAACTCTGCTGCAGTATGCTGTTGTGATTGTTCAATTACATCTGCCCAACGGGTTAAACGATCCTTATCACCCAGCGCTTGAACCTCTATAGACTCACTCACACTTGTCTCAAACGAAGCCAATATTGATGTCGCCGATTGCTCTAATCGTGTGCTCATAGATTCTAACGAGTTTGTCATACCACCCAGTAAAGAATCGTTTGCCTGATTATGAGCATCTAGACCCTCTTTCCAAGCTTGAGTCACTTCGTCGGTTGATAGAGAAAAACGCGCCGATATCGCCTCAAGCTGACCTTGAACGGTTGACGTTAATTGTTGGTGTGTTTGTTTAGCACCACTGCGTATTTCTTCGCTAATCTCTGCCATTGCATCTTTAACAATGGGTTTGATGCTATCACCGGCAAGGCGTCCACTTTCAGCAAGGCTTTCTTTTAACGAGTGACCCACTGAGGTGGCTAGGTCCGAATAAACCCCTTTCACTTCATCATGGAATGTAGCTTGATTGGCAATGAGCGTTTCGCCAAGGTTTTCGCTCATTCGCTGAAGCTGATCTGTCATCAGATTGAGTTTTTCGGCAACCTCCGGCAATGCATGAGCTTGCACCTGCATTGCCTTGAAGGTTTCTTGACGATTATGCAGCAAAGAAAACTCACGAAATTCTTTACCTATGTGAGAATCCAACTGGCGCGTCGCCAGCATTCTTTCCCGTCGGCTTAGCGTCGACATTAAGCCTAACATTGCCGACGCAGCAACACCGGCGACAGATGTACCAAAGGCAATACCCAACCCTTGAATCGGTGCCGCTAACCCTTCACGGATCGCTTCGAGCTCAGTGCTACCTTCCAGCGCAACCACCGCACCCTTAAGCGTATCGACCATTCCAGCAAAGGTTCCCAATAACCCTAGCATCACTAACAGGCCAACTAAATAAGGCGTCAATACCGGCGCAGGCAATCCGACTCGCTCACCTTCAATACGTAATCTTGCTGCATTTTGCAAAGACGGATGCAGTTTTACTAGCCATTGCGATAAGCTTTCGACTTTTTCAGGCAGACCAGATAACGCTGCGGACAGGGTTGCCGTCGCCCGCTGAAATTGAATCAGCTCAATAAAACCAATGCTATACACAAGGCCTATCACCAACGTTACACTCAACGCGACAATATCTGATTCAACGATACCGGAACCAACAAACCCCATTCCCATCCAAATAATCGCTGAAGCCCCAAGTAGGAACGCTATTGCGATAAGTAATCTAGTCATTGGTCTTTATCTACCTCTTTGTTAAGTGCTTCGACCAACCCCAATACGGGCTGTAATCGAATATCGATTTCGGCAAGGAGTACACCCTGCATTTCTCGACAGAATTTGTCTAACCATGCTCCAGCAAGCATCCATGACTCAGGGTCTGCTTGCTTAGATTGCTGTAAGTGTTCGTTATACAAATAATCAAACCGTTTCCCTAAAAGACGCGGTATGACTAACAAGAATTTTCGTGTGTGGCCTTCAATTGCCGCATTTAGCGCCACATCTAACGCTGCTAATTTTGCCAACGGGGTTGAATACCCAGACACTGCATCTCTGACATAGGATTGGAGGTTTTGTATCTTAAAGTCGATCTCGCGTTGATGAGCCACATAAAAACGCTTGTAGGACTCATAGGCTGTCGATTTATCGGCAAAACCTTCCGGTTTTACTTTGGGTAATTTGATCAATGTGGGGCCAGCACTGGGTACAAATGTCTTGATCACAGACTGAACCATCGCCCCGCGCACCCGTAAGAACTCGTCTTTGACCTTCTCACTTGACGTGCCCGTGGGTTCATATTTGATTTTTGAGGCTTTCCAATGGGCTTCTGACAGCGCTATTGACTCTGACAGATCAATTAATCGCCCTAAACGTTCGGTAAATTGCTTGTGTGAGACCTCAACGTCGGACACAGCCATATCGGATAATAGGCGTACAAGCCTGGTACCCTTAAACGCGATCTGCGGTGGAGATTGTGTCATGAAATTTGAGCCATTAAGTGCCACGTAATCCCTGTCGCCACTTAATGAATTAAGTAAGGACGGCCTATTAACCCAAACGCCAAATCACCTAGAGTTAGCGCTACCACTGGAATACAGAGGACTGAGCAGCCGATCTAAAGCCTGTCAGATGCTTTACAATCAGCCGATTATTATGGCCATTTCTGTGGAATATACAAGGCACTAACCCCGCACAAACCAAAGAGTAATTTGGTTAGGGGGCAGCGCTATGGAGTCTCTACATTTCACATATTTCAATGATCTCTTTCTCTAGGATACCCGCTTCAACCCATTCTCTCACTGAACCATTGGCGAGCATGGAATCCATGTACTGCTGCTCGAGCTCTCCCACCTTGATACCGTAGCTATTAAACCGCAATACTATCGGTGCAAACATCGCGTCTGCGATAGAAAACGCACCAAACAGATAATCGCCTGTAGCCCCTGATTGCTCCCTGCAAGTACGCCAAATCTCACATATTCTAGCAATATCCGAGGCCAACTCTGGCGAGATATTATCAAACACCATTTTCTGTCGACAATTCATCGGCAGCGTATTTCGTATCGAAAAAAAGCCAGAATGCATTTCGTAGCTGATCGAGCGAGCGAAGGCTCGCGCAGTAGGATCTTTAGGCCAACACCCTTTTTCAGGATAGGACTCTGCAATATGCTCACAAATTGCCATAGAATCCCAAATCGTGATGTCACCTTGCAGTAAAACCGGCACCATACCCGCCGGTGAATACTGCAACAATGCTTCCTTACTGTTATCCATATACAACGGGATGATTGTTTCAGTAAAGGCAATACCTTTCTCACGCAACAACAACCAAGGTCTAAGCGACCAGGATGAATAGTTTTTGTTTCCAATGACCAGTTGATTCATGTGCATTCCTTACACTTTTCAGATCTCAACAATTTTTTAGATCTCAACAATTTACAGCTGAGCAATTTTATGACTCCATGGGTCATCGCGTTCCAACTGCCCTGCTATCCCAAACAGCAAGTCTTCACGACCGATCGCTGCCATCACTTGCACACCTATTGGCAGGCCCTTGCTGGAACTCGCAACCGGTAACGACATAGCAGGTTGACCTGTGAGATTAGCCAGTTGCGTAAACGGCGTCTTTTCTAACGACTGGATAGCAATTTTCTCGATCACTCCAGTCTTGTGTAACAAGGACCCCGCGTGTAACTTTTCAGCCAAACGCAACCCTAGCTCTTCTATACTAGAAGGCATTAAGCTACCAATGACAGAAGGCGGTTCCGCAAGCATCGGCGTGAGATATAGATCAAATTGTTGATGGAACAATCCCATCGTTCGACCAAAACGATTCCACTGATTTTTCTGCTCCACAAAGTCAGTCGCAGACACAGCGCTGCCTAACATACCAAACATGCGGGTCGCTTCTTCCAACCCATCACGTATTTCACGGGCGCCATAACGTTTCTTAAGCGCTTTGATCTGCGCCCCAACATGGCCAAAATACGTGGTCAGGTATGCCTTGGCGATATCGGGACCGTGAATATCTGGCTTTCGCTCTTCTACATGATGCCCCATGGCCTGCAACCGTCTAGCAAGATTTTCAACAGCAGATGCACACTCTGCATCAACCGTATTACCCAGCGGCGATTCTTTACAAAAGGCAATTCTTAGGGGTTTGGGATCCTGATTACTACTCTCTTCAAAGGAGATATCAGGGTTGGGTAAAAAATACGGGTCTCCTGGCTCAGGTCCGCAGGAAACGTCCAACATGACCGCACTATCTCTGACTGAGCGCGATAATATATGCTCTGCAACAGCACCGTCCCAACCATCGGCTCGATCAGGCCCAAGTGACACCCGGCCTCGACTGGGTTTTAGCCCAAAAAGACCACAACATGCCGCTGGGATACGAATAGATCCGCCACCATCCCCCGCTGAGGCAATCGGTGCAATGCCTGCTGCAATTGCCGCTGCTGAGCCGCCACTGCTTCCACCAGTGCTGTGATTAGTATTCCAAGGGTTACGGCTAGGGCCAAACTGTTTTGGCTCTGTCGTGCCCATAAGCCCAAATTCTGGGGTATTAGTTTTGCCGAAGATCACAACGCCCGCTTTCTTGTAGCGGGTAACAAGATAACCGTCTTCTTCAGGCACATTATCCTGAAGTAACTTAGAGCCCTCACTGCAAGGGTAGGACGCTAGGGGGACCCCAAGGTCTTTGAGCAAAAAAGGTACCCCTTGAAAGCGACCTTCAGCACAGGATTCGCTTTGCTTTGCCATCTCCTGGCCAAGCTGGTGGAGAGGGCTAATAATCGCATTCACTTTAGGGTTAACTTGCTGCGCCCGCTGAATTGCTGTTTCCAACAACTCAGAGGGGGTCACCTGCTTGGTTTTTACCAACTCTGCTAAACCCAGGGCATCGTGACGTAAATATTCTTCTATTTTCATAAGCTCTACTATTGCGACAAATGTGATGTTTAGTAGATATCACTTTTTGAAACGGAAATAAAGAACTGTTCATCCAAGGCTATCATCCATTTAATTCACACCCTTTCACAATAACTCCCTCCACCCCTGTTAACGTATCCTGCTTATTGGCCAACTCCGCCATCGCAAACGCCTCAATGGACTTTTCATGGGCATAAACATAGTTGAAGAAGCTCTGCGTACTAGGGTCCGCATTATCCTTAAGCCGCTTAAACTTTACTTGAAAGTCTCGCGTGCCGTCTTTTAAAAGCTTCATAGCCAATCGCCAGGGCAAGAGCCCTAACGCAGCACCCTCAGCTCTACCTTTTAACTGCCACAACAAGGGGTATCGAAAATGTACACCGTGCTGTTCAGCATATTGCTCAAAACACGCGAGCGTCACCTCTTCTAGACGCAGCAATCGATCCCACTTCGCTTTTCTTTCACTATTTTTTGCTACCCTCTTTGCCATGGCAAACAGTGCAATACCATACACTTCAGATTGATAAATACGCTCTAAGTCCTGTTGAAATTGATCATACTGCATGTAACACCTCACTTGGCTCGGTCGGATCTTGATTAATGTGTGATATAGCCAACAAAAACTGACTATTAAATTCCGCTGCCTTTTCCATGAATGGCATATGACCCGTATCTTCAAAGATGATTGTCTCGGCATTAGGAATAGCATCAGCCAACACCAATGACTGTTGAGCATGAATCACTGGGTCATGGGTCCCCACAAACAACCATACAGGCAATTGGATATTGGATAATTTGTGTCGAATATCAAAAGTTGAAATACGATTAAACAATGGAAACAGATGGCTTAATGTCTGCGCTTGAATATTTTCTTGTATATCACTCAACATCTTTTGAGTACGTGGGGAGTTCTTATACGCCACACGATCATGGGCAAGAAGACTTGAAAGCGTTTCTTGTAAACCACGCAAGCTTCTACCCAACGCAAGGTTGGCGACAAATAACGGCTTCGCCCACCTTCCCCAGCTTGCAATTTTTACTAGCATACCCTCTATACCACCCCAGTCCCCATTGTAAAAACCCGCAATGCTAACAATGCCTTTAAGTTTTTCTGGCTGCCTAGCACCAAGATTCAACGCCGCAAAGCCACCCGTAGAATGACCAACGAGAATATAATCTTTATCCCCGATAAGTTTTTCTATAGCGGCCTCATACACATCCGCCATCCAATCTTCATCTATATCCGTCGGTGAAAAGCCTTGGGGTAGCGTCGATGGATAATGGCCTGGCAAACTAACCGAGTACCAGGGGTGGCTATCAAGTATTTCGTTTGGAATCACACTCTTCCAAAAATTCACCGATGCCAATACTCCATGAATGAAAATCAGTGGCATATTGTTTACGTGTGTATTCACCGCCACCACCGCTAGTTGTTGCTCTTTTACATCAATCAGCAATTCTTCTATTTCCATTTTTCACTCCAGCGCTTACTATTAAATATATGAGTAATACTCACATTATTAGTATACTGAATGGCGGAGTCTTTCCTACTCGCATTACCCCCACAACACTCCCGCACCATCAAAAGGACGCTGCAATTGCCTAATAACAAGCGAAAAAAGCCAAAACAAGCACGTTCGATCGTCACCGTAGACGCCATCCTTGAAGCGGCTGCTCACATTTTACGAAACGAAGGTATCGAGGGGCTTAATACTAATAAGGTCGCTGCCATCGCGGGTGTCAGCATAGGCTCGCTGTACCAATACTTTCCAAACAAGGGAAGTCTTATAGCTGCGCTCATTGAATTACACGTTGAAGAAGAACTAACAGAATTGGGGGCGGTTATCGAACAGCACAACTTTCTATTAACCCCAGAGCTAATAGAAAGTGTTATCAGTCAGTTTATCGACATCCACCTAAGGGATCTTCAGTACACCCGATTATTGCATGAGCAAGTGACCTATGCAGAAAGTCGACAATGCCTACGAGACGCCACACAAACCTTAGAAGTACTTTTAGCTAATATGATGGTAGTGATTAAGAACGGTACGTGGGGTTTAGATAAAGCAACGCGCAAAGCATTTATTGTTGTTAACGCTATCGATAGTATTGTGCAGCGGTCTATAGGGGATGATCGTGAGGTGATAAATAGGGAGTCGCTAATCGAAGAATTGACTGCATTAACACTTGGTTGTCTTGAGCTTTGAGGGATATACATCAAGGGGACCTCGCATTAGACAAGCCCCCCCTATATATGAAATGTTAATCGCTCGTTAGCGGAATCCAACGTGCAGTTGCCACCTCCCAACCCGCGAAAGTAGAGCATGAAGTGCCAGTTCCTACATTATCAAAATAAATACTCAGTGACTTGTTCAATGAATACGCGGTTAACAATGTACTGTAAGCGGCTTTACATTGCTCTGCAGATACAGGATTACTGCTCCCCAGTGTTTTATTTAGGTCACAAATTTGAACGACTGTGTTCATGCCGGACAACTTAAGCATTACCTTGTCCGTCGTATGCAGGCCCAAAATTGAGATTGTTCCGGAACAAATAATACCATCCGTCGCTTGGGACACATTCGCGGCGACAGAGAAAAACAGGGATATAACCATCGCTATGAATTTTGATTTATTCATTTAAACTACTGCCTTCTATTTATGGGTTGATCACAACACTACTAACATAACAACTTGTACTAGCGCCATTATATGAAAACGTAATCGTTTTTGACGTGGTAAAAGCCAGCAATACTATTGACAATGCCGTTTTGATGCCATCAGAGGTTTGTCCGTTCTGTCCATTTCGCAAATAAAATAAGCGACCGTTATCAGGGCAATTAGAGTCAGTACCCGTGGGCGCATATATGATAAAACCACCGTCCGCTAGCCCTTGGACCTTTTCTACCGTAATTTGAGATTGCCAATCCGTAGTCGCATTCGCGAAACTCCCGGTCATTAGAAAAAAAACAATAGAAACAACTAGGTTTCGCACAATTAACATATCCATCTATCCTTAGGAGGTAATCCACATGTATTGATCGTTGGGTCATGGCTAACTAGATGCTAGCCACTCTTTAAAAGCGATTATCTTTTTGAACGCCGCCATCTTAACACAGCTAGAACTGACTAATTAAGCCCACTGGTAACTTGTATACTAGTAATACGACAGCTTTCGCCATCATTATTCGTATATACAGTAGCGGTATGACCCGAAAGAGACAAAGCCAGGGCAGTGGCATACACCCTTTGCTGCTCTTCTGCAGTACCCTGGAAATACAACCAACCGTAATTTCCACCATTACAATCATCAGGAGACACATCCCCTGTTATTCTTATAGCAGGGTCGGTTGCTGATGCTAAAAGAGATGTTATTTTCCCACTAACAAAATACGCCCCTGCTGAAGCAGAGGTAGAAGCAAGAAGTACACTTATTAATAAAGCCATTTTTACGAATTTCATTTTATTTCCTTGATGAATATACGGCTAGATACGAGCCGTTCCTCGAATAGTAATTATCTAAAGTGGATTATGTATTAACGTGGAGTTGAAAAACTGAAACAACCCGGCATAGAGATTATTCAAATCCAACATTCTTAGTTATTTATAGTGGTTTAATCGACCTGATGATTTCATCACCCTCGCCAGTACACTCACCCGTACCGGTTACAAGTAGTTCTTGTTTAGCGACCCAAGCAGATAACAAGATCGAAAACTTTGCATCAAAGAATGGGCTATCTGGTGTGTTGGGCAACCGAAGATAGTTTCTTTTTACACAATCTGGCTTATTGGAAATTTGTGATTCCACTGGGATTAAGTATAGGGCGTCAGTATAGAAGTACGGTTGAAGCTTACCGATGTACGTACCCACCGCATAGGATGGGAAAGGTATAAGGAGCATAGCTGCAAGAATAAGGTTTTTAATTTTCATATATTCTCCAATTGAATTAGTAATATTTTTTGTATTACTAAAAATTAATTTACTAAAGTTTAGCTAACGTAAGTGGTCAGTTCCTCATCAGGGAAGCTATCTGTTGATATATTCGCTCTTTCAGGTCAGATACTCACATTGTGCGATTATGCCCACCTCCCTCTTCAACAATGAAGAAGGAGGTGGGCATAACCATTTTTCAAGGCTTACTATTTATCAGTCCAAACAGGCCAATAGAGAGTGAGCGCCTCATTTGGTAAAGTAATAGCCTTCTGACTTATACCTAATTTAAATCAAGAGTTAAGTAGAAAGTAAAAATACTGATTGGAATATGCGTAAAAACCCCAACCCCAACAGCTACATAACTCATCCTATCACCTTTGATCAACTGAAGTTCTTTTGCTCCCATTCCAAACGTAGACTTACCGCCACATACTAACACCACCATTCTAGACACCGTATCCCAAGTGTACAAAAACGGGACAATAAACACAGGGTTGGATGTCAGCATTCCAAAAGTCCAAAACAAATATTCCAAGGCTACAAGGGCAATCAGAACCGAAGAATAAGCTATTATTTTGATACTTCTCACTCCGCATCCCTGGTCGACGATATTGTGCTTGAAACAGCAGCGCCAATTACAGGTGTAGTCACCCTACCAGCAATCTCTCCAACCAAGTTAGCTTGTAAACCAAATTTATCCCCTGTGGTATAGTTGATCACTCCAGCACAATACCAGGACAGCGCATTGAAAACTTCTCCCGGCAACCCTCGCAACCCGCTAAGATATGTAGATGCTGTGCCAATGGCTTCAACAACTATATTCGCTTTAGCTGTGTTTTGCTTCCAACCTTCAGCATCATACCTTAATTCCATGGCCTTTTTCTCGTTAGCCGCCTTATCGACCATTAATCTAGCTTTTCTCTTACTCTTAACTGCATCTGCCCCATTTTTAGACTTTATAGCAGATATCTTCCTAGCCCAACGAAAGTCTTGCAATGCGTCTTTCACCCTATGAGCCAAGTCATTAAAAATATGAGCCATTGCAGCGGTGCGGGCACCATTTGCAAACTTCCCACCGGTTATTCTAGATACTGTCCCGCCAACAAATCCAGCAACAACAGTGCTAGAGACTGGATCTAATCCGTGAGTCCAGCCGTTCACATCAATGGTACTCGATACTGCACCAGCCGCAGCTCCAGACCAAAAGCTTCCACCTTGAGCCGCCGACATTGCACCACTAAAAGCCGCATGAGCAGCAACATTGGCAATCCCATTCTTAAAAGTATCTCCAATATAACCATTGACCTGAGCACTAATAAACGCCGTCGCCCCTGCTATCACCCCGGCCCGGAAAGCCATTTGCCAGTCCCCCGTTACACCGTAGGTCTGCAGGGCAGTAACAGCTCCCACTATTAAGGCACAACCAACTGCGACAGTAATCACACAACCCACAATCTGAACAACCGTCGCTAACGCTGGATTCTTCGCTAACAACTTAGCCGTTGCCACTGTCATTCTTTGAGAAAAGCGCACTTGGGCCTCAAGGCCGCTATAACGATAATAGGCTTTCGCTATCCTCTTAAATGCCTTACCAATAGATTTTTTGATCTTCTTAAACCAACTAAATCCACTGGGGTCAGTATAACTTACCGGGTTATTTGCCACGTAGCTATAGCGGTTATAGCTTTGTGAATTTGTTGGTGCTTGTACAATCGGATCTGCACTTAAAAAACGGCCTAATTCTGGGTCGTACACACGTCCATTCATGTGAATTAACCCGACGGAATCAAGCATCTCGTGACCAGTAAAACCCCGGTTCGTAATAAGCTGGTCAGTTAAACCAACAATTATATTGTCATCGATAGCTTGCCAATTAATTGCATTCCGGCGCTTACCCCATGGATCATAGGCCAAGCGTTGCACATCTATGCCACCATTATCTAGTTCTTGCGCTACCGTCGCAGTCGTTGAACCTAAGTGATCTTTCAGCAAGAAATTGGTCTTTGCATCCGCAACTTGACGATCCTTGATCGACACCACGGCAATGCCAGCAATATAGTGCTTCTCTTCTAGACTACCGTCGTGCTTTTCGATCTTCTCGTAGGCTTTACCTAGATAGGTTGTCCGTGTGGTCTTACCGTTAGCAACATCGATACGTTGAATACGCTTTCGATCTGGACCATAGACCAGCTGCACATTGTTATCGCCTTTTTCAATGCGCGTGGGTTTATTAAAGGCACTCCACTCAACGGACCTACCGCCTCCACTCAATAAATTCCCCACAACGTCATAACAATAGGCAGATGCTTTTGCGCCAATGACCGATGTCAATGCGTGAGAGCTCGGTTGGTAATCCACACCATTCACCGAGCAACTTTGACCATAGAGATAATCGCCAATATCATGCTTTTTCTTAATATTGCCATTACCCATATAGCTCATATCGGTAGTGTTATTCATTGCCGAATTATTGGCATCAATAAATTCGACATTGGTAAGCCTATTGGCAATATCAAATGTATAGTTTTCCGTAAGGTCGATCCCTTCTGCTCTAATCTTTCGATGAGCTAAATTACCAACCCCATCAAATAGGAATTCGTCATCTTGGAGACCACCAATGCTCCCCATAAAATGGGTTGAACGAATATTCGTTACGGTACCGTTATAGGCGTTATAAGACTTATTGGTGGAGATAACTCCTGCACCCAAACTTTCTTCTGTAATCCGTCCAAAGGAATCTGCTGTTAACGCCTTCCAATAATGAACTCCTTCACCGTCTTCAATTGCAGTTAGATAACCATTCTCGTTATATTGGTTAATCACTTGCAAGCGATTGTCATTATCTGCACTGGGGTAAAACGTTTCTTTTACTCGGCCTAACTCATCAAACACACTGGTTGTAATAAAGGTGCTGCCATCAATGGTTACTAGTGCGTTAGTTACCCGCCCCATATCATCGTAGCTATAAGTCTCTTGATATCCGTTTTCGCCTTTAACTTGATAAAGTTTACCTGTCCATACTCCACCACCAATTTTTGGTGCCGTATCATAGACCCACTCAGCCGAGGCGGATATTCCATTCACACAGTTGGCTACCGCGTTTTCATCCGTGCCTGCGTAGTTGTCATAGCGGCGAATGAGTCGGCCCACACTGTCGTATTGATGACAAATCTTTACGCCATTGCCATCCTCCTGAAGAACCAATTCACCGCGCTTGCTGTAAATATAGCGCCAATGTCCCTTGGAAGGGTCATCCATTGACACTTTACGCCCCATCTCATCATAGCTCATGGCAATGACATAATCTTCGCTGTCTAAATCAGAGTAATGAACCCGTGTTTCGACTTCATTACCGTAGGCGTCATATATCGAGCGCACGACATTGTTCAAATAGTCTTGGGTTTGAATCACTCGACCAAAGGGATCGTAATACAACTTTTTCATTTGTGTTGTACTACCAGTGCCATCAGCTTTTTGATAGCGATTCAATAACGTCTGGTTTAATCCATCGTATAATACTTCTTGTTCAACACCACCAATTGAAGCTGTTCCACCTGGCTTGATAGTTTTAACAAGTCGACCACTACTATCAAATTCAGAAACTTCTGACAGCGTTCCTAACTGTGTAAAAGAAGGCAAATCTACTCTATATTCTTGCCCGTACTTATTAAAATAGCGATCCTGGTAGATCGTTTGTCCACCCAAACCAACACTTCGAGTTTGCACAGTACGCCCATACCTATCCATAAAAGCATAGACTGGAGCTTTGCCACTGCTCTCAGAGCGTATGTAGTAGATTGCTCTTTCATAAGAAGCCGCAGCCACTGGACATGAGACACCTCCTTCACCACAACCAATCACGTCCGTCTTGGCCCATGTTCCATCAGGATTAGTCCGTAATACCTCACGCCCCCATCCATCATATTCCCAAACAACTGTAAGCCCATTCGGCCCGGTAACCGTTTGCTTGGAACCCAAGACTGGGTGGAAGGTGGTATAAGTGGTATTTCCTAGCGTATCAACGTCGGCAACTGAAAAGCGCCCCTTTGGGTCGGAGAATGTAGCGGTACTCCTTGGGTTCGCTTTTACGCCACCAACAAACTCATAGTCAGTTACCCTGTTTGGTACTCCAAAATTAGGGTAGCTCCTTCCGTCATTGTCGCTGGCAAATTCATACTCTTTTATGGTGTCTATGGTTTCCACACCAGCATCATCCACAAGGACGATAGATTCCGTCTTAACGGCCCCAGTATCAGAAAAGTAGGTCCAACGCGACTTTCGAGTGATGGGCTCCATAGTATTGGTGTATTCGCCGGCACCATTAATATCATCGATAAAGGTAATACCCGATTTTGTTACCGTAGTTTCACTTAACTTACCCAGAAACCATCGAGAGGCATCATTGTACACATATTCATTAATCGCCTCTGTAACAAGGTATGAGCTCTGAACGTATACGCCATCAACAAGAACTATGCTAGAGATCGACACTGGCTGAGTTGCAGAGCCCGAGAGGATACCATTTGATACAATATCTCTTGATGACAATACGTCGCCATAAGACCCCATGGTTATTTCTTTAGATGTTGACGTTAAGAGAACTCCCGTTACAGGGTCGTACTGCTTGGATATATTCGTCTTGGTAAAAGACAAATAACGTAGACCTTCTACAGCTCCATATTTTTCACCATTAAAAATTGAGGGTACATTGTCTACAACCGCGTCATTCGTATCGTAAAAAAGCACGTCGTAGTAATTCATGCTTTCCGAAACGGTTACACCGCCAATCTTACTGACGGTTTTTGAAGGCATACCCGCCGTGTGATACCGATAGTCCGTAGAATATTCAGTAATATTTTCTTCAAAAATGCCCGAATCTAACTCTTTGGATATTTTAACCGATTCGAAACCCAGTGACCCACCGCCTGCAAGATGTGAAATCCGGCCGGTATAAAAGTAACTAGACGTCACTTTAGTCCCTGCCATTGTGCCATCAGAACTTGACACCGATTTTACAAGTGTATCGTTTCCTACCGACCTTCTTCGTGGGTAAGTCACGTCTAAAAGTGAACTACCTTTATCGTAGACTTCAGCATCATTAAGATCCGAGTATTCAACAGAAGTTTCCAATCCAAAACCGTTGGTGATTTTCGCTAAATACCCCGCCCTAGGTGAAACATCCACATTGTATATCTTAATGCCATTGCTGGTTCTATGAACAACTTCGGTAACACCGTCTCCGTTTGTATCAACGAAACGAATGGTATTGTACACATCCCTCTTGCTGCATTCGGTTAGACAGAAAGTCCCCGTACTGGCAATACCCATTTCAATACTGATTCCAGAATCCGAAGCTTTAGCAAGATAGATGATGCTACCCTGATGATTCTGAGTCAAGACGAACGCATCTGGCTTCCCGTCAGCGTTAAAATCATTAAATTGAGTAACAGGAGCACCATCACCATTACTGCTGGCCAAAGCAGAATTAAAAGGGTTCTCTAGGGTCATTACTCTTCCATTGGAAAAATACATTCCAGGATTTGATACGCAATGTACTTTTCCATAACGAGTAGTCCAACAAACGTCTTTTAGGCCATCTGCATTCACATCCATAAACTGGAAGTTATAATCATCCTCCCCTTCACACTCAAAGGTGCTGTTTCCATTGTTACAATAGGTGAACCAGAATTTACTATCGGAAAAGCTATTCCCTTTGGATATCAAATAGGTCAATCCATAAGTATCTGACCTAAAAAACAAGTCATCCATACCATCGCCATTAAGATCGACATAATTGATAGTCTTGTGGTTATCCGTACTATTACATTTTAGAGCACTTGAGTCGCCATCCTTACATATGCCTGTAATGATAGGATTAACCATATCCCAACCTGAGAACGAATCCCCCACATCGGAATTATTCAAATAACACACGACGCCATTTGTGTCGTTCCTATAACATAGGTCAGGCAGAGCATCCCCATTAATATCTGGAAACCTAACACTGTACTTATTGTCATCTTCGTTGGTATCACTGGCCAAAACATCTCGATTCGCCGCAATATTCGTTTGCAAATCTGTACTTTCCGGCCCTAAGAAGCCCTGCTGTGTTAAACCAAACTTCCCTTCCGATGGACTGGCATAAGAAACACCAACTCCATTATCACCGCGCCAAACCAAATCATCGAAACCATCGCCATTTACATCAAGAAAAGCGATCGTCTTGTAATTATCCTTGCTATCACATTGCACACCGAACCCCATCACAGGGGAGCCGTCCTTACATATAGCAGTTACCCAAACCTCACCATCAAACCCAGAGGGTGTTCCGAGCACACACTTTACACCGTCCTTAGTGCGGCCACACAAATCTCGATAACCGTCACCATTTACATCGGGGTATTGAATGACCTCATAATCAAAGTCATTGTCAATTTCAGAGTCACCAAAGTGGCCTACTAGCTGGTTCGCATCGGTAATTTCATAGGTCGAATTATCTGGTGTCCAATCAACAACAGTCGGATTAGAACATTCGCCACTACCATTACACTCGTAGATTTCTTTAAGCATCGACGCGTCGTCAACATCCGTCCTGTAGCCCAAAACATACCTTCTGTATACCTCACCTTCAACCAAGCTTGTGACTTTACTTAGTCTTTCTTTCAAAAAGTACTTTTGACCGCTATTCGGATCATTCGTGAGGATATAGTCATCCGACGGGCGTATTTCATAGTCAAATACTACAGCGTTATAGGGTGCCAAATTTGCCGCGTCATTACCGGTATAGTCAATTCGTTGAATTAATGTAGTGCCCTGCTGAGCATAACTTGCATCATATTCATACGACATATAATTACCGGCCGCATCTTCAATTCTGTTGACAGACCAGGTTGTTGTTCTGTTCCCTAGTACTGCCTTTGACGTACTGGTGTTTCCGTATTGGAATACATCACCAGACTTATGCTTAACTTCAAACCAAGCACTACTAGAGTCACTATGCTGTTTAATTTGTACAAAAGATTCCTGCTCCGTGCGATATTCAGCACCATCCTTCCAGTATTCTCCACTCACTAACACTAGTTTTTGACCATCCAAACATAGGTTTTGCTCAGCATCAAAATCGAATGGCGCCCCATTAGGATCCTCATCCCACCAAGTCCCATACCACTCTATAGATCGCTTACCATCATGAAGATAGTTCTTGGCACAACGAGTAATCATTGTTAGGCCATTCAAGCTCCAACCCAATCCAACCGTGCCATTCCCAACATTGCTGTTATAAGATAACGAAAATTTTGGAGTCACGCCGGCAGTACCAGTTGGCGCACTTAAACTAATAGAATAATTGGCCGCACCGGATTCAACAGAAAAGCTCCCTGCTACTGCTCCGGCCACGATAGTAGCTCCTTCAAGGTTCGCGCTACTGTTTGTTGTACCCGGCTCAGCTACGTCTCCATTGCTGCCAGTAGAGAACTTGCCATCTACATCCGCACTCACAACCTGATCCGCACTACCAGGCTGCTTTATAACAAGATCAAATCGTCCGTCGCCGTTAAGATCTTTTAAATCAAAGGACAAGCCTGGTTTAACGATTAGGGTATTGGTCAACGCGTCATAATAGTTAACGACTATGCCATCAATTTCAGAATACTGCGCAAGAATGTAAGGGTTTCCGCCATGCTCTCCTTCTAGGCCCGTAATAAATACGCCTAATGCTGGAATGAATATTTCAGAAACACCATCGCCCGTCACATCCCCGACCAAATATTTCGTTTGGACAAGATCACTAAAAATTGGGAGCGTTGTTCTTGGCTCGAGTTGCTGACCTTCTAACGCAGACACAACACCTAGAGCAGTTTGATAACTAGGGGTATCACTACCTAGCGCTATGGGAATAACAATGTCATTAGCAATTAAGATAAATTCATCACGCGCCTGGAGATAAAGATAGCCACCGTCATCAGCGTTGGCTTGAAACACGTAATAACTTTCTTCATCAATGGCACGAGCGGTAGCCAATGTGCTCACCGTTAATAGCGCCAAAAATGCAATTAACACTGCCGTGAGTTTATTCGATATTGAGCGAGCGGTACTCATCAAACTATTCCCCTAATTAATTCACGCGCGCGACGCCTCACCACTAAACCAAAGTAATGGTCACTGACAAATAAAGGGGGTTTTAGACGGCCCACCGATCCCTGTGAGTAATAACTTCATGCACGACAACAACGAAACAAAACTGTTCCAAATTTCGGCGTGAATATTAACAAAAATTAATCAGCGAGATCTATAGCCAAAGAGGACAATTTACTAAATACATACAAACTGAGTAAGGCCAGTTTCAGAATCTCACCTTACTCAGTTTCACTCAATCTATCGACCGGCCAAAGTAAAAACTTATCTAAAACGCCCACCGCCCCTGCAAATAATAATTCCTTCCCTTACCCAGCACACGCTCGCCGACTTCCAAGTCATCATTCTCTGCGCGGTTATAACCAGCAAGGTGACTGGCGTAAGGTTTGTCAAGAAGGTTCTCTATTCCCGCAGTCACGGTAATCGCTTCATCAATCAACCAGTAGGCAGAAGCATTAACTAACCCATAACCTTCAGTCTCTTCTTCACCATTGGTTTCCGCAACACGGGTCTGCTTATCGAATAAGTGATTTTCTATACTCATCCCCCAGCGCTCAGCATCATAATCTAGCGCGTACAATCCGTTGGTGGGTGCTACACGATAAATATCATCGCTAACATCTTTACGCTCCCCTCGCACATAATTCACGACGCCGCGAAATGTCCAAGCGTCATTCATGGCGTAAGACCAATTCATATCTGCTCCGTAAAATCTCGCATCTACGTTGGCAAACTGTAGGTCTGCGGGAACACCAGCAATAGCCACACCTTGGATATAATCATCAACATGGCGATAGAAAATTCTTGGGCTTAGTGTTAGCTCACCGATTGTCATATCTGAACCGAGATTAATCTCATGGGACACCTCAGGGCTTAGCTCAATGTCACCCGCATAGGTATTACCATCCGCTAACCCACCAGTGGATTCCAATGGTGCCCACAAATAACGCTCTTGATAACTTGGCGCACGGCTTTTACGCGCGAGGCCAACATAAACAGAAGTGTCGCTTGATGCTTCATGGGTTAATGTGGCGACCCAATCCACTAAAGTATCTTGCTGACTTCTATCGGCGGTATTAAATGCGGAACTAAGCATCGATAACATCGTTGCCATATCCCCCATTACCCCAGCAAACTCGACCTCATCTGCATCCATATTGACTTGGTTTACGCGCAACCCGGTATCTAAGCTTAACGAATCCGTTAGACCAAATTCCATTTCAGCGAAAATGCCGTAAACATCTCGCGTCACGTTATTAAAGTTCTTTACTAAGAATGTTGCATTATTGGGATTCGTTACATCGGTATCATGTGTCGCGGTATTAGCATCTACACCGACAATATAACCCCAGCTTCCAGTACCTTGATAGGTGATCTTCCCCCCAAGGGATTCACTGGTCGCTAGTGCTGTCCGATAATTCATCGCCATTGCGGGTACTTCACGCAAGTGATGGTTTGTCATTTCATGCTCTACATCATTACCGTAGATTTTGGCGCTAAAGATTCCAGACAGCCCTGTAAAGGTGTAAGCCGCTCGATACACGTCGGTATCGACATAGCGAAGATCCATCGGCAATGAAGGGGTACCTGCATCACCTGTTTCGTTTCGTCCACCGCCGATAGAAAAATCGTTAGCACCGTTTCGAAAACCGTAGTCTACGTCATACCGTTCACGCTCGTATTCTGATGGTGTGACTTCACCATCTTTTTCACCAAACTCGTAATCACCGCCGTTTTCGGTAAGGGCCTTAGCACTTAACCAATGGCTGTTGTTATTTAGCAATAGGAATGCGTTGGTGGCAAAGGTACCGCCATTACTTTCAGCACCCACCCCAAGCTCTCCAGATATACCCAGTTCTGCAGAGTCAGAAAAATCACCACGCTTAGTGTCTACAATCACACTACCACCAATAGTTTCCTGGCCGCTGCTAACGGGGGCTATGCCACGATAGATACGAATACTCTGCACCTGCGATGAGGGCGCATAGTGCAATGGGGCATCCATCCAATTAGGACCACCGGCGGTGTAAGTTACGCCGTCAACGATAGTGTTGATTCGCTGACCATACATGCCGCGGTATTGCGCAAAGCCTGTTAGTGGGCCGTTTTTAACCACTGCGGCGCCTGCAATACCCTTGAGCAAAGCGGTTGAATCTGGATTTACAGTATTTTGATTTTCCAGCGTCGTCGAAAAGGATGTTTTCTCACCTTCTACGATAATGACAGGTAATGAATTGGCGTGTGCATGTGTCGACAGCGTGCTTGCAACTGATAATGCAATAAGAGACATTCCCCAGTACTTCATAAACAACCCCAGTTAAGTCCTAATTTTTGATCTTCAAATTTTGAACGATCATATCAAGATCAACCACTTAGCGGATGTGACAAATTGTCGCACCCATTATTCTTCTTGTCGCACTCTGGGCTCGCTGGCGCATTCACTTTTATACAGGCATAAAAAAACCCGGCAAAAGCCGGGTTTTTTTAAGGGATTGTTAATCCGATATTTAAAGCGCTTTTTCCAATTCAGGAACGGCTTCAAATAGATCAGCAACAAGTCCGTAATCAGCAACCTGGAAAATAGGCGCTTCTTCGTCTTTGTTGATAGCAACAATCACTTTACTGTCTTTCATACCTGCCAAGTGCTGGATAGCACCGGAGATACCAACAGCGATATATAGGTCAGGAGCAACAATTTTACCTGTTTGACCAACCTGCATATCGTTAGGAACAAATCCAGCATCTACTGCGGCACGTGATGCACCAACACCAGCGCCTAGCTTGTCAGCAACCGCTTCAAGTAGCTTGAAGTTTTCGCCATTCTGCATACCACGACCACCAGAGATGATGATGCTAGCAGCAGTAAGCTCAGGACGATCTGACTTAGCGATTTCTTCGCCAACGAAGCTAGATACACCAGCGTCTTTAGCAATGTCAGTCGCTTCAACAGTCGCAGAACCACCTTCAGTAGCTGCTGCGTCGAACGCAGTACCACGAACGGTTAGCACTTTGATTGCATCTGAACTTTGTACAGTTGCAATTGCGTTACCTGCATAGATAGGACGCAAGAAAGTATCTGCACTTTCAACACCAGAGATATCAGAAATCATCTGAACATCAAGCAGTGCCGCTACGCGAGGTAGGAAGTTCTTACCAGTAGTAGTAGAAGGTGCAAGGATATAACCGTAGTCTTTTCCAAGCTCTGCTACTAACTCAGCAATATTTTCTGCTAACTGGTTTGCGTACGCTGCGTTGTCTGCAACGATAACTTTAGCAACACCAGCAACTTTTGCAGCTTCTTCTGCAGCAGCGCTACAGTTAGAACCAGCAACAAGTACTGTGATATCACCACCGATAGCCTGTGCTGCAGTAACAACGTTTAACGTTGCTGCTTTAAGGCTTGCATTGTCGTGTTCTGCATAAACTAAAACGCTCATTTATAGTACCTTCGCTTCGTTTTTCAGTTTATCTACAAGCTCCGCTACACTCTCAACCTTGATACCTGCAGAACGCTCTGCTGGAGGGCTTACTTTAAGAGTCTTAACACGAGGAGCAACGTCAACACCGTAATCAGCAGGTGCTTTAGCCGCTAGAGGCTTCTTCTTCGCCTTCATGATGTTTGGAAGAGACGCATAACGAGGCTCATTCAAACGAAGGTCAGTGGTAACCACTGCAGGAAGAGTAAGCTCAACAGTTTGCAAACCGCCGTCGATTTCACGAGTCACTTTCACTTTGCCGTCTTCTACATTTACTTCAGAAGCAAAAGTACCCTGACCCATGCCAGCCAATGCTGCAAGCATCTGACCAGTTTGGTTGTTATCAGCATCGATTGATTGCTTACCAAGAAGTACAAGACCAGGCTGCTCTTCATCTACGATAGCTTTAAGGATTTTAGCAACCGCTAGAGGTTGAACTTCTTCCTCAGATTCAACCAAAATCGCACGATCAGCACCGAGTGCTAAAGCGGTACGTAGTTGCTCTTGGGCAGTTTTAGGACCGATAGCTACAGCAACGATCTCAGTAGCAACACCTTTCTCTTTTAAGCGAACGGCTTCTTCAACACCAATCTCGCAGAAAGGGTTCATAGCCATCTTTACATTGTTTAGATCAACGCCGCTGTTATCTGCTGCAACACGTACTTTTACGTTAGCATCAACAACTCGTTTGATAGCAACAAGAACCTTCATAAAATCCTCGGCTTACTTGTAAGGTAAATTTTAGTGCACGGAGCAGCGACATAATATAGTCATATAAAGCTGCGAAATTACCCTGCACCCTTCAAACTTTCACGTACAAATGGAGAACAAAGCTCCCTTTTTTGAACGGTGGCTATCTTGCCGTGTTATGTCAGCAAGGTCAATAGCTAAAAAAGACGCTCCATTGCGGCGCTAACGTCAGTTTTCACCTCTTGTATTACAATGCCCAGTACGGTAAGACAAATACCATATACCTCATACACTTACCGAACCCTACCAGAAACACAAACAGTGCAAAGTTGACCCGAAGCGCACCTGCCACAAACGTTAATGGGTCTCCCACAATCGGAAGCCAGGCTAATAGTAGTACCCAGACCCCTTTTCGTCTAAATTCTTGTTGTGCCTTCTCTAGCGCTTCAGAGCTTATGGGAAACCAACCACGATCCTGAAACCGCAGTAAATACCTTCCGATGCCCCAGTTCACTATCGCACCCACTGTATTACCCAACGTTGCTACGGCCAACAGTAGCCAGGGTAGCCCCCCTGACTCCAACAATAAGAGAAGTGTGGCCTCTGAACCGATCGGTATTAACGTCGCTGCAACAAAGGAATGCAGCCCTAACAAAAAGTATTCCATATATCCCTAAGCTAAATCGTGTCGCTATTTTTCTGTAAAATCTGCGAAATCCGTCAATTTTATGAATTTAATTGATGCACTAATATCTCAATAAGTTATTATAAACATTCGTTTCAGAACTGTTTCCTTGGTTGACCTATTTTACTTCGGAATGCTTATAGTACATAGGCTGCAGGGATAACAGTTGGAACGAACCCGATAAAAATAAGCGTCGAGAGTGAATGCTTTCGAAAACAAACGAAACTAACCAGTCACAAAGGGATTAGTTTTCGCTAAAAATACAGGGTATCTCGGCACGACATATCAACAACAATATGACAGATTGTCAATTTACGTATCATTAGGAGGCTTCACTCAATGAAGAAATTTGCATCACTTATTATTGCGGCATTATTTAGCACTCAGGTAGCAGCGACCGAAATTGGTGGCATCGATATGCCTGATACGCTAACTACCAGCGGTTCATCATTAAACCTTAATGGTGCTGGTGTTCGTGAGAAATTCTTTATGGATCTTTATGTTGGCGGGCTTTACCTGCAAAACAAAGATCAAGATGCAAAAAAGATCATTAATGCTGATGAGCCTATGGCCCTTCGCCTCCATATCGTCTCTGGTTTGATCACCAGTGAGAAGATGACCGAAGCCACTAAAGAAGGGTTTGACAATGCGCTTGGCGGCAAGAAAGACCCCGCCATGCAAGCTAAGATCGATACACTGTTGGCGACCTTTAAAGATGAGATCAAAGAAGGCGACGTTTTTGAAATGGTTTACGTACCACAAGAAGGTATCAAGGTTTTTAAGAATACAGCCCTCGCAAAAACAATCGAAGGTGTAGACTTTAAGAAAGCACTATTTGGCATCTGGTTAAGCGAAAACCCTGCACAGAAAAGCCTTAAGCTAGAGATGCTTGGCACTGAAGGTTAATTTGCTTATTGCCTAGTTCAGCAGGCTAAGACGCCTGCTGCTCTTTACTCGCTAAAAACTGAATCCCTTCTTCCAAAGCAATGGAAACCGCCAAAGAACGGTTGTTACATTCTAGCTTTCGATAAATCGCTCGCAGATGCGTTTTTACAGTCCCCGGTGATATATCCAATGCTCTTGCAATCGCTTTGTCCTGCGCGCCCTCTACCAACAAGCCCAAAATCGTCATCTGGCGTTTTGATAGGGTTTTCAATCGACTCGAATCCAATGCCACATCGCTAGTAGGCCATAGCGTTAGCGCAGCAGTGTTGAGTCTTTCCAATAATTTTAATGCATCAAAATCTTGATACATACGCACCTTCACTCTTGCGAGAATAGGGACAATACCCTGCCCCGCCTCCAAAAAAGGCCCGAGTATCACTTCGTCACCTGCACATTTTAATGACTCCATCAGTAGAAGTTCACTCTGCACCGGGTCTGCACTTTCCAATAGCAAAGCCTGTGCTATTTTGACTTTCATTAAGTGCAATACTCGCTTATTGGCAATCGCATGACACGCCATTCTATCCAACAAACGCTTAGCCTGATCCGCACTCTTCTTGGCAATTAGCCATTCAACGTAGATGAATTGCTCGCATTCATGGGCAAATTCATCGGTTTCAAATAGTAGCTCCGCACGCGGCAAGAACCATTCATCAGCATCTACTAGCTTGCCCCAACGAATTTCGTATTGCGCACGCATCGCTTCCACTGGCGCCCAACCAAATGACCATGACACTCCCAACAAACGCTTAAATAACTCAGCCTCCATCAATGCATTATTCGCTAAATTTTGATCATTTAGTGCCACTGCCAATCTGAAGCTACGAATATTTGACACTAAGTGAGGCAATCCGACTGGCGCCACTTTGCAAAACTTCTGAGTATCGTCCACACCTTGCTTCGCAAGTTCGAAATCACCCATCTCTCGATAAAGATCGTTGGCAAGATCACTTAATAAGCCGGCTTGTGGTAAATCAGTAAACCCCGTTTTGCAAAACCATTCTTTACATTGCTCATATTGCGCTAGCGCATCCCTAAACCGTCCACTCAACGCCAGTGTCGCGATCAAGTAACCTAACGCAATTAACACGTTGTGGGATTGACTGTATTGCTTGCCCAATTGAATAGATTTTTGGATGGCAACTTCGCTGGCTAACAAATCACCTCGCAAATAATAATCCTGCCCCAGCGTCATATACAACCGGCTTAGCATCGCGGGATGAACCTTAGCAGAAAGCTCCACCGCGGCCTCCGAGTAGGTCACCGCATCATCATAACAGCCACTAATCCGAGCCACATATCCGCGTAGCGCTAATACCTGCGACAGCACTCGCTGACTATCGATAACAGCTTGGTTTTCTTCTTTTAGCGCGAGCACCGGCTCAATAATTTCTTCTGCCCGATCCAACCATAAATTGCCTGTATGAATTTGGCGATATTCCGGCATCGACCATACATGATAGAGAATCAATACCGGGTCTGAAGCAATCAGGTCATCAGCAAGCTTCTCAAACCAATAGTGCAGGAATTCAAAACTCCCAACACTGACATATTCCTCGCCTTTATCCCGCAGTATACCGGCGACCATGTTCCACAGCCCATGGCGCTGACAAAGGTATAGTGCTTCATCCATATAGCCTTGCTCTGAACACCAGTGAATAGCCCTGAGCACATAGGCTTGTTGTTTCTTGTGGTTCCATAACACAAACTGCCCTTGCAGCAATGTCCGCAAGGTTGAGTGCACCCGGTACCAATGGGATTGATCTTTGGCTTTCTGTAAGAATAAGTTGCTACTTAACAACTGGTTTAGTAGCACCGGTGTATCGGCATCTTCAGTAATATGAACAAGTAACGATGCATCAAAACGCTCGACAATAGAGCAGGCAATTAATAGGCTTTTCTGAACTTCGGGCAGCTCATCAAATATCTGCTCCCAAAAAAATTCCGCGATATCGCTGTGGTATTTAACATCATCCAGAGCAATTTGCGCACCGTGTCGCAATTGATAACACGCCAGCTGCACAGCCACAGGCCAGCCTTCTGTTATGTCCATTACCTGCGCCAGCCATTCCTCAGACACTTGAGGTTGCTGTTGCTCAGCCGCCAAGTCACAAATATGGGCTTTGGAGAATTTTAATTTATCTAAATCAACACGCTCACAGCCGCCTGATAACGCGTATTTTGCCAACTTCAACGTGCAATTGGTACGGCAGGTTACCACCAACGTCAGATTAGCAGGCCAATACGCGAGCAAACTATTAAATGCTTTGTTAAGGATGTCACTTTGCACTTCATGGTAGTCATCTAGCACAAGTACAAAGGGGGATTTTTCTGATTCAATTAGATTAAGACGCCTCACACAGGTATCCGTGAGCAATCCAGCATCTGACTTGTAGTAGGGTTCCGTCGATGCTGACGTCTCTTCATCTACATTGAGTAATTTCGCCAATCCAACGGCCAATAATGATAGAAACCGTCCAACTTCCGCATCCCGATCATCCAGGGAAAGCCAGATACTCGATTTGGACTCGCTATCATGATGCCGTAACAGGTCTTGTGCCAGCGATGATTTACCATAGCCTGCCGGAGCACTGATAATAAGAAAGTGCGGCAATTGGCGATACAGTGGCGCGACAGCGTCCAGCCGTAGATAGCTCGATATATGGCGATCTGCCCTAAATTTTCCTACTGGGAACATACGTTACTGCGCTTATTCTTATGGTTTCTGAAAATCCCTCTAGCGACCACTGTACCGGAGGAATTGCAAAAACTAAAGGCTAATCCTCCGGCGACCCTATCAGGTACTATCCGCTACAACCTACTCCTGTCCCCCCTAAGCCGCAGTATCCATTAGGGTTTTTGGCCAAATATTGCTGATGATAACCTTCCGCATAATAGAACGGTCCCGCCATTAGGACCTCTGTCGTAATATTCGGGAACCCCGCCGCTGTCAGCGCTTGCTGGTATTGCTGCTGGCTTGTTCTCGCCACCTCGAGCGCTTCTACACTATCGAGGTAAATACCGGACCGATACTGTGTGCCCTTGTCATTGCCTTGCCTCATGCCTTGAGTCGGGTTATGAGCCTCCCAAAATACTGTCAACAATTGCTCCAGCGTTATCCGAGCCGGATCGTAAACAACACGCACAACTTCATTGTGACCCGTGCTACCGCTACACACTTCTTCATAAGTCGGATGTAGAGTAAACCCCGCCGCATAGCCCACCGCTGTGGAAATAACACCGTCTTGCTGCCAGAAGCGCTTTTCCGCCCCCCAAAAGCATCCCAATCCAACGATCAATTGCTTTTCATCGGGGCCAATCTCGTGTTGCAACGCACCACCGAATACAAAATGACTTTCCGCCGTTGCAATTGGCGCGTCTCTTCCCTTTAGTGCTTTTTCTTTCTCAATCATTACGTCTTTGTTCCCGCCAGTTAACCACACACGCTTCACCTTATAACTTTATTGACAATAGTAAATGGCCTTTCCTTTGTTTATATTATACTCTACGTACAGTTACACAATGGCCAAAAGGAAATCAGGGAAAATGGACAACACCGTGTTATCTCCTCCCGTTGTTGCAGCCACCTTATGCTGCCCTTCAAATCTATTGATTCTATTAACTGAACAAACCAGTCTTGATGATTTAGACGCTGCACTGTGCCAATCTCTTACACTTTTATTTGACGCAATCGAAACGTCTATCGATGGGCACCCCACTGGCACTTCGTGTACCTTGGATGTCATCAGTAAAAAATACCACATCGGATTTGATGGCGATATCAGAGAATATACCGACCTAGAGCATTCAGGAAAAGGAAGTATCAGTGCCGCTGATGATGTTGATCACATCGATATATGCGTTATTGGAGAACAATCAACCCCCAGTTCGCAGGCGATCCAACAACTTCTTCGGATATACCAAAACCAAGAATTCCACCTGACCCGAAGCACCCAGGACAAACTCACCAACCTGCTCAATCGACAAGCCTACTCAGAAAAAATCGACCACCTTTTCCGATCTAGCGGGCTGAGTCAGCGAGCCAGTGATATTAGGCGCGTCATGGCGATGGTCGACATTGATAATTTTAAATCCATTAATGACCAGTACGGTCACCTTTTTGGCGATGAAATCCTGGTATTGATTTCGCGTCTAATGGAAAAGAGTTTTCGAGTGGATGATTGGTTGATTCGATTTGGCGGAGAAGAGTTTATTATTATTCTTCATGATGTAGACCTGCAAACCGCTGCGCATTCATTGGATCGATTTAGAAAAAATATTGAACAGTTCCCCTTTCCTCAATTACAGCGGGTTACCGTTAGTATTGGTTTTACTCAGTTAGATCTATCACTTCCACACACTCAACTATTAGGCCGCACCGACCAAGCACTTTACTATTCTAAAAAGAATGGCCGCAACCAGTGTAACGAATACGAATCCTTACTCTCGGAACATCTTCTCGATGAAGTGGATCACGAAAGTGATATAGAGCTATTTTAACCCTAGCTTTCGCCCTTTTTGTCGCGATAGCTACCTGGAGTCTTACCTGTCCATTGCTTGAAACTGCGATGAAAAGACCGAGATTCTGCAAATCCGATACGAGCACCAATATCATCAATGCTCAATTGCGTATTTTCTAAATAATGTATCGCCATCTCCAAACGTAATTCATTAAGAATTTCTTGATACCCCTTGCCTTCCTCGTTAAGTTTTCGCTGTAGGGTTCTGCTGGTAAGACCCAGTTGTTCAGCAATCACTTCTTTGCGCGGCAATTCCTGTCGCATCATAAGTCGCAGTAAATTTTTGACTTGATAAGACAATGCCTGGTCCTTATCAATTTCTTGCAAAATTAACGTTGCGTGATCTCTTAATGTCATTAACAGCTGGGGGTCGGCTTGCACTATCGGGTGCGATAACATCTCTTCATCAGCAATGATGGCACTATAGGGTTGATTGAATTTAAGCGGCGCACCAAATACAGAATCATATTCGGTGATTGATTCCATATTCGCAGGCTCGGCATGCTCAAAGCTGACACCGATAGGGCTACTGTTCTCACCTGAAATCCAGCGAGTGTATCGGGTCCATGAAGCCAGCACGTTATCAATCACATGACGACGCACTAGCGCATTATCAAAATTACAATGCCAACGGATATGGGTTAATCCATCGACTACACACACGGTAGTCACCCCCATATCACCCACAATTTTCTCATAGACTGGCACCATCGCAAGCGCCTCCCCAACGGTACTGCAATTCATCGCAATATAGCCAAGGACACTGTAGGACGATGGCTGTACAAACTGGGAGGTATGGATACCAAAACAACGATCACCGCTCTGCGGAATAATTTCGGCCAGCAATGCCTCTAACTGATAGCCGGGCACACGCTTATTCGGCTGTTTTAATAGCTCAGGGTCAATGCCGGATTTTAACAGCAGACTGCTGCATTCGATCCCTAAGGTTTCAGCCATTTTCAAATATTGTAAAACAGCGGGTACAGAAGCGTATCCAGAATCTCTCATGCGGTATTTTTGTCGTTATGTCCCAATTCGTGCATCCCCTGTCCATTTTCGACAGTGAAATACAGGCTATCACGTCTAGTATATATACCCATAAGCACAGGAACCACAATTCGGCTTGATGGGAGAACCGCAACATTCTCCCCCAAAAGCTACCGTGAAGCAATTCGCGAGCCGCTCAATATAGATAGAAATGGACAAAGCGCATGGTTGGTATTACGAATAGACACGCTCTCTGGAAAGAACTCAGCGGCACCCAGACCCAATGGGACATGATTATCGTAGGCGGAGGTATCACTGGCGCAGGCATACTGAGAGAGGCTGCTCGAATAGGGTTAAAAGCTCTCCTGATAGAACAAAAAGATTATGCTTGGGGGACCTCGAGCCGCTCGTCGAAGATGGTTCACGGTGGACTCAGATACATCGCCCAAGGTGACATCAAACTGACCAAGCATTCCGTTGAGGAACGTGAGCGCCTCATACGTGAAGCGCCAGGCCTAGTGGACCGCTTAGGCTATCTATTTACCATTCGTAAAGGGCAGTTCCCCGGTAAAATCGCTTTTAACACCTTACTCAAGGTCTACGATGGTCTCGCAGGCACTAAAACTCAAGATTATTTCGACAAAAAGGCATTACTGAAAAAAATACCTGGTCTCAATGAAAAGGGTTTAAAAGGCGCAAGCTATTACACGGATGCCGCCACCGATGATGCCCGGCTCACTCTACGAGTGCTGCAAGAAGCCATTGAAGCTGGAGGCCGCTCTGGCAACTACTTGCAAGGTGAGACGTTACTCAAAGATGCACAAGGCAAGGTCACGGGTATCACCATCAAAGATATGGAGTCCGGTGAAACCACCGACGTCAATGCGAACGTCGTGATTAACGCCACCGGTGCTTGGGTGGATAAATTGCGTTCCCAAGTCATTAATGAGCACAAGATTCGTCCGCTGCGGGGAAGTCATATTATTCTTCCCCATAGCAAAGCGCCCGTCACTGATTCGCTTACCCTCTTTCACCCAAAAGACAAGCGCCCGGTGTTTGTTTTTCCATGGGAAGGTGCCACTGTCATTGGCACTACCGACCTGGATCATAAAGACGATTTAATGAAAGAGCCGTCTATATCTCAAGAAGAACTGAATTATTTGTTAGAAATTACGCAATTTGAATTTCCCGAAGCCAACATTGCTGACGCCGACATTATTTCTACCTATGCGGGTGTCCGCCCCGTTATCAGTAGCGGCTCGTCAAAAGACCCGTCAAAAGAAAAGCGTGAACACGCCGTATGGTCTGATAAAGGCTTGATCAGTGTAAGTGGTGGAAAGCTCACAACATTTCGACTCATCGCCTTGGACGTGATTAAAGCCGCCAAGATCAGTTTGGGAATCAAAGATACCACGCCAACGTCCAACCATGTTATTCGCCCAACCACCATCAACACAAACGATGTTGCACCTACCGACTTACCTTGGTCCACCAGACTCATTGGTCGCTATGGCGATAACGCTAAGGCAATGTTTAATGACGTTGAGGATGAAGAAAAAGGCAAAATCGATAACACACTTTTCTGTTTAGCGGAGCTTCGCTGGGCAGCCCGCCATGAGTCAGTTATCCATTTAGATGACTTATTATTACGCCGGTCCCGACTGGGCTCTTTATTACCCAACGGTGGTGAAAACTTGATGCCTCGGCTTGAGCCTATTTGCAAACAAGAACTTAATTGGGACGACAAAACCTGGCAGGCAGAAAAGGAACGTTACCTTGCCATCTGGAAATCGTGCTATTCATTGCCGACCGCTTAATTTACCATTCGCTCATTATTTATCACCATTCGACTACACAATTGTGAGATACCCTAATTCATGCACACTCAAGAAAAATCCTATTTACTCGCAATTGATAATGGTACGCAAAGTGTTCGCGCTCTTGTGTTTGATCTCGAAGGCAACCTTGTCGCTAAGTCCAAAGTAGAAATAGAGCCCTACTACTCAACGCAACCCGGTTGGGCAGAGCAAGATCTGGAGTATATCTGGAAGAACCTCTGCAAAGCCTGTCACCAGTTATGGCAGGAAATCGATTTTCCAAAAGAATGGATCAAAGGAGTATCAGTAACAACTCAACGCGCCACCGTTGTGAATCTAGACAAGAATGGCAAACCCGCTCGACCTGCGATGTTATGGCTCGACCAGCGCCAAGCAGAACTTACGCCCATGAAAGGCCCATGGCCGATTATTTTTAGAGCCATTGGTGAAAAGCCTTCTCTCGATTACTTTAGAAAAGAAGCGGAATGTAATTGGATCGCACAGAACGAGCCTACAGTATGGAAGGACACCCACAAGTTTCTCTTGCTATCGGGCTACCACAATTATCGTTTGTCTGGCGATTATGTTGATGCGGCCGCTGCCCAAGTAGGCTTTATCCCATTCGATTTCAAACGCTTCGATTGGTGTAAGAATAACGATTGGAAATGGGATGCTATTCCCGTTAAGCGATCCATGTTACCTCGTATCGTGCAACCTGGCGGCATAATGGGTCACGTCACGACGCACGCCGCAAAAGAAACGGGATTACCTGAAGGTTTACCCATCATTTCTTCAGGGGCAGATAAAGCCTGTGAGGTCATCGGTTCTGGCGCACTCACCCCAGAGATTGGCTGTTTAAGCTTTGGTACCACCGCGACCTATAACAATACCAACAGCAAATACGTTGAAGTCATCAAGAACATTCCCCCCTACCCTGCAGCGATTCCAAACACCTACAACAACGAAATCATCATCCGTCGCGGATACTGGATGGTGAACTGGTTTAAGCGAGAATTTGGGCACCGGGAAAATAAGCTGGCAGCCGAACAAGGGGTGGTGCCAGAGGTGTTATTTGAAGAACTGCTGCAACAAGTACCCGCCGGTTCAATGGGATTAACCCTGCAACCCTTTTGGTCTCCTGGAGTAAAAATACCAGGTCCTGAAGCAAAAGGGGCGATGATTGGATTTGGTGATGTGCATACCCGCGCCCATATCTATCGCGCTATTATTGAAGGGCTGGCCTACGCACTACGCGAAGGTAAAGAACGTGTCGAACGCAAAAATGGCGTTAAGATCAAGACACTGCGTGTTTCTGGTGGAGGCTCACAAAGTGATCAAGCTATGCAAATTACAGCGGACATTTTTAACTTGCCCGCTGAGCGCCCACATACCTTTGAAACCTCGGGTTTAGGTGCTGCAATCAACGTCGCCGTTGGGGTGGGGCTCTACAAAAATCACCGCGCCGCTATTGCAAACATGACCCACAAAGGCGACGTATTTTTTCCGATCCGTGAAAACGTGAAGATCTACGACAAACTGTATAAAGAGGTGTACTTACAGATGTACGATAACCTCAGCCCACTCTACAAAGCGATTCAGAAAATTACGGGCTATCCTAAATAGCCCGCTGTTTCAGCTTAAATTCTAACGGAATAAACGCAAAAGGTATGACCGAACAGGCTGAGACAAACAACCAATAAAATACCGACCAGCCTTGCTTATGGCTAACACTAAGGGAGACAAAAAAGTAAGCTAAGAACAATAGGCCATGAGTCATACCGATATAGAACATATACTCACGGTAATTGAACACGTAAGCCGCGCCCAATAGAATTAGGAAAGACAACCCTTCCAGCACACTGATTAAACGAAACCCCGTCAGGAGCGGCTGATTACCTAGCGCCATACCAAAACCTTTTTAATAGTAGAAAGGCGCTTTTTAACACAGTAATCAGCAACTAGATACCGTCCAAACGGTATGATTAATACCTAAGCATACCTAAGTCACTCTTTAGACACTATTTTTTAACAAGACTCTTCGCTAAAGATATCCTTAAATTCGTCCAAACTGGACGCATCATCAATGGTCGACGGTACAATATAGGCCTCGCCATGGGCGATATGACGAATCACTTTTCGCAGTATTTTACCGGATCGAGTCTTAGGCAGCCTTGTCACTACAAAAGCTCGACTGAAACAGGCAATAGCCCCAATCTCCTGTCGAACTAACGCAACTAGCTCTTTTTCTAGCACCGATGCCTCTATATCAACGCCATCTTTGAGTATCACAAATCCAATCGGCAGCTGCCCCTTTAGCTCGTCATTCACCCCCACTACCGCACATTCTGCTACTGCATTGTGGGAAGCAACGACCTCCTCCATTCTACCAGTCGACAATCGGTGGCCTGCAATATTAATAACATCGTCGATTCTACCCATGATAAACAAATAGCCTTCTTCATCCAGGTAACCACCATCACCGGACAAATAGTATCCCGGTAACGGATCTAGATAGTATTGCTTGAACCGAGGGAAATCATTCCAAATACCCGGCAAGCAAGAAGGCGGTAACGGTAGCTTCACCGCTATGTTCCCCTGTTCACCGACCGGTAATGCGTTACCTTCATCATCGATGATTTCCACATTAAATCCCGGTGTTGGCACACACGACGACCCCGGCTTAGTCGGTAACCGTTCAATACCTACCATGTTGGCGGCAATAGCCCAACCCGTTTCGGTTTGCCACCAATGATCAATAATTGGCCTTTGAAATTTATCATTCAACCAATGATAAGTTGGTGGATCTAAACGTTCACCCGCGACAAAAATAGTCTCAAGGCATGACAGGTCGTAATCTTTTGCTAACGCCGCATCTGCATCCTGTTTCTTGATGGCACGAAATGCAGTAGGCGCAGCAAATAGAGCCTTAACGTTATATTCAGAAACAACACGCCAAAATGCACCCGCATCCGGTGTGCCAATCGGTTTACCTTCATACAATACGGTTGTGCAACCATGTATTAACGGGGCGTAAACAATATAGGAATGACCAACTACCCAACCCACATCCGAGGCTGCCCAAAATACTTCGCCGGGCTGTATATCATAAATGGCGTTCATGCTGTATTTCATCGCCGCGGCATGTCCACCATTGTCCCGTAAAATACCTTTTGGTGTACCTGTGGTGCCGGATGTATAAAGAATATATAAAGGATCGGTCGCTGCCACTGGCTCGCATTCTGCCGGGGCCGCAGACGAAACCATCTCACTCCAATCAATATCCCGCGCTTGATTTAACACTGCCAACGATTCTGGACGCTGAAATACAATAGAGTGCGCAGGTTTGTGCTGCGCCATCCCAATCGCATCATCAAGCAATGGTTTGTAGGCGATAGTCTTACTCGGTTCAACTCCGCAAGAGGCGCTAAGAATCGCTACGGGTTTTGCATCGTCGATTCGAACAGCTAATTCATTGGCAGCAAAGCCACCAAATACAACGGAATGAATCGCGCCCAAACGTGCGCACGCTAACATGGCGAACACCGCTTCAGGAATCATCGGCATGTAGATAATAACAGTATCGCCTTTCCCCACACCCAGCGCTTTGAGCCCACCCGCTACCAGTGCAACCGCATCACGCAGCTCTCGATAACGATAGGTTTTTTTATTTCCGGTCACAGGAGAGTCATAGATCAACGCGTCTTGCTCTGCCCTGCCATTTTCCACATGATAATCCAGTGCCAAATAACAGGTATTTAATTCTCCATCGGCGAACCATCTCTGCATGCCGTTTTCGTCAGTACTAAGGATGCTTTTGGGTTCTTTATACCAATCTAAATCCAGCGCCTTTTCTTGCCAAAAACCTTCCACATCGGATACGGAGCGTTGATATTCTGATTGGTATGTTGTCATTTGTTTCCCCTGGATTAACATCGAAAATATAGTTACTGCCGTAGACTATTAGAATATGCCCCCTTCAGCAACGCAGAACCTAGCAACTCGCGTATTAAAGAAGCATAATCAAGCGGCAAATATGTTTCGAAATATATTTTGATCTAGAGCTTACAGCTGATGGGAATATCGGTGGGACTGTTTTTTATAGAGTGCATGATGGCATTCAGACAATATCGACAACGCAATACTCTCCGGTAATTCACCGCCAATATCGAAACCGGCTGGAGACGACAACGTTATAGAAAATTCACTCTCTAGCAAGCCCGCTTTATTTAACACCTGTTCTTTTCTAGCAACTGGCCCCAATAACGCCAGATATTTGGTGCTGGATACATTACTCAGCAATTGAAGTGCTCGTGCATCCATTTCTACATTATGGGTCATAATAATAATCCCACCGACGTTAAGTGACTCAGCATGATCCACCAAGGACTCATCCAGCGTATCGAGCAAACAGAGCTCATCACCAAATCGATCCCTGCGCCCATTAGCCGGTCTTGGGTCACATAAGGACACCTGCCAACCCAATTGCTGCGCAATGCCAACGACCGGCAATGCATCAATTCCCCCACCCACGATTAGCAAGCTAGGCTCTGGCACAATCTCCGTGATAAATTGTAACCCCTGCTCAGTGGAGAACAGCCCACTCTTCAAAGGTTGAACGGCGGTGTTGTCTTGGTTAGCAGCCTCAAACAAGGGAGGAACAATCGTAGCAGAATGATGGCTATCACCACCCGGAATCCCTTGGATATACCGACCGCCAACTCGTTGGTTTAATGATGCGTACAGATGATCTAAACACAAATATTGGTTGGATTGATCCACCAATGCCAATACGATATGCACGGTACCACCACAGCCTATACCCAATTGAAACGAGATATCATCCTCGTCACTGCCGTCATAACACAGTGTCAGGGAATGCCCTGTTTGCATGACTTTTCGGGCGTGGCGTTGAATATCAGATTCTAAACAACCTCCACTCAACAAGCCTAACTGCGACCCCACACCATCAAACAACATCATCGCCCCTGCTTTTCGATAGCAGGGGCCTTCTGTCTTAAATACAGTCCCAAGCACCCATTGCGTATCATTCCGTTTGGGGTACCATTGAGCCAGTAATTGTCGCAAATGATTGGACAAAAATAATTAACCTAACGCTGCGATTATTTTATCTGCAAATCCTTTAAGCAGCTCTTGATCCGCCATCTCTCTGGCATGTGGCTTTCCACCCAAAATAGAACCAGGAATCACATGAAAATGGATATGCGGCACCGTTTGCCCCGCTTCGGAACCATTTAGCTGCATCACTGTAGCGGCAGGAACATCCATCGCAACCTTCACCGCACCAACGATTTTTTTAACGACTTTTATCGCGGCAGCAGCGCCATCATCGGACAAATCAGACAACGTTTCCGCAGCTTCTTTTGGCACGATCAACGTATGCCCATCGGCCTGCGGCATGATATCCATGAATGCGATCACATGATCATCTTCATAAACTTTGATACAACCAAACTCTCCACGGATAATTTTTGCGAATATATTTTCGTTATCGTAACTCACCCCATACTCCCTAATATGTTATTTATTGTTGACGTACATTACTAGTATCGCAGCGATTGTATCATCAATCTTATGTTCGCACAGTTGTCCACTTTGCCATCACTGATACAGAGTATTTCACTGTCAGTAATGCCAACAAACCACCGGTTAGCCATTGTAGCCAGGGATTAACCATTTCATGAGTGCCATCTACTTGAGCCAGTATATTAATATCCCACAACATCACGATTTGATCCAACAACAACCCAAACCCAATTGCCGCGACAACAATACCGATCAAGTAAGCCGCAAGAGCACCACTACCCAGCTCCTTTTTCACAATTGCCAGCGTCGCCATATTGGTCGCCGGTCCCGCTAACAAAAATACCAGCACAGTTCCCGGTGACAAACCGGCTAATAAGAACCCCGCTGCCATCGGTGTCGACGCCGTCGCACAGATGTACATCGGTATCCCAATCAAGACCATAACCACCATTGCTAACAAACCGCTACCCCATTGCTGTAAGAAGCTAGTGGGTATAAATGTATCAACAAGCGCGGCAAAACCTAATCCAATCGCCAACCAAAACACCATATTGTTAAAGATATCGGTAAACGCATACCGCAAACCGTCGACCGTTTTAGATACCGGGCTTACTTTTTGCGTGTTGATTTCACTGCTCTCATCGGCCGAAGCCTCATCAGTATCCTTTTTGCTAGAACAGCAATGATGCACCTCTTCCTCGACTTTCTCTATTTCCGGCTCCTTGGTCAAACTCACCAATAAACCGGAAAATATTGCACTGGAAATGGCACTAATAGGGCGGACAATCGCCATAAAAGGTCCCAGCAATGCATAGGAAATAGCAATTGAATCAGCCCCCGTTTCCGGTGTAGATACCAAAAAAGACACGGTAGACCCTCTCGATGCTCCACTGCGATGAACACCGAGTGTTACCGGGATGACGCTGCATGAGCAAAGCGGTAAAGGCGCACCAATTAGCGCGGCCTTGGTGATCGGCCATAAGCCCTTGCCACCGAGATGCTTAGCGACACTCTCTGTCGGCACCCATGCTTTGATCAAACCTGCAATAACCAACCCCAATACCAAAAACGGCGCTGATTCTAGACTCAACTCAATAAAATTACTAATTAGCTCCATGCCCATTCTCCTCGTGATCCAACGCATCTAAGATAGAACATGCTGTTGCCGGCTCATCGCCACCGCAGCAAGCACCGGTTATTTTTGTTAAGGCACGGTGCATACGCGTTAGCTCGCTGAGCTTCTCTTCGATGTCTTCCAGTTTAGCTTCAGCCAAATCTTTTACCGACGAGCAGGGCTGATTATCCCTATCCACTTTAAGGGTGAGTAGTTCTCTTATTTCCCTAAGGGTAAAACCCAATGATTTTGCCCGTAGAATAAATTTCAACTCGCGTAATGCGACATCAGAATAGATACGATAGCCACTGTCAGTACGGCCCGTCGGTACTAATAATTGTTGCTTTTCGTAATAACGTACCGTGTCTATACGTACGCCACATAATGTTGCTAACTCGCCGATTTGCATAACTTAACCCTGCCCTGACTGACTGTAAGTAACGTCTATGCTACCCCTGGAGTTTAGTCCAGGGTCAAGGGTTAAGTAACTATCGCTTCATATAGCTGCGCATGAGAGGAACCCCGCGGGACAGTATCATATCGTAAATTCCCGGTGCATAGCGATTAGCAAGATACGGTAGATAGCTGTCCATTCCAACCGGGATTATTGCCTTATTCTTCCTCATTCCCTTAAGTGCGGCTGTTGCCACCCTCTGAGGTGATAACATCATCGGCAAACCTCCCGCCAACACGTCAAGATTCATCCCGCGACTGGTATTTCTCCCCGTGGCCACCGGTGTATTAACAACACCAGGGCACAACGCATTGACCTTAATATTATAGGCTGATGCTTCTACCCGAGTTGCCGTCGACAACCCCACAACTGCGTGCTTTACCGCGCTGTAGGCAGTAAAGAGTGGCGTTGGGCTCAAACCCGAAGAGGACGCCGTGTTAAGGATTTGCCCATGGCCTTGCTGCTTCATGATCTTATAGGCCGCCTGCAGCCCAAATATCACACCCTTAAGGTTAACATCAATAAGTTTGTCCCAATCCTCTTCCAGGGTATCTTCCATCTCAGAGATCACCACAATACCGGCATTATTAACCATGATATCTAACTGTCCATGGGTTTCAACGACCGTAGACAATAGGCTGGTGACCTGCTCTTGATTCGTCACATCCAGTGGCGCTGCACTCACTTCGGGTACATTGAGCTCTTTGACCAATGCCGTCGCGGCATTTATATTGATGTCGGCGATAATGACGATAGCACCTTGATGAACTAACTCTCTCACAAGGGCTTCGCCGATCCCAGACGCGCCCCCCGTCACCACGGCGACCTTATTGGAGAAATAACGCATGATTATTACCTTTATTGTTCTTTTAGAGGAATGACGAAAAGTTAAATATTTTTAGCAACAGTATAGCGATTTCGTCCATTTTCTTTCGATTGATAGAGAGCTTCATCGGCGCTGTTAATCATGTCCTCAAGCTTCTCAGAAATCGTAGGCATTAAAGAAGCCAAACCAATACTAATGGTCACTGGCACCAATTCACCGTCATAGAAAATTTGCTGGTCGGCCACATGCTTCACTAACAAACCCGCAACATGCTCAGCCCCTTCCCGGGTCGTACTTGGCAGCAAGACAACAAACTCCTCACCGCCATATCGCGCAACTATGTCAGCCGGGCGACACGCGATATCCGAAATCGCCTGCGCGGTTAGCTGTAACACCTTGTCACCACACTGGTGGCCTCGATTATCATTCACTGCTTTAAAATGATCAAGATCCAACAACATAAGTGTAAGCATCGAAGGGCTGCGCATCGCTCGATCCCATTCCTCCTCTGCTTTACGATCAAAGAACCGACGATTGTAGACGCCTGTGAGGCCATCCTTGACAGAGAGTTCTTCCAATTCAGCATTTACTTTATTTAAATGCTCCATGGTTTTTTCAAGCTCGATGGTTCTTTCCTTCACGGTATTCTCAAGATTTTCATTGAGTTTACGCTGCTGTTCCAGCGCATCTTCACGTGCTCGTCGTAGCTCTCTTTCTTTCTGCAGGGTCGCACCCTCTGCTTTAATTCGCTCTTCACGCTCTTCTTCCATGCGTGCTTCCGCCACTAGCTTGGCTTCTTTTGCTTCATTGATACGCAAAGAAAGTGCCAACGAAAACAAAATAATCTCAAACGAAAAAGCCGCCTGCAGTCCGTAGTTGGCAATAAATTCGTTTCTTACCAGCCCTAGTTTTGCAAAGGTTAAAAATAGACCGCAAACCACCAGCGTGATCCAACCAGCAAGAAAAACCTGGGCAGTTCTTCGACCTTTTAGTGCCTGACTGCCCACCACCAAAAACGATAGAGACGCAAGAATGACAAGCATAACCATGATGAAAGAAATTATTATGCTGTAATGGAGATACGGCAATCCTAATGTTGACGCAATCATGACCAACATTAGACCGTTCAATAGGAAGAATACGCGCGGGGATGCTTTTCTCACATCCAGGAAATGCTCAAAGAACAACAGTATTGAGCCCATCAGCATCACAATCACAATGGGTATCGAATAATGATGAAACACGGGTGAATCTGGATAAAACCAAAGAAAGAAATGCCCCTTCTGTGTTCCCACAAAAAACATACTGCACACAACGTAGAACACGTAAAAAATATAGGCCTTCTCTTTAACTGAGAAGAAAATAACCAAATTATATAGCGCCATTACCGCAAACAAACCGTAGAAAAATCCATCAACCATAAATGCCTTGCGGTCATTGATTTGAAATGTCTCCTGTTTCCACAGTTTTAATGTTATTTCCATGGCCTCCGTATTTTCTACACGAATGTACACATCGCTAATGCTGTTGGGGGGCAATTCTATGGGAAATAGAAACTTTGAATGATGAATGGGGCGATTTTTTACCGGAAATGTATCGCCAGTTTCTCGATAATCCACCGTTTCGCCACCACGTACCACGTAAAGTTGAATTCTGTCGATAAGACCATAGGATTGCTCCAACACCCACAGTCCATCACCAATATTCATATTCTGGATCGATACACGAAACCAATAGGCGGAGCGTGTAAACCCCAAATTCACCGTCGGCTTTTTATTCTTTTTCCAGTCATGTTCTCCATAGATTAGATCCCGCACGCTTAATTTTTGCGTGGCATCTTCCAAGTAATATACGTGAGGCCCTAGGCTCGCACTTTCAGTCCCAGGAGAAATAAACATTGGATTGGCCAAAGCGGATTGAGCAAACAGTGAACAAACCAGTATCGTTACCGTTAGTTGCCAAAACAGAGGTATAGGGCTCTTTTTACCTAGGAACAATCGAGACAACAGGTGGTAACTCCACAATTAACATATCTTCATCTAAGCATAGCAACTCTTTGATTTTTCTCCGGCTTGATTGAACGGATATAGCTGCTAATGTCGACATATAGGTTTTTCTCCCATATCATGGCAATAAAACCCACGAGTTCTACACTAATTGACCGCAAGGCACGACTGAATGGATATATTAAAAACCGGCAAAGATCTTCGCAGACTCAATGAAATTGTTAATATTTTGATCAAATTTGGGTTTGGTGATGTGATACGCCGTATCGGGCTCGCAGAAAGCTTAGAGAAAGCGGGAAAACTCATTCGATATTCCGTACCTGACGATTTTTTGTCCTCTAAACCGCCCGAGAGGGCGCGTGCCGCTATGGAAGAAATGGGGCCTACCTTTATTAAACTTGGGCAGATAATGGCGACCCGAGTGGACCTATTTACCCAAGACTGGATTCAAGAGTTTGAGAAACTTCAAGACGAAACACAATCCGTTCCGCTGGATTCACTGCGCGATCAATTAGAACAATCACTCGGTATGCCAATCGAGCAAGCTTTTCGTTATGTGGATGAGAAGCCCTTGGGCACCGCATCGATGGCTCAAGTTCACAAAGCTATTACCCACAAGAACCAAGCCGTCGCACTCAAAATACGCAAACCCGACATTCGACATAAAATAGAATCCGACATCCGATTAATCAAGCACCTTGCCCGTGTAGCACAAAGCCAGTCGGTAGAATTACGCCGCTATCGCCCCGTCGCCATCGTCAAAGAATTTGAACGCTCCTTGTTGCGCGAGCTGGATTTCAGCATAGAAGCCAAAAATGCTGAACGAATCGCGGAAAACCTAAAGAACATCAAATATGCAAAGGTTCCTAAAATTTATTGGGAATGGACCTGTGAAGATCTAAACGTACAGGAATTTATCGACGGAATTCCCGCAAAGAACGTTAATCGAATCGATGCTGCTGGCCTTGACCGAAAACTAATCGCACACCGTGGTGGTAAAATCGTGTGGAAATCCATGCTGATTGACGGCTTCTTTCATGCCGACCCCCACCCGGGTAATTTCCTTATTCTACCCAAAAATAAAATCGCCATTCTCGATTTTGGCATGGTGGGTAAGCTAAGCCACAATCGCCGTGAACAATTGATGAAGCTAACTCGCAGCATAGTTTTACAAGATGGCCCAGGTGCGGCAGCGGTATTATTGGAATGGACAGATGGCAACGTCGATTTTGATGCACTGGTTGGTGAAGGTGAAGACCTGATACAACAATTCTACGGGTTGTCACTTAGCGAGGTAAATATACCCCAGTTAATTGTACAAGTGACTGATATGCTGAGAACCTTTGACATTGCACTGCCACCGGACATCGCGTTATTTTCTAAAGCATGTATTACTCTTGAGGGCTTTGGGCGCTTACTTAATCCTGATTTTGACCTGATGACGGAAGCAGAGCCCTTAATACGCGAATGGGGGAAAAACCGATATAGCCCCACATCGTTAGCAAAAAAACTCAGTATGCGTGCGCTAAGTATCGTCGACAAAATATATGAAGAGCCCAAGCCTCACGCTCCTGTGCCAGCCAATACAACCAGCACAAGCAATATCGATAAACAGTTTATTGAACGATTGGCGATGCGACACGAACGCGCGCAATTTCGTCATACACAACTCATGGTGACAGTAGGGTTTCTTATCGCATCGGCCATTCTGACCACCGTCGAAACAGGACCTCAATTCCTAGGGATGTCCGTATTAGGGATAATAGGGCTTCTCATTGCCATAGGAAGCACTCACTTTCTACTCTTTATTCTATGGTGGTCACATCGAAGTTTGGATTAACTAAATATCCAACACGACGGTGAGTATCTCCTTGACCACAAAGCCGATCACTCCAAAGCCTAGCGTTCCGAAAATAGCGATTGTTCCCATTTTCCCAGCTTTGGAGTCTTTGGCTAAACGGTACATGATATAGAACATATAGAGGATTAGCCCTCCGACACATACATACAACGAGATGGTCTCGAACTGCTCTACGGTTATATTCATTCTCACTACCCAAACTCAATCCAGCTAATATCTAATTGAAGACCCAACGTAATCATTGGTCTACAAAAACCATGGCGGAATATAATGGGATTATCCAGGGATAACAAGCTAATACACTTAGCCCAAGCGATCAACTAACCACCAAAATGCCACAAAAAAAGCAACTACGGAGCCTCCACGAAGAACCCCCTGTTGGTACCAAGACCACTTCCTGACCCCAAACAGCATAGGCACAACACACAATACAAACACCAGCTGCCCCAACTCAATACCGACGTTAACAGCCAACAATGTCCACACAAGGTCATCACTGGGTATCGCTTTAACATTAAGCCCAGCGGCAAAACCGAATCCATGTAGCAAACCCAGCGCCATTACAACCAACACTCCTCCTGCTGAGGTTTTCAGCCGAGAAGGTATGGGTATTATATTATTGACGGCCACCAACATTATGGTCACTGCAATACCCGCCTCTACAAATCGTGGCGAAGGGCTCCCCACCCAACCCATAATAACGAGACCTAACGTCAAGGAATGAGCCACAGTAAAAGCAGTCACGATCTGAACAACTGTCAATATGACAGGACGTATTGACGGTGCTGGCTGAGGTATCCGCCCCAGCTCCCCCTTGCCGTGCCTAACTAAAACCGAAGGCAACAACAAACACAGCAGAAACAGTAGGTGGTCATAACCAACAACAATATGGTGGATACCCCATCGCATACCCGACAATAATACTGAGGTAAGAGTATCACCCTCAAGCGATACACGATTCACCTGCTGATCCTGCCAAAAGTAATACAAAGACGCTCTACCACCCTGACTGAGGGTTAACGTGCCCTGGTGATAAGGGTTCTGTTGAAAAAATAGCCGGTACTCAACCTCAAGGCTACTGCCTACGCCTTTACATTGATGGGCGAGTCTAAACCGTAGGTAATCCCCTGCGGGATGCTGAATTCGCTCGTGCCCAACAATGTCAATAACACAAAACTCATCGTCCATACGTATTTCAAGGTTCTGCAGAATATAGTCATCCAGCGTTTTAAGATCTATTGATTCTTGTTCTGTAGCCGATACACGACCATCATCATCCTTATCCACCCCTGGAATAACCAGAAATTCTTGATAAGTAATATCCAACTGAAACTCGAGAGAGTCGGTAACCACAACCTCCACATGAGCCCCATCTCCCATATCATGGGCAATACTCTGCTCAGCAACCCCAATGAGAACCAAAAATAAGATGCTAACGAACCCTTTCATTCACAAATATCCAATGGCGAGACACGCCCATAATCTATAAAATCCGTCCATCTTAACCAAGTAGACATTGATTCGCTATGAACTATAAAGACTTAGAAAAGCAAGACAAAGGCTCTGTATTCGATACCAACGACGCTATCGCCAACCTTACCTTCAATGACGTAGGGTTAATTCCCGCCATTGCACAACAGCACGATACAGGAGAAGTGCTCATGATGGCTTGGATGAACAAGCTATCCATCGAGGAAACATTACGCACGGGGCAAGTCTGCTATTGGTCACGATCACGCCAATCCTATTGGCGTAAGGGTGAGAGCTCTGGCCATGTGCAATTATTAAGAGAGATGCGAGCAGATTGCGATGGCGACACATTGCTCTTGCTGGTCGATCAACAAGGCCCCGCGTGCCATACCAATCGCAAGAACTGTTTCTACATTTCAATAGATAAGGCCCAAGCCACTATTATTGCAGAGCCTGAAACAGAATAGGTTTGCCTACTCTGCGGTCAGCTGGTTGATGCTAACCGTTGCCTTGCCTGCATCAAGGTGACGGTTCATCGTATCCATCACTGTTTTCATTTGTTCCGCCAACTTCCAGGGGGGGTTTACAATAAACAACCCAGTACCTGTCATTCCGTACTCAGGCGAATCCTCTTCCCGACAATATTCGATTTGTAACACGTTACTTACTCCTAATTTAGTCCACTGCTTTTCCATGCTTTGAACCATTTTTCGGTCAACAACCGGATACCAGAGCATATAAACACCCGTGGCAAACCGCTTTTGCGCTGCGTCGATTGCTCGAACGGAAGCTTTGTAATCGTGCTTAATCTCATAGGAAGGGTCTATCAATACAACCCCTCTTCGGCTCACAGGAGGTAATGCTGACTTTAACCCCTCGTATCCGTCCTTTTGTTCAATTTTGAAACGACGCTTTGATGGGACATTCTTACGTAAGCTCTCTACATCTTTTGGATGCAGCTCGAATAGACTCATCGCGTCATGAGAGCGTAAAAATGCCAATGCAACCAGAGGTGATCCTGGATAATAGTTCAATGAACCGTTAGGGTTGTTTTGTTTTAACGCGTGAATGTACGGCGCTAGCTCACTTTCCCGAGGTCTTGCGGCCCATAGTTTTAACGCACCCTCAGTAAACTCTCCTGTCTTATTCGCCATCTCTCCTTTCAGCGAATAACCTCCCGCACCAGCATGGGTATCAATATAGGCAAACGGCTTGTCTTTTTTGCACATATGCTCAAGTACTAAGCTCAAAGCCGAGTGTTTGAGTACATCAGCATAATTTCCAGCATGAAACCCGTGTCGATAGCTTAACAATTGAACCCCCTCCTATTGGTGAATGCGCCGCATCATACTGACTTTTGACCCAACAAACCATCACCCGATAACGAATAAAAGCGGCAATTGCCGCTTTTATTCGTTATCGGGTGAGCGCTAGTTCAGCTCAATGACCACTTCTCCTACCTCTTCACCTTTTTTGACGAGAGGTATCAGTTGACTACCGCCTGAAGCAAAACTCACTACCACAGGATCATGATTTGGGATCAATATCGTGACCTTGTCTGCACCGGGGGGGATCGTCACAAAGCTAAATCCATGAGATGACTTGCCAACCTTAAATTCCACAACTTGGTAGGCAGCGCTAGGGATATTCGCGACATAACTCGCGGCTAATGCCCCTTTATCACTACGTATCTGTACGATTGTGTTATCTCTCCAACTGACTTTCACTGGGCGCTTTTGACGGGGCTGCAATTTTGCCAATTTCACGGATATATCATTGTAATCGTCCGTAGCCTTGATTCTATGTAGAGTATTATCCTTGTTTTTTAGATTAATCTTACTATCAGGTGATACCACATACACGTCCTGATCAAATCCATTCCGACTCAGTTCAGCACTAATCGTCTTAGCTTCAGGCTGACTGCCATTGGCATAGATGACGGCTAATGACTCCGATATTTGGCTAAAAGTAATTACCCCACTCACCGCCAACACGGCAGATGAACCTGTAGTTTCCGGCTGTGTTTCAGTCTTTGCTGTTGATGTGACAGCAGAAGCCACACTTGCGGCAGCTTCAGCCGCTAATTTAACCGCTGCCTCTGCGGCCTGCTTGGCTGCAGCTTTAGCGGCAGCAATTTCTGTCGCTCTAGCATCAGCAGCGACCTTCGCCAACTTCGCCGCTTTGGCGGCCTCTAGTTTTTTCTTCTTTGCGATTTCCGCTTTTATTTTGGCTTTCTCGGCGGCGCTCGCTTTCGCTAAACGTGCGGCTTCTTCTTTGGCTTTTCGCGCTGCAAAAGCTTTCTTTTCAGCCTTTATCGATGAGAACATTTTTGTCATCCGCTTGTTGGTGTCAGCCAAGCAAGATGATGTCTTTGATAATGTCTTATTGATTACCTTCACTTTTGGCGAATTCGGATAGGCAAGGTAGTACTTATCTTTGCGTAATTTTTTCCGAAGACTGCTTTCAGAGGACTGTGCTTTTTGGTATGCCGCTTTTGCTTTTGCATACACGCTATCACTCGCTTTGGTCTTGGTAACAGATCTTGCGGCCTCGCAAAGCTTAGCGGCACTTTTAAGTGAACCAATATACGAATCTAACGTGGCCGTCGCTTTTTTTAGCTCCTTTCGTTTTTTGACCACTAATTTTTCAGCGGACGCTAAGCATTTATCGCCTTTCTTGAGGTTCGAGGCAACCAGAGCCTTGGCTTCGTGTTTAGGGTTTGCCGCAAACGTATCAAAAGCAACGCTTTCATCTTTAACATTTTTTTTATGGGACTTTGCTAACACGATCGACTTAGTAGCATTCTTCAGCGACACCTCGTCAATAGAGGAAGCATTCAAGGATTTTAGCGCCTGACTACAGGTCTCAGCATAAGATGAGCTCTCCTCTTTAACCGTTTCTACAGACAAGTTAATTGCTTCTTGTTTTTTGCCCGCTGACATGATTTTTTTCTCTAAGCGTTGACAACGCTTTACTTGATTACGTATTGAGAAAATATCGGACAACTTATCGGTGATGTTCCACGCCTCTTCTTTGTGGGCTTTGAATGCCATCAAATGTTCCATCGCCGCTTCAGGTTTCTTTCCTTTCAGCGCTTTTTGCGCAAGATCACATTGGGCAATAGCCTTATCAATAAAAGGCGTGGCTTGCTCTACTTCAATATTTGTCGCAACACGTCGACAAAATTTAATATTACCCTCCATATCCCGCTTATTCGTTTTAACAATGCTCGGGTCCATTCTTTGCGCTTCGCCCAAGATTTTATGGTATACATTTAATTTTTGTTTGGCTGCGGAGATCCGATTAGCCCTCAATAATCCGTTCGCCTCCTGGCACGCATCAAAGCCTTTCAAATAATGATTTACCGCATCGTCAAACGAATCAGCACGTATATTATTTGACCCCATTACCAACACAACCAGTGCAGAAATTAGAGAAAAACGCTGTAGCATTCTCGAAAAAAAACCATTCATTAGTTATCAACCTGCCTGTAGGTGTCTTATATACAAAGACTTTTTCCTAATTCTAGACCAATTTGGCAAATTGAGAGAGTTTTTTGACGGATTTGTCGTCAAAAAAACCGGCACGAGAGTACACAGCGTGTATCACTATAATAACAATTTCGGGGTTGCACTCAAAAATCCTAATCCGTTGTATCTACAGTGAAAAACGATCTATCACCCAGCGCGCACGGTTTAGCATCGAATGATGAGATCGAGTCCGTTGAGCGATCTCAACTAATTTATCCTTTTCTGGCGTGGCATTGAGAATCTCCGAGACTAACTCAGGTAAACCCTCTACACCATCAAAGGCTAATGGGCGAATGTCCTTGTCAGGATACAACACATCCAACTCGGGCCTCATATCAGTTAAAACCCGCCCTCCGCACGCCGCAATATCCAGTACTTTAGGATTTACTGTCGATGAAACCTGCATAAAATTTAAATTGAGATTCAATTCCGAGCGTTCATACACTTCTCTAAGTTCATTGCGTTCAATCACCCCTTCAAAACAGTCTGATGGCACAACACCACTATCGACCCATTCATTATCCCCAAACACTCTCATCGCAATATTGTTTCGACAAAGAGACTCTATTGCTGCGATACGAAATGCCGCTGTTTCTGCCATTTGTAAGATATAACGCAAATAATACACTTGAGCTGGCATCTTAATCGTTAATAAATTTAATACTTCATGTATGGCATCTTTTTCTTCAAGAATACGTTGATATAACTGTTGAAAGCTCTCATATTTTTCAAATATTTCCGACAAATGGCTAAACTCTTGCCCGCCAATCTTAGACATAACGTCAGAAATCACACTTAATTGAGTCCTCAAGTGACTGATACGGCTCTGACCAACAAAACTCACGCCTGGCACAATATCTCCAGTATAAATATCATCTGTACAAAACCGATTTTGAGCCGCTGGCGGTAGCCACGCAGACCCTTCTGGCAATAGAGGCAAAATGTCATTTGCAAACGCCATTGCTGGACGAGTAAAACCCGCTAATTGCATATCAATAAAGCTAGCCACATTGGGTATATCCCACCACCAGCTTAATTGAGCACCTGGAATCCTGTCCTCCAAACCTGCTGCCAATGTAATATCTTCAGACTCGATAAAACTACGATTCCGATAAATAATTAGCTTACTCGCATCTACGTTCAAACTCGCGAGCAATTGAATCATATTATCTTCTGTTAATTGATTCGCTCTATCAGGGACATTGAGAATTCGGGTGCGTACGCCCAATTGATGTAGGCATTCAGCCAAATCAACAAAAATCGCACAGCGTGGACTGACGATGGTGACGTCATACACCATTTTTTCTTTACCGATCCACGTCTTAGAGATTTTGTCCATTTTTAGAAAATGATTCAGTGAAATCTCCAGGGTCTTATAAAAAGTATTATACAGATGATAAGAACCTGAACGGATAACCTGTGTAGGTATGACATTCCTATCCAGTACCGTTTGTAGAAAACGGCCGGTTTGCATCAGTGAAATGGAATGCAGGACCGGATGCTCATTACAGATGGGCACGTAACGCAACCGACCAGCCTGAACATGACTCGACCAATCATAGCGCATCCACAAGTAATTAATTAGCCTGGCCTCCGGCTCTACTATCAACACCTCGCAATCTGTTTCCAGTAACAACGTATTTACAAGCTCCCCTGCTCCGATACCAAAAAGTATGATCGTTTCATGATTAGGCAATGCATCCAAACACACGGTGGTATCTGAAATAATCACATCGTTGTCTTTTCCACTTACGACGATCTTTCCCTTTTGTTTCTGTAAGAATTGAAGTTCAGGACCAACAAATAACCCGTCTACAATTGACATGGCAATACCAGCATCGTAATTTTGCAATGCTTCGGCATTTCGTTTCCAGCAACGAACTCCCTGATCGCTGATAGGAAATAAACTCTCATACCCCATCGAAAAGTTCTGCAATATTGATTCTTCTACAATCGTAGACTCTGCCGGATCCTCCGTAGAGACCAGCTGAACATTCCCCATTAAACGAGTCCGCATCGAATAGCGGCCAATCATTTGCCCCCCTAACACATCGATAGCCTCAAAAGGGTAGGAGTGAAAAAGCTCGATGCTGGCAAATAGAAAGTCTTCCCCCAAGGCAATAGGGTTGCTAGTGCCCTTACTCACGACTTCAGAGCGAACTCCAAGCGCAACGGCTTTCCACTCTAACATGCTTGTCGCTGCGGCTAGTTCAACGTTATGTTGGCGAACAATGGAGTATCCCATTCCTCCAATCAACTGATTTTCAGAAACCATAGCGGCTAGTTGTCGCAACCAATTTTCGGTGATTATTAAATCAACGTTACTAATAATGCTGACAAATTTCCCTGTGCATTGAGATATTGCAGAGTTCAGTAATCCACTATCAAAACCTCCTGATTCATTGGTACAAATCAACAGTTCAACAGATGCGTTTTCCAACGCCTTTACTCGATCTAAACGCGAATCGTCTACATCGAAAGCAGCGACAATAATTGAAAAATCTACAGACATAACCCGGCCTTATTATTAGAAACTCTATTCAAAACACACAACAATATCGCTCTATTGCGCTGTCTTACACTAGGTTCTTATCGGCTGAGAAAAATTAAGCTTTAGATAGAAGAAAGAAATGACTAATACAAAAATAATCTAACAAAAAAAAACGCCCTCGCAATTATTCATTACGAGGGCGTTTTATCTAGCACAACCGGAAGGTTTAGCTAGAGAAACAAAGTAAGGTGCACCCTGGTCCTAAATCGATACCGCAGCCAGTTAAACCAACAACCAATGCCGCAACTGCAGCCATCTTAAGATATGTCATAGTAATTACCTTTTTTTTTGTATGCATAGAAGGAGCTGCGTTATTACAAGCCCCTCGTGCGCCAATACAATCCCTGCATTAGCGTCACTGGAATAGTATCAATTTCAACATTCCCAGCAACCGCTTCTTTACAAAAACCTACATAAGTTACGAAAAACGTTACCATTAGAGATTAGTTGTTCATCTCTTGCTCATAGCGATTTTGTAGCTTATAAGTGGATTATTATAACCAATCGCTATTGATTTCAGTATTTTCACAACCAGATTTAGCCGATATTATCAGGCTACTCACTCGGGGTAACACGCGCGCAAAAAAGAACGTCATTGTATCCAATTTGGATTGATAAAAACCATCATCACCTGCTAATTTCTCTTCTGCAACCGACGCCATTCTTAGCCACATATAGCCGTACAACACATAACCAAATATATGCAAATACTCCACTGCTGCGGCACCCATTTCATGGGGGTTGGTATCAACCTTTTGTATTAACTCATCCGTTAAATTTGAGAGCTCCATAAGTGCCGCTGAAAGCTGTTCACAGTATGGTGCAAGCAAGTCGCTAGACGCTTGGCTTATAAATTCGTCTATTTCTGTCTTAAGTAAGCCAAAAGCTTCGCCCCTATCAAAGACCACCTTTCTTCCCAGTAGGTCATGAGCCTGAATACCATTAGTACCTTCATAAATTTGCGCAATACGCACATCTCGCACTAGCTGCTCCTGGCCCCATTCGCGAATGTATCCATGACCACCAAAAACTTGCTGCCCCATTACAGTGACATCAAGCCCCATGTCGGTCAAAAAAGCTTTAGCGATTGGAGTCAATAACGCAACCATCGCTGAAGCATTCACTTTATCTGCCGTGCTCTCAGCATACTTCGCCTTATCTAATTCCATTGCCACGTAAGTAGATAGCGCACGCCCAGCTTCCGTCAACGACTTCATCGTTAATAACATACGTCGCACATCAGCATGTACAAGTAACGTATCAGCGAACGCTTCAGGTTCAACTGCACCCGTTGCCGCTCTACCCTGCCTTCTATCCTTGGCATACGCTATTGCGCTCTGCATTGAGCGATCGCCACAACCTAGGCCCTGCACACCAATAGACAAACGTTCGTAGTTCATCATCGTGAACATGTAGGAAAGCCCCCTATTAGGCTCACCAACAAGATAGCCTGTAGCATCATCAAAATTGATCACACAAGTCGCAGACCCTTTGATTCCCATCTTATGCTCGATAGATCCACAACTAACCCTATTCGCTTCCAGTAGCTCACCGGCGCTATCGACGTTAATTTTAGGTACGATAAATAACGATATGCCTTTGGGTCCCTTTGGTGCGCCTGGCAACCTGGCAAGCACCAAATGTACAATATTGGCCGTGAGATCCTGATCCCCTCCAGTGATAAATATCTTAGTACCTGAGATTTTGTGAGTACCGTCAGTCGAGGGCTCTGCCTTGGTTCTGATAATACCCAAGTCACTTCCTGCGTGAGATTCCGTCAAACACATGCTGCCAGCCCACTCTCCCGCATACATGCGAGGCAAATAGAGCGCTTTAAGAGCCTCACTTGCATGGGCCTCGATCGCTAAGCTAGCACCGGCACTTAGATTTGGGTAAAGCGCAAAAGAACTATTTGATGCATAGAGCATTTCATCAACCTGGGCTCCTAATGCCTTAGGCATACCAAATCCGCCAAAATCAGCATTACCCGTAATGCCTGGCCATCCGCCCTCACAATATGCATCGTAAGCTTCTTTGAACCCTGCTGGCGTGGTGACTTTACCATTATCCCAGGTTGCACCCTCTTCATCCCCTGATCGATTTATCGGCGCTATTTCTTGCTCAGTGATTTTTGCTGCGCCTTCCAGCATAGCTTCAGCAGTTTCCCTGTCCACTACACCAGCCAATGCTGGTGTGTTCGCCCATTGTTGATCTGCTCCGAACACATCAAATAGGGTGAATCGAATATTACGAAGTGGTGCTTGAAAATCTGCCATGTTATCTACCTATACACATTCATGATGTATGAAAACCACTGTCGAACGTAGCTTCAAGTTGCGCACCATTATTTGCATTTTTAGCAAGACATCAACATTCCCTTATAAGTTACGTGCTGGCGTGTAAACATATTTGCAATATCTTTTGCAAAGTTGCAATATTTGTTAATATCACAACATTAGAAAATCCACAAACACCTAAAAACAAACGAGCTATCAGATGGGCAGTACCTCGCGCAGCAGAAAAACCTTCTTAGGCGGCAAGTTACGTCGATATCGGGAGGGGCTATCGCTCACTCAAGCGGCCATGGCGGCTAGCTTAGATATATCCCCAAGCTACCTAAATCAAATAGAGAACAACCAGCGACCACTAACGGTTCAAGTACTGCTAAAACTCAGCACGACATACAACATCGACCTTCACACATTTTCTGAGAGTGCGGACGACCGGCTGGCATCGGAAATACTCAACAGTCTTGACGACCCCCTATTCCAAGGTGAGCCCGTTGACATTAGGGACTTAAGAGAATCGGTATCGTCATCACCAACATTCGCCAAACATTTCCTAACCTTGTATAGAGCCTACTCTCAAACCAAGCATAACTATGCTGACCTCGCCCAAGAAATAGCCGGAGATGAAGCCGTTAGAGCCGTTGAAGGTCCGCAATTTCCCTACGAGGAGGTACGCGACTTTTTCTACTACCATAACAACTACTTTGACGATCTAGATAAGGCGGCCGAAAACCTATTTAATAATGAAGGATTATCACTCGGGGAAGGAGAAGCCCAGCTCGTACATTATTTAGAGCGTAGCCATAACATCAAGGTCGATCTAATAGGGGAAAATGAAGGTTTACGTTCCTTTGACTCCACAAGGGATACGCTCACACTCTCCAAATTACTTTCTCATAAGCAGCGAGTGTTTCAGCTAGCCCATCAGATTTGTTTACTCGAACAGGGCGACCTCCTGGATCAAATAATATCCAATGGAAACATGAGCAACCCACAGTCAGCTGCAGTTTGCCGAGTCGGGCTTGCTAACTACTTTGCCGGCGCATTACTAATGCCTTACGGTTTATTCTTAGAGCGAGCCCAAGCAGAAAAATACGATATCGAACGACTGCAAATTCACTTTAATGTTAGCTTTGAGCAAGCTTGCCACCGCCTAAGCACCCTACAAAGAGACAATCACAAAGGCATACCATTCTATTTTGTTAGAGTGGACATGGCAGGGAACATTTCAAAACGCCAAAGTGCATCCGGCTTCCACTTCGCACAGGTCGGCGGCGCCTGTCCTTTGTGGAATGTTCACGAGGCATTCGCGACACCCGGGAAAATCCTTCGCCAAGTTGCCGAAATGCCAGACGGTAAACGCTACTTTTGTTTAGCTCGAACAGTCACAAGAACAGAAGGTGGCTACCTAATGCCACAAAAAACGTTTGCCGTCGGATTAGGTTGTGAAATAACCCATGCGCCCAATCTAATATATTCCGTTGGCTATAACTTAGAGGACAAACACGCATCCGTACCCATTGGGGTTAGCTGTCGTGTATGCGAAAGAACCAATTGCCCACAAAGAGCTTTTCCACCCATCGGTAAAGCGATACGTATCAACGAAGACGAAAGGGACTTTCTTCCTTACCAATTTATTCCTGACGCCAACAAAACCTAAAACAACACCAGAAACAATAAAGGGGCGAAAATGCACCCCTTTATTGTTTCTGGTGTTGTTTTTAGGCAATAATCCTAGAACGCCACAGCCAACTGTAGAGTGATAGTATCAGCAGTATCGCCATCACCATCATTATCGTTGTCATCGCTATCGTCTTCGTCATAATCAGTATCGCGAGCAAACTCAAGACTCAAGCTTGTGTTCTCAGCAATCGCGGAAGATGCAGCAATTGCGATACGACGTTCAGGCTGACCTAGCGCCTGCGCTTCTTTAGTGCCCTGAAAAGCTAGTGCAAATTGAGTTTCACACCCAAGATCGAGCAAGTAACCCACTTCAAGATTGAATGCAGAAGGTTTAGCGCCTTCGCCATCAAAAGCTAGCTCAGTTGAGTTGAACTCATCTAACGCAGTGGTATATTCGGCAATCAAATTGATTGGACCAAAAGAAACGCTTCCGTCAACAGAAAGGCCAGCCACATAATCTTCTAGCGAGGCCTCGGCATCAACAGTTGGTCCAGCAGCTTCATCAGCAACATCATCAAGAGCACCTGTTAAACCATCAGTGTCTGCAAATGAGCTAATATAATCTACGCCAAACTCGTAAGAAAACGACTCACTACCATCAGCAAGAACCAAAGACACACCAAAATTTTCTACTTTGGATTGCTCTTCGTTATCATTACCGATGTCACCTTTAAAAACATAAACTGATGCAGCGAACGGACCAGCGCTCAAACCAACTTCAACAGTTGACTCTCTCGTTTCACCAAATTCCAAGGTTAGTGGATCAGATACGAGGTTTGATGAGTAACTGCCAAATGGCACGTACATTTGACCAGCGTTAACAAAGAAAATACCCTTTTCTAAAGAAATGTAACCTTCATCAAGCTCCAAGTCTGTGTCATCTTCTTCATACAATAAGCCAACATGGGCACTAACACCTTCAGCAATATCTGCATCTACGGCCAATTCCGCAGTCGCCAGAACAATATCGCTACTCTTACTATCATCATAGGCTCGAGCATAACCAGCTTCAACTTCAACCGCACCGCTCAGTACCACAGCCATTGGCGAAGACTTGCTCACGGATTGCTCGATCTGTGCTATACGCTTTTTAAGGTCCGCAATCTCTGCGTTAGCATCAGCAAATACGGAATTGCCGGCAACCATTGTTGCTGCTGCAACAGCAGCTGATAAGATACGTTTCTTAAATAACAACTTCATAACATTCCCCAAAATGAAAAAAATTTAAGGGGCCACCCTAAAGGTTATGAGTCTTTATGTAAATGAGAAATATTGTCATTTAATTTAAACAAGATGTTTCTCAACGCTTTCACCAATGCTTTTTCCCCTCCTTTCCCCCATTTATTTACAACAACTAAGAAACCCTCCTGGCGAATAAATATATCAATCAGAAGGGAGAAGGTCACGCCGTCGCCACCCACAACATTTTGTATAAAATATTGCTCAACCATTCGTAAATTATCAACAAACCACTCGCACAACGATGCAAATACAACATCATATGGCCAGTGGTATTGAATAAAACCGATAAAATCCTGCTCATAAAAAGTATCATCAATACCATCAGAAACACCGTGCAATAAATCCGCGACCAACTCTGCAGACAGTCCCGCATAATACTGGCGAATGGAGAACAAAAAGGACGTCAAATATCGCCTGCGTAAATCATCAAAGTCACCTTCCACAGAGCGTACTAATGGGCACAAAACCAAGGTAGAGTAACTACTACTTGCAACATCCAATGTTATCCCCACACGGACAGGCAGCAACCCCACATTCCGCCAAAACACCATCAACTCTTCTGTTGCGCCAAAGCTTGATCCAAACCAATCAAAATCTCGCGCTACTGCAAACGATCTCGCTTCATCCACTAACGCTCTTCCGACGCCCCTTTTTCGCGCAAAATTTTGCACAGCGACACGAATAACCCGCGCGTTTTTTTGTGTTAGACCGGGAGAGTAACCGCATTGAACCGCTAACGTTTGAGGCATGACGTGTCCTCTCGGCCTCCTGCGCCCCTGCCAAATGTCTTGAGCGAGACTTTCTACGAACTCTCCCTCTTTTGCTAAAAGTAAGGCTCCAATTATTTCACCCGCATCCCTAGCAACAAATATCTCCAAATTCGGACCATCCAACATATTTCGTAGATCGCCAGGGGTCGTCTTGTAATGGGCACTCACCAGCAAACTGAACAAACAGTTCAACGCACCCTCTTCAGACATCAACGCCTGCCGACTTAAGCGCTCTACTTGCAAGCTACCCTTACCAGGCGCAGGAGGACAAAAACCTGAGCTATCCCTCGTACCTTTCAACAAAAAAGCGTCATTGATAAAAGTCTCTACTACATCGCCTTCACCCCATCGAATAGGCGTTATAAGTTTGATCTCTTTATATCGAGGCACTCTCTTTTTTAATTGCTCCTTGAATCGAATCTCGAACCCTTGACCAGAGCCCTCATACCCATGAACAGTGGTAACAAACACTATTCTGGAGAAAGCACCTAACCATTGAGACAACAAAGGCGTACCAATGGCTGCCGCCTCGTCCACAATAAGCATGTGTGCATCACCCGCGACACTGGCGACCTGATCAGGGGGACAATACCTAAGCCTAGAGTTATCGCTATGCAACGATTGGTTTTCGCTTCGCTCAATACCCAGAGCCTTAGCGCAGTGGAAAAACAACCGCTCTACCGAAAGGTTACTGGAGGCAGTGGCCACAAAGGAATAATTCCCGCCAGCCATCAATCGCGCTAATGACATACCGATAGCGGCCGATTTTCCTCGCCCCCGGTCAGCCGTCAACACCAATGGTCGATTACGGTGCCCTGTACAGACCCGCTCCACAGCACCCATCACAGTCAATTGGTCAGCTGTTGGTATGATGTTTTGTTGCCTATCTTCCTGCCAACAGTTAACGCCGCGAAAAGCTTGATCAAAATTAATAGCGTCCTCCTGCGAAACATAAGTAAAACGACCGTCCTCGCAGTATGACGTCAGTAATCTCGCTAAGTGCTGCAAAAATAGACCAGGAATATCACCTGTCGAATAAGGCTCTACCGTAATATGTTTATATTCAGGATCCTCATAACCAGACCATTGCGCTAAAGGTGGAACCAAGAAACATACCGCACCTTGTTGCTTAACCGTCCCAGCAAGACCCGCGACCGCATCTGGATTGAGGCCATCAAAACCATCAACAACAAGTAGTTCGGCCTCATAGCCAAGAAAATGATAGGCCGCTCCCCGCTTAATGAGTTGACCGCTCACCTGGGCATAATCGGGTAGCTCTTTAGCCAACCAAAAAGCAGTGCGCGGGCTCAAAATATTAAAGACCTTCCGCATCTGCTCCCTCACCCATGACTTATCGCCCGAAAGCACAATACCTAACCTAGTTTTCTTAATCTCGAGTAATTGCATATCTATTGTGTTTGCTGGAGTAATTCGACGAGCATTGCTGTGCTGATGACGTGACCATTTAAGTCAAAATGTACAAAATAAGACCACACTTGATTTGAAACATAATAACAAAAAGCACTTAACCTTGGTTAAGTGCTAAGCAAATGATCTATTAGATGTGTGACACAGTTTAAATAGCCCCGTCGAATATGGGTTAAAGTAAGCTATTCACGAAAAATACTCTACCGGCACGGCTAATGCTAGCAATATAGTAAACCGTAATTCATTTATCATAGGTATAGACTCAATTAACCATGGCGACTATCCAGAGAAAAATTGCAGTAGGTGATCTTGTCTTAGGCATGTATGTGTCGAAACTCGACTGCCCCTGGCATATGACGCCATTCCCAATCCAAGGCTTTTATGTCGACTCCGAACAAGAAGTCGCCAGCCTTGCCGGCTACTGCAAGTTTGTGTTCATTGACTCCCTTCGAACCCGAGCTGCAAAAGCCGAAAAAAGCCAACAAGCTGCATCCAAAAAAAGCGCATCGGCAACTAAAGCTACCTCGTCGAACACGCAAAACAAGGCCTCTCGACCGCTCGTCAGACGACCAACAAAATACAAGGTATCAACTCCCTTTAAGAAGGAGCTGAAGAAAGCTCAATCGATATATCGCGACCTTGATAAAAGTGTCGCCAACATGGCGCGACAGCTACAAAACCGTACCGAAGTAGATATTGCCTCTGCGATCGATAGCACCAAGAATATAGTGAGCAGTGTCGTTAGGAACCCAGACGCCATGATTTGGGTAACAAAAATGAAACACAGCAGCCCTCCTCTTTATCAACACGCTATCAACTGCGCAATATGGGCGGCAATTTTGGGTAGAGAAATCGGATTGAGCAAACCCAAGCTAGAATCACTCGCAGCAGGGGTTGTACTGTGCAAAGTCGGCTTATTTATGTTGCCAAATGATCACAGTCAGCAGGCGGATCTTGCAGACATAAAGGCTAACCCACTCTATGTTAAACACGTAACGCTAGCACTAAAACTACTGAGTCAGTCCAAGTCACTATCGAAAGAAATTATTGGTGTCGTCGCGACCCACGAAGAGCGCTTTAATGGCTCAGGCTTCCCTCAACAACTTGCAGGCCAAGAAATTCCATTACCAGGTCAAATAGCGGGATTAGTTGATTATTACGAATCTCTGATTAGCGCCCCACTGAATGCCGAGCCATTAACTCCTGCTGACGCACTTGGCGCTATGTTTCATGAAAGGGACGGTTTGTTTCAGGCGGGTCTCATTGAAGCTTTTATTCAAGCGCTTGGTTTGTTCCCACCAGGCACAATCGTGAAACTCAACAACCAGTCCATCGGGGTTGTCACAAGCAATCAAAAGAACAAGAGACTTGAACCGGAAATTATCATTGTTTTAGATGAGAAGAAGCTACCGACCAAACAAGTAGTCGTGAATCTACATACCCACAATGAAAACGAACCAGACGCGTCACTAGAAATAGAATGTAGTCTGCCAGCAGGAAGCTACGACATTGACATTTCAACCATACATAGAAAAAGCCCTGCATTTATAGCAAGGCTTTTTGGTTAACGTTCTTACGTACCCGCTTATTTCAATCTATCAATCAATCTTTCGCTTATTACCCATTCTGATACCAATTTCCGCCAAGAAATCAAAAAAACCGTCTTTGTCATCAATGAATTCTTGATAGAATTTCGAATGGTACAACGCTACTGCACCGTGTGCCAACGCCCATGCTGCGAACACATGAAAGTAGGGAGGGACATCTTGAAGTTTGCCTTCTTCGATCCGAGACTTAACAATAGTCGTCAACTTTTCCATGTTAGTCGCACGAATCTCATGCAATTTTTCTACAAGTTCCGGGCACGATGTTGTACTAGTCAACTTGTGTTCCAAACGATCAAAAAGCGCATACCTTTCAGGATCATTCATCCGGAAACTAAAATACTCTTTCGCAAGACGGGCTCGATCTTCCCTATCTTCCGTATCGCCACCATCTAATTTCTTAAATACTTGTGCCAATTCTTCTTCATAACGAATCATTAGCCGAAGATATATTTCATCTTTGGTTTCAAAATGCTTATATATGGTTCCCTTACCGATTCCAACCGCATCGGCAATCATTTCGACAGTCACTTTTTCCTCGCCCTGGGCAATAAAAAGTTCCTGTGCTCGGAGAAGGATATCCTCTTCACGCCGACGAAACTCTTGAGCTTTTTGACTCGCCTTCTGCAGGTCACTCATCACAATACTCCAACAAAATCATTCCAAAACCCTTTTTGGCCGACATTATGCTTAATTTTGTTACACTTTCCTACGCCTAATTCATGTAATATCGTCTGTTAAGTCATTTGTTTTGATATAGAGCCCAATAAAACTAAACCTTTAGTGTATTGTAGTTGATTTTTAACGACAAACACGACACCTACAGCATAAACCGACCGAACGGTCACAACAAAACATCATCAGAGAAGATAGCAATGGATAGTTTTCGAACGGAATTCCCCCTAGAAACTGGACTCATGTACCTTAATCACGCCGCTGTTGCCCCTTGGCCACTTCGAACTAAACGCGCTATTACTCTTTTTGCAGAAGAGAACACCCATCTTGGCGCCACGCATTATCCAAAATGGCTTGAGGTAGAAAAAACACTTAGGGGTCAACTACGCACATTGATTAACGCCACCTCAACAGATGAGATAGCCCTCCAGAAAAACACGTCCGAAGGGCTTTCCGCGATAGCCTATGGAATACATTGGCAGGCGGGGGATAACGTTGTCATATCCGACCAGGAATTTCCCAGCAATAGAATAGTATGGGAATCATTGGCTTCTAAAGGTGTTAGTGTTAATACCGCGCAATTAGATGCAGTAGACCCCGTCACCTGCATTATCGATGCGTGCACAGACTCAACAAAACTCATTTCCATTAGCTCGGTACAATATGGCACGGGGCTAAAAATCGACCTCAAGAGGTTAGGGGCATTTTGTCAGGAAAGAAGTATCCTGTTCTGTGTTGATGCAATCCAAAGCTTAGGCGCTCACGCCATTGACGTACAAGAAATCAATTGTGATTTTGTAGTGGCAGATGCACACAAATGGATGCTCGGGCCTGAAGGAATAGCACTGCTGTATGTAAAAAAGCAGACACTTGACTCACTGTCACTACATCAATACGGGTGGCACATGATTGAAAAACAGGGCGATTATGACACTCTTTCATGGGATATCGCCAAATCCGCACGCCGCTTTGAATGTGGCAGCCCAAACATGTTAGGCATTCATGGGTTCTCAGCAAGCCTTACGCTGCTATTAGAAATCGGTATTCCAGAAGTGGAAAAAATGCTAAATGAAAAAGTCGAGCAATTAATAACACTCCTTAGCGCCAAACCGGGTATTCGTATCTTATCGCCAACCGCAGCCCACTTAAGAGCCGGTATTGTGACCTTCGTTTCGGACAACATTGACTCGGCAACATTGCACAAACAACTAATGAAGAAAAACGTCATTTGTGCGTACCGAGGCGGAGGCGTAAGATTCTCACCTCACTTCTATACACCAGAAGAAGTTTTGGTTAACGCTGTGAACCTGATACCATAGTTTTCTCGTTAGGGAGTTGTTCACATGGCGGTATTACATAAGTTAATCCATTTACTCATCGATTGGTTGTCAAAATCAACCGAGCCTAAGGACGCACTACTCTGTGATTTTGATCGAGTAAGAGCGGAGTTAATGCCGTGTGATGTAATTTTGGTGGAAGGTAGGAGCAAAGCCGATAATACGCTTAAAACGATCACCGAAAGTGAATGGTCCCACTCCGCACTCTATATTGGCCGATTAATTGATCTGGAAGATAAAGATCTTAGAACAAGAATAACCAACCATTTTGATTTCGAACCCGACATGCCTCTCGTGATTGAAACTAGAATGGGCCAGGGTTCGATTGTAAGCCCTCTAAATAGCCTAGAGCGCGAGCATTTACGCATATGCAGACCTAAAGGGCTAGCCGAAAAAGATGCACAACAAGTCGTCAGATTCGCTATCAGTCGACTAGGGAGTTACGCTAACGTACTTCAGTTATTCGACCTATTTCGCTTCTTCATGCTCTGGTCCCTCACCCCCCGTAATTGGAGGCGACCTCTATTTAGATATACCGCAGGTAAACACACAAAAAGCGCAAGTGCCGCGTTGATCGCTGAGTGCTTCGATTTCATCCAATTCCCTATCCTCCCGCTTGTCAAAAAAGCCGGAAACAATGGCGTCCAATTATTCCGTAGACGCCCCAAGTTATGTTTTCCCGCAGACTTTGATAGATCTCCCTATTTCGAAATCGTAAAGTATCCATTCATCGATTTCGCTAGCCACACAGGTTCCGATTTACTCCCTTGGAAAGGCAATGGTGTCGTTTCTGGAGAGAAAGCGGAGCAACTTTCAGATCACAGCGCTGAAAACAGAATGGCGAGCTTATCGACCATCCCCACCCCACAAACAATCAGTCAGTTCGATAAATAGCCAACATTTATAAACTGTTGATTTATCTAGGCTTATACATACCCGCTTGGTTTATATACCCATTCTCGGCATATCGCCACCCTTTTAAGCACCAATGCATTTAACAAATATTGTAAATATACTGGATGTTTTTCAGATCTTGTTAATAATTAATCTTACTGGTGTTGCTCACTTCCCCCCAAAACGTGAGATATGGCATCGGTTGGGTTATGAAAGTAATCCAGGTGCTCGAGGATCGTGTACCATAAATTTAACTCCTATTGGTCTTAACCCGAAGCCTCCCCCAAGGCTCTCGGGTTTTTTTTTGTGAATATTACCAAAAATACTGTGTATCCCTACCTACTCTAATTGATTATTATCTTCCAAGAATTACGTCGTCACTCTCAACCAACAAATGACTTAACGATGACTCACCATAACCTACAGACTAATTCCAGAGAAAATGCCAACCTATACAATCACTATAGTTGGAGTCCAAATTCGCTTCTAGCACGTCTTCTTAATCACCCCCTCGCCTTAAAGGTTTGTCTACCGGTTCTGCTTCTGCTGATTTTCATCGAACTGTTTTATATCAATCCCTCGGTAGATTCTCAAACGGGGCTTAGCGTTTTTCAGTTACAGTTCGCATCCAACCTACAGGAAGCAAAATTAATCATAAATAGCTGGGGGGATATGGGGTTACTTTTTTATGTAAAATGGCTTTTTGCCGACTATTTATTAGCGACAACATATATTCTTGTCCTCACCATAGCTCTAGTAAGAACTCAGATTGCGCACACCTACGCTTGGAAACCCTGGGTATTTTATCTTCCGGTTGTTGCAGGCACACTGGATATTGTCGAAAACACTCTCCATCTATGCTTAGTATCCAACCAACTTACCACCGACGAAAGCTTCCAGATTCTGCACAGCATTTCGACGATAAAATGGACGTTGCTAGGATTAATCGCATTTCACCTGATCCCCATAAACAAGCGTCACTGATCCTCATCCATACTTTCACTTTCCTTCAGCAAGAGGTCTCTTTTCGTCTTAGCCCCCAACTCTTCAAGCTGCAACACCCTACCCACAATATTCCCTTTTCCGCTTGATAGCCGCTTATGTGCAGTTTCGTAAGCCAGTCCTGCCTTTGAAATCTTATCACCCACATCCTCTAAGGCATCGACAAAAAGAACAAACTGATCATGTAAAGCCCCTGCGCGCTGGGCAATTATCTTGGCATTTTTACTTTGCCTTTCATTCTGCCAACCGTATCGAATAGACTTCAGCGTCACTAGCAATGTAGAAGGACTAACCAATAAAACATTCCTCTCACTGGCATAACCATACAACTCAACATCTTCTTGAAGTGCTTTCAAAAACGCGGCCTCTATGGGTACAAACATTAACACGAAGTCTAACGACATCAGCGCTCCGATCTCTTCGTATTGCTTACCCGATAAATTTTTTATATGCCCTCTTAACGACTCGACATGTTTTTTAAGCGCCTCGTTTTCCGATTCACTATCTTCGGCAGCAACCGCCAACTCCCAGTGCTTCAACGATACCTTACTGTCAACAATTACCGACTTTTGCGACGGAAGATTAATAACTGCGTCAGGCCTTAATATCGCCCCCCCGCATTGACTTTTATAACTCGGCTGGAGGGAGTACTCCCTACCTTTCTGCAAGCCCGACATTTCTAGCACTCTCTCCAGAATCATTTCCCCCCAATCACCCTGAACCTTATTATCTCCCTTTAACGCTCTCGTAAGATTCAAGGCTTCATCGCTAATTTTTACGTTAGCAATTTTGAGTTCAGAAATTTCTTTCTGCAATGAAATACGATCACGTAGATCTTTGTCGTAAACATCAGAAACCTGTTTGCTAAATACCATCAACTGCTCTCTCAATGGCGAAAGCACACCTGTTAGTGTCGTCCGATTGTTCTGGGTAAACTTTTCGTTCTTTTCTTCAAATAGTTTCCGGGCCACGGTCTGAAACTCAGCTGTCAGCTGTTCTTTCGCACCAAGTGAAAATGCAAGCTGCTCTTCATGGGTAGAATGCAACATTCTCACTTTCACATTGAGCTCAGCGATGAGAATATCCTTATCTCTTGTGTCATCTTGAAGCTGATCAATCTTTTCATGAGACTCTTGTAATCTCTCTTGGCATGTCGCTAACAGTTGACTCTTGCTAAACAGCTTCTCTTCCGTAACTTGCAATCTGGCTTGATATCGATATTTACCCAGAGTAACACCCAGTAAGGCGCTTACAATGGCACCCATTAGTGCACCGAACACATACAGTAAACCTATCGATATATCATCCATCTTCAGCCCTCTTATTCTGCTTTTGAAAACAAGGAAAAGAAATTCGCTGTAGTGACCTCACCCACTGTTTCCACCGGAATTTGTTTGATTTCTGCAATTTTTTTTGCCACTTCTAGAACATGCTTTGGCTCATTAGGGCTCCCCCGGTGTGGCGCCGGCGTAAGCCAGGGTGAATCCGTTTCAATCAGTAATTTATCTAACGGTAAATTACTGACCACCTCCCTAAGCTCAGATGCATTATTGAAGGTGACAATACCCGATATAGAAATATAGAAGCCCATATCAACCGCTTGTAGGGCCATGTCTAAGTCCTCGGTAAAACAATGCAACACACCCTTTAACTCGCCACCACCATACTGTCGCATCAAATCGAGTGTATCTTCTTTGGCACCCCTCGTATGTACAATAAGTGGCATATCACATTTAACTGCAGCTTGAATATGAGTAATAAAGCGCTCTCGCTGCCACGACAAGTCCCCTTTACAATAAAAATAATCTAAGCCTGTTTCACCTATCCCTACTACTTTTGGGTGCTTTGATAAATGCACGAGTTCATCAACAGATGGAGTTCGATTTTCCTGATACAAGGGATGCACACCAACGGTAGCAAAAACATTGCTCTGAGCTTCGGCCAGCTCAAGAACCGCCTGAATATTTCCCATATCAATCCCAATGCATAGCATATGAGATATATCTCGCTCAGCAGCCCTCTCGAAGACTGCAGCTAGACCAGTACTCCTGGACTCGGAATTATCAAGATCTAATTTATCTAAATCTAACTTATCTAGATGGCAATGGGAGTCTACAAACATGCAAAAATCGCTCTACGTTAATCACTTACGAATATTTAAAAACACGTAAAAAAAACAAGGACACCCACGCTACTCGGGGTTTTTCTGCAAATAGCGTAGAGATTACCGGGAAGATGCTGAAGAAAAATAATAAAAAGAAAAGCTACATAGTATGCGTAGGCCTATCCGACTGAAGAGCTCCCGCCAAATACGTTTCAATCTTGTTGCGTGCACTATCATCCTGATCATTAAATTGAACGCCAATCCCAGCAGCCCTATTCCCTTGAGCTCCGCGCGGAGTCACCCATACAATCTTACCCGCAACAGGGATTTTCTCAGTTTCCTCCATTAGATTGAGCAGAAGAAACACCTCCTCGCCCAATTTATACTGCTTGTTGGTAGGGATAAACAAACCACCATTTTTGACGAAAGGCATATACGCAGCGTATAAAACAGCTTTATCTTTAATTGTTAAGGACAATATCCCTGACCGAGAACCACCTATAGCCATAAACTCTACTCTTCAACTCTATAATAATGCTAATAATTCCACGCTTTCATTCTATTACCTGAGTCTAGCAGCGTGTCCAGCAAACACCTAACCCGGAAAACGCTGCACAGTTAACTACCCTGTCTCTGACCAACGAATTAGCAACTGCTCTAGTAGCAATTGAGGGTTAGGATTAGACGAACTCGCAGCCATCCTCCCAAGTTCCAACAGGTAATTATAGAAATCAAACACCTTATTTGGTGAACAGATTCTAGACATTTCTTTGAAGTGAGGTAACAGATCCTGATTCAGGACTGCAGAATCGCCTCCCGCGACAACTTTACCCAAATCAATTTGCCAGGCCTGCAGCCAAGTAAACAAGTCCGACAACGGGTATTTCGCCCATTGCTCAGCCACCACTATAGGGTCAACTTGCCCCTTAAGCACCCCTATCCAAGCACGAAGTATATCTTGCCTATCTTTCAACCACTCCCGTTGCTCCAGCTCCAGTGCGCGCAACGGCGCGCCACCAGCGACACTAATCAGAAGGTTAGCCCGCTCTGGATCTGATATTACCGAACTTAGCCAATGAATAGCGTGATCTGTTTTGGGTAGCGGGAAGTCCAACGACTGACATCGGCTGCGAATCGTTGCCATGACACCTGACACCTGATGGGTAATCAGTAACATTACCGTATTCTCACCGGGCTCTTCTAGGCATTTGAGCAGAGCATTAGAGGCATTCACATTCATGCTCTCCGTGGGGGCGATAACAATCACTCGATACCCTCCAAACTGCGCACTCTTTCCACTTAACTCTACGACTTCCCGTATTTGATCAATTTTTATCGCTTTCCCTTTCTCCTCTGGTTCAACTATTTTCAAGTCAGGGTGGCTACCCGCCTTCATCAGCAGACAACTCTTGCACTTCCCACACGCAACACGCCCCACAGGGCTTTGACACAGTAAATATTGGCTAAACGCTAATGCGAACTGACCTTTTCCTGTGCCTCCCACTCCCCTAAGTAACAAGGCATGAGGTAATGCCTTTTGTTCACGTCTCTCATGCAGCTGCCCCCAATGCTCAGCCTGCCAAGGCAAAGGGACAACTATTTGTAATATCTCAGCCAACATATCCTAGCCCACCTGCCCGCTGACAATTTTGTTCAGTATATGAGCAATCTGATCTTGCACATTATCCAGCGACTTTTCTGCATCAACCAACCAATACCGAGAAGGAGATTCTTTCGCTCGTGCCAAATAAGTATCCCTAACACCCTGAAAAAAACTCTCAGCCTCCTGTTCAAAGCGATCGAGAGCCCCCCTCTTTGCCGCTCGCGCCAAACCAACAGCAACCGGAAGATCAAGCAATATAACCGCATCAGGGCGAAACTCACCTTGCACCATGCTCTCCAATTGAGCAATCTTATTAAAGTCCATTTTACGCCCACCACCTTGGTAAGCGTATGTGGCATCTGTAAACCTGTCACACAATACCCACTTACCGTCAGCCAGCGCAGGCTTTATGACTTGCTCTACGTGTTGAGCTCGCGCGGCAAACATCATGAGCAATTCAGCCGTAGGGGCCACCTGCTCTTTCCTTGGCGCAAGAAGTAACTCTCGGATCTCCTCAGCCAAAGGAGTACCACCAGGCTCTCGCGTATGAATATAAGGTATGCCCTGGCCCTCAAGCCAGCCACTGATAAAATCTATGTTTGTGGTTTTGCCTACACCTTCGACGCCTTCTACCGTGAGAAAACGACCAACATGTGCGGAGGGGTTCGTATTTTTTGTCATGAGCTACAGTCTAATTAAAAATAAGAGTAAAAGAAGTTGCACCAACTATCATTGAGGGGCTGATCTATAGTTCGATTTCCGCTTCCATTGGAAGCGGCGAACCGCGGCTTGATGCTCACTCAGGCTCTTTGAAAACTGATGACTACCATCCCCTTTAGCGACAAAATACAGCGCCTCTGATTTGGATGGATTCAGCGCAGCATGAATAGCCGCATGCCCCGCGCTTGCAATAGGGGTAGGAGGAAGCCCATTGATACGATAAGTGTTGTAAGGCGTCTTTTCCCGCAAGTGCTTACGGGTGATGTTACCTTGATAACGATCTCCCAAGCCATATATTACCGTAGGATCCGTCTGAAGGCGCATTTTCTTGTTTAATCGCTGAACAAACACCGCCGCAATGTCGGGCCTCTCGCGAGGTTGCCCAGTCTCTTTTTCAATAATCGAGGCCATAATCAACGCCTCATAAGCCGTTTTATAGGGGAGGTTGGGGTTACGTTTTCCCCACTCATCCTCCAGTACCTTCACTAATTTATTATGTGCCCTACGCAAGATATCCAAGTCAGTATCATTTTTCTGAAAAAAGTAGGTATCAGGGTAAAACTGACCTTCCGGATGGAGCTGAGAATCGCCAACTAGCGCCATAATCTCTACATTCGTAAGTTCGGACGTTTGATGTATTAGGTAAGGAACATCCAGCAGCTGCTTTCGCAACGCGGTAAAAGTCTGACCTTCCAGTAATATGACTTCTCGATAAACGACTTTGCCAGACTTAACTATATCAAGGACGTCGTATAATGATAGCCCATTATCTATCCTGTACTCGCCAGCCTTGACGCGCTTTGCATCACCACTAAAACGACCGTATAGCGATAGTAGTCTTGGGTATGGGAAAACACCATCGCGTTCAAATTGATAACATAATTTACTAAAGCCTGATCCAGGAGCAATTTCGAACGAATAACCCTCCCCTTCAAACATGATCGGTCGGTTAAGTAATGATTGAATGTGCGCATTACCCAACCAAACGGCTATACCTGCAAGCAAACACAGCAACAACAGCATGCGGGTTCTAATTGCGCCTCTCATCTTTGGTATTTTGTTACGCATCATTCATTAACTCATTAGAGATTAGGCGTTGGCTCAACTTTGTCACAGGACCAGGAGCCCACGTTATCGAGCCAAAAGATCTCACAGGCCAAACCCCAAAAACGCTATTAGAAAGAAAAACCTCATCCATTGTGTATATTTCTTTTTTGGGTATCTCCCGCTCCATCACTGTAACTCCCTCACCCGACAGCCGATTTAACAACCACTCCCGCATGACTCCAGAAACACCCGCTTTCGCTAATCCAGGGGTATGCAACTCACCATTTTTAACCATCAATATATTGCTAAACACTGCCTCTACGATGCGCTCTTCATCATCACACACCAAGCCCTCTTGAAAATTTTTCAGCCCCCATTCGCTTCTCGCAAGGACCTGCTCCAATCGATTTAAGTGCTTGATCCCTGCTAACCGCCCTCCTTGCGCCAGCGTCGTTTCACAATCAAATAAGTTAACACCCAGCAGGCTATGCGACTCAGGATAAGTCGTCAGGGAATGCCAACTTAAGATTCGGCTTGAAGAAGGCTCTTGCGGTGGGGCATACCCCCTCCCGCCTTCTCCTCGAGTAATTACGATTTTTAATATACCCTGACTTCGCCCTGCTAAAAAGCGATTGATTTCTTGCTTCAAAAACTGAAAGTCGACTGGTATAGAAAGCACCTTTGTACCTCGCGCCAATCGCGCGAGATGCAAAGACAATAACACTGGAGCAGTGTTTACACGGATTGTCTCGAAGACTCCGTCCCCATAGGTCAAACCACGATCAAAAATAGAAATACGATCCGCAGGCTGTCCATTCACCCAGCTTGCCGTAGGACCGGTGTTACTTTCGATAATACCTTGAGGAACATCACTTACAGTTTTCAATATAACTCTACAAACACTCTGAATCCTAGATTTGGCTTCGCAGCCCCTGCCTCCAGGATACCCTATTTGAGTCGCATTGAAGAACCCTTATTAGCCAGAGAACTGCTTAAAGACTAAAGTTCCGTTCGTCCCGCCAAATCCAAATGAGTTCGAGACTGCTACGTTAATTGTACGCTCTCTCGCCACCCCAGCCACATAATCCAGATCGCAGCCATCATCTGGATTCTCTAGATTAATCGTAGGCGGAGCAATATTATTGTTAATTGCCAACAAACTAATAATCGACTCAATTGCACCTGCCGCGCCCAACAAATGGCCGGTCATCGATTTCGTAGAGCTGACCATCAAGTCACTCGCAGTAGATCCAAATATAGTCTTTATCGCAGCTGTTTCCGCTATATCTCCTGCCGGAGTGGATGTACCGTGTGCATTAACATAGTCGACATCAGACGGGGCAATCTTCGCGTCATTGAGTGCGTTTTTCATTGACAGAGCAGCGCCCGCTCCATCCGCAGGAGGTGACGTAATATGATGGGCATCACTACTGGTTCCAAACCCCACAAGCTCGCCATAAATTGTTGCCCCCCGGGCTTTGGCATGCTCATATTCCTCCAACACCAAAGAACCTGCTCCGTCAGACAACACAAAGCCATCACGGTCACGATCCCAAGGGCGACTTGCTTCTTCCGGTGAGTCATTGCGCTTTGAAAGTGCCCTTGCCGCGCAAAACCCGGCCATCCCAAGCGGTGAGGAGCCACTTTCCCCTCCACCCGTGACCATGACATCCGCATCACCATAGGCAATCGTGCGCGCAGAATACCCTATTGAATGGGTCGCACTCGTACAGGCAGTCGCGATTGAGAAGTTAGGTCCACGAAACCCTTTCATTAACGAAAGATGGCCAGATATCATATTTATAATGGAGCCCGGTATCAAAAAAGGGCTCACTTTACGTGGTCCTGAGGCTTCTAACACACCATGGTTAGCTTCAATCGTTTGAATACCTCCCATTCCAGCGCCCATAGCAACGCCAATTCGGTGGGCGTTAGACTCATTCGCCTCTAACCCTGCGTTTTCTATTGCCTGCAAACCAGCAACAATCCCATATTGTATGAAAGCATCCATCTTGCGTGCAGTTTTTTTATTAATATAGGGTTCCAGATCCAAACCTTTAATAAGGCCAGCAAATTTTGTGCTGTAAGAAGATACGTCATAATGTTCGATCAGGCCGATACCACTGCGTCCTGCAACCAAACCTTCCCACGTTGTTTCCAGCGTATTTCCAAGGGGAGTCACCATCCCCATACCTGTTACGACCACTCGTCTTTTTGACACGTATTTTCTCCTAGCTTTCGACATAGGTATTAAGACTAACCCTGCATAAAGGCACGGCTATATCTGAATTTAATATTGTACTGCTATTTATTCTCTAATTTGAGCCAAAGTTGTTACAAAACAAAAAGGCCGCAGCGAAAACGCATACGGCCTTTTTGTTTTGTAACACTAAAATAGCTAGTGTTTACTGGTGAGAAACAACGTAATCGATTGCTTCTTGTACCTTAGTAATTTTTTCCGCATCTTCATCAGGAATTTCAGTCTCGAATTCCTCTTCTAGAGCCATTACAAGCTCAACGGTATCCAATGAATCCGCACCTAAATCTTCTACGAATGAAGAATCGTTTGTGATTTCTTCTAGCTTTACACCTAGCTGCTCTGCAACAATCTTTTGAACGCGCTCTTGTACGTTACTCATACGACCCTTATCTCCTGTTTAAGTCACCCTCTTTGTTGAGGGCTTATAGGGAACTCTAAAAATTGCCTTCCCTCATATCCAAATTGCAATATGAGGAATTCTTAACCTCTAGCGATGCCCGTAGTTTATCTAAAGCAACATATTCGTTTCAAGACATCTATAAGAAGAACTGTAAGTAACTTTTTCGAACAGCGCAAAAACCAAGGTTTTCAACACCACATTCAGACTTACAACACACCTTATAGATCTACCAACACAAACATGTCAAATTATTGTGGCCGAAGCATATCACATATACATTCCGCCGTTCACTGGGATTGTTGCCCCAGTCACGTAAGCCGCACTATCACTGGACAAAAATCCAACAACGGACGCTATTTCATCCGGCTGACCTAACCGCCCTAGCGGAATTTGGCCCAACATAGCCTCTTTTTGCTCCTCCGGCAATTCCTTTGTCATATCTGTATCAATGAACCCAGGTGCAATCGTATTCACAGTAATGTTGCGCGAGCCAAATTCTTTGGCCAAAGAACGGCCGAAACCTTCCATTCCTGCCTTTGCGGCACAATAATTGGCTTGCCCCATATTCCCCATCGCACCAACGACTGAGCCAACATTAATAATTCTACCCCATCGAGCCTTAGTCATTCCTCGAACACAGGCCTTAGTCGTACGGTAAATAGAGGTTAAGTTCGTATCGATAACACTGTCCCACTCATTTTCTTTCATCCTGAGCATCAAGTTATCACGAGTAATCCCCGCATTATTCACCAATATAAGTGGAGCCCCAAATTCAGCAGTGATCTTCTTGACGACATCAACAACAGCGTCAGATTCACACACATTCAAGGCAAAACCCTTCCCTTCCGCACCCGCTTCTTTTAAATAAGCACTAATAGCCTCAGCACCAATTTCGGTAGTTGCCGTTCCTAGCACAACAGCACCGCTAGCCGCTAACTTCAGTGCGATGGCTTTACCAATTCCTCTACTGGCTCCCGTAACCAGAGCAACCTTACCTTCCAAAGACATTGACCCACTCCTAATTAGTTTTTATTACAATTCGTTTGTTAGTAACAGAGCCTTCTCGAACAACGTCGGATCCTGCAAACTCACCACACCCATTTTGCGATGAATTCGCTTATTCATACCCGATAAAACCTTACCAGGGCCACACTCAACCATAAGACTGACGCCACGCTGCATCATAGCATTTACGCTATCAACCCATAACACAGGGCTATACAACTGGGATATCAGCTTTTCTCGAATCTCATCTGGATTCATTTCAATTTTCGCATCAACATTATTAACGACTGGCACATTCGGCACATGAAACTCTGCATTCCTTAATGCTTCAGCAAGAGACTCGCTAGCAGGCTTCATCAGGGCGCTGTGACAAGGTACGCTCACAGCCAATGGCATAGCCTTCTTAGCCCCGGCCCCTTTAGCCAACTCTATAGCTCTATCAACAGCTTCTGATAGCCCTGCAATCACAACCTGCCCTGGAGCATTGAAGTTAACAGCCTGCACAACGTCCCCTTGTTCCGCCTGCCGGCAGACAGCGATAGTCGCCTCGTCGTCCAACCCAATTATTGCAGCCATCTTGCCTGCCCCACCTGGGCAGGCATCCCTCATCAATTCACCACGAGCCTTAACAAGAGACACGCCAGATGCGAGACTAATCGCTCCAGAGCAAACATACGCTGTATATTCTCCCAGGCTATGTCCTGCCATGACGGACGGGCGAAGGTCTGATACCTCACACCAAGCTCTCCAAGCAGCAACACCAGCTATCAGCATAATAGGCTGTGTAATCTCTGTTTTACTCAAATCGACTTCTGGCCCTTCACACGCCAAGCGCCACATATCTCGCCCAAAAACATCCGATGCCTCATCAAAGGTATCTTTCACTACCGAGTATTTCTGCGCCAGCTCCCCGAGCATTCCTACAGACTGGGAACCTTGTCCCGGAAACACAAAAGCCAGATTTTCTTTCATTTATTTACCTATTTGCTCAGGAATAGTATTGGTCTTGGACGAAGAAGGATCATACCCTGCTATCCAAGGGTGTCTATTTCACAAAAGTAACAATTTATATACCCTAAATAACGATCGGGCAGGAGTACATCTACGCACCCAGGAATTCGAGACAAAGGCACTTGAATTTACAGGTTTTTTTCGATCAAAGAAGGAATGTTCTTTTGGGCTTCAGATATAGCCAACTCGATTGCGTTTCCAAACTCGTGAGCATTAGCATTGCCATGACTTTTAATAACCACCCCGCGCAAGCCAATTAAGCTTGCACCATTATGGACAGAAGGGTCCAAATGCGACATTAGCCTGCTAAGCAATGGTGACACTATGACCCCAATGGCTCTAGTGTACCAATTGCGCTGGAATACAGCCGCCAGAGTACTTGCAATTAACTTTGCTGAACCTTCGATAGATTTAAGCGCAACATTACCTACAAATCCATCACAAACAATGACATCAGCTTTTCCACTTAGGATATCCGAGCCCTCAATATAACCCTGATAATTAAGTGAGGAATCCGACTGCAACAATTCATTTGCCTGCTTAACTTGATCATTACCCTTGATTTCCTCCTCGCCAACATTCAGTAAAGCAATCTTTGGCCGATCAACGCCTCTCAGCTCTCTCACAAGTACATCCCCCATGAGTGCAAACTGATACAACTGTTCAGAGTCACAATCAACATTCGCCCCCAAATCGAGCATATATGATTGCCCCTGCGCTGTGGGCAAAGCTGAAACAATTGCCGGGCGATCTATAGTCTCACATGTTTTTAAGATATAACGAGAGACCGCCATGAGAGCGCCTGTATTCCCTGCGCTCACGCATGCATCTGCACGCTTATCTTTAACGAGTTGCAATGCAACCCGAAGGGAGGAGTCTTTCTTGGTACGCAACGCAATTGATGGTGATTCATCCATACCCACCACTTCGCTGGCATGGCGAACCTGAAGACGCTCAAGCGCATCTTTCGAAAGCGCTGGATATTGAGCAAGCTGCTGTTCTATTTTATTTTCTTCGCCCACGAGAAAAACCCGCAGCGAAGGTAACTTGTTTAACAAAGTCACCACTGCGGGTACTGTCGTGAGGAGACCAAGGTCTCCTCCCATTGCATCTACTGCAATGGTTACACTGTCATTCAAGACGTTTTAGTCTTCCTGACTGGTCACAATTACTTGACGACCACGATAAAAACCATCGGCAGTCACATGGTGACGACGATGAATTTCACCGGTTGTAGAATCTTCAGAAAGCGTCGCTGCACCAAGTGCATCATGAGATCGACGCATACCACGACGAGATCGAGTCTTTTTACTTTTTTGAACTGCCATTGCTAGTTACTCCAATTAAAATCAATCTGAAGGCTTACTTTATTTTGCCTTTAAGCTGCTTAAGTACATCGAAAGGATTTTCCGGCTTTTGTTCCGCCATTTTCTCACTTTCCAACTCTTTATCAGTACGATATCGATAGGCTTCACAATCACTATGATAGGCCATGATTGGAAGCGCGAGAATCAACTCATCCTCAAGCAACTCAATTAATGAGATTTCTTCGCTGTCTAACAGCACAGCTTCGTATATGCTAGGAACCTGTTCTACCCGAGACTCTTTTTGAACAAAAGCCAATGATAGTGTCAATTCCAAGTCAACACCGACCCCTTCAAGGCATCGCTGACATTGAAGCTGAACACAGGTCGTGACCGTACCCTGCATTAAAGGATAACCTTCGCCATCCTTTGTAAACACAATATCTACCTCGACGCTACCTTCTTTAGAGAAGGCGTCAGCCGTCAGGCGCTTCATTCCCGACAAAGGGAATACACCTTTCAATATCAGCCCCTGTCTGGCGAGCTTTATCGGCTTTATAAGTTCTGGTAGAGTGCTAGTCAGCATAAGCGCGCAATAATAGGGAGATACGAGGCATCTGTCAAAATTTTTTAACAGATATTTAAGTATCTGTTTTTAAACCCGAACATTCGTTAGATTTACGCCAACTTCGACAGCAAAAATGGTCAATAGGGACATTTATCTAAGTAAATACCCCATACAATTGACTGCCCAATTCAGTGTTGGGTAAAATTCGCACTTCTCTAGCCTCATACATGACACATGTTTAGCCCCCAGCACACACCTTACACCAAGGAGATTAACTATGCGCCACGTTGTTTTAGGGTCCAGCTCCCCCTTTAGAAGCGCAATCCTAAAAAAGCTCAATATAGCTTTTGACACACACTCCCCTGATATTGACGAATCGCCTCTGCCCAACGAAACACCCCAAGAGCTAGTCAAACGCCTAGCCTTACGAAAAGCCGAAGCTGTAGCAAAGTCACATCCAACGTCGTTAATCATAAGCAGCGATCAAGTTTCTGTGCTAAATGGCAATATCAACGGTAAACCCGGCACACGAGAAAGGGCAATCGCACAATTAAGTGAGAGTAGCAATAACACTGTAAGCTTTTACACAAGCCTGTGTTTATATGACGCGCTAGAAAACAATTATCAGCTTGTTGTAGAGCCTTACCTTGTGCACTTTCGCAAATTGTCCCTTCAAGCTATTGAAAACTATATAGACGCAGAATCCCCCTTAAATTGTGCGGGCAGCTTCAAATCTGAAGGCCTCGGGATATCTTTATTTAATCGCCTACAGGGCGATGACCCCAACACATTGATTGGACTGCCTTTAATCCGGTTAGTGGAAATGTTGAATAAAAAGAACATAGATATACCGTAAAAAACTAACAGACAGCTCACTAAATCGCCCACCCCGTCTACACTTAGTTTGTTAGGTTTGGCATTTATTCCAAAATCCTAATTGCCAAACATCACTTACAATTTGTTTTCGGGGCAGCATTTATGTCTGACGAACTCGCGATACCACAACCTAAGCGAAGAAATACCAAAGAGCGTATTATTGACGAAGCAGAAAAGCTCGCTGCAATACATGGGATTGAACACCTTAAATTGCAGGATGTTGCCGATCGCATAGGGATAAAACTGCCTTCTGTATACGCTCATTTCAGCGGCAGAGAAGATATCCTCACGGCAATGGCAGCTAGGATAAACCGTACATACAGCCAACTGTATCACGGAAGATCCGGGGAAACAGCCAAAGACACTCTGCGCCGAGGAGCTCAAGACCTGCTCGACATTCTCGGAGGCAAGCCAGCTTATTTCCGTTTAATCCTTAGAGACCTTTCGGTACCTATAGGATACGATCCTCAAAATCGGCGTTTTAGCCCTAACAATAGCCACTCTATATCACAGGAGTTAAAGGACCTAAACCGAAGAACCGATCAATTGCTCTCGAGAACCAACACAGACTCCCCACGCAAACAATTAACTGGGGAGGATTTTGTCGTCATGGTTCATGGGATGCTTTTGACCGAGCTCAGCTGGACAGACACCCAACCGCCGAACGAAGAAAACGTAAAAATCATTGACCTGGAAAGCAGCAAGACACGGCTAAACGACTTGCTGGATCGGCTGCTCGATTAATCGACACCCAATAAAAAAGGCTGTGAATTCACAGCCTTTTTTATTGGGTGTCGATTAACAACTACTTCAGCGCAAGGTTCGCCCCAAAGCTTTCTGCTATTGACGACCCAATTTTCACACCAATACGATCAACCAATGACTGGAGTGCATTCGGGCGCTTCGTATAATCTACAATCTCTTCATTACCAACAACTTCCCTAGCCACATAACCTGGACTGCCCAATCCATCAATAAGACCCAGCGGTAAGGCTTGCTCGCCCGACCACATCAATCCGCTAAAGATAGTATCGGTTTCCTTAATCCTATCACCTCGACCCTTCTTTACAGCACCAATAAATTGCTCATGGACATTCCCAAGCAACGTTCCGAAATGGGCTTTCTGACTATCATCCAACGGAGAAAAAGGATCTAACATCGCCTTATTTGCGCCGGAGGTATATACCCTTCTCTCAACCCCGATTTTCTCCATTACTTCCGTGAACCCAAAGCCATCACTGATCACACCAATAGAACCCACTATACTGGCCGGATCCGCATATATTTCATCTGCTGCTGCTGCAATAAAATATGCCCCAGACGCCCCCACATCAGTTATCGCGGCATACACTTTTTTCTCTGGGTATTCTTTTTTCAGGCGCATGATCTCGTTATACACCATATTTGACTGCACTGGGCTCCCACCTGGGCTATTTATTCTTAGCAATACGGCAACAGATTTTTCAGCCTCAAACGCATCCCTTAAGCCCATGACAATAGAATCCGCAGACGCCTCCTTCCCTGCCATGATAATACCTTGCACATCAACCATCGCAGTATGTGAGTCAGTGGATAGAACCCTGTCTTTACCGCCAACTGACGGCTGAAATGCTGCAAATATAACGATGACATACGCCAACATTGCCAACTTAAAAAACACTCCCCAACGGCGCGCTTTTTTTTGCTCTTCCAGTGATTGGAGCGCCAATTGCTCAACTAACTTCCACTCTTTGCTTGGACCCGAGCGCCTGTGATTCCCACGATTCCCACCTCGACGATTATCTCTTCCTCGGCCATCTCGACCAGTATTGCCACCCTGACGAGGTGCGCTCTGTGATTCCGATTGAGAATCATTACTTGAATTATCTTCCATACAAACCCTTTTTATTTTTAAGATCACATATCACAGGTGCGATTAACACAAACCAACACTATCTCAATAGAAAACTAGCCAGTTCGGCTGCAGAATCAACACTAGCAACCGGGCTATACACATGCAAACGTTCCACATCATGCGCCCCCCAAGAGACAGCCAGCCTATCCACCCCGGCGTTTTGCGCCATTTCCATGTCGAATTCAGTATCACCAATCATCACTGCTTTCTCTGGCTTAACGCCATGCAACTCCAACAATTCATAGATCATTGCCGGTGACGGCTTTGATTCTGTCTCATCCGCACATCTCGTACCATTAAACATGGGCTGTAAATTGACAGCCCCCAGCACGCGATCCAGTCCTTTCCTACTTTTTCCAGTGGCAATGCTCAGAGTTTTACCTTTATCCGCCAACTGCTGCAACATTACCTCAACTCCAGGGTAAAACAAACAAGGTTGCTGCTCAGACTCCACATAATGATGAGAATATCGCTGCCTCACATACGCTACTTGTTCGGCGGTAACGCCAGGATATAGCTGCTCTATTGCAATCCCCAATTCCAACCCGATTATTTCGTGAATCGCAACCGGTTCCAATATATTCAACTTGGCATCTTTTGCGGCCAACTGCATACAATTAACAATTTTAGCCAGGGAATCCATCAGGGTTCCATCCCAATCAAAAATCACCAACTCATATTCTTTTACTGCCATCATCAACTTACCTTTCCCGACATTTAGCGTAAACGGGTTAACAACGCCTGAAGATCCTCATCGAGAGGAGCCTCCACCACTAATTTAGCAACACCCTCTGCACCAGGAATTTGAATCTTCATTGCATGCAAAAACAACCGTTTCAACCCCAGTGCTTTAAAAGGTTCATTCTGTGCTCGCGAGGTGTATTTATCATCTCCTGCAATGGGGTGACCGGAAAACTGGGTATGCACACGTATTTGATGAGTCCTCCCAGTTATAGGCTTTGCTTCCACAAGAGTTGCCCCTTGCAAATGCTCAAGCAAACGAAAATCTGTCAGCGACTGCTTACCATCCCGCGAAACCTTCACAACACGTTCACCTGAAGCCAAATGAAATTTTTGCAATGGCGAATCAACACGATGCTTGCGCCCCTTCCAACGCCCAACAACCAAAGCACAATAGGTTTTGTCTAACCCGCCATCACGTAAGTATGCATGCAAGCGCTTTAGGACGGAGCGCTTCTTGGCAATCATCAGGCAGCCTGACGTATCTCTATCAAGCCGGTGAACTAGCTCTAAGAAAGACGATTCTGGACGCATTTGACGTAACGCTTCAATCACACCAAAACTCAACCCGCTACCACCATGCACAGCAATACCACTAGGCTTATTAAGGACAATTAACCCGTCATCTTCATATAAGATTCTTTCATTGATAAGTGACAAAATTCTATCGCCAACTAAGGGAAGCTCTTCTTTTTCCGCCATCCTAACCGGAGGAATTCTAATAACATCATCAACTTGCACTCGGCTATCAGGCTTTGCTCGCTTCTTGTTTATACGCACTTCACCCTTGCGTATAATCCTATAAAGCATAGATTTAGGCACACCTTTCAGGCGTGACTTTAAGAAATTATCAAGACGTTGACCGTCTTGGTCGTCAGTTATCGTGACAAACTGGACTGTAGTTGATACTTGTTCGCTCATTATTGGATAATAACTCGTTCTATCTATTTGATGTACCTATATTTTCCTGCTATATTTCTTTTGCCTTGACCATATAGATATGGTACTGCCCTGATTGGATAGCGCACAAAGCAAGTATGCCTATCGGCGATTAACAGGCAATTAGACAAAAGCATAATAACTGAGCGGTTCACAACAAACATACCTCTAGTACATATGCCACACAATCAACACAGTGTTAGCAGCCACAATCGGCCTGTTAATAAATACGTAAACAGCACATAGCAACGCCATACAGATTGACAACAACCGCTGCTAACGTCTTTGTATTAGCTGAGAGCTAAAGTGAGCGTGAAAGCTCGCTTTGTACCAACAAAAACGGACAAAGCCCTCGCCCATACCAAAAACTTGACGTAGCAAGGTTAGGTTTCTTTTACTAGGTTTTCCAAGACAGTAAAGATCAAAATACACGTCTTGCAATTGAATTAACTTAAAAAGAAGCCCAAAAAGCATGAGATTCACCGCTATTCGATTAACTGAGTGGCGGAAGTAGCACTCACTTCGGTAAGGTACAAATAGCCGTTTTAGATGTGGCAGCTGAGGCTCGGCATATTCCATCAATTGGATGCTGATTTTGGCCATAGACGCGCCGCATATTGGACATAACACGCTTGCATCCAAAGTGATGCACCTTCCCCAGTGCTTTTCTGTTAGCCTTCTGTATCCGTGGTTTTGCTTTGTACATTGACCATTGGAAATTTTAATGAAAAGAATGTTAATCAACGCCACTCACGAAGAAGAGTTGCGCGTAGCCCTTGTTGACGGGCAAAGACTTTATGACTTAGATATTGAGCACCGCACCCGAGTTCAAAAGAAGGCAAACATCTACAAAGGTAAAATCACCCGCGTAGAGCCAAGCCTTGAGGCTGCATTTGTTGACTTTGGTGCCGAGCGCCACGGCTTTCTTCCGCTTAAAGAAATCTCTCGCGACTATTTCTACAAGAACCCTAAAGATGTCCAGGGTCGTTTTAACATCAAGGACGTCATCAAAGAAGGGCAAGAAATCGTCGTTCAGGTCGAAAAAGAAGAGCGTGGCAACAAAGGCGCTGCATTGTCTTCTTTTATAAGCCTCGCAGGACGCTACCTCGTGCTTATGCCCAACAACCCTCGCGCGGGCGGAATTTCACGAAGAATTGAAGGTGATGAACGATCTGAGCTTCGAGACATTATGGCTCAACTTGAAACTCCCAAAAACATGGGCGTTATCATCAGAACCGCTGGCATAGGCCGTAAACTTGAAGAACTCCAGTGGGACCTCAACTACCTATTAGACCTATGGAATTCCATCTCTAATGCCGGTAATAACAATGCTGCTCCATTACTAATATACCAAGAAAGTAATGTTATTATTCGTACAATAAGAGACTACTTACGCCAAGATATTGGTGAAGTATGTATCGACAGCAAAGAGGTGTATGAAGAGGCCCTTAACTTTGTTCGCCAAGTCATGCCTCAGTACGAACAAAAGATCAAACACTATAACGACCCGGTCCCTCTATTCACTCGATATCAAATCGAAAGTCAAATTGAAACTGCATTCGAACGGGAAGTTAAACTACCCTCTGGCGGCTCAATAGTCATAGACCCAACTGAGGCATTGGTATCTATAGATATCAACTCGGCCCGGGCGACAAAGGGTTCCGACATTGAAGAGACCGCCCTTAATACCAATTTGGAAGCAGCAGACGAAATCGCTCGACAATTACGCTTGCGCGATATGGGTGGTTTGGTAGTTATCGATTACATCGACATGTCTGCCAACAAAAATCAGCGAGAAGTTGAAAACCGCATGCGCGATGCCCTCGAAATTGACCGAGCTCGCATTCAAGTCGGACGCATCTCCCGCTTCGGTCTACTTGAGCTGTCACGTCAACGGTTGCGCCCTTCTTTAGGCGAAACCAGTGGACACATCTGCCCTCGCTGTAATGGTACGGGGTACATTCGTGACCTTCACTCCCTTACCCTTTCCATCATGCGCCTTATCGAAGAAGAAGCGATGAAGGAAAATACCGCTGAGATTCACGCTCAAGTACCGGTATCAGTCGCAACTTATTTACTCAATGAGAAACGAGACAATGTAGTTGCGGTTGAAACCCGAAATAATGTCCGCGTCCTCGTAATCCCCAATCCCAATCTAGAAACCCCCCATTACGAAGTTACTCGACTACGCAAAGACCAGATTGAGACCGACCAATCCTCTAGCTATGAGATGGTGCAGAAAGCAGAACCCGTTAGCCGAGCTCACGTTGCTAACGCGGAAAGCTCCGTTGTTAAGCCCCAAGAAGCTGCCGTCAAAATGATTCAGCCTTCAACACCGGCACCTGTACCAGTAGAAACCGCTGAACCCGGCTTTTTCGCCCGACTTCTGTCCTGGTTTGTACAAATGTTCACGGGAAGCCCGGCTGAAGAAGAAAAGCCTACAAGTACTCGTGAAAGTAACAAGCGAAACGACAGAGGCAACCAAAGAAACCGCAACCAACGCGGCGGTCGCAACCAGGGCCAACGAAATCAACGCAATAAAGATTCGCAGGCCAACCGCAACCAGAACCAAAACAGAGACAAAAAGGACGACGAAAAAAGCGGCAATCAAGAAAAGGATCGAAACCAAAACCGCAATCAGAATCGAGGTCGAAACCGCAACGAACAAAATGAGCGTAACGACAATATCGAAAAAAATGATCGCAACAGAGGCAATGCTCGCAAGGACAGAAACAAAAACCAAGAGCCCAAACGCGACCCACAGCAAAGTGGCGAAAAAAGAGACGAGCAGCAGGAAGGGTCACGCAGAGGTAAGCGCCGCAACCCCAACGACAGCCGTCGCCGTCGCCAGGAAAACTCAAACCCAAGAAACACTCCTGAGCAAACCGCCAGCGCTGAAAAACAAACTGCAAACGACACACCTGTAGCAGCGAAAAAAGACAGCCCGGCACCACGCGAGCAAAAGCCTAGAAGAGAAAAGCAAAGCCAGCCTAGCTCTCAACAAAATCCAAGCACGAGCAATTCTTCTGCAGAAAAAGGAGCTGCGCCTTCCAAACCTGCACAAGACAACAAAGAGCGACCTAAACAGTCGCAACAAGAAGGCAGCAAAGGACAAAATCCTGCGGTCAAAAGCAGCGCTGAAAACACTAAACCTCAGCAACGCGCCGAACAACCACCCTCAAGCGAGGCCAAGGCGAGCACCCCAAAGGCAAGTACACAAGCCAAAGAAGCTCCTAAGCCTGACACCAAGCCGTCACCGGCTAGCCCTCCAAAGGCTGCGCCTAAAACTGCAACAAAAGCTGCAGCGGCACCGAAAGAAAAAGAAGCTAAGCAGGAAACAAAGGCTAAACGCCCACAAAGAGCCTCAAATGACCCTAGGGAAGTTAAGAAGCGCCAGCAAGCTGAAGCAAAAGCCCGTGAGTTAGAGAAAAAACTCGCTGACCAGCAATCGAAAAAGCAACCAGCAGAACCACCTGCTCGCGTGGAAGCCCCTCAAAACAGCGGCAATAAAACGGGGGAATAGGTAGGCGCCGGCCTTAACGCGCAGTACACTAGCTAAACGCTAGGCAATAAAAAAGGCTCCTATTCAGGAGCCTTTTTTATTGCCTAGCGTTTAGCTAGTATGTGTTTTAATTCTAAAGAAGCGCCGTCTTATTAAGTTGCTCACAATATCTGTGGATAACTCTGTGCATTTTGCTGTAACAATGTCATCCAAGCATACTGCATGGGGGCTACAGCAGAACGGTTGTTTTTCGACCAACAAACTGAGGTTCTGGCTCTAGGTATATTCCAAGCATCGCAAAAACATCCTCATTGATTTTACGAGACAGATTCACCACTGCTTTGCCACCGCCCCCCTGATTGATTAACACTAACGCTTGCTTATCATGAACCTTAGCACCTTCGAACTCCCTTCCTTTCCAACCTAATTGATCAATAATCCAACCTGCTGCAAGCTTATATCTACCATCATCTAACGGATAGTTAATTACCCCTGGAAGCGTGCCTTTAATCTTAGCCAATTCAAATTTATCTACAATTGGGTTCTTAAAGAAGCTCCCACAATTAGGTAGCACGCTAGGATCAGGGAGCTTACGTTGTCGAATCGACACGATAACATCACTCATAAGCTGGGGAGTCAGCTCCTCTTTTCGCGCAGCAAGCTCAGCTTCAATCTCTCCGTAGCCAGTAACATAACGTGGCGTTTTTTGCAGCTTGAGCGTCACCGACACAATAATCCACTTCCCAGCATATTCTTCCGTTTTAAATACACTATGTCGATACGCAAATTCGCACATATCTACATCTCTGGATATGCGCCTTCCTGTTGCTATTTCTATCGCTTCCAGTGAAACAAAAACGTCACACAATTCCACACCGTAGGCCCCAATATTTTGGATAGGGGCAGCACCTACAGTACCGGGAATGAGTGACAAATTCTCCACGCCGGAGAAGCCACGTCGAATCGCCCACTGAACCAATGCGTGCCACTCCACCCCTCCTGCCGATCTGACCCAAACATAGCGCTCATCTTCCCTAATTAATTCAATACCCTGTATCGCATTATGCAAAACGACCCCGTCAAAATCCGACGTCAACACAATATTACTACCGCCACCCATAACAAGGCACGGCAGCGCTAACGGTCTCTCCTTTAACGCACGCAGAAGATCCACCTCACGACTGATAGAAACAAAATAGGCCGCCTTAACATCGCTGGCCAGAGTATTATTTCCCTTTAAGCTAACTCCCTGCGTAAACTTCATAGGCGTTTCTTAATTTCACCGAGCAAGCCGATGGCCGCATCTTCAACTAGATCCAATACCAACCCGAACCCATCCTTACCACCGTAATACGGGTCTGGAACTCCAATATATTGCTTTTGATTGGAATAAGACAAAAACAAATTAAATACAGCACCACTTTCACCGGGATCGCCCTGAGTCACTTCAGTCATATTTGCCTCATCCATCGCCAAAATATAGTCAAAAGCTAAGTAGTCATTCACACTCAATTGCCGCCCCCTCAGCCTCGCCATGTCGTAACCCCGGCTAGCTGCTGCGGCCATCGAACGCGAATCAGGCGCCTCGCCCACGTGATACCCGGCGGTACCGCAGGAGTCAATTTCAATAACACTTGTCAACCCAGCCTCTTCCACCACCGAACGAAAAACAGCTTCGGCCGTAGGTGATCTGCAGATATTCCCCAAACACACAAATAGCACCTTCATACCCAATCCTCTAGAAAATTTTACTTTTCCAACAACTGCCTCACGGCTAACAAATCAGCTTCAGTATCAATACCCGGTGGGGGCGACTCTACCGCTTGTTCAACATGAATTTTCACTCCATGCCACATTGCTCTGAGCTGCTCTAATGATTCAGCCTGCTCTAGCACGCAAGGCCCCCATTGAACGAATTGATGTAGCAAACCTACCCTATAACCATAAATCCCTATATGGCGCTGCATTTGCGGTTGACTTGGCAGTGCGCCACCATCACTTGAGAATGTACTCCGATTCCAAGGGATTGGGGCTCGACTAAAATACAATGCAATTCCGTTAATATCACTCACGACTTTCACTGCGTTCGCATCAAATACCACACCTTCCTCTTTTATTTCTTCACTCAACGTAGACATTGCCGCGCCTGAAGCCTGCAAATTTCGAGCGACTTGGTTTATCACTACTGGAGGAATCAGTGGCTCATCCCCTTGCACGTTTACGACACATTCATCTTCACCAAGACCCAATAGGTTAACCACTTCTTCCAGCCTATCTGTGCCCGATTCATGCCCGACAGACGTCATGCATACTCTCCCCCCAAATTCTTTCACGCAACGTTCAATCCGCTCATCATCCGTCGCCACCACAACTTGACAAGCATCACTTTGACAAGCCTGCTCATAGACACGCTGAATCATGGGCTTACCTGCAAGATCAAGCAATGGCTTGCCTGGTAATCGAGTTGAGTTATAACGTGCGGGAATTATGACGGTAAACGGTTTCATGACATTCCTAAGTAACAGCAGAAAGAGGAGCACTAAAGCTTAAAAGAGCCCCCTTCTAGTGAATCGGCTTCAAAGAGATATTTTGGAGATTATATCATCAATCAATGTAGATTCGAGCTGTGCTGATACCCTAAGGTACCAGCCATTTACCAATCCCAGCGACACAACCTTAACCGCATCCTTTTCTGTCATGACCACCGGCTTATCTTGCATCAATGAGAAGTCTGACTGCTGAAAATGGTGATGATCGGGAAAAGGGCGTTCGATCACCTGGTAACCCACCTCACTGAGCGTAGTATAAAAACGGCTCGGATTGCCAATTCCAGCAACCCCATATACCTCCTGGCACTCTAAGACCTCTTGCTCCCTGCCAGATAGCGCTACCACATCATCCGCCCTAATATTCATTGGATACAAAGTGGGAAGTTCTAGAGGTGCACCGTGCACCCGAAATTGAGATTCAATGTTACTCGGTAAAGTAGAGGTATTTGCCCCATTGATTACCAAAAAATCCACAGACTCCAGACGGCAAAGCGGCTCTCTTAGCGGGCCACACGGCAAACAACGACCGTTACCTATTCCTCGCGTAACATCCATTACTACGATCTCTAAAGATCGCCACAATTTATAGTGCTGCAAACCATCGTCACTAATGATAATGTCGAGATCATTCGCAGACTCCAAAAACTTTGCCGCCGAAACCCGATCTGGATCAACAACGACGGGCACCCCTGTGCGTTGAGAAATCATTAACGGCTCATCCCCAACTTCTGACGCTGCCGACCTCTCATCAATTAGTACAGGATATTTACTGGCTTTACCGCCGTAACCTCGAGAAATAACACCGACCCGCAGCCCTCGCTCTAACAAAGCCTCAATTAGATGGATGGTCAGCGGGGTTTTACCGGTACCCCCAACCGTAATATTACCCACAACAAGCACTGGTGCACGGGGTTTATAAATACTACTTTGGTTGGACAAAAATGTTTGACGTTTTTTACTAACCACCCGCCGATAGAGAGCTTCCAATGGCCGCAACAAAACAAAGGGCCTTCGCCCTCCGTACCATACCGTTTGAAAATAACTCTCCAACCAAGCCATCACATTACTACTTGCTCAAAGAGCTTATCGGTAGGCTTTGTTGAGTAAACCCTAATCGGCCTGCGACATCCATGGCTGAAATTACCGATTGATAAGCCGTATCTTTATCTGCACTTATTGTTAACGGCAAATCCATATTGCCCTCAGACACCTCAATAATCGCCTTTCTCAGTGTCGCCAACTCACGATTCACCAATCGCTTACCATTAACGGCATACTCTCCATCAGCACTAATCACGATTTCTATCTGCAAAGGATCTTCCGTTGGCGCCTCCCCAACAGCTTCCGGCAAATTTATGACAAGTTGGCGTTCTTTGGTGAAGGTTGTCGAAACCATAAAGAAAATCAATAACAAGAACACCACATCAATCAGCGGCGTCAAGTTTACTGTGGCTTCTTCAACAGGTTGCCGAATAAATTTCACTTGCTATCACCATCCTGAGCATCCCTCTCACGATCACCATGCAGAATATCGACAAGCTTAATCGCCTCCTGCTCCATCATTACTGAAATTTCGTCAATACGTCGCGTAAAGAATCGATGAAAGAACAATGCTGGTATAGCAACACTCAAGCCTGCGGCTGTAGTATACAAAGCCTCTGAAATACCCCCCGCTAGGACAGCAGCATTACCTGCACCCTGCATGACAATGGCGTTAAAAACTTTAATCATCCCAATCACCGTGCCCAACAAGCCTAACAACGGTGTAATCGCGGCAATGGAACCTAGCAAGTTTAGAAAACGCCCCATTTCATGAATCTCATGAGTCGCAGTATCGACGATTGACTCCTTCATGATATCCCGCCCATGATTAGAGTTGAGCAAGCCGGTAGCCAATATTTTTCCTAGTGGCGATGAATTCCTAAGCTCCTTAACACGAGTGCCATCCAACTGATTGCTCTTCATCCAACCCCAGACTTTCGTCAATAGATTAGACGGGGTAATACGAGAAGCCCTCAGACTCCATAAACGCTCTGCAATAATTGCAATCGCCAACACGGAACAGAGAATAATCGGGAACATAACAAGGCCACCCGCTTCGACAAACTCAATCACTCTAAATTCACTCACTTTATTTGTGCTCTCCGTTATACTGAATGCAGCCCAATTTACCACACTCACTTAGTAACATTAACTAGGCATTTCTCAATTTAGGACAATATTTCTTACCTTCACGCTCTCCAAACTGTGTAAAAGACTTTCCGATCCGTTATTTTCAATTAAGAATTCAATTGAGTGCGGAGAAACGTGATTGAGCAAAGCCCCAGACAATCGTTGCCTACCCTCTATAAACAACGTGTCCAGATACCCTATCTCAGGCAGCACCTCATATGACGCAATAAACGCCAATTGCTCATCTATATCCCCAGGCGCCAACAGCAATGCCCTTCCCCACCCACCTCTCAGTGTTAAATAACATCGCCCTCCCGCCTGCGTTCCAGGGGAAATCACCACGTCCTCGATGCTATATTCCAGCATTGAGCAAGCCGCAATACCTTCGATGCTTACAGCCTCCCTACGCCGCCAGCCATTATTGCGTATCTTAACTCTCATCACGGCATAATCATCTGATATCCATTGCCGATACACACCGAATATTGGCTCCTTAAGACGATTACTGATTCCTTGATCTCTAAAGTACTGCCTCACTAAGTAGTTAACTCGGCCGCTCGAACGATCAGCTGGGACGATGAGTAGCAGATCCGATTCAAGTTCAACAATAACAATACGCTGATCCAAACCCACAATATCGATCGTACTACTTTCACTCTTGTGAGGCTCATCTAGCAATAGCGGCAGAATCAACAACACCCCGAGCCAGCGTCCAGGGAATGCGCTAGGCAAACATAAGATTACAGCCCCCACCAACGCAGCAAACGTATACTTAATTGAAGGGCTTGCGAAAAATAACGCCCCACCCCATGACTGCAATTCAGTTAATAGGGCAAAAAAGACATACATAACACCTTCTAGCGCAGCATACAAAAGAAGCGTAACACCTCCCGTAAGCTCCCCACATAAAACCAGCAAGCTGTACAGCAAAGACAGAGGCACGACCACCCAACCGACCAACGGGATTGCAACAACATTAGCCAATACACCAATAAGCACTACCTTGCCAAAATAGTGAGCAGAAAGCGGCAATAGACCAATAAACAACCCAGCCTGAACGCGCCCCCAGGAAAGGAGCTTCCCAAAGGGGAACACACGCCCATCTAATACCAATAAAATTAGAATAACAGCGAAAAATGAAAGCCAAAAGCTTGCACGCAATATCGCAAAAGGCTCAAACAACAGAACAAATGTAGCGCTAATAAAAAGCGCAGCCCATTTCTTGGTTGTCGGATACATATATCTCAATAACACAACGGCACTTACCATCACGCAGGCTCGTTGAGTCGGTATGGAGTACCCTGCCAATGCACCGTATAGCCACGCCACCAATACCGCACAAATAGATGCAGTCACTTGATTTTGGACGGTTGGAATTTGCAACTGACAAAAAATCAGCCCATATAAGACTGCAAAATATACCAAACCAAAAATCAGCCCGATATGTAATCCAGAAATAGCGATTAAATGGGACGTACCTGTATCACTAAACAGCTGCCAATGCTTGTCCGTTAACAGGCTCCTATCACCCAACACTAGGGCTAGCAACACAGGTACGGCCCGCCCTTGATCTTTACCGAGATTCCCACCCACTGACTGCAAAATTCGTTCTCGAAGTTCCATTCGGAACGAATGGTAACTCCAATCTTGCGACACCAGAACAGGATCTAGTACGCCTGAGCGGACAAAACCAGCTCCCGAATGCTCGATACTACGGTTTGGCACAACATGCAATGGCAGCACCCATTTCTGGCCCGGCAAGACAGCAACAGGTGGTGCACCCCATCTCACTTTCAGGGCTCGGGCTCCCACCGAGAACCTTGAATCATCGGCCAACACTCTGAAGCTGAATACCACTACATCATCAAATTCTAGCGGCATCCCCTCAACTACTCCTACCCAAACAACATTAGTTTGCTTGAGCACAACTGAACTCGACCTATTTTTTTCAGCTAACCCAGCCCAACCGAAGCCTACCCCACACAAAAGAAACAAAATCGACAGCTTTGTACCCCTCAAGAATAACGTTCGTCGACAGCCTCTGGAATACAGGAGGAGTGAGAACACAAGAATAGACACAAACAACACCAGCGTAGCTAGCCCTCCCTCTACACGAGCAAACGCCTCCGTCCAGGAGCTGAAATACAAGGCCTTTGTGCACAAAAAAACCAAAAGTCCCGTGTTAAAAGCTATTGCAGACTTAACTAACAAAGGATGTACCTAGTCTTAGTCGTACGTTTTATGCATAATACCGCTTCGATACTTCCATCATAATAAAAGAAGCAGTTAGATACCCCGTTGAAAAAATTCTTCAAAAAGCATATGCCGGACCCACACACAGTCATGCAGAATAAATGGCTGAATATTTTGAGGCCTTTGGTTGATAACCCAAATTTACTGCACTTCAATCGACGCTCCGTGTCGGCTGGTATGTTTGCTGGGGTGTTTGCAGCATTTATCCCTTTACCGATTCAAATGTTCGTGGCAATCGGCCTTTCCCTAATTGCTAGAGGGAATATCGCGGTTGCTGCCGCATCCACCTGGATAAGCAACCCGTTCACTTATTTTCCACTCTATTATTTCTGCTACCTGGTAGGGACTTTTTTCTTAGGAGAACCTCTCGATCCAAACGGTGCACCGATGGTTTTTGAGCTTTCTACGATTCTCGAAAATATTCTAACGGCTGGGAAGCCATTACTTTTAGGCTGTGTCATTGTCGGAACCATCCTTGGTCTTGCAAGCTATATTGCAGTGCGCTATCTATGGCGCTTACATATTATTAAAAATTGGCAGACTAGACGAATTAACCGTCACAAAAGAGATTGATAAACCAACCAAGAAACTCTATAGGTTAGGCTTCAACATTATCAGTCAATAAACCATCTTCCATCTTAAGTACTCGACCGACCTGCCCGGCTAAACCAAGGTCATGGGTAACAATCAAGAATGAAATTCCTAAATCCCGATTAAGTTCTGCTATCAACCCCTGAATTTCTTTTGCGGTATGGATGTCAAGATTACCTGTTGGCTCATCAGCCAGCACCACTGTAGGTTCAGTGACCAACGCCCTAGCAATCGCAACTCTCTGGCGCTCCCCGCCCGACAATTCAGATGGTTTATGATCCAATCGATGAGACAATCCAACCCGAATAAGTAGGTCTTGCGCTCTTTTTCTTGCTGATTTAACTGACTCATTTTTTCTTAACATGAGTGGCATTGCTACGTTTTCAAGCGCCGAAAATTCAGCAAGCAAGTGATGGAATTGGTACACAATGCCAATATGCTCATTACGCACGTCACCGCGCTGAGTATCTGTCAGCTTGCTAAAATCTTGCGAGTTCACCTTCACATGCCCAGAAGTGGGTATATCCAACCCACCAATCATGTGCAGTAACGTTGTTTTTCCGGATCCGGAGTTACCGATAATAGCAACAAGCTCCCCCTTAAGCAGTTGAAAGCTAACACCTTTCAGTACATCAACTTTACTTGGACCCTCAGTATACGATTTCTTAAGATCAGTACATTCCAGGGCAATCGGGTTACTCATATCAGTCATATCGTAGCGCCTCCGCAGGCTGAACCTTTGACGCGCGCATTGCAGGGTAAATAGTGGCCAGAAAACTCATCATAAAGGCCGATGCACTCACGAAAATAACATTATCTACACGCAACTCTGACGGCAAATAATTAACAAAATATTGTGCAAATAATGGGGTGTCCAATACTCTCTCTAGCCAACCTGCAAAGTCACTAATGTTCAATGCAAGAAACACCCCCAAAGATGTACCTATAAATGTTCCCATTAATCCAATAAACGTTCCCTGAACCATAAAAATGCTCATAATTGTCTTGGGGCTAGCTCCCAGTGTTCTCAATATTGCAATATCCGATGTTTTGTCAGTTACAACCATTACTAAGCTAGAGACAATGTTAAAAGCCGCCACTGCGACAATAAGCAATAACAAAAGCGCCATCATCGTTTTTTCGAGCTTGATCGCTTGGAACAAGTTACCATGAGTACTGGTCCAATCACGCGCATAATATTGCCCAGGAAGGCTTGATACAATATCCCACGACACCCTGCCTGCTTTAAACAGATCATCCAAGCTCAACCTAACACCGTGCACTCTTCCTTTGATCTTCCCTAATTTAGCAGCATCCTCGATGTTAATATAAGCCATCAAGCCATCAAGCTCCGCTCCAACCTTAAACACACCACTCACCGTAAAACGCTTGAATCTAGGCAATACACCTGCAGGAGTAACAGAAGCCTCAGGCAAAACGAGCGTAACTTTATCACCTACCGCAAGTCCTAACGAGCTTGCCAGCGCGGCCCCAAGAACCATATTAAAGGAGCCCGGCGTAAGATCATCCACACTTCCAGCTTCCATATGGGAAGCAATTATGGACACTTTTTTCTCGAAGGAAGGCTCTACACCGGTCAAGAACACACCACTGACGGTTCCGTGATGGGTCAGCATGCCTTGCAGCTGAATAAATGGTGCTCCGGCAACAACGTCATCATGCTTTTCAGCAGTGGAAACAACCTCCTCCCACTCTGCAAAAGGCTGATAACCGACAATACTTGCCTGAGGAACCATACCGAGTATGCGTTGCTGCAACTCTCGATCGAACCCATTCATTACCGACAACACAACAATAAGGACTGCCACACCCAGAGTAAGACCCAAGATGGACGTTAATGAGATAAAAGAGATGAAGTGGTTTCTCCGCTTCGCCTTGGTATAGCGTAGCCCCACATATAAAGATACTGGTTTAAACATGGCTCGCATTAAACCATACAGGCCATTCAAATGCACTCCATAATCAACAACTTGGTGACCATAAGTGGCTTAAATTCAGCATTGATTCTGTCATTAATTACCAACTCCAACTAAAGTGAAATAAAGGGGAACAAAAACATTACCCGCGATGTCTGACACTTTAGGGGTGAGGCGATACATGCTACATGACGACATAAATAGGCGAGATTTTTTCCGATTAGAAGACAGAGTTCATCTGATCAAGCGGCCTATTGAAAAGCATCTAATCCACGAGGACCCCTATCACAGCAGCTTTGGAATCCCAAAAGAAGCATTGTTGTTCAGCCAATTGCGAAGCATTGAATCGGACACACAAAATTTACTGCCTCTCATAAAAGATTCAAATATCCCGATTGCGAACTATCTAAAAGCTCTCGATCAGAAAATCGACTTTATCACTCAGTACCTCATTGCTGACGGCAAGGGTGGAGACATTCTGCAAAAAGAAAATGTATCACTCAGTGAAGGCGGCATCTCATTTCTTAATTATAATCACATAGAACCAAGCAGCTTCATGCACCTAACAATGATTCTGTTCCCGAGCCATGGCGCCCTATCAGCCATTGGCCAGGTCAAGGACAGCACCTTATTAGATGAAGAGCAACCTTCCATCTATCGTATCGGATTGGAATTCACGACTTTACTCGAGCAGGACAGGAAACAGCTGTCTCGTCACATTCGGCGTAAACAATCAATGGCAATACGTGATCACACCCCTAAAAGCGATGAAAAGAGATAGTAAATTCTGTGGATTTTCTGCTATAACTAACGGAACAATGACAACTATTTGTGCGACATTCGTCAATCACCTATTTGGGAATCACAATAATGAAAAAGTTCTTAGGTTTAACGATAGCGCTCCTGCTAAGCCTCTCAAATACGGTTCTTGCCCAATCAGTGGCCGTACCCGTTGGCCAGCAGGGTGCAGCCAGTCAAAATATTGAGCGTCCAACTAGAGGCAGCACAAAGAGCCAGGTATCCAATCGCTTTGGAGACCCATCTCAGCAATTCGCGGCAATAGGCCAGCCAGCCATATCCCGCTGGGTTTATAATAAGTTCACTGTTTACTTTGAAGATGATTACGTCATACACAGTGTCTTACACCCATAAGTACACCTCACGCTGACAGCGATATGAGCGCTAACTTCCCCATTGCGCTCTATACAACTCCCTTCCCCTTTCTGTTAGTCTCTAACCTCTGTCTCACGCAAACTTCACTATATAAAACAAGACCTTAAATGAGCATTCACAACAGCAACGGGCTGATCCCTGAATGGGGCCCTCAGCAGGCAACAATGATTGTATGGCCGCACATCACTACCGATTGGGCGCCCTGGATAGATGACATTACTAATACCTATGTACAATTTGCGGATATCATTACTCACTACCAAAAATTAGTCATAATATGTAAGACCCCCGAACATGAATCACACATCCAAGCGCAACTCGCTAACACCTCAAATTCGTTCTCTATCCAATATATTCACCTAGCGTACAATGACACATGGTGCAGGGATTACGGCCCCCTATCGGTTTACAGGGAGGGCGCAGTGGAATTGCTGGATTTCGCATTCAATGGCTGGGGCGATAAATATGACGCCACTGATGACAATTTACTCTGTCGTCGACTAGATTACGCTAGCCATTTTTCTCACCAGCTATCCACTATAGATTTTCACTTAGAAGGCGGCAGCATCGATAGCAATGGCGCAGGATTGCTTCTCACCACTAGTGCGTGCTTATTATCAGGAACTAGAAACAACGCAGCCGACAAAGCGCTAATTGAATCTACACTCTCTGAATATTTACACTTTAAGAGACTGCTCTGGCTAGATCACGGATCCCTCGTCGGTGACGATACAGATTGCCACATCGACAATTTAGCCCGATTCACCTCGCCTGATACTGTTGTCTACGCGGCAACACCCAACACAAAAGATGCAAACCACCACCCTCTAGCGGCAATGGAACAAGAATTACAAGCGCTCAATCAGCGCCACAATTTAGGCCTGACACTTATACCAATAGCCATCCCAGAAGCACAATTCGATACTGCAACAGGGGCCAGGCTACCTGCGAGCTATATCAATTTTGTTATGGTCAATGGCGCCGTCATTATTCCGTGCTTTGATACACCACAAGACGAATCTGCCCTGGAAATATTTACCAACTTGTTTCCAGATAGAGATATCGTACCGATTATTGGCAATCACTTCATTAAACAATTTGGTGGGCCGCACTGCGCCAGTATGCAGCTAGCGGAAAACACAATATCCAACAAACGTTGATTTAGCATGCCACCCAAAGTTATTACAGAGACCCGCAATGAGCCCGACACCGAACAATATTCAAGCAGCAGTCATTCAGCATAAGGGGTTGCCGGACCAGGCAAGCAGCCTTAATCAAACTGAAACATTGATTCGCCAGGCAGCAAGTGGCGGCAGCAAACTCATCCTACTTCAAGAGCTACACGCTTCATTATACTTTTGCCAGACTCAAACTTATGACAATTTCGCCCTAGCTGAAGCCCTTGAAGGTCCAACCAAAACTAGGCTGAGCGCATTAGCCAAAGAACTAGAGTGCGTAATTGTTGGATCTATATTTGAAAAGCGAATGGCAGGTGTTTACCACAACACCGCTATCGTACTGGACACAGATGGTTCGCTTGCCGGCATTTATCGAAAAATGCACATTCCTGACGACCCAGGGTTTAACGAAAAATTCTATTTTTCGCCAGGTGAGCATGATCAAATCCAACAAATAGGTTTTACGCCAATCAACACCAGCATAGGAAAGCTCGGTGTATTGGTGTGTTGGGATCAATGGTACCCAGAAGCGGCTAGATTAATGGCCTTAGCGGGCGCGGAAATCCTGCTTTACCCAACAGCCATCGGGTGGGATGCAGAAGACACAAAGGAAGAGCAGCAGCGACAACTCGATGCTTGGACATTAATTCAGCGCTCCCATTCTGTTGCCAATCACCTCCCTACACTTGTCGCTAATCGCGTAGGTCATGAGCCTGACCCTTCCTCAAATACCCAAGGGATCACATTCTGGGGAAATAGCTTTATATCCGGCCCTCAAGGGGAGATCCTTGCAGAAGGCAGTAATACAGAAACACAAATACTCAGCGCAACACTGGACCTTTCAAGAACCGAACAACTCAGACAGATATGGCCTTATTTTAGAGACAGAAGAATCGATGCATATTCCGCACTATCCCAACGATCAATAAAGTCTCAGTAAATTCATGATAATTATTGGTCATCGAGGTGCTCGCTTGGAGGCACCCGAAAATACCTTGATCGGATTCAGGCTCCTTCGGAGCCTAGACATACATCACGTAGAGCTCGACCTTCATCTGTCAAAAGATAACAAGCTCGTCGTCATCCATGATGCTTTCGTCGACCGTACGACCACCCACAAGGGCAAAGTCAACGAATTTACTGCTGGGCAGCTCCATAAAATGAACGCGGCAACTAATTACCGCAACAGAAATATAGCCTCCAACATTCCTTCCCTCGACGACGTACTTTCAGAGTGGCCGAACTTACAAAGTATTCAACTTGAAGTAAAACCCGTTGCGCGAGAACAATTACATATTCTCGCAAGAGAGCTCGCCAGCATAATTGCGCACTACAATCTCCAAACTCGAGCCACTGTCACATCTAGCGACATCAATTTTCTCCGCTACCTGCAACAACAACACCCAACGATAAAGCGTGGCTTTGTGGCCGAGAGGTTTACACGAAACCCAGTCGACATATGCCGTCGCCTGCAATGCAGTTACCTCATACTTCACAAAGGGCGCTGCAATAGAGAGCTAGTGAATTCAGCTCACGCACTTAAGCTTCATGTTTCTGTTTGGACTGTCAACACCCCCCGGACCGCGAGAAAGGTTGCTCAAAACGGAGTTGACAGTATCATCACTGATGCTCCGTCCATCATCGCGCCCCTATTCACAGGATAACCTAATGCTCAGTAAACTGTGGCTATGCCTCATTTTTATACCTTTCCTCACAGGCTGCGATAGTGCCCGCTATTACTACCAGGTCGCCGAGGGACACCTAAAGATAATGTCAGCAAGAGAGTCCATCTCAATGCTCGTTAAAGACAAAACTCGCCCCGAAAAAGAACGTAAGCAGCTTAGACGCGTATTAGAACTTCGAGAATTCGCAGATAAAGAGCTTCAACTACCCGTAGAAAACCTATACAGCGAATACGTTGATCTCCACAGATCTCATGTAGTATGGAACGTTATCGCTGCACCAGAATTTTCGATGTCCCCGCACAAATGGTGCTTCCCCATAGCCGGGTGCGTCAGTTACCGAGGATATTTTGCTCAAGAGACCGCACAACAATATGCACTCGAATTACAAAAAGAAAACTATGACACCTACATAGGAGGAGCATCAGCCTATAGCACACTGGGATGGTTTGAAGACCCCGTATTAAACACATTTTTATACCGTGGTGACGCTAGCTTAGCTGCCCTCCTCTTTCATGAAATAAGCCACAACGTACTATATGTGAAAGGCGATTCCGCTTTCAATGAGAGCTTTGCCACCACAATCGAATTAGAGGGCTTAGCACGCTGGCTAAAGACCCAACCTAAGGGTGACCTACTGCAAAAACATATCGACAAGAAGACACGTAGAAAGGAGTTTGTATCGCTCGTTCTAGAGCACCGCAAGCTACGAATAAACCTGTATAAGAGCAAAATAGAACAGGCAAAAATGCGGGAAGAGAAGTCCAAGCTAATCGTATCCCTGCAGAATGACTATATTCAACTAAAGGACTCCTGGGGTGGATACGCAGGATACGATGCGTGGTTCGACGGCCCCCTCAATAACGCACAACTCAGCACTGTTGCCACCTATCACTCTTTAGTTGATGGCTTACAGGTCCTATTAGCCAATCACCAACACGATCTCCCTTCATTTTACGAAGCCTGTAAACAGTTAGCCGCACTAGACAAAAAATCTCGTCATCATAAAATTCAGCAATTGGTTACTCACAAGTCCTAAACCCACATCTAGAATCTTCGTCTATACTTTCAGCTAAACGATTGAATTTTAAGCCCTGGATACGATTTCACATGGTTTCTGACAGCACAAAAACAGACCCATTTACTCAGTTGGACAACCTAATTCCACTGGTATCTGACCTGTTCGCAGCCATCAAACAAAAAAGCGATAAGTCACGCTCTATTATGCAGCTGATCTTAGATCGCGTTATTTTGATTGCGAATGCAAGACCTGACGCAACCCTAGCGGCAATACACTTGAGCCACCAAGCATCCCCACTAAAACAACCAATATATTGTGCTGCCTTAGCCCACATGATTGGGAAACAGCATGAAATCAAACAAGACATTCAAGAATCTCTCCTGCATGCCATTCTCACCTGTAACATTACGTTCTACGAATTACAGGTGCTGTTAAATACGATAGAAGGCAAGCTCACTGATGATCAGCGAACCAAGATGCAAAAACATGCGCTCAAAGGTGCACAATTAGTAGAGGCTGCTGGCTTCATGAACCCAGTGATGACCAAAGCAATGCGCCAACATCACGAACGCCCCGATGGTAGCGGCTATCCCAACCACCTAAAAGGGGATGACATATCAACCCCGGCATTGATCATCGGAATCTGTGAAACCTACACGGCAAGGATTGATAATCGCGCTTATCGAAAATCTATTCATCCCAAAGAAGCCCTCTCCCACCTCTTCAAAGAAGATGACCCCAGAATCAAAAAACTGATGTTAAACTTCGCAAAAGCGATCGGAGTATACCCTCCTGGCACCTGGGTTAAACTGGCCACTGGAGAGACCGCCATCGTTACGCAGGTTCAAAAAACCAGCCCAGTGCCTCTCGTCAAGGCCTTATTTGACGCCAATGACACACCGTATATGGGCGCTGTAGCTCGGGATTGCAGCGCTGCTGAAAGCAAAGTCCTTGGAGCAACCACCCCTCCATGTCGCCCATCCGTAGATTTACCCGTATTATTTGAATCATTTTAGGATTACATTCTATTACGTCGAATTACACTTCTTACATAGAAGCAACAGTGAATAGCAAATCTTCGATACACTGTCATTGACCTTTAGCTTACGCTCCATATAATCGTTTGTATGTTTTTTGGCCCCTAACCCAAAATCGAACGAATAAGAGATTTCAATGACAAAAACACCCAAGGCTTCTACACACCCCATACTAATAAAGGGGTTTGTCATTGTTATCGCCGCACTTTCAATATTCGGATGCGGGAGTGGTAGCAGTTCAGGCACCACAGGCATAACAGAAGAGCAGGCAAGCACGCTTGGAGGCCTGGAGAACCCAGCAGAAGAAAGCAGCACCAAAACGGGTAGCTTCGTTGATAGCGCAGTCAGTGGCATTCACTATCGAACTGCAACATATACTGGCACCACAAATGATAACGGCGATTTCAACTATTTGCCGGGTGAAATCATAGAGTTTTCAATTGAGCACATAGTGCTAGGCGCCGCAGTTGCAGATATAACGGTCACGCCTCTTGAGCTTGGCACGCTCACTGAAGACGGCATTGACTACAGTCACAACCATACAGATAGAACGGTTAACGTACTTCGGTTTCTTCAAACTTTTGATGCCGACGGATACCCAGAGAACGGTATTTCTATCTCAAATAGCACTCGCTCAACCATAGCAACCCTCAGCCCCCATTTCTCTATCACATTCAATTTGCCTCAAGCTGAGTTCGAAGCACAACCCGCACTCATCGACCTGGTTCAGCATTCTACAAGCTCAGGGGAGCTGGTTTCCCCAGAAGAAGCCATTGAACATTTTAAAAATACGCTGGAATACCTCCCCTAATCCTGCGCTTCACTTCTATAAGTAATGATTAAATCACTCATTAGCCACAGGGGCTTGTGACACACCCAATACAACACGACCCCAGCACCATCCGCAAGAAAATCCAACAGTGAAAAATCCCTATTGGGGAGCTGCCATTGTATCAACTCGATGAACAACCCATAGCTTAACAACATCGGCACTTTCACGCGCCAAAAAGAAGTAGTAGAAAGCGCGCCCTCAAGCAAAAAACTCAGCACAAAAAAAGCACCCGCATGCAACACCTTGTCGCTCACCGATGCAGAAACTGCGACCGGAGGTGGGCCAAACGCCAATATACTAATGACTAAAATACTCGCAAGAAGCGCCACGCCAAACACACCGGAGTATGTTCTAAATGTTAAAGATATCATTTCCTATAAACTATCCACTCTGTACAATCCATTCATTGCCGCTACCCGATATGCCTCTGCCATTGTAGGATAATTAAACGTCGTATTAACAAAATACTCCAGTGTATTTTCCTTTCCCGGTTGGTTCATTATAGCCTGACCTATATGGACTATTTCAGCTGCCTGATCACCAAAACAGTGAATACCCAAGATTTCTAATGACTCCCTATGGAAAAGTATTTTTAGCATCCCTACGGTTTCACCTGAAATTTGTGCTCTTGCTATAGTCTTAAAAAATGCTTGGCCTACATCATACGGGACCTTCTCTTCAGTAAGCTGCTGCTCAGTTTTGCCCAAAGAGCTGATCTCTGGAATGGTGTATATTCCCGTTGGAACTTCCTTAACAACATATAGATCTTCTTTTTCAGACACTGCGCCACCAATAGATCTTCCTTGATCATAAGCCGCACTGGCAAGGCTAGGCCAACCAATTACATCACCAGCAGCATACACATGAGAAAGCGCGGTTTGATAGGAATCATTAACCTCCAGCAACCCTCTGAAATTCGCCTCCAAACCCGTCGCCGGTAAGTTTAGCTCTTCAGTGTTGCCTGACCTACCGTTACACCACAAGAAAGCATCGCCCCTCACCAACTTCCCCGATTGCAAATGCACAAGCACATCGCTATCACGGCATTCGATTTTCTCATACTCTTCATTATTTCTAATCAGCACACCGATATCACGCAAATGATAACTCAGGGCATCGGAAATTTCCGCATCGAGAAAATCCAACATCTTTTCCCTGGTATTAATAAGCTCTACCCGCACACCCAGACCACAAAATATAGATGCATACTCACACCCAATGACTCCTGCACCATAGATAACAATCTTTCTGGGCGTATCCACCATTTTTAAAATAGTATCGCTATCAAAAATACGGGGGGACTCAAAATCGACATCGGCAGGCCGGTAAGGCCTAGAACCCGTCGCCACAACAACCATCTCTGCAATCAGCGTTTCAATTGAGCCATCGGAATTAACCACTTCTAGCGTGTGAGCATCCGTAAACCGAGCCATACCAAAGTACAATTTAACATGGTTCCGACCATAAAAAGTGGTTCTCAAGGCGACCTGCTTACCTATTATTCTCTCTGCTCGCTTAAGCACTTTTGGAAAAGAAAAAGACCGTGGCTCGCCAATATCACGAAACATTGCATCTGTATTGAAGTGAATGATCTGTTTAACGGCATGTCTCAGCGCTTTTGACGGAATTGTTCCCAGGTGGGCGCAATTACCCCCGACAGCAAGCTTCTCTTCCACTACTGCAACGCTTTTCCCACTCTTACTAGCTCGCATTGCCGCTCCCTCTCCAGAGGGTCCAGAACCAATAACGACAACATCAAAATGTGTAGGCATGAGATAACACGTCCCGTTTTACCTAAAGCTATAGCGCTCTGTACGCAAGTCATCTCAAAAAGCGTCGGTAGCATATCGGTAGTTAGCGTATTATTTGATGATAGCACAGATGAAAAACCCCATCGGGAGCAGATAGGGTCTCTAGAAAAACACCTCAGATGGGGTCAGTAAGAAACGTAGAGCTACTTTTTTGTCGCATCATATGCAAGATTAACAGCCGCACTAGGCTCAGCATCAGCCGAAGACTCCGCATTCTCTTCTTCGCACTTAGTGGTATCGCCACCACATATATCACAAGAACCGCCAAGGCCGACATTATTTAACCCACCGCACGACCCTTTAATTGGCTTGTCTTGAAAGATCACTCCAACAGCCATACCCGCCATTACCAAGCCAAAAACTACTGCAGCCAATATAAATGTTGCCATGACAAACCCTCAATTCCCAATCCAGTAAGCTCTATTTTATCAGAGTTTCTAACGATTAATATAGTTCAAAAAGCCCGTAGTAGACGTCACCGTAAACCCAGAACTATGCTTTTCGATAAAGTAGGCCGCCACACCTAACTTTTCCGCAAACGCCTCACCATCTTTAGCCCCCAACACCATTAGTGTAGTAGCCAACGCATCAGCATACGCCACACTCTCATGCAATACCGACACCGAAGCTAACGAATGCTCTACAGGCATACCGCCCCTCGGGTCAATTGTATGAGAATACCGCTTTCCTTCAATTTCATAAAAATTTCGATAATCTCCGGACGTCGCAATACCCATCTGGCGAAGTGAAAGCACTTTTTGAACAGCCCTCTCCCCTGCAACGGGTTGCTCTACAGCGACATTCCAATTGATATGTTCTGCCTTTGGAGCGCCAGCCTTTAGCTCCCCGCCAATATCAACAAGGTAACGGTGATATCCTTTCTCTACCAATAACTCTGCCACCTTATCAACAGCATACCCTTTAGCAATTGCAGACAAGTCCACATAAACAGGCCCTCGCTTGACGATCGTATTCTCGCCTGTCCACTGCAAATATTGATAACCAACCCTTTTAAGCGCTAATGCCAATGTCTCGCTGTCTGGTTTCTTCTTAAATCTGCCATTTGGTCCAAAACCCCATAGGTTAACCACCGGCCCAACCGTAACATCAAACGCACCATCACTACGAACACTCAGCTCAAGCGCCATTCGCAATACCGCAGCAGTATCCTTTGAAAAAGTGAACTCTGTGCCAGCAGCTGATTGGTTAAAGCGAGACAATTCAGACGCAGGGTCATAAGTTGACATGAGCTTATTCAAGCTCGCTAGCAATTGATTAATATCAGAAGATAATTCAGAAGACAGAACAGTCGTATCTAGGTTGGCATCAGGGGGAATAACTGTGACGCTATACCAAGTCCCCATGGTGGGTCCCGATATATGGACAGGCTGTCTTACGGCCTGATTTTCTTGCTCAGAAACATCGCAGCCTGCGAGATTAAGCACAAACATTAGTGCCAACATCACAGGCTGCAAGTATCTATCCGCCATTGATTTTTTGACTAACCGCCGAAATCATCAAGGAAGATATTGTCACGCTCGACACCAAGATCTTCAAGCATCTTGATAACTGCGGATGTCATCATTGGAGGTCCACACATATAATACTCACAATCCTCTGGAGCAGAGTGATCCTTCAGATACTCATCATATAAGACATTATGAATAAACCCCGTCAACCCTTCCCAATTATCTTCTGACTGGGGGTCAGACAATGCGATATGCCAATCAAAGTTATCATTCTCATCAGATAATTGATCGTACTCTTCCTGATAAAACAGCTCCCGCAAGCTTCGGGCTCCATACCAGTAACTCATCTTACGATTTGACTTCAACCGCTTCAATTGGTCAAAAATATGAGAGCGCATGGGTGCCATACCTGCACCACCGCCAACAAAAATCATTTCAGAGTTATTTTCTGAAGCAAAGAACTCACCGAATGGCCCATACACAGTTACTTTATCGCCCGGCTTCAAGTTAAACACCCAAGAAGACATCAAGCCAGGAGGAATCCCTTGTGAGCCTGGAGGCGGTGTAGCAACCCGAATATTGAACTTAAGAATCCCTCTTTCATCAGGGTAGTTTGCCATTGAGTATGCCCGAATGATCGGCTCGTCAGTGATAGATTCATAATTAAAGAATCCAAACTTTTCCCAATCTTCGCGATACTCACTTTCAATATCGAAATCTTTATACTGAACATTTGACGCAGGGCGCTCTAATTGCACATAACCACCAGCGCGGAAGTTCACGACTTCGCCTTCTGGCAACTCTAAGCATAGCTCCTTAATAAAGGTCGCCACGTTAGGGTTGTGCTTCACCGTACACTCCCACTTTTTAACCCCAAAGAACGCCTCATCAAGCTCGATTTTCATATCTTGCTTAACATTGACCTGGCACGACAAACGCCAACCTTCTTTAACTTCTCTCGGGGTAAAGTGTGACTCTTCGGTAGGCAAAATATCCCCACCCCCATCCGTCACAATAACTTTACATTGCGCACAAGTACCGCCACCACCACAAGCGGAGGATACAAATATCTTCTGATCCGCAAGTGTGTTCAACAATTTGCCGCCAGCAGATACATCAACGCCCTTTTCCGGGTCGTTGTTTATATCAATATGGACAGCACCTGTACTCACCAATTTTGAGCGGGCAATCAGAATTAATACAACCAGTGTAAGCACCACCGCTGTAAACATTCCAACGCCAAGCAGAATTGTTTGATCCATTACGCTAACTCCTCCGCCTATTTAAAGTTGTACGCCAGAAAATGACATAAAGCCCAAAGACATTAGTCCAACCGTAATAAAGGTAATACCTAGCCCCTTCAATCCGTCTGGCACATCGCTGTATTTCATTTTTTCTCGAATCCCAGCCAATACGGCAATTGCAAGCGCCCACCCTAACCCAGCACCCACTCCGTATACGACACTTTCACCAAAGTCATAGTCACGTTCAACCATGAACAAGGAAGCACCCATAATTGCACAGTTTACGGTAATCAAAGGCAAGAACACTCCAAGCGCGTTATACAGCGCAGGCATGTATTTATCCAAGGTCATTTCAAGTACCTGAACCACAGCGGCAATTACACCGATATAGCAAAGCAGGCCGAGGAAGGATAAATCGACATCCGGCAAACCAGCCCAAGCCAAGGCTCCATCTTTCAATAAATATTGAAAGATCAGGTTATTAATCGGTACCGTTAATAACTGAACAACAATTACCGCGATCCCCAAACCAATAGCTGTTTGGATTTTTTTGGAAACTGCGATAAAAGTACACATCCCAAGAAAAAATGCCAACGCCATGTTTTCAACAAACACAGCTTTCACAAAGAGACTTATATAATGTTCCATTAGATTTTTCTCCTCGCTTAGTGACTAGACACTTGGGTGTTTGGTGAGATCTTGAACTCCGCAGCTTCAACCTGTTCAGGTTTCCAAGAACGCAGCGCCCAAATGATTAAACCAATCAAGAAGAAGGCACTTGGCGGCAACAACAGCATGCCGTTGGGAATATACCAACCGCCATCGTTAACAACAGGTAGCACCTCCATGCCAAATAACTTGCCTGAACCCAACAACTCACGAATCACTCCGAGAATAATCAGTATTGCGCTATAACCCAAACCATTCCCAATACCATCCATAAAACTTGGGATCGGTGGGTTTTTCATTGCGTATGCTTCGGCACGCCCCATAACAATACAATTGGTAATGATCAAGCCAACAAACACTGACAAGCTCTTACTCACTGAGTAGGCGTAAGCTTTAAGAAACTGATCAACCACAATAACCAAAGAAGCAATAATCGCCATTTGCACAATGATACGAATACTGCTGGGTATCTGATTACGGATAACACTAATGAAAAAGCTGGAAAATGCCGTTACAAGGGTCAACGCAATACACATAGTAAGTGTTGTATTGAGATTGCTCGTCACAGCAAGCGCTGAACAAATACCAAGTATTTGTAATGCAATCGGATTGGTATCTACGACGGGTCCAAATAGAACTTTCTTAGTTTCCGACATACTACACCCCTTCTGCTTTTAATTTTGCTAGATAAGGGCCGAAACCATCTTTACCTAACCAAAAGTTCACAAGATTACTTACGCCTCGACTGGTCAGAGTTGCACCTGCCAAACCATCAATTTTGTGTTGCGAATCAGGAGTAGCAGAGGTAACTGAACCTTTGATCACTTCTATTTTCAACACACCATCAGCATCAAAAACTTGCTTACTTGGCCATAGGCCCTTCCACTTAGGGTTATCAACTTCCCCACCTAACCCCGGAGTTTCGGCGTGCTCATAAAAGCCCATCCCAACCACAGTGCTTAAATCGGTCTCTAAAGCAATGAAGCCGTATAGAGTCGACCAAAGACCGTAACCATGAACAGGCAAGATGATAGCTTCCACTTCTCCGGCGTCATTACGAGCATGATAAACTGTGGCATATTTCGCCTGCTTTCGGATACTGGCAATATCCTTGCCAGCGCCTACCGGTGCGAACTGACCTATAGTTTTGGCAGCTTTACGCTGATCATAAGCTTCAGGGTTCGCAAGAATAGCTTTTTCCCAACCCTCAAGGGCAGGAGTAGAAGCTAGGTAATTGCCAGAAGAACGCTCGACAATTTTCACGTCTATGTTCTTAAACGACTCATCAACAGACTCCCCAACCTTCAACAAACCTGCGGCTGCGAGTATGTTTTGTTTCTTATCCAATAGTTTGTTTTCTAGCTGAAGAGGTTTAAGTACAACCGCTGCAGTAGAAACCACAATAGAACAAATTATACAAAGTACGAACGCAACCGTTAGCGTTTTCCCAGTGCTATCATTAGACATTACGTGCACTCCTTCGCTTGATGTTGGCTTGAATAACAAAATGATCGATTAACGGCGCAAAGAGGTTGCCGAATAAGATCGCCAACATCATACCTTCTGGGAAAGCAGGATTCACAAGTCGAATCATCATTACCATTCCACCAATCAACATTCCAAAGACCCATTTCCCAGCATTTGTCATTGAAGCCGACACAGGATCCGTAGCCATAAAGAATGCACCGAAGGCCCAACCACCGAGCACATAGTGCCAGTAAAATGGAACTGCAAACATGGGATTGGTACTTTCTATACTATTAAACAATATCCCAACAAGAGCGGTTCCAATGGTCACGCCTGCGATAATTCGCCAGGAAGCAATCTTCGTAAACATCAAGAAACCACCACCGATCAGAATTGCCAGCGTTGACACCTCACCTATGGACCCCTGCATGTTACCTAAAAACGCATCAAACCAAGTAAACGCTGCTCCAGACGCTGTAGGTAAAGTTGCTAAACCAGCCAGCCCATCAGACGCGGCAACACTCAGTGCTGTTGCACCACTAAAGCCATCAACTGCGGTCCAAACCGTATCACCTGACATCTGCGCTGGATATGCAAAGAATAAGAACGCTCGGCCTGCAAGTGCAGGGTTCAAGAAGTTCTTTCCAGTTCCACCAAACACTTCTTTCCCGATAACAACACCAAAAGAAATACCGATAGCAACCTGCCACAAAGGAATTGTCGGAGGGCAGATAAGGGCAAACAGCACGGAAGTCACAAAGAAGCCTTCATTCACCTCATGGCCTCGCTTCATCGCAAATAGCACTTCCCAAAACCCACCAACCACAAAAGTGACTAAATAGATTGGGACAAAGTACACGGCACCATAGACAAAACAATCCCAAAGACTGTCAGCACTATAGCTCGTCAACACGCTAATAAATAGGTAGTGCCAATCAGCACTCAATAATTCAGCGGTAGCCGACTCACCAAGAGACCCAAGATGGATTAGCGCCTGATGACCAACATTGTACATACCGAAAAACATGGCAGGGAATGTACACATCCACACCAAAATCATAATTCGCTTCAAATCAATGCCGTCACGAACATGTGACCCGGCATGAGTCACCGAACTAGGGCTATAAATGAAAGTATCTACGGCTTCAAACAGCGCATACCACTTTTCATATTTACCGCCCTTTTCAAAATTCGGTTCGATTTTATCTAAGAATGCTCGCAATCCCATTCTTTAACCCTCTCTCTCGATTCGCATCAAGTTATCACGAAGAATTGGACCGTATTCATATTTGCCAGGGCAAACATAACTACACAGAGCAACATCTTCTTCATCCAACTCTAAACAGCCAAGCTCTTGTGCACCAACCGTATCTCCTACAATTAAAGATCTAAGAAGGTGTGTTGGCAACACGTCCAGCGGTACGACCTCTTCATATGCTCCTACCGGAACCATGGCTCTCTCACTACCATTGGTTGTCGAAGTAAATGAAAACAATTTGCTGGGATTTAACTTTGATAAGAAGATATTCATTACTGAATGCTTGTTGGTTCCAGGAACCAAGTATTCTAGAATCTTCCGCTCCCGACCTTCGGAAATAACGCTCACTTGCAAATGGTATCTCCCTAGAAAAGCCAGAGGTCCATCTGCAACGTCACCGGACAGTACAGATCCAGAAATTATTCGATTCTCACCTTCTCTAAGCTGGCCACTGGTCAACTCAACGATGGAAGCACCGACTCTGGTTTTGATTAGGCGAGGGCTTTCAACTTGCGGACCACCCAAGGAAATCACTCTGTCCATCGACAGTTTCCCAGTAGTAAACAACTTACCTACGGCAATCACATCTTGATAATTAATAGACCAGACTGTCTTTGTCGCACTAACAGGGTCAAGGAAGTGGATATGAGTTCCCGCCAAACCTGCTGGATGTGGACCAGAAAACTCCTCAATTTTGGCTGTACCATTCCCACCAATGCTGGCCCCGACAGCCTTGCAAAGATAAACAGCGCCAGGGGTCAAGTTCCCTAGGACATCCAGCCCTTGCTGAAAAGCTTCAGCTTCATCAGCGATGATCACTTCGGGGTTAGCCGCCAATGGGTTGGTATCCATCGCATTAACAAAGATCGCTCTAGGCTCACTACCTGGAGCAGGCACCTTACCAAAAGGGCGAGTCTTGAATGCAGTCCACAGACCAGAATTAAGCAAATTTTCTTGGACCTTTTCAGAGCCCAAATTGCTTAGATCAGTAGGAGCATATGCGGAGAAAGCTTCCTCTTCATCACCCTCAATATCAATGACGACTGACTGAAGAACACGTTTCTGGCCACGATTAATAGCGAAAACGGTGCCTGAAGCAGGGGAAGTAAAGTTCACCCCTTCATTTCTCTTATCTGAAAACAGTATTTGTCCAAGTTTAACGCGGTCACCAACTTGAACTTTCATTGTGGGTTTCATGCCCACATAATCTCGACCCAATACCGCTACTTGCCTAACATCAGAACCTTTTTCTATGGTCTGATTTGGAGTACCTGTAATGGGGAGATTAAGACCTTTTTTGATCTTTATCATTTTCCCTACCAATTAGCTGAGGCTGGGTGGATGCCCAAATGAATCATCAAAACGGAATGATCCATTCACAGTCTAGACGGAAAAATCAAAGGTGTACGGATAGATGTGACTGTCCTATCAGAAATCACAAACTGCATACATCAAAACGACAAAAAGCGCACAGAGAATCCTCTTCCCACACCTTCAGTTTATTCGGATCAACAGATTTACAACAACGGAATAGACAACCTCTCTCTAAGGCAGCAGGTGAATTTACGAACAACTGGGCCTTTTAAACACCCAATCCTCAACCCCTAATTTTGGGCTGGATTATAATGCGGTTTACACAATTTGGCCAGTAACGAACCAACTTAATTCGCGACAGAATCATAAGATTTTCGCTCTTTACGAAAAAAGGAGGGCCCTAGGGCCCTCCTTTTTTTTGAGAGCAGCTTCTAACCTGCTCTAACCTCACAAAATTACTAAAGCAAGGTGACAAGTTACTCTCTACTTCGGAAAACCAGGTCGATATACGCCACCTAACTTTTGCAACATACGAATAACCTGACAGCTATAGCCGTATTCATTATCGTACCAAACATAAAGTACACAACGACTACCTTCTGCAATAGTCGCCAGACCATCAACAACACCGGCATAACGAGAACCAACAAAATCCGTAGAAACCACCTCAGGTGACATCACGTAATCAATTTGCTTACGCAACGGGGAATTCAAAGAGGTCTCACGTAAGAACTCATTCAACTCGTCTACGGTAGTTTCACGACCTAGATTTAGATTAAGGATTGCCATGGACACGTTAGGTGTAGGAACACGAATCGCATTGCCGGTCAATTTTCCGTCAAGCTCTGGTAGAGCTTTACCCACTGCTTTCGCTGCACCGGTTTCGGTTAGTACCATATTCAGCGCCGCACTTCGCCCACGACGACTTCCTTTATGGTAATTATCGATCAAATTTTGATCGTTAGTGTAAGAATGCACAGTTTCGACGTGACCATTCAGAACACCAAATTCATCATTGACTGCTTTCAGCGCAGGCACAATAGCATTTGTTGTACAGCTGGCAGCCGACAGAATTAAATCATCATCGCTGATCAATGCGTCATTAACACCATGCACTACGTTCTTAATGTCACCCTTACCCGGAGCGGTTAGCAATACTCGAGATGCACCAGGGCATTTCAAATGCTGACCCAAGCCATCTTCATCACGCCAAATACCTGTGTTATCAACGATAATTGCGTCATTGATACCATATTCAGTGTAATCAATACTATCTGGCGAGTTAGAGTAGATAACGTTAATGAACGTGCCATTTGCGATCAAGGCGCAATTCTCTTCATCCACGACAATCGTGCCATCAAAAGGCCCATGCACAGAATCACGGCGCAATAAACTAGCACGCTTCTCTAAATCATTGCTCGCCCCACCTTTACGCACCACGATTGCTCGCAGTCGAAGGTGATTCCCACCGCCTATTTTTTCGATAAGGATTCGAGCCAATAAACGCCCAATACGACCAAATCCATACAGAACAATATCCTGAGGCTTGTCTTTAGTGGCATTGGAAGGGTCTAGCACTTCGGCCAATTCACTTCTCAAGAAACCTTCAAGATCCCGGCCTTCGCCCTCTTGCTGGTACTTATCTGCCATCTTACCGATATCAATGCCTGCAGGTTGTATATCCATTTTTGAAATAGCTTCAATAATAGGATATGTCCTTTCAACAGAAAGCTGCTCTCCGCCTAACTGACGCCCAAAGCGATGCGCCTTAAGAATATCAATAACGGAACGATTGATCACGGCACGCCCATATACAGATGTAACGACTTCGTTATCTCTGTATAAACCACCAACTAGAGGGATCATCGCTTCCGCTATTGCTTCGTGATTCGCCCATGTTTGTAAATGTTCTTTCTGTTTATCAGACACCAGAAATTACCTATATAAAATAACTTGCCTATGCCCATGCGAAAACGCATTGAGCCCCCTACCTCTTGCGGCGTTATTATCTTCAGTTACAGCAAAGAGATCAAATAATAGTGCAAATTGTTCTGCTTTTAGTGATTTTTCACACTCACATCCCACAAATATCTATATGCTGATACTATTTCACGTCTACTCTTACTGGTGGAATACTCAATATTTTCAGTAAGATAGAGAATATGGGCGTTTTTTGTCTAATGACTTTAATATTTGGCTCACGTATCCTTACCGAGCACGCCGACGGAACAATAGTCCAATTCAAGCTCAATAACGTTAGTTGCTAACCAAACAAAGAACATGAAAACACGCGATCGCATCTTATTTACTACGCTAGAGCTCTTCAATCTCTGTGGTGAGCCCAATGTCACTACCATTGACATTGCCAATGAAATGGATATTAGCCCAGGTAACCTGTACTACCATTTCAGGAACAAGGACGAGATCATATTTGAACTTTTTCTGTTGTTTGAAGCAAGCATCTCCGACGTCCTGGATACGCAGCAAACCATCGACCTCGATATGTTGGATTACTGGATGTACATCCATATCATCTTCGAAAAAATATGGGAATACCGTTTTTTTTACAGGGATTTGGTCAGCATATTAGAAAGAAACGAGAAACTTCAAAAACGTTTTAACAGGATAATTGATAAGAAATCCCAAGCATGTAAAAACATCCTAACCAGCATGAACGAATCAGACATTCTGACATTGCGCCCTCATGATATTGACTCTATTGCAACAAATATGGTGATTTCATGCTCTTACTGGCTAAATTACCTACAACTTCGACATATAGGCAAGGAGCTCCCTGGAGAGGATTTGGGGCGAGGCGTATATCAGGTCATGACCCTGATTGCTCCCTACCTTCAGGACGAACATAAAGAAGCTCTAGAAGAGGTTGCTACCAACTATTTGTCCTAATCCCACCTACCGGGAACCGTGAATATTGAACTCAGATTCAACGTCCAATGCAACTTTCGTCACCTCAGCTAATAGCTGAAAGTGTAAATTCTCGATAAAAGCGAGGCTAGAATGTGCAACTCTGAACAATTGAGAGACGCTATCTGAGGCCCGGTAGTGCTCAAATCCCACAATCTGTTCAGCCATAATGTCCGTAATGGAAGGTATCTCACCAACGCTGTTTTTTTGAACCTGCCCTGAATGCCCCGCAAATGGATAACTTACTGCCCCAAGCGTCTCGGAAATCAGATCAAGCTCAACTATGCTATATCGCTTATAGCGTTCAATATACAGGTCCAACGGCTCCCCAACCCGACACTGCCATTCCAGCAACTTCCCCAGTATCTGGGCATAAGCGCTCAAGCGCTTAACTGACTCTTGCACTCTGTGAGTGAAGGCAAAAACATCGGTCAAACTTTCCGCATGAGCAAATATATCGGAAATACCGATAGACTTTGCAAATACCTCACTCTCAGTTGCAAGAGATAATGCAATAGATAGCCGCTGCGAAAGTAAGGCCTCGTAATAGGATAAGTCCCCCACCAGGGCACCTTCCTCATTCAAAGATCGAAGCCATGACAGTTCTTGCTCTTTTAGTCGGGACAAATTGGCTCTTTCACCATCTTCATTCAAGTGCAATCTCACTGCAGTCAACGTTTTATCAACATGGAGCTGCTCTATCTTGTTGCTCAACCTCATGTTTCGCAACGAGAGTAATCCAATTTGATCCTGGACTCTGGAGATCTTAACAATTAGGTCCTGCAAATCTTGCACCCTAGATTCCGTGCTAAATTCACAGTACGCATCAAAGCCTTCGATTCGAATATACCGGCCGCTCGACTCCCAGCCACAAAACGTTTGCGACATACTTTTAGCCGCATTCTGCTGCCTTTCTTCTTTGACGCTTACCTGGCGTAAGGATGCTAATGGCTCATTAATACCTATCCAAGAATAATGCTTAATCGTGACCTCACGGCTTACCTCTTCCAGATCATTGAGTAACCGCGTCGCATTGCCAAGAAGAAAACAACTTGCATCATACTGTTGTCTTTCCACATTAACGATACGGCCGAGATCGACCACTCGACTTCGAGACATCGGTGTCACTAACTCTTCCATTTCGCGAATTAACGTCGGGCGTAACTCTAGCTTTAGAGAGTCCGCTAATTTAACGATTCGCTCAGCATAATTACCAGATAAACCACTTTCTCCATACCCATCAACCAACTCCTTAATCGCCGCTTTCTGACCGTAGAACAAAGCCCTCAACTTGAACTGAGTTGTTCTAAACTCAGTAGACCCCGTAATTTGAGCACTGTTAAGATCAGCCGCCATATCCATTTTCCTGCTTACGTCAAAACTAATGGCACTGGAAAGGCGATATAACAACAAGAATAATTGCTGAGCCGCCTGTTCAAACGGCCATTGAATCCCCCTTGCAACCCGAAGAAACCCACTAGCACGGGGGCTAACGACAGTATTACTAGGTGAGCAGCTTGAGATCCGATATAGCCAACTATTAACCCCTGCGATAAATGGGTACCCATTGAGGCAAGCTTTAGCATCATATCCGCTAAAGGCGTGAGTGATTACTCCGGCTAATTGCCTAACACTGAGACTGTAGAGCAAGGGCAAACCAATTATGAGCTCCGTTCTGCCTGCTTTCTTCTGAAAAAAAGCCAACTCTTTGGACTTTAATAGCAAGCCAACTTGAGCATCGAGCTTAATAACCGCCGGAGCAGGCACCCCAACAAGAAGAGAAATTTTTTCCACAAAAGCATACAGCTCAGGCTGTTGATCTCGCTGTAAAGTGACATGACGCCTATCGGCTCTTAATGAAACAAGCACTCGCTGAATAAGCGCCGAACAAAGGCCAACGCTCAGCAATGAACACAGTAAATACAAACCAACTTCCCAAGAAACACCGCCATGACCTATGTGGACTATGGCATAACGGTTAACCTGGATTAACCAAAACACAAATGCTCCCAACAAAATTAGCGCGACCAGAGGTACCGCGCCAATCACGAGAGACAAAAGCCAAAAACGAGATTGCACTAATGCCGAAGACGCCTTGGGACCTAGAACACTCCCAAACCCCTCTTCGATATCTTCACGTGTATAGCCTAATCCATCCATCGCAAGTAAAGTGATTCCTGATCGCTTATGTATAATTGGGCCGGCAGCAGAACTCTGGGGGGGGGGGGCAATTGCCCCGGCCAAAAACAGTTCGATCTACTGGAAATAAAGATGAGATTCTCGCAAAAATCTCGATATTGAGGCATGACTATAGCAGGCAACACCAGGATACTAAGTTGATGTCTTAACGTGATTATGTGAATAAATGTTGTTGATTGTAACCTTCAGAAATAGTAAGGGTTTTGCGCTTCACAAAGATACTCAGAGTGTGATTTAACTCACAAATGATTGAGCATACATCAAGGCCTAGTGGATCATCATCAACTAAACTTAGCGGTTCACTTGACGGTGCGATAGATTGTCACCCAATCAAATTGCTCCGCCTCATCCAAGTCAGGGAACGTCCTTACTCTATATCGAGCCACCTTTTTTAACCCCGGCATTGTTTCCTGCAAGTCAGAATACCGTGAATCTGCCAATACTAACTCGGGGCCTCCTAACACGACAGAATCGTTCACATATGACTCCAACCAATCCAACCCCAATTCCTCGTAGCAAATATCTGCAGCAAAAATCATATCCCACCCTGCTGACAGCTTATCCAAAGATGGCATCTCACCAGTAGTCGCAACACGTACATTATTTAGCTTTGCATTATTTTCAACCGCAACAAGCGCTTTAGGATCACAATCCACAGCCAATGCGGCACTTCCCCCTTGAAGCATCGCAGCGATAGATACCACCCCCGAACCAGCACCAAAATCAACGACACGCTTATTCTCAACTAAATCTGGGTGTTCATATAGATACTTGGCGAGCGCCTGCCCTCCCCCCCAACAAAACGCCCAATATGGCGGAGAGGCCATAGCCTGAAGATACTCTTCTTCGCTAACAGAACTCCTCGGAAAATCATCCCCCAACAACCATAAAGTTATCTGAGGGACCTGGGGTAGCAAACGTGGTTCAACGCGAGTGTTCGACAACACCCCCTGCTTATCCGAAAAAAGTTGAGCATCAAAATCAGACATAAATAGCTCTCAATTCATGTGTTATGAGCGTAATGTCTCATATACCAGATCAATAACAAGTGCTAAACGCAGTGCGTAAAATAAATGGTGAGATCGATGGAAAAACTATCAACAGAACAGCTCAGTACGCTCCAGCAAAAACTGAACCAGCAAAAAAAACACTTAACATACTCCCTCCATCGATTAGCAGATTCATGCAAGCCAGTCCCCCTTGATCAGCAAGCACAAGGGAGAGTCACTCGGATTGACGCCATCCAACAACAAAAAATGGCCTCAGCCAACCAATCCGCACAGGAAGCATCACTCAAACTGACCCTGCAAGCCCTACATCGACTAGAGACAAACGATTACGGCTATTGTGAGCGCTGCGATGACCTTATTTACTTTGCCAGATTAGAAATAAAACCAGAGGCGAAATACTGCATTAAGTGCCAAAGCACGCTCGAAACACCACAAGACCGACATTAACGACTCGGTTGATGACACTCAGCCGTACTATCAACCAACGCTCTCAATACATCTGGGCGTGTAATTAACCCTACACACGTCCCATTCTCAGTCACTGGGTACATTTTGGGTTTATTACCGCACATCTGTTCCGCCAATACGGAGATTTCCATCCCACCATCCACCGTTAACACATCAGACCTCATGATATCGGCCGCGGTCGCCGTCAACTCACAGTGAAATGCAGTATTAAGCATTTCTTTAATGCAATCCTGTTCCGAGACAAACCCTAAAACCACCCCATCAGCACCGATTACAGGGGCGCCCGTTAATTCATGCTCAACTAATGTTGCCGCGATATCCGCCACGTCATCTCGCACATCAAAACTCAAATCTTTCTTTCGCATATAGTCGCGAACCAAACGGATATTATCCATTACAGCACCCACTCAATTATTTAGGATTACCTATTGTTACTCAATGTCACTTACTGTTACCGTAACGTTAACTTCCACTAATATATAGAATTTTATTCGCTGTCTACCTTTTCACGATCTCTTTGGTAATTCAGTCTTAAACAGCCTGCTTTTTGAACACAAATGGGTTGATGAGGCCGCTAAACGCAGTTAACGTTTACTTAAAACAAAACATGACGTATACCTGTAAATACTCGACACAATCAAGGCCCCCATCTGTTATGTCTACACCTCTTTCAAAACGCCCCTATGACATCGTAATCTTTGGCGCCACCGGATACACCGGGTTCTTGACAGCAAAATATCTATCTCAATGCAACGAGCGCAAAAAGTTATCCTGGGCTCTCGCTGGCAGAAGCCCCAGCAAGTTAGAAGAAGCCAAACGCAAACTCACAGAAGCTAACCCAGGAGTAGGCACAAACAATATCGGTATAATTAACGCGGATATCAATGATGCAAAAAGCCTGAGAAGTATGGCAGAGCAATGTCACGTAATTATTACAACGGTAGGGCCTTACCTTCACTACGGTGAAACACTGGTAAAAGCATGTATCGAAGCCGAAACACACTATGTGGATTTGACGGGCGAACCCGAATTCGTCGATGCAATAGCGCACTATTACGATGAAGTCGCTGAAAAAAAACGAATAAAAATTGTTAACAGCTGCGGCTTCGACAGCATTCCTCACGACCTTGGAGCACTCTTTACTGTTAATGCTATAAATCAGCTAATTGGAAAAGACCATGCCGAGAAGGAAAGTATAAGTATCGAAGGTTTTGTGAGGGCTGGCGGAACATTTTCAGGGGGTACGTGGCATTCAGCCATCACTCAATTTTCTCGAATACGCAGTTTCTATGAAAAGAAAAAGCACTGGGACCAAGCTAAAAAACGCAGTCAATCAACGCCACAGCGCCGTGTTGGTACGACACCAATGCGTATTCAGTACAAAAAGGAGTTCGGCCGCTGGGCCTGCCCTTTACCGACAATAGACCCCCAAGTAGTCAGACGCAGTGCCCGCGCTAGATCCAACTACGGCCCCAATTTCAAATATGGACACTTTGCACTTGTCAAAGAGCTTCCCACTGTTTTAGCAGGACTTGCAGGAATTAGCAGTCTGGTGGCGCTATCGCAGGTAAGTTTAACAAGAAACCTTCTACTCAAAATAAAAGCGCCAGGTGACGGACCTACAGACGCTGAGCGCGAAAAGGGCTGGTTTTCCGTGAAGATGCTAGGCAAGGCCCGTGACCTAATGGTTTGGACCGAAATATCAGGCGGTGATCCTGGTTATGGCGAAACAGCCAAAATGCTCGCGGAGTCTGCTTTGTGCCTAGCATTTGATCAGGAGCTATCGCCCAAAACTTATGGCGTCATTACTCCGGCAGTTGCTATGGGGGAGCCCCTCATTGGCAGACTTGAAAATGCTGGCATTAAATTTCAAATCACGTCGTAATGATTGATCATTCCTAACTATTGACCAAAGGAGACTCACCATGTCTGTGCAAAACATCACTCTTATCAAAGAATTTAACGCCCCGATAGATACCGTTTTCGAAGCCCTCACTGATCACGCGACTTTCGGTGAACTAATGTCGACCCCTATCACTCGAATTGTCGACAGTGAAAGTGATAGCGTTAACGGCGTAGGCAGTATTCGATCAATAAAGCTTCCGCTAGCGCCGCTATTTGAAGAAACAGTTGTCTCGTACGAAAAAAACAAACTGATGGAATATACCATCAGTAAAGGTAGCCCAATCAAAAATCATATGGGCCGTATGACTTTCACCGACAACGACGGTAAGACAAAGCTTCATTACACTATCCAACTGGAGCCCAAGTTACCGATTCCATTTTTAGGGTCCATCATAAAATTAGGATTGGAGAAATCAATTTCCTCTGCGCTGGATAAGTTAGCCTCACGGTATTAATACCAATCCAAGACTGGTTCTTTGACTTTCCACAACATGCTGTAATACTTAGCGAAACCAGATAGGAGATTAATAATGAAAAAAACCCTCATCCCCGTCCTTTTAGGACTCGCACTTCCCTACGCCGCCCATGCTGATACTGTGTTTGGTGTTTATGTTGGTGGAGGTTCACAAAAGTTTGAGTTCACCGGAGACTTTGAGGATAGTGACCTTTCTAGCGACGTTGGGTCAATTGATCTCGAGGATGACTTAGGCCTTGACGATGAGTCAGGTCAATATATTTATATTGCCATTGAGCACCCGGTTCCTTTTCTACCAAATGTAATGCTGGCTTCCACACAAGCTGATCAAGACGCATCGAGCATAATAACCCGTGACATTGAATTTGAAGGCGGAAGCTTTACCGCAGGTCAAGCAGTGGACTCCACTATCGACATTTCCCATATAGACGCCACCCTGTATTATGAATTATTGGATAACTGGGTCAATTTAGATTTAGGCATAACAGTACGTCAGTTTGATGGAGAAATCAGCCTACAAAGTGCTACGGATAGCGCTCAGGAAGACCTCGATTTCGTTGCGCCTCTGCTGTACGGAAAAGCGCAAATTGACCTGCCACTGACCGGCCTATACGTCGCCGCCGCAGGCAACTGGATTGGATCTGGCGGTAACGCATTCTTAGACTCCATCGCAAAAATAGGTTACGAATCAACCATTGGGCTGGGAGTTGAGGCCGGTTATCGCAATATCGTCATTCAAGTTGACGAAGACGACCTTGAGGCAGACTTGGCGTTCTCTGGCGTATATGCCGCAGCAACATTCCACTTCTAGTAATTGGTATTAATAGTTGTGATGCACCGTTAAAAATGGCATCAATAATGCTGGGCCATAGAAGCCCTTCTATTATTGATGCCATTTACTAGGAGATATCGCCAAAATGCCGCTTAACAATCTCGCCAGCCCTTTTGTCGTTCTTGTCAATTTCACGACCACTCCACAAACCCAAAAACAAGCATTAATATCGATACGTCGGTACATCAAAGAGTTTCTTAGCCAACAACCCGGCTTTATATCTGCAACATTACACGAAGCCTTAGACGGACTTACGATCGTTAATTACGCCCACTGGGAAAGTGCCGCCGACTTCAAGGCATTCGCTCAGAAAGCCAAGAGTCACCCAGACCTTTCTGAGTTATTGACCTACAAACCCACGCCAAATTTCTATCGAGTCACTGACACTTTTTGACGATACCTTTGATGCATAATAAAGGCGTTGAACTTATTGTTCACCATACCTTTGCGGTCTAATTGCTCAATTTTTTACCATCAAGGGCAGAAGTATCATTGCGATACAACAAAATAAGCTTTTCCGTCTCGATCTCCAAACCTATCGATTTATTAACATTAAATATACTTTAGTTCTTCTAAGTGAAATCCGCAGATATCCACTTACACCTCACTCACAGCAACCTTCTCTGTCAGCGTCATCCATTCAAAACCATTATCTTGATCAGCCATCCGAATCCAGTCAGGACAACAGTGTATTGCCGCCACTAGCGAATCCGTAACCTTTTCAAGTTCGTTATTCTTCTGACTTATATGAGTCACAACCAAATGCTGCATTCGCTCACTATAAACCGATTGTAACAATGAAGCTGCCTGCTGATTATTCAGATGCCCATAATCGCCAGCAACCCTCCGCTTTAACGCCGGGGGGTACGAGCCATTGGCAAGCAACGACAAATCATGATTGCACTCCAGCAACAAAGCATCACAATCCTCATAAACACTGATGATGTGGGGGGTAATACTCCCTACGTCCGTTAACACCCCTAGTCGCCAGCGCTCATTTGAAAATACAAACTGAGCTGGCTCTCGCGCATCATGAGGAACTGGTACCGGCTGCACCTGAATACTTCCCACCGCAAACGACTGATGAGGCGTAATAATATTTACCAAGCGTTCATCAAGCGGACGTTTTTGCAGCGGTTTGCAGCAAAATGTTCCCCATGTAAGGTATACCGGTATATCGTATTGTGAAGATAAAACCGACACCCCTTTTATATGGTCACCATGTTCGTGGGTCACAAGGATAGCCGATAATTGCTCAGGCTCAATACCTTTACATCTCAATCGGCGCACAGTCTCCTTAGCGCTAAACCCACAATCCAACAATATTACGGTATCTTTATGGCAAATTAACGTGCCATTGCCTTCGCTACCACTGCCAATTGAGGCAAATCTCACTACCCTAGCTTCTCACTGATCGCGATCAGCAGCGTATCACTCACCTCCACTGGCGCTACGGTGTCATCATCAATCTGCACAGCTACCTGAACACCGTTCTCCGCACTGATCAACTTCACTTCGTATACGACTGGATTCTCATCTTCATCAACCCCCAGTGAAATATAATAAATACCTAGGCTCAAATTTAGATCTTGCTGATCAAGCTTAGCCTTCTTTATCGCTATTCCAACCTCAATCCAGGCACGATTGATATCCATCTGCATCATCAGCACAGGGAAATCATTACCATCACGGGTCATTAAGTAGCTCGGCATTGCCGTCAGGTTTTGGGACATAATGGAGGCATGACCACGACGGCTTTTTTCATCTGCAACATAATCACCAACTTCCGCATAAAGCACTTCTAACAACTCTGGATTCTCTGACTCTTCACGCCACTCTTCGGCATTTACTGAGGGCAACCCCTTGTCTGTGCGAATACGCGTAACATGACCGATGTGTATCTGATATCGATCCAAAGCCCCTACCTGCTCAACTGTAAGAAGGAATTTCTCTCGGGTGTTTTCCTTGTCATCTCCCGTAAATAGATCAATAAAGCTCGACCACAACCCTTCTTCTTCCACAGCTCTGGGTTTAAGCCAAGCCGTCTCCATAAGGCCTATATTTTGATCTTCACTTTCAATATTCATGCCTGAAGCAATCAAAAAGTCCCTAAGCGTCTCCCATAATTTTTCTTTCGTTTGATCAACAACCAACCACGTAATTTCACCATCAGTTCGAAACTCTATCCCCAGGTCTTCATCTACTGACAGGATAGACTGAGGCCGAGGGATATCTTCTGCTGTTTCAGGTACAAACACCCCTTTCTTGGTCACTCGAGGGATAGGGTATAACTCAGACACTCCGTCAGGGCGAACCCCCTGAGGGAAGCGTAAAGGGTTTGCCTCCTGCGCTTTTTTATAATCCATTGTTCTTTCTCTGAAAGAACCTTGATCACCAAACAACCAGGAACACCCAGATAAAAACACAATCACGCACGTAATTACCGCACATTGCACACTAATCTTTTTATTATTCATTTATCGGCTCTATGAAATTATTTCAGCACGCTTAAGCGCAGCCCGCAACGACGCGTGAAATTTCTCGCTATAAGGAGTTAACGGAAGTCTAATTCCGCCTTCGATTAGGCCCATTTCCTGAAGCGCCCATTTCACTGGAATAGGATTCGCCTCACAAAACAGATTATCATGCAGATCAACCACCTTGGCGTTCAATGCTTCCGCCTTCTGGCGATCACCGGCAATCGCTGCCGCGCACATTTCAGACATTATTTTAGGCGCAACGTTCGCTGTGACCGAAATATTTCCCTTGGCACCATTTAACATCAATTCAGTGCAAGTGGCGTCATCGCCGGAAAAGAGCGCTATATTATCGCCACACAATTCAAGTATTTTCTTTCCTCGCGCTATATCACCGGTAGCCTCTTTAATCGCAACAATATTGGGATGCCCAGACAAACGTGCAACTGTTTCTGGTAACAAATCTACAATAGTCCGGCCCGGTACATTATATAGCATTTGTGGAATTGCCACCGCATCCGCTATTGTCTTGTGATGCAGATACAGCCCTTCCTGGGTTGGCTTATTGTAGTAAGGCGCAACCAATAAACAGGCATCTACACCCACCGATTTCGCACGTTGCGTTAATTCTGTAGCCTCACGAGTACAATTAGCCCCAGTACCAGCGATAACAGGGACTCGCCCCTTTATTTGTTCTACTGTGAACTTAATAACATCACAGTGCTCACTAACATCCAGCGTCGCCGACTCACCCGTTGTGCCAACGGACACAATAGCATCAGTCCCCTGCTCCACGTGCATTTCTAATAGATTTGCTAAACGATCCCAATCAATGGCGCCATCGCTCAACATTGGGGTAACTAACGCAACAATGCTTCCGGTTATCATTTGGGTGCTTTCTCCAGCCTAAAATGCAAACGCGTATGATAATTTCAAGCAACAGATTTAACAAGGTACAAACGCTTTCAAGGGGTATATTTAAATGAAATCACTTGCTTTTGATGCAATCAACTCATAATTTCGCATAAGAACGGCCTAATTAATTTAATTACAGTCAATAACATTAACATTTTCAGCTAGTTGTTACGTGATACCGGTGCTACACTGTTTAACATTAACGCTATAGTGGGCAGCAGAAATGGATGAACATCTAGTAATTTCGGCCCTTGGTGCGGATAAGCCCGGTATCATCAATGAACTGTCGAGACTTACTCTGGACCAAGAATGCAACATTCTAGACACTCGCATGACGGTACTGGGGGATGCTTTTGCACTGCTGATGATGGTCTCTGGGCCCGGAGAAGCTCTAAGTACATTAAGACAAAATTTATCGCATGCTGCTACTTCTCTTGAACTAACGGTCACCTTCCAAAACGCTCAATCAAAGCCTCATCAAGAGCCCGCACTCCCCTATCAAGCGTTAATCATTGCTATCGATAACCTGGGTATCGTTCACGACATCACAGGCTTCTTTAGTGATAAGCTCATCAATATTGAAGAAATGCACACCGAGACATACGCTGCCCCCCATACAGGAACAAGAATGTTCTCCCTGTCTGTCGAGATAAAAATCCCTGGGGGCCTAAACATCAGCAACCTAAAAGAAGAATTTGCAACATTTTGCGACGAGCTTAATCTTGACGCATCAATTGAGCCTTGCAAATAACAACACCAACAACAACACAACCCATAGCACTTAAGGCTTAGGAGGAGTCAATGGAGACAGTCGAACTTAACCAACCTGTTCCTAATTTTGTAGCACAAGCTACCAGTCAGAAAGACATATTATTAACCGCACTCAAGGGTTGGAAGGCTGTATTCTATTTCTACCCAAAAGATAATACGCCAGGGTGCACAATAGAAGCACAAGACTTCAGGGACGCCTATAAGGATTTCAAAGCGTCAAAAACTTGCGTCTTCGGGGTATCCAAGGACCTTCTCAAATCCCACGAAAGCTTCAAAGAAGGCCAGCAACTACCGTTTGAACTTATTTCTGATACCGACGGTAAACTATGCAAATTATTTGATGTTATTCGTGCCCATTCTATGCACGGACACCAAGTAACCAGCATGGAGCGCAGCACCTTTCTAATTGATGAAAACGGCGTCCTTATCAAGGAATGGAGAAAGGTACGCGTGAACGGTCATGTTGAGGAAGTACTAGAAGCCGCCAAACAATAGCCTCTACCCCTCCTCCAACCAGTCCGTACCAGCACCATCGGCGGGGGGGTCGAGCCGAGGCCACGCACTAATTACGGCCTTTACTAGAGTCGCTAGTGGTATTGCGAAAAACACCCCCCACACACCCCACAACCCACCAAATAATAATACTGCGGTTATGATCGCAACAGGGTGTAAATTAACAGCCTCGGAAAACAAAAGAGGGACCAACAGGTTGCCATCTAGACCCTGGATGATGCTATACACAACCATCACCCAAAGAAAATCCCCTCCCCAACCAAACTGAAAGTACGCTACCATCGCTACGGGCACCGTCACAACGGCCGCTCCAATATAGGGAATCACAACAGACAGCCCAACCAACAAACCTAACAATGCAGAGTATTTCACGCCAAAAACCACCAGCCCAATATACGTCGCTATCCCAACAACAATAATTTCAATTGCCTTACCCCGCACATAGTTAGATATTTGCTCATCCATTTCCTCTGTCACTCGTGCAATGAACGGCCTCTCCTCAGGCAAAAAGCCCGTTAACCAGCCAATCATCACATCCTTGTCTTTCAAGAAGAAAAACACCAACAAAGGAACCAGAACAAGGAAAATAAGGATCGCCATCAGATTTGGAATATTAGCGAAGGAGAAAGTCAAAATAGTCTCTACCATACTCGTAACTGCAGAGGTCGTTAGGGCTGTGATTTCATCTACCCACTCCTTGGAAACAAATCCTGGGTATTGTTCAGGCAGCTTTATCAATAATTGATTGGCCTGGTTGATCATTTCGGGTATTTGTTCTTTTATCAGACGAATAAGCTGCCCCCACGTCAAAGGTACAAGAACAAAGAGAAAGGCTGACAACATCCCCAAAAAGAATGTGTATGAGGTGATTATTGCCGGCATTCGGGGTACACCTTTTCCCATCAAAAGGTTAACCAACCCCTGAAGCAGGTACGCTAAGACGATTGCGGTTAATACGGGAGCTAAAGGAACGCCCATCGTCAAAACAACCGTAAAGCCAATCACCAAGGAGAGGAGCAATATTATTGCTTCTTGATTAGAAAAATATCTCGTGTACCACTGCTGAGCCAATTTGAACATCAAACTACCTTAAGTGCATTCAACCTAATTATGATTCTTTTTGTATGATGAAGACGAATTCATCTGATATTTCAGCTTGTTCCAGCATTCGATGCCCTACCTGACCCAGAAATGCCGCAAAATCCCTTACCGACCCTTTATCCGTTGCCCTCACCCTGATGCACTGCCCCACAGACATTCGATTCAATTGCTGCTTTAGCTTTAGCAATGGCATAGGGCATCGCAACCTCGTTGCGTCGAGCTCCACATCTACTGAAAATTCAACCGTCAAAATACCCTCCTCCTGCTTATCAACGCAGAATAACGCTATTCCTAATTTGCTCCAAATACATTCTCAAATAAAGCGAAGCTATTTCTACACCTCACTCATTGAACAATGAATTTAGCTCTGTTCATTCAATAAGTTAGGTATCATACTGAATTAACACTGGATCCAATAACTATCCACCCAGAACATTCGGAACTTTTAGGCTTTTTTGCCGTCTTGGATATACGCCCTTTTAGTTGCATTTAAAATGAACAAAACAAACACCCGTCATCTAACTATACTATCCTACCTGCTGTTTTTTGCATTGGTATCAACAAATGCTATCGGTAGCTCATCAGGCCTCCCTCAGCTTGGAGACGCCACATCAGCCATTATAAGCCCAGAAAAAGAACGCTCCTTAGGGAAGGCCTGGCTGCGTCAACTTAGGGCTCAAGCCCCGACCATCGCAGACCCCTTACTTACCAGCTACATGGAACATCTCGTCTATTTACTGGCATCCAATAGTGAACTTACCGAACCGAAAATCGAACTAGTCATCCTCAACAGCTCACAGATCAACGCATTCGCTGTACCTGGTGGGATCATTGGCCTTAACGCCGGACTGCTCCTATATGCGCGCTCCGAAGATGAACTAGCAGCAGTAATTGCCCACGAATTAGCGCACTTAAGCCAACGCCATTTTGCTAGAGGCCTCGATTTCAGCCAAAGGTCTAGTTGGACTAATCTAGCAGCCCTGCTTGCGAGTGTCGCTATCATGGCAACCGCCGGAGGTGAAGCGGGTATCGCAGCACTCGCCACCACACAAGCAGCAGCAATCGACCAGCAACTAAAATTCAGTCGTCACAATGAACGTGAGGCCGACAGGATTGGCGTGCAGACACTGTCCCGCTCAGGACTATCACCACACGCCATGCCGAATTTTTTTGAGCAACTACTGAAATCCACGCGCTACTCTGGAGACCACCCTCCTGGCTTTTTACTTACGCACCCAGTAACACAAGAACGCATCTCTGACGCTAGAAACCGAGTACAACACCTTCCGAGCAAACCGCACAGCCAAAATCTCGATTTCTTTCTTATGAAAATGCGAACCAATGTGGAATACGCCAGAGACAAGGTCTCACTTATCAAGGAATTAACAGACAACCTTGCACGAAACAGCACCAGCAACACAGAGGTAACTCGCTACGCTCTAGCCAATGCATTACAGGAAACCAACCGTTTCGACGACGCTCTAACCAATATAGACATGCTGCTGAAGAAAAGGCCTGAAAATTTAATTTACTTAACAACCAAGGCCGAAATCCTTAACGACGCAGGACGGTATACTGAAACCCAACAGCTAACGGAGCTGGCCCTAAAAATAACGCCAGATAACTTCCCTCTCAGCCTTGCATACGCTGAAGCCCTAGTCAGAAATAAACAACCACAAAAAGCTGCCATTATTTTAAAGCGCCAAATCACTAACAAACCTGACACCCCCTACCTGTGGTACAAGCTATCCGAGGCTTATGGGAAAATTGGTGACATAGCGGGCGTCCATGAAAGTCGCGCGGAGTACCTCTTCCAGGCAGGACGAACCAGCAAAGCACTAGAGCAAATCCGCTACGCGATCGCAGCATCAAAAGAGAATTTCGTACAACAAAGCAAGCTTAAAAAACGAATGCAGGAAATCAAAGATTCACGCAAGGACCTAAACTTGTAATTTTTATCGACTCAAGCATTACCCTTGACGGACATTTTAAGCTCTTGTGCAAAATCTAGCATCCGCGTCAGTGGCTTCATTGCCCGCTCACGAACTTCTGGGTCAACAATGATCTCGGCGTCAGCCCTGCCAAACACGCTAGCAATACCTTCAAGCTCATTCATAGCCATCCAAGGGCAGTGTGCGCAAGAACGGCACGCAGCACCACTACCGGCCGTAGGGGCCTCTAAGAACGTCTTTCCTGGTGCAAGCTGTTGTAATTTATAAAAAATCCCTCGATCCGTAGCAACAATAAATGTCGAATTACTCATATTGACCGCCGCATTTATCAGCTGAGTAGTAGAACCCACTGCATCCGCAACATCTACAACCGAAGCTGGTGACTCAGGGTGAACCAGTACAGCGGCCCCAGGATGGAGCGCTTTCAGGTCAAGAATACCCTTCGCCTTAAACTCTTCATGTACAATGCAAGCGCCATCCCACATCAACATTTCCACACCGGTCTCTCTTTGCACATAGCTGCCCAAATGCTTATCCGGCGCCCAGATAACTTTTTTGCCTTCAGACGCCAAATGATCAACAACTTCCAGAGCAATGCTAGAAGTCACCACCCAGTCGGCACGCGCCTTCACTGCTGCTGAAGTGTTCGCATAAACAACCACCTCATGATCAGGGTGCGCGTCACAAAAGGCGGAGAACTCATCTGCGGGGCAACCTATATCCAAGGAACACGTGGCTTCCAATTCAGGCATGAGTACGCGCTTTTCAGGGCTCAGGATTTTTGCAGTCTCGCCCATGAATTTCACGCCAGCAACAATCAGCGTATCCGCATCATGATCACGCCCAAACCTCGCCATCTCCAAGGAATCAGACACACAGCCACCCGTTGCCTCAGCCAAAGCCTGCACTTCAGGCTCGGTATAGTAATGAGCAACCAGCACTGCATTATGCTCTTTTAGCTGAGCCTTTATGACATCAATATACTCCTGCTGCTTTTCAGCTGATACAGGCTTCGCTAGATGTTCATTTTGTAGGTGCTTTTTTACAATTTCAGTGGCGGTGGTAGTCATAACAAGACGGTCTCACTTAATAATAACGCCCAAAAAAAAATGAACAAATATCATCCACATCGAGGGTTTCTGGCCCACATACTAACACAAACGGCGAATAAGCCAGAAACAAAAAGGCCTCCAATAATGGAGGCCTTTTTTGTAAAAATGGTGGGTCGTGTGCGACTCGAACGCACGACCAATTGGTTAAAAGCCAACTGCTCTACCAACTGAGCTAACGACCCGATGGACGCGTATAATACGGATATTCTGACTTCACGCAAGCATTATTTTGGTTTATTTGATTGATTTAAAAAAGATTTTAAACAACCCCACTAACTTAACAGATTAACGACCTTATACGCAGTATCGCGTGGGGTCAGCTTGGCCCGCTGCCTCAAACCCCTCTTTTCTCAAACGACAACTATCACACTTACCACAAGCCTCGCCCTCGTCGCTTGCCTGATAACAAGAAACCGTTTCTGCATAATCAACCCCCAACGCCACACCCGCCCGTATGATGTCAGCCTTACTTAAGTCAATTAGCGGTGTCTTAATGCACAAGGAGCCAGTTTCCACCCCCTTCTTCGTGGCGATATTAGCTAGCACCTCAAAAGCTTTCACAAATTCAGGTCGGCAGTCTGGGTAGCCGGAATAATCAACCGCATTCACACCAATAAAAATGTCATCAGCATCGACCACTTCAGCCCATCCCAAAGCCAAGGACAAAAAAACAGTATTGCGAGCAGGCACATAGGTGACCGGTATACCCTCCTCCACACCTTCTTCAGGAACAGCAATGCTCTCATCGGTCAAAGCAGAGCCACCAATACCGTCCATGTCGATGCCAATCACCTTAAATTCCTTGACCCCAAAAGAGCTGGCAATACGCTCGGCAGCTAGCAATTCCGCCTTATGTCGCTGACCGTAGTTAAAACTCATGGCATAACATTCATACCCCTCGCTCTTCGCCACAGCAAGACAGGTAGTCGAATCCAAACCACCGGACAACAAGATAACCGCCCTTTTTTTGACCATACTAATCAGCGCCCCGGCGCATCAGCCCATAGAATTTTGTGTTGCTGCAATTGAAAACGCACAGCCAATTTATCCTGCAGCACCCACTCTGCCAGGACACGCGATTCGAGCTGACCAAAACTAGGAGAAAACAAAACGTCGCTGACTTTATTGGATAAATCGAAAGTCTCTAGCTGTAATTTGGACCACTCGTAATCGGCTCGATCACAAATAACAAATTTCACCTGATCATTTGGCGTTAGATAATCTATATTTTTATACAGATTCTTATCTAGCTCTTTAGACCCCGGGGTCTTCAAATCCATTACCTTGACCACGCGAGCGTCTACCTCTGAGACATCCAGTGCCCCACTAGTCTCCAGAGACACCTCGTAGCCTGCATCGCATAACGCCCTAAGCAAACCATGCACGCCAGGCTGCGCTAGGGGTTCACCACCAGTCACCGTCACGTAATGCGCGCCATGGCTGGCAACCTCATCAAGAATAGCCTCACAAGACACCATCTCCCCGCCGCTGAACGCATATGCTGTATCGCAATACCCACAACGCAACGGGCAACCGGTCAAGCGTACAAACACCGTAGGGCAACCAACGGTCCGCGCCTCACCTTGAAGTGAATAAAATATTTCTGAAATTCGTAGCTGTTCCAAAATAGGCCCAATCAAATAAAGCTCTGCGCTACCTATTAAGCGCATACAATTAGGGCGTGGATAGTACAGGAACACGGCAATTTATGCCATTAGATAACAAATTGAAGGGTTGATTATGAGCTTTCGCTACAAATCGTTCAAATAGGCCTCAGCCAATTTAGCTGCCTGGGAACCGCGATAATCTTTGATCACACGCTTCAAAGTAACTCTCGCCTTAGCCTTATCTCCCGCACGATTAAACACTGTACCTAGTTTATACATGCCGTCAGGCACCTTTCCGTGACTAGGATACTGGGTGAGCAAAGTGACAAAGTGTGTTTTTGCCTTATCCAATTCCGCCGGGTCACTGGCCAAATACAATTCACCCAGCCAATATTCACAATAGGGAGCTTTCTTACCTCCTGGGGATACAGCCAATAGCGCATGAAAGGCGCTTACTGCTTCGGGGAATTTTCGCTCTTTAAGTAACTGGTATGCCGCGTCGTACTGCTGAGTGTCCCTTTCTGACTGCGCCTCAACATCAAGTGGGTGAGGAGCTATTGTTGAAACCACGGCTCCTGGTAACGCCGATGCTTCAACAGCGACCGGCTTTTTCAGCTGGCCAAGTCGATGATCAAGGTCCAGATAGCGATCTCGTTGCTGACGCTTCATTTGCTCAAGCTGATGGGTTTGCTGCTCCAGCAACCCTCGTAACACCTGCAGCTCTTCTTGCATCTGCTGAATCTGATTATATAGCTCCCACTGTTCATTGCTGGGTATGACCGGCTGATTAACTTGAACAACGGGAGCAACTTGACGATCTCGAGATAAACTAGGCGAATCCGGAGTCGTCGTGTTGTATTCAACTGCTGAGGGGTAATGAGTATCCACAGCCTCTCTTTGCTCGACAGGCAAAGGGTCATACCGAGAGGCTGCACTGCTAGTTGTAGCAAGTAATAATGCACTCACAAAGCAAACTGCATTGAGAGGCGCTATGCCTTTCTTCGGAAACCTAACACTTGCTACTTTCATTACCACTAATCTCAGCATAAATACTAGGGGGCAACCGCGGTATATTTCAATTCAACACGTCGATTTGCTGCCCAAGAGTTTTCGCTTGCACCCATTGCTGCCGGACGCTCTTCACCATAACTCACCACTTCTAATTGAGATCGAGTCGCTCCATTCGCTGCCAAATAGCTGGCTGCGGCTTTTGCACGACGCTCTCCTAGCGCTAAGTTATATTCGCGAGTTCCACGCTCATCAGCATGTCCGTCCAAACGTAGTTTCGCACCCGCATTTGTAGACAAATATGCAGCATGTGCTTTTAAGGCTGCATAAGCATCTGGGCGGATATTGGCTTTATCGAAATCAAAATAAACAGTGGTGATTGAGAGTGCGACATCAACACCCACTGACGATCCATTCCCAACAGTTTCGGAGGAGACCGTCATTGAATCATCATCAATTCCAGAAGCCACGCCGCTAGAAGCACCTGTTGATTCACTAACGGTATTGTCAGCGGGCTGCTCATTGCCTGTGTTATCAGGAACAGTAGTACACCCAGAGATTGCCGCAGCTGCGATCAGTGCTAACAAGTGATTTCGATTAAAGATAGCCATTTTTTGCTCCTATTTTTAGATTCTAGCGAAGTTTATAGTGTAACTTCCTAAGTTTAAACAATTTTAGTAAAGAAACGGCGACCATGCTGGCTCTCTTACGTGTCCTTTACTTGATGGCAGCCTTACTTTCACTCGTTTATCCATCGAAACTGCCTCTAACACCCCTTTCCCTTGGCGCTGAGTTGCATATATTACCATCACTCCGTTAGGGGCGACACTTGGTGATTCATCTAAAGTAGTTTCTGTGAGCACATCAAAACTTCCTCTCACAAGATCTTGAACCGCGATATTAAATACGCCATCTCTACGATGAACCATGACCAAAAAACGACCATCAGGTGTTATTGACGGTCGAGCGTTATAGTTGCCCTCGAATGTTAATCGCTCCACCTTGAGGGACGCAAGTTGAACTCGGTAAATTTGCGGACTACCACCTCGATTGGAGGTGAAAATAATACTCTGCCCGTCAGGCGACCAACTCGGCTCGGTATCAATACCGTAATATCGCGTCAATCGCGTCAGCCTGCCACTAGACAAGTCCATTGTGTAGATTTCTGGGTTACCATCTTTGGACAACACCATCGCCAACTTTCGACTATCAGGCGAAAAGGATGGTGCACTATTTAACCCCGGGAAACCGGTGATTTTTTGCCTCTTCCCGGTCAACGTATTCTGAATATATATTCCCGGACGGGTACCTTCAAATGAAACGTACGTGATATCTCTTCCGTTGGGTGCCCAGCTAGGCGATAGGATTGGCTCAGCATCAGTAAAAATAACTACATCATTAAAGCCATCGGCATCTGTATGATGTAATTTAAATAGCTGCTTATTATCTTTTTGCCATTCCATCGTCACGTAAACCAAGTGGGTAGAGAAAGCCCCCTTTATCCCCGTTAGATATTCGTATACAACGTCACTGATATAATGGCTCATTGCACGCAATTTCTTACCGGCTGCGCTACCTCGCTTAACAACCTTCCCCTGGAGTACATCTAGCAATTCAAACTCCACTTGGTACACGCCTTTCGCACTTTTCTCCACTCTGCCTATGACAACAAACTCAGTACCAAGCACTCGCCAATCGCGGAAAAAAACTTGATCCTGTGTCGATGGACGACTGAGCATTTTATCTCGCGCTATCGGCTTAAACTGCCCACTCCGGTGCAAATCCGCACTTACCACACGAGCAATATCCGTCGACAACCTGCCCGGACCTGACCATGAAAATGGGACAACAGCTATAGATTGAGCCTCATCACTCCCTTTGGTGACCTCAACAACAAGCTCCGCTCTCACAGCCGAACTAATGACCACGATACCAAACGCCATGAACCACAACGTTCTTTTTACTATTTGATTTATCAGCCTATCCATTAGTACTTCAAATCCTCTGGATTAAATAATATGGAAAACGCTCGAAAGTGTTTATCGAATATTTCTGAATCGGAGGGTACCGTAAACCGCCCCGCTCGTTCAACTGCCTTTACCGCAGAATGGTCAAATGCTGCATTGCCACTGCTTTGACTAATGGTGACGCTATTGAGTTCGCCACCAGGAAGCAGCCGAATCTTTAATATCACCTGCATACCGGTTCTTGCGCTTGGTGGTCGATTCCAATAGCGCGCAACGGTTTGCCGCATTATCGACGTATACGTATCCACTTCTGAGGCAACAAACTTTGCCCTTTCTTTCGCCTTTTTTTCCACATCCAGATCCACTTTTGGTTTTTCAGGACGAGGGGGCGCTTTTTCCAATTTCTCAGCTTCCTGTGCTAACAGGTCCTCAAAGCTAGGTTCATCAACTTTGGGCTTCATCTTTGGCTTGGTCTTAGGTTTGACTTTCGGTTTAACTTTGGGCTTGGGCTTAGCTTTTGGCTTCTTCTTTGGCTTTGGCTTGACCTTGGCTTTCTTCTTTGGCTTTGGCTTCGGCTTCGCTTTTGGCTTAGGCTTCTTTTTGATGATTCTTTTGGTTTTTTTTGCTGTCGGTTTTAGCGTGCGCTTATCAACCACAACAGCAGATATGTGCTGAGGGACCAGTTTCGGCTTTTCAATGCTATCGGAAGTGTAAAAACTGATACCTACCGCAAGCACAAGCAGTATATGTATCAGTAAAGCCTTAAGAAACGCAGGCTTATCCAAACGACGCAAAAAAACCACGCTATCGCCTCGCAGGTGAGTTTTCAGTGATCAAGCCAACGTTTGGCACCCCAGCCCCTTGCAACTCAGCCATCATTGCAACAACAACACCATAAGGCACCCTTTCATCACCTTCGACAAGCACCATCGTATTCGGTTTGGCTTTCACTATTTTCGAGACAATATCGGCAATTTGAATCTTACTCTTCGGCTTTTTAGGGTCCCCGCCGACATTAAGATAGAAGGTTCCTTTCTCATCAATAGAGACAATTATCATTTCTTGGTCTTTCGGCAAGACAATCGGCTTCGCATCCGCATCCGGTAACTCCACCTTTACTCCTTGAACAAGCATCGGTGCAGTAATCATAAAAACGACAAGCAATACCAGCATAACATCCAAATAGGGGACAACATTTATCTCCGACACAGGCTTACGCCTAACAGTAATCTTAGAGGTGGTCTTCGGTGTACTCATGATCGCAATCTCAACAGGTTAGCCTCTATTTCGTTGCAACATCTGACGCTTCTGGCGCATGCGCTTTTCGATGTAAAATACCGGAAAATTCATCTGAAAAGGTCTCATACCGATGCAGTACAGAATCGACAGTAGAGGAAAAACGATTGTATGCAATAACGGCCGGGATCGCCGCAACCAACCCCATTGCAGTGGCAATCAATGCCTCAGCAATGCCGGGCGCCACAATCGCCAACGAAGCCTGCTTTTCATTCGCAAGCCCCAAGAAAGAATTCATGATCCCCCACACAGTACCAAACAACCCGATATATGGGCTGGTTGAACCGACAGTGGCAAGAAAGGACAGATTTTCATCCAGCTTTTCTTGTTCACGTAGTAGCGCAACCCGCATAGCCCTCTCAGCCCCTTCCATTACTACTTCCGCTTCTGCCTGCTGATTTTTCCTTAATCGTGCAAACTCTTTAAACCCAGCCCTAAATATGTTCTCTTGGCCGCTATTCTGGTTCGCAGAAGAATTAATTTGTACGTACAGGCGGCTCAAGTCAATTCCAGACCAAAATCGATCTTCAAACTCAACAATTGAACGCTTAGCGGCGCCTAAGATCGTTTTCCGACGCCAAATGATATACCACGAGGTGAACGATAACCCCACCAAGATCAACATCACCAATTGCACCACAAGGGATGCATCGATAATTAAGCTCCAAATAGACATGGACTCTGACACGTAATATTTCTCCTCATCTTAATTGCTCCACACCTTTACTAACGGCTGGATACAAATAATGGGTTAATTATTGCATTGTTGACTAAATGCATTGGCGATCTCGCTTGGTATTGCCACCGGCTTACCAGAATTACTACTGACACACGCGACTTTCACTTGGCCTTTGCACAATACTTCATCAGCGGTCCCACCTTTAGGTGAGACCAACCTTACTTCTTGATCAAACACCACATAAGTACGGGCAGACTTAATAATATTCGCTGTTACCTTCACACAATCATCTACCTTGGCGGGCTTAAGATACCTGACATCTAAACTATGGACAACGAAATGGCCCTGCTCCTGCTTAAGTTGTTGAAAATCAAACCCCAACACCCTCAAAAACTCGGTACGAGCACGCTCCATGAACTTAAGGTAGTTGACGTAATAGACAATACCCTGTGCGTCACTATCCTCAAGATAGACTCGCGTCTCTAAAGAAAATTCCATCAGGGTTCTGAGCCACCCTCAAATAGGTCACCTGTATCTCCATTTGAGTTCAAAAACCGAGCGTCCTTAGGTAAATTAATACCAAAGTGCAAATAGGCTAAGCGAGTAGCAACCCTACCCCTTGGTGTTCGCATCACAAAACCTTGCTGGATAAGATAAGGTTCAATAACATCTTCTAAGGTGCCCGATTCTTCACTAATAGCTGCGGCAAGACTTTCGATACCCACAGGCCCACCATCAAACTTTTCGAGCATTGCCAACATCATTCGTCGATCCATTGAATCAAACCCTTGAGCATCAACGTTTAACATGTCTAGCGCTTTTTCAGCAATCTCTTGGGTGATAGAGCCGTCCCCTTTAACTTCTGCAAAATCTCTAACACGACGCAACAGGCGATTAGCAATACGAGGGGTCCCGCGAGAACGTTTTGCGATCTCTAAGGCTCCCTTAATATCCGTAGGAACCGTCATGATCTTGGCTGAACGCAGCACAATCTTAGTTAGTTCATCAACAGAATAGAACTCTAACCGCTGAACAATGCCGAATCGATCTCGCAAAGGAGAGGTAAGCAGCCCTGCACGAGTAGTAGCGCCCACCAATGTAAATGGCGGTAAATCTATTTTAATGGAGCGAGCCGCAGGCCCTTCGCCAATCATAATATCCAGCTGATAATCTTCCATTGCCGGATACAAGATCTCTTCAACTATGGGGCTCAGGCGATGAATCTCATCGACAAACAACACATCACCTTCTTCCAAATTAGTCAGTAACGCGGCTAAGTCACCAGCTTTTTCCAACACGGGCCCAGAGGTAGATTTAAGATCCGCTCCCATTTCATTGGCAATGATATTTGCCAATGTCGTCTTACCTAATCCAGGAGGCCCAAAAATTAGCGTATGATCAAGGGCTTCGTTTCGACCGCGAGCAGCGGATATAAAAATATCCATCTGTTCACGCACCACAGATTGCCCCGTATATTCTGCCAATGTTGTGGGTCGTATGGCGCGGTCAAATTGGTCATCTTGCGGTCGGCTGGGGCTAGATGCGCTAATAATCCGATCTGATTCTATCATCTCAAGAAAGTAATACAGGTAGGTTGTAGGGAATGAATGGGGAGCAGCTTACTGCATTCACTTAGACTTCACCATCCCTTTCAGCGCCATGCGAATAACCTCCTCACTACTCAATCCGCCCACATCCAACCGCTGTATAGCTTTACTCGCCTCCGCTGGTTTGTAACCAAGAGCAATTAAGGCACTCTCAGCATCTGAAGTAACACTATGCTGACCACTAGCGGTGAGCTTTTGATCGCCCCCTCCTTGTTTCGTAATAGCGATATCTATGCTCTTCAGTTTGTCCCGCATTTCAATCACGAGCCGTTCCGCAGTCTTTTTGCCCACTCCCGGTATCCTTACCAGTGACGCAGTATCATTACTCTCAACGCAACGTACAAATTCATCGGTTTCAATTCCCGACAAAATGGCCAACGCCATCTTGGGCCCAACACCATTCACTTTAATCAGGGTACGGAACAAGGTTCGCTCCTGTTTATCGTGAAAGCCATACAACAATTGAGCATCCTCTCGAACAACCATATGCGTAAATAGCCCAACTTTCTCGTTTAGCAAAGGCATTTTGTAGAATGTCGTCATTGGTGCCAAAATTTCATAACCCACACCATTTACATCAACCAGCATCTCTGGCGGTTGCTTTTCAACCAGAATACCTGCAATTCGCCCAATCATCTCAGCCTCTCCTTATTATCGTAATCGACGGCGGCGCACCTTTTGTGCACCCGCCATACGAATCAAACTCTGCTGCATATGGGTATGGCACAACGCCACTCCTAGCGCATCCGCAGCATCAGCCTGGGGTGTCTTATCCAGCTTTAACAAATGACACACCATTAATTGCACCTGTTCTTTTTGCGCTGCCCCAGTACCTACAACCGCCTGCTTTATTTGTCGCGCAGAATATTCCGAAACTGGAATTCGATGAGTCGTACATGCGACGATCGCAGCCCCTCGAGCCTGCCCAAGTTTTAACGCGGAGTCTGCATTTTTTGCCATAAACACCTGTTCGATGCCCACTTCTTGAGGCAGAAAAAGCCGAACGATCTCATCGATACCCGAAAAGATTTGCCCTAATCGCTCAGGTAATTCCGCATTTGTATCGGTACGAATACACCCGCTATCAATATAGGTGCTCTTACTTCCATTCACCTCAATGACACCATACCCGGTAATCCTAGAGCCTGGGTCAATACCTAACACTACTGTCATAGGAACGCCTGTCGTGATTATTCTCGTTATTCTAGCAGATGATGCATAATAATACTGTGTATTTAGACAGTCAAACCCTTGCCCCAGATAACAATTTATCTTTATTTTTTATGCACAAAAAAACCCCAAGAGAAAACTCTTGGGGTTTTTATTGCTTGGGAAGCCGACTCTAGAGCAATAATTGCTACTCTAGATGCTCCATGATTTCCGCCGCGAATTCTGCATTAGAATAGACGTTTTTCACATCATCAAGATCTTCAATTTGATCCACAAGCCCCAATACTTTACCCACGAGCTCTACCGTCATATCAACTGTAGTTGAGCTACCATGGTTATTTATTTTCTTCTGGCGTGCGCACTCGAATACCCACTTCTCGAAGTTGTTTGGGCTCTACTTCAGAAGGTGCCGCTGTCATCACACAAGCAGCTGTTTGTGTTTTAGGAAACGCTATTACGTCTCTAATCGACTTCGATTCAGTCATTAGCATAACGATACGATCCAAACCAAACGCTAGGCCACCATGAGGCGGGCAACCAAACTTAAGTGCATCTAACAAGAAGCCGAACTTTTCTTGGGCTTCTTCATCACCGATATTCAACGCTTTAAATACCGCTTCTTGTAATTCAGATTGATAAATACGCAGTGAGCCGCCACCTAATTCAGTACCGTTTAGCACCATATCATAGGCACGAGACAAAGCGCCACCGGGATTACTTTTCAACTCTTCAGCACTGCATGATGGCAATGTAAAGGGGTGATGAATGGACGTCCAACCATGATCGGTCTCTTCAAACATGGGGAAGTCAACAACCCACAAAGGTGCCCATGCGCCCTTAATTAGGTCGAGATCTTCTCCCAACTTAACACGTAATGCGCCCAATGATTCACTCACGACGTTCGCTTTGTCTGCGCCAAAGAATACCAAATCTCCGGTTTCAGCTTCAACTCGACTCATGATAGCTTCAAGTACTTCATCTGACAGTAGCTTTACGATAGGTGACTGTAGGCCTTCTCTGCCTGTGGACCTATCGTTTACCTTGATATAAGCCAGCCCTTTCGCACCGTAGATACCAACAAACTTAGTATAATTGTCAATTTCTCTACGACTCAGCTTCGTTCCTTGAGGTAATTTTAGCGCCGCTACCCGACCCTTAGGATCATTAGCAGGACCAGAGAATATTTTAGAATCAACATCTTTCATCAAGTCGTCGACGTCTTGCAGTTCTAAGGCAATACGCAAATCAGGCTTATCACTACCGAATCGAGCCATTGCCTCGGAATAAGGCATCCGCGGAAACTCGGGAAGCTCGACATCCAACAGATCCTTAAACAAGTTGCGAATCATTCGTTCGGCAACTGCCATGATCTGCTCTTCACTCATAAAAGAGGTTTCAATATCAATCTGAGTAAATTCTGGCTGTCGATCAGCGCGCAGATCTTCATCACGAAAGCACTTAGCAATTTGGTAATATTTATCAACACCAGACACCATCAACAATTGCTTAAACAATTGAGGTGATTGTGGCAAAGCAAAGAAGCTGCCTTGATGCGTTCGACTAGGCACGATGTAATCGCGAGCGCCCTCTGGTGTAGCCCGGGTCAATATCGGCGTTTCAACATCTAAGAAGCCATCACTATCCAAAAAATTACGAATAGCAGAGGTTACCTTCGAACGAAAGACCAACTTGTTGAGCATCTCTGGGCGGCGAATATCGAGAAAGCGATACTTGAGACGAGTTTCTTCCCCTACCGTCTGGAAGTCATCCATCTGAAATGGTGGTGTTTCAGATGCATTCAGGATAACAACTTCCTTGCCTAGCACCTCAACCTTACCTGTTGGCATATCCTCATTAAAGGTACCTTCAGGTCGGTAGCGCACACGACCTTTAATTTGCAATACAAATTCACCGCGCACACGCTCAGCAAGCGCAAACGCTTCTTCGGTATCGGGATCTATTACAATTTGCGCCACACCTTCTCGGTCTCGTAGATCAAGAAAAATAACGCCACCGTGATCCCGGCGATTATGAACCCATCCGCAAAGTGTTACTTCGTCGTCAATGAGTGACTCGTTTAGATGGCCACAATAATGGCTACGCATATCGATTATCCTGTTTACCTGATGATTAATATCTACAATCCGCTGACAATTTTGTCCGCGAACAATTTACCTTGATGTTTCTATCTAGCTTTTGCGTTATCGATCAGCCTCTATTAAAGAAACTTCTCGTTAATCTGCTGACTTGGCCGGTGTACTGGAGGGTTTCGTAGAATCACTCTCCGCCAACTGTTTCTTCTTTCCTGTCTTAAAATCGGTTTCGTACCAACCCGAACCCTTTAACCGGAACCCCGCTGCAGATATCATTTTCTGCAACGTATCCTCGTCACACGCAGGACAAGTTACCAACGGTTCATCACTTATCTTCTGCAACTTATCCATTTGATGGCCGCAGTCATTACACTTGTACTCATAAATAGGCATACATCACACTCAATTTCTTTCACAACTTATTGATTTAATGCGTTTTTTTCTTTATGACAAAGCTACTTAGCCAATCAATACAGAAAAAGGGGCCACATTATAGCGATTTCACACGCCGAAAGCAGCCCACAACCTATACTTAAAACAAGGTAACCTGGAATTTACATGATCTAACGGTGACACAAATGGCAAACACACACATAAACCACCCAGAAAACGAAAGTGAATTTGTCGAAACTGAGCTAATGGATGATTTTTTTTACGATTTTAGGGAAGCCCATCAAAGTTGCGAATCAATACTTATCAACCTGGAGCACGACCCAAGCAACAAAGAACTACTCAATGGATTGTTTCGCTCTATCCACACTATAAAAGGCAACCTCGTCTATGTCGGCTTTCGAGACCTAACGCCCCTAATTCAAAGTATGGAAGACTTACTTGATGCTATACGCTCGGAACAGATCAAGTATGACAGCCTACTCAGTGACGTTATCTTATTAGCGATGGATAAGACAAAACAAATGGTGCAAGCCCGCCTAGCCAAGGAAGATGCTCCTATTTCTGAGGACGACCTGATCAAGCTCTGCCAAAACGTCAGCAGCATTGCAGAAGTAAGTGGGGATACACGCACTAACTATATAAGACAAGCCATCACCTCAATGGACCCTAGCACGCATCTATTCGACAGCGCCCCGCCAGTGGCATCTATTCAACAAGGGAGCGCTATCACCGAACATAAACAGCACTCCATCGCAGAAATCCTTGAGCGATATCAAATAGAAACTGATGAAGATATCAATTTTTTTGCCAGTCTTAGCGCCCCCATGGAAAATAGATCACTTTACTGGAAAGGACGAACTTGCAGATTACTCACACTGGCTTTGGCAATGAATCAAAGGGCTGGCGAACCCGTAGAGTCAACACAGTTAACAGCAGCCATTCTACTCCACGATATTGGCATGGCGTTCCTACCACTATCGTTGCTGCACAAAGCCGGGGCCTTTAACGAGGAAGAACGAAATGCACTTTTCCGACACACTGAGTCTGCATATCAGCTGCTAAGTCAGTCTCGCAAATGGGAACAAGCGGCAACAATCGTACAACAACACCACGAAAAAGTGGATGGATCGGGCTACCCCAAGAGACTAACTGGCGTTGATATCTGCGATGGCGCAAAAATACTCAGCATTGTTGATACCTTCGATGCGAGATCTCATGAACGAGCATACAACACCCGATTAAAGCGTCCATTTATCCGCGCAGTTATCGAAGTGAATAACTGCAAAGGTTCTCAATTTGACGCTAGCTGGGTAGACGTTTTTAACGAAATCACCAGAGAGTCCAATAACACTTCCTGGTAGCGTTTCGTGCTATTCCCCCTTAAAAAGGCGCCTAACAGCGCCTTTTTTCATTAAAATGTGAAAAAACCCTATAAAAATAGGGTTTTGTTCGGTTATTTACTTGCGAGTGTGGAAAATTAGATTAATAATTATCGGCGATCACTTCGCTCAATTGCCCTACCCAGCTACAGCGCCTTTACGCTATCACTGGGCAGGAATCATAAAAACCATAGGACATGATTATGCCAGCCAAGAAAAAAGTCGCCGCTAAAAAGGCTCCTGCGAAAAAAGCACCTGCAAAAAAAGCACCTGCAGCAGCTCCAGTGAAGAAGCTCACCGCTGTTAAAGAGGCGATGACTAAGACCCAAATCATGAATGAACTTGCAGATAGCACGGGGCTATCTAAGAAGGAATGTCAAAGCGTTCTTGATGAACTGGGTAACCTTATGGAACGTCACGTTAAGAAACGTGCGATCGGACACTTTACTGTTCCAGGTCTTATGAAGGTTCAAGTTGTTCGCAAGCCAGCAACCAAAGCCAAGAAAAATGTGCCAAACCCATTTAAGCCAGGTGAACTTATGGATGTTGCAGCAAAACCTGCTCGTAACGTTGTGAAAGTTCGACCACTTAAGAAGCTGAAAGATATGGCTGAATAAGAGACTAATCGCTCTTGTTAACCCATAAAAAAAGGAGCTTCGGCTCCTTTTTTTATGGGTATTTACACCTCCTAGGTAAATCAACGCTAGCCTTGCATGCGGCTTCCTTTTACAATCCCGTGATATATCCAACCGTTTTCACAGGATTCATCTTTTATGCGTGCCACTCGTTACCTATTAGCCACACAACGTGAAGTCCCTTCTGACGCAGAAGTCATTAGTCATCAATTAATGCTTAGAGCTGGAATGATCAGAAAGCTCGCCTCTGGACTTTATTCTTGGCTACCAACCGGATTGAGAGTGCTCAGAAATGTCGAACGTGTTGTTCGGGAAGAAATGGACAAGTCAGGTGCGCTCGAGATGCTCATGCCCGTCGTTCAGCCTGCTGAGCTGTGGGAAGAATCAGAAAGGCTTCAACAATATGGCGCAGAGTTACTACGTATTAATGACCGCCACGGTAGAGGATTCGTATTAGGGCCAACTCACGAAGAAGTCATCACTGACATGGTCCGAAACAACATCCAGAGCTACAAACAGTTACCATGCAATTTTTATCAAATTCAAACGAAATTCCGCGATGAAGTTCGCCCTCGCTTCGGCGCAATGCGAGCGCGTGAATTTACCATGAAAGATGCTTACTCATTCCACTTGACAGAAGACTGCCTCAAAGGCACCTATACTGTCATGCATGAGACCTATAGCAACATATTTAACCGTTTGGGGCTGAATTTCAGGGCTGTATTGGCAGACACGGGTAGCATTGGTGGCAATGCCTCCCATGAATTCCATGTACTAGCCGACTCGGGCGAAGATGGCATAGCGTTTAGTAATGACAGTGACTACGCTGCAAATGTTGAAATGGCAGAAGCATCGATCATTGGTGACAGCCTACCTGCCCCAGTAGCAGAAATGTCAGAGGTAAATACCCCAGATCAACACAGCATTGACGAAGTCAGCAATTTTTTATCAGTTTCCCCTGAAAAGATACTCAAGACGCTGATTGTTCATGGTATGCAAGGCGATAGCGACACTCCAAGTCTAGTGGCTCTTATTTTGAGAGGCGATAAGGATCTCAATGAAATCAAAGCTGAGAAGCACCCACTTGTCGCAGAACCACTTACAATGGCAAGTGATGAAGAAATCCAACATGTGCTAGGATGCAAACCAGGCTCCTTGGGCCCAGTAGGGCTGACGATACCCACCCTAGCAGATCTTAGTACCATATATATGTCCGACTTTGTGTGTGGAGCCAACAAAGATGGTGTACACCTAACTGGCGTCAATTGGCAAAGAGATTGCGAGTTTACCGAACAGTTCGACCTTCGCGACGTCGTGGAGGGCGACCCAAGTCCCTGTGGTAGCGGTCAGTTAGAAATCAAGCGAGGTATTGAAGTAGGTCACATTTTCCAATTGGGGACCAAGTACAGTGCAGCATTAAAGGCCTCAGTTTGTGACGAGTCTGGCAAAAACAAGACCCTAACAATGGGTTGTTATGGTATCGGCGTGTCACGTGTTGTAGCCTCAGCTATAGAGCAAAATTACGACGATTACGGCATTATTTGGCCTGAGGCACTTGCTCCTTTTCAAATATCACTTGTTCCGATGAATATGCACAAATCCATTCGTGTACAGGAAGCTAGTGAGAAGCTGTACCAAGACCTTACAACCCTAGGTTATGATGTTCTATTTGACGATAGAAAAGAGCGGCCTGGCGTAAAGTTTTCAGACGCCGAACTGATCGGCATCCCACATCGGATTGTCATCAGTGAGAAAACCCTAGACGCAAATACACTGGAATATAAACATCGCCGCACCAATGAGAAAGTCGACGTACCTGCCGACAACATTATTACCTTCCTTCAGGAACGCATTGGCCAGTAAATGGCAAGGTACCGAAGTATGAAAATACTTTCGCCAAGAGTCAGCCTTTCACCGGTTTTCATGATCTCCGTGAAAAAGGCTGCCTTTTGGCTGCCGTTTCTTTTTGCCGTTATCAGCATACTCTCCCCCCCAACTAGTGCAGCATCATCCACTCAGCCTGATGAGGAGATGCGCCTCATACTTCTGGATACGATTAACAACGCCAAGAGTTTTGAAGACCGCTTCGATGCGGAAGTCTGGCTGCTAGACATGTCTACGCGTATGTCACGTTATATCAAAGATCCAGAAGAAAGAATGAAAATCCTGCGTATTGCCCATAAAGAAGCACGCCGTGTAAACTTGCGGCCTGAGCTTGTACTCTCAGTCATGCACGTGGAAAGTCTATTCGACCAGTTCGCACTATCAAGTGCCGGCGCTCAAGGCATAATGCAAGTAATGCCCTTCTGGAAAAAAGAAATCGGCACTCCAAATGACAATTTAATGGATATCAGCACTAACATTCGCTACGGCTGTACGATCTTAAAAGCGTATCTAAAAAGAGAACGAGGAAACGAAAGAAAGGCGCTCGCTCGCTATAACGGAAGCGTTGGGAAAAACTGGTATCCAGAAAGAGTATTTAATGCATGGAAGAAATACTGGTTTGTTCAAAGTTAAAAGCGATACTATTTTTCCGCGAGCACCTCACTCAGCGTCATCTACGCTCGAATAGGGAACAACTTGATTCCGTCCACGTTCTTTTGCATGGTACAAACAGTCATCAGCCGCTGCGATCATTGCTTCAACATCGCTAAATTTTGGCTCAAACTGCGCCACCCCTAAACTGGCTGAGGTAGAAATCTCGCCATCTGAAAACGGTACAGGAGTCGATGCAATTGTAGCCCTGATTCGCTCGGCAACGACCATTGCCCCCTCTTCATCGGTATTCACCAGTACAACACCAAATTCCTCACCGCCATAACGCCCAGCTATATCATTTTCTCGTAGCGATTCTCGTATGATACGAGCAACCTGAACCAACACCGCATCCCCCCCAAGATGACCGTGGGTATCGTTAGTCAGTTTGAAATGATCCAAATCAAACATGATCAGCGTTAGCGGTGATCCATACCTTGCCGCACGGCTAAATTCTTCATTTAATCGCGACTGCCAATGACTCCGATTATATAGCTGCGTCAAACCATCCACTCGACTGACCATCTCTAACTTAGTCATCGCAGCTTTATGCATTGTTTGATATATAGCAGTGTCAGTCACGTCAAACACTACCACGCATACCGAGTTCACCTCTCCGTCTTCATCTTTCACAGGCATAAGCGTCAAGTCTTGACACATATATTCCAAACCAGAGGTGACGGGGCGATTGTGACTAAAACCAAATAGATGGGGGCGCTGTTCCCAGGAAGTAAACGCAAAATTCTTCAACATGAAGACACTACTCAGCTTCTTTGCGAACCAGCGTTTTGGTAAATCAGGGAAACAATCAAATAGGTTTTTGCCGATCACATCCTCCGGGTTGAGCCCACTATTTGTGGACATAAAATTATTCCAGAGTTGAATTTCTTGCGCTTCATTAACGATGAAAACGCCAACATTCACACGATCGACGATGAACTCTAACAGCTCTTTAGAAGGAGCAAAATCTGTCACTTATAAGTCTTCCAGCAGTTTGTCCAACTCTTCTTTCATCACAACGATAGATTCGCCAGGCATTAACAAGAACATAGTACAGTTGAAACACCGATCCTCAAGGGTATAAGATATCTCAACCAACAAAGCATGGCCCCAGCTCAGCTTCTCGTGCTCTAGCAGGTCTGAAATAGGCACGTGCTGCCCCAAAATACTAGGAGGTGAATACGCTAATTCAGTTTCAATCTGCTCACCGATGCCATTAAGACAAGCGCCATTAAGCACATTCGTTACATCCATCAAAAGTTCTTTTTCGGCGGCATCAGTGAGCTCTTCATCGTAAGCGAGTAGATCCGCAAGTTCCTTAAATGAACTATCATTAAACACAACGATAGCCTCACCACGAATACCTTTACCATCTTCGACATGAAAAAAACCCTGACTGACGCCTGACACCTTTGTGCCATGGCCACCAATTAGACTCTCCAGTTCCTGGCCAAGATCCTCCTTTGCAACTAATCGTATTCGAGGCACGGACAAATGAATGAATACTTCTAGAAAGCGAGCAAGCGAATCCCCCGCCTGCCCCATCGCCACATTGACTACTTCTTGCAAGCAGTCTCGTTGATCTTCTGTTAACGCTAATTGCTCACTCATAGCAGACCGTACTTCGTTAATACTTCTGTTAATTTTTTACCGTCTATTGGCTTCTTAACAAAATCCAAGGCACCTAACCCCATAACACGTTCTCGTGCTTCAGGTTGTATGTCTGCGGAGATAACAATGATGATAGACTTGTGGCCTTCGGTTTTTACTTTTTCAAGCACACCATACCCATCAAGTTCAGGCATTGTTAGATCCAAGAATACCATTTCACCCTTTCCAGACCGTATGGCATCAATACCTTCTACACCGTTTGTCGCCATGGTGATATCGACATCCCATCCTTCGGGTATCGCCCGTTTCACTTGCTTCCGGGCCATTGCTGAGTCATCGCATATAAGCAATGGAATGGACATAACTTTCCTTCTCTTCTGCTATTGGACGCATTAACTAAACGCTTATGAAGCGCTTATATTTTTAGTATAGACCGATCTCAAGATTAAACAGGGCATTTTTTTTGCTGTAAGACAGTAGAATCGGGTTGTTGAAACCAATTTTCTCCACTATCTAATTGCCCTACCTTTTTACCTAGAAATCTCCTAATGCTGTTAATTTGAGCGTAGTTCAGTTTTTCAACTTTGTTAACCAGCGAAAAGAAATGATCCCATAATTTGGCTAACGGCAAAAAAAAGCCCGAGCATTAAGCTCGGGCTTTTTCGTTAGGGCTTACCTGTAAAAACTCAGTCTTCGACAGGTAACAATCCTATTTTCTTCTTCCAGATTATTGGCGCTGTATTGTGTACAGACTCACCATTCACATCAACAGCGACCGTCACTGGCATATCCTCAACATCGAATTCGTGGATAGCTTCCATCCCCATATCTTCAAAAGCGACAACACGCGCTTTCTTTATAGCTTTCGATACTAAATATGCAGCACCACCAACAGCCATCAAATAAACCGACTTATGCTTTTTGATCGCCGCCAGCGCTGTGGGTCCTCGCTCCGCCTTACCGATCATTCCTATAAGACCCGTATTTTCTAGCATATCATCGGTAAATTTATCCATTCGAGTTGCCGTGGTAGGGCCAGCAGGCCCAACAGCTTCATCTCGCACTGCATCTACAGGGCCTACGTAATAGATGAACTTATTAGTGAAATCGACCGCCTCAGGAAGTGGCTCACCTTTCGCAAACATATCAACCATACGCTTATGAGCTGCATCACGCCCTGTTAACATCTTACCAGAAAGCAATAACGTTTCACCTGGCAGCCACTCTTGAACGTCTTCTGGTGTGAGGGTATCCAAATTAACACGACGCGAGGTCGCCCCACCTTCAAGAGAAATCTCTGGCCAATCTTCGAGCTTCGGCACTTCCAGCTCAGCTGGTCCATTTCCATCCAGTGTAAAATGTACATGCCGAGTAGCTGCACAGTTAGGTATCATCGCCACAGGCAATGAAGCCGCATGGGTTGGATAATCCTTGATTTTGATATCCAGTACCGTCGTTAGTCCACCAAGCCCCTGAGCACCAATGCCAAGCCCATTAACTTTTTCATACAATTCTAGACGTAACTCCTCAACACGATTCGAAGGGCCACGCTCGATCAGCTCTTGAATATTAACGGGATCCATCAAGGATTCTTTAGCCAGTAACATTGCCTTTTCTGCAGTACCACCAATGCCTATTCCAAGCATGCCTGGTGGACACCATCCAGCACCCATTGTAGGTACGGTCTTAAGCACCCAGTCAACAATGCTGTCACTAGGGTTAAGCATCGCCAATTTACTCTTATTCTCAGAACCGCCGCCTTTTGCCGCTAGCGTCACTTCAACTTTGTCGCCAGGCACCACTTCAAAGTGGATTGTCGCGGGAGTATTGTCCTTGGTATTTTTTCGAGCTCCTGCTGGATCTTCTAATATGGAAGCACGCAGCACATTATCAGGGTTCAAATATGCACGTCGGACCCCTTCATTTACCAAGTCTGCAACACTCTTGTCTGTATCCCACTGAACATTCATCCCAATCTTCAGGAAAACAGTAACAATTCCCGTATCCTGGCATAAAGGACGCTTCCCTTCCGCGCACATACGAGAGTTGATCAATATTTGAGCCATTGCATCCTTGGCTGCTTGAGATTCTTCTTTCTCATAAGCCGCAGTAATCGCTTCTATAAAGTCTTTTGGATGATAATAAGAAATATATTGCAAACCATCTGCAACACTCTGAATAAAGTCATCTTCGCGGATAACAGCCATGGAACCCTCTCTCTTGATACAAGTCTCGCCCCTCAAATCACCCCAGCGGCAACTGAAGTCGAGCTCCTAATTTGCGCGCAATTGTACACCAGGGGCGCACCGCAAGAAAGTAGCCACGCCGCACGTCTAAATAGCGCAACGCACTCTCTCGTATTCTACGCCACTATTTACCTGTGTCATCCCTACCTATGCATGTCTGATTCTTGACGCTTATAGATCATTTTCTCAATTCGTCCACTAAACCACGGAAATCCTTACAATTATTAACGCGCACTAACACAGGATAACAAAGTCTTATATTTCAATAAGTTAGATATATTCACAATGACAATAATCGAGCTACTGATATAACCAATCTGCACACTAAGTAACCATGCATCAACAATTTAAGCCGTTTATCCAGATCAGGTTATTGCCCCCTAAGATCCAGTCTATAGTCAAACCATGTCCAATAATTAGGCTGCCTGAAATGTATAAAGGTTACACATTACTTGAGCTCTTGGTTGCTATATCGATCATCGCTGTGCTGACTTCTGCTAGTTACCCTTCGCTTATAGATACCATGAATAGAAACAGGGTTGCAGCAAGCGTAAACTCCTTTGTCGGAGCAATCAGCTTTGCCCGCAGTGAAGCTATCAAGCGAAATGATACGGTTACCATGGCAGCCTCTAATAGCACCACAGATGACGAATGGGGTGATGGTTGGTCTGTTAGCGCCGGGGGTACAACCATACGCACCTTTGCCGCATTAAGCGGTTCTACTCTCAACAGCACGGGCAACATATCTACACTTTCTTTCAATAGTCGAGGTTTTCTTAGCAGCTCAGACAGTTTGTCATTGTGCGACCAAGACGGCGATGGCTGCAAAGCTATCAGCATTTTCACCACTGGCAACACACGACTTGATGATAGCTACTGCCTATGAGGTTTTTGATGGACACAATCAATACACGCGCTAAAGGGTTTACCCTACTAGAACTGATGGTATCAATGACGGTATCCGCAATTGGCCTTATAGGGTTAGCAGGCCTACAAGCTGCCAGCATCAAGAGTAATACAGATGCCCTAAAAAGAACCCAAGCAAACATTCTCATTGCAGATATCACTGACAGGATAAGAATCAACCCCAACGGTTCATACGATATTGCAAAAGGGACCTCCCCCCCTAGCTCGAGTCTTGCCTGTGAAGATAGTAACGGAAACTGCAGCTCTGCAGAGCTTGCACTCTACGACCTATCTCTTTGGAAGTGCGCTATTGGTAGTTACGACGACTCAGCATCGTGTGAGGCTCTCAGCATTAAAGGCGCGCTGCCGAAAGGCACCGGGACTATTACCGTCACTTCCAGCACCATCTACACAGTCACGATAGAATGGGTTGATTACGTCGATGCTGACGGAGAACAGATTGCTAGTGTCTCAATGACGACCAAAATTTAGGTTAAGGCATAATTTATGAAAACAAAAAAGATCTATCAGAAGGGTATTACTCTTGTTGAGTTAATGATAGCCCTCGCCCTGTCAGCCTTTCTAATCAGCGGCATGATTCAAATTTTCAATGGAAGCAAACAAACATTTTTGCTGCAGCAAGGGTTGGTAAACATCCAAGAAAATGCTCGTTTCACACTAGATATATTATCAAAAGACCTGAGGATGGCGGGTTATTCAGGTTGTTCCCGCGAGGTAAAAATAGCAAACAATCTTGTAACTCCAGTGTATATGGGAAACCTCACCGTGCCGATTGTAGGATACGAAACTTCAGGGGGCGGAACCTACACAGCTCCGACCGGGATTGACTGGGCCGACTTACCTACCAATGTAAGGAGTATGGTGACAGGGTTTTCTAGTGATCAAACGTATTCGGATATCATCACATTGCGACGCACATCCAGCCAAGGCGTCAATGTATCCGAAGGTATGACTCAACCAACAGAAGATATAAAACTGGTTAACCTAAGTGACTTTGAATACCCGGAAGCCGACACCACAGTCTATATTGGCGACTGTGATAAAGGGAGTATCTTTCAGGTTACCGGCATTACCGTACCAAGCGATACAGCAGAGTCCGTTACAGTAAAACATGCCGCGGGATCGGGCAGTACAGGAAATGAAACATCCTCACTATTCCCTAGTGAGGGTAAATGGCAGGGACTAAGGGGGTTCGACACCGATGCTGCGCTGTACAAATTAAGTGGCAGCAGCGTGGTTTATTTCGTTGCCCCGAGCGACGGATGCAGCGACGTGCTGTCCTTGTGGCGAAGTGATGGCGACGATGACCCTCAAGAATTGATCCCTGGCATTGAAACCGTCGAAATTCTATACGGTGTCGACAGTAATAAAGACGGCACACCTAACAGATACAGCACAGCAGACAACATTGACCTGACTGTTACTGAAAATTACGACGGGTCAAGAGAAACTGCAGAAGATATTGTCTCCGTCCGCATTAAACTCACTGTTAATTCCATAGAAGACCTGGATGGCGAAGACCCCATCACCCGAGAGTTCACCCAAACATTTAAGGTTCGAAATGAAGGAGGTAACTCATGAAACCAACGTCGCGCATTGATCAACCTAAAACTCCAAAAAATACTCAAGGTGCTGCATTGGTCATGGGCCTGCTAATACTTCTCGTTATGACGCTTATTGGCACCACGTCAATGGAAGGTTCAATATTGGAAGGTCGCATGGCAAGTAATTCTAGAGACTTGAATGCTGCGTTCCAAGCATCAGAAGCCGCAATGCAGGATGCTGAGGAATACACTGCGGGCACGCTAAAAGCAACTGATTTTAGTTCATCTCAGGACGGGCTTTACTCCTACGAAGATTTGGCAGTCGGCTCAACTATTTGGACCTCGATCGACTGGGATGGGTCTGGCACAACCAAGTCGGTAGATACAACAATCGCAGGAGTCGCATCAAGCGCATCCTATATTTTGGAACGTAGGCCTCAAATAGTTTATGAGGATAATATTAATAACAATGATCTCTACGGCTCACCAGACACCCGTGGCGCGCACATTATACGTATTACTACACGAGGCATTGGAGCATCGGAAAACTCATCGGTGTTTTTACAAACCACTTACGGTATAGAACCCAATAAGTTTTAATTAACCGCTGCTTGGAGGATACTATGAATTCTAATAAGATTGGCTATTTTAAAGCGATAAGCTATTCAATCACGACAGCCTTCATCACAATGTCTACTGTGCATGGTGGTGATCTCAACCTATCTACAGAAGCTTTAGAGCTCCGCACCTCGTCAGAACCCAACGTCGTTATTATTATTGATGATTCCGGCAGCATGGATTGGGAAGTGGTTACCCGAGACTTTAGCAACAACATGATATTCACCGCCAAACAAAGAGATGGATCTAACTCCGGAACTGGAGATGTTACCCATAGAGATGCGGACGACAGCGGCACAGCAAACTGCAACTTTGGCTCACCAACTTTTGGCGGGTATATTTATGGCGTTGAATTTGGAACTAACAATTATACAGACAACGGCAATGACTGTAACACAGCCGACGATGAAGCTTGGCGTTTTAGAAATGCAAGCTTTAACCCTATGTATTTTGATCCCGATAAAACGTACACACCTTGGGCTGGCGTTGACAAGAATGGCAATGAATATGGCGATATCGATATCACGAGTGCGCCTGACAATCCATACGATCCTAGCGAGACAGTAGATCTCACCAATAACAATTCAGACTGGCAAGGTACAAATCGAGTCTCAAGCGATCGTAATAATGATGGAGTTAACGACGGCTTTAGGTATTACGTTTGGAAAGATGCTGACGGTGATGACCTATATGATAATGGTGAAGAAACCGAATATTTCATCAAAGATCAATCAGCAACGGTACAGCAAAATTTTGCCAACTGGTTCTCTTATTATCGATCTCGTGATTATGTGACGAAAGGCGCAATCACCGAATCTTTAAAAGACGTTACGAATTTACGAGTCGGCTTTGCCACCATCAACCACAACGCAACCGAACTTGAAATCGAATCTCTCAACCCATCACCTACATCAGGGGAAAAACGAGATTTATTCGACGCCATCTACGGGCTAGCACCCGATAATGGAACACCCTTAAGAAACGCTTTGTATAAAACAGGTCAGTACTACGATTGCACTTACGGCAATAGCCCTCCATCAGACAACATTTTTGGAAGCAGTGCTGCATGCCCGATGTTGGCAAGTCCAGCCGGCACTTGCCAACAAAACTATGCAATTCTAATGACCGACGGTTTTTATAACGGAAGCCTTTCCAGCAGTGTTGGCAATGAAGATGGCAATGAGGATACCGATTTTGATGGCGGAGCTTACGCTGACTCAGTGAGCAACACATTGGCTGATGTCGCCATGCGTTATTATGAGGACGACCAAACCACCGCGTCAGATCACGTCCCTACCACCTCTCGTGATACCGCAGGTGCCAGCGTACTCGCTGATGCAGATGAAATGCATCAACGTATGTCGACATTTACGGTTGGCTTTGGTGTAGATGGAACCATTACATCTATTCCCCCAAACATTGACGATGCATTTGCCTGGCCAGACCCCTTTTCTGGAACTACATCAGAAAAAAACAGTGCTAAGGTCGATGATCTTCGCCATGCAGCCTATAACGGGCGAGGCAACTACCTTAATGCCCAAAACCCCACAGAACTTGCCGATGCGCTAAGTAATATATTCGAAGAAATCCAGAGCGGCATAGGTGCAGCTAGCGCCGTAGCATTTAATACACAAAATCTTGATACCGGAGCCTATTTGTATCGAGCTTTCTACAATACCAAGACTCACAGCGGTGAATTACAGGCCATTGAGATTCAGAGTGATGGATCCATATTACAAACTGATATCGATAACCCCGCATGGCAAGCAAGTGACCAATACGGAAGTACAACTCCTGCTGGTCGAAGCATCATCAGCTATCAGCGTGATGGTAGTAGCGTTGGCGGGATTGCCTTTGAATGGTCCAGTTTATCTACAGATCAACAAACACTACTAAACAGCCCAGCACCCAGCTGTACAGCCAGTGGAGGCTGCTATGGTTCAAGTACGAATACGGCAGTTGGCGATGAAAGAGTCGATTATATCCGCGGGGACTCAACCAACGAGGGGGATATATTTGATTCGGGCGATTTTTTTGATCGAGACGAAACAAACACAATGTTAGGGGACATAGTACATTCCACCCCAATATTTGTAGGAACCCCGCCCTATTCAAATAGAGACAAAAGCCCCTACCCCACATCCAACACCTATTCGTCCTATGTATCAGCGCAAAGTAGCAGAACAGATCATATATATGTTGGCGCTAATGATGGAATGCTACACGCATTTGACGCCACTAACGGAAATGAAACCTTTGCTTATGTCCCCGGTGAAATGTATAAAATTCTTGGCGATAAAACATCGCCTTCCTATAATCATCAGTTTTATGTCGACCTATCACCTGTGGTGAACGATGTATATTATACCAGTGCATGGCACACGATTTTGCTAGGAGGGTATCGTGGAGGCGGCAAAGGGTATTTTGCACTGGATGTAACAGACCCCAGTGCTTTTTCGAGCACCACAACAGGCAAATCAAAAGTCATGTGGGAATTTACCGAAGAAGATGATGGCAGCGCTGGCAACAGCGACCTAGGCTACAGCTACAGCAAGCCATCCATCGTGATGACCAATGCAAGCATTTCCGGGGAACAACGTTGGGCGGCTATATTTGGGAATGGCTACAACAGTACCAGTAGCGACGGAGATTCAGCCATATATATTGTATTTATTGATGGCGGTATTGATGGTTCCTGGTCTGCCAGCGACTTTATCAAAATCACCACTGGTTATGGCAAAGCAGAAAGCAGCGATGGCACAACACCTAACGGTATGGGGTCACCACGTGTGATCGATACTGATGGCAATGGAACCTCAGACTATATCTACGCAGGTGATTTGCAAGGCAATCTATTCCGGTTTGATATCTCAAGCACAAGCTCTACAAATTGGTCATCATCCAGCAACCATAAACTACTGTTTCAGGCAGAAGACAGTAGCGGTGACGCTCAACCAATAACGATACAACCCCTCGTAGTCGCTCACCCCACTGAAGCAGGTTTTGTAGTAATAACTCCATCAGGAAGCTGGATCACTACCGATGACGCTATCAGTGAAGACATTCAATCTCTATATGGTATCTGGGATGACAAGAGTTCCAGCCCGTTGGTAGCACGATCAGAACTTACGGAGCAGGTATTTACCAACGTAACTAAAACTGATATCAGCCCTACAGTTACCACCCGAACCCTTTCCTCGAACGACGTTGTATGGAGTAACACATCGGGCTCTAAAGTTAAGGGCTGGTACATTGATTTTGATGTGCTCGCCGAAAGTGGCGGCATTGAATCACCGGGGGAGCGAGCAACACAGGTCAAGAGATTTGCCGATCTTGCCTTTATCAACACCGTGCTCCCCAAAGACCCAACTAATTGCAAAGGTGCAGAGGGCGGATGGTTACTATTTTTCAACCCTCAAACCGGTGCTGGACCAGATTCCACCGTACTTGACTTAGACAGTGATGATGAATTTGACGATAGCGACAACATCGTAACTGAAGTTGACGGAGTAGTTAGTACTTCAATAGTATCTGGTAAAAAATTCGACGAAGCTCCAGGGTTAACATCAGTTAGTGGCGGCACTTCATTTACACAAACAGCTGACACACAAATCATCACCGACGATGTATCTTCTGGACAAAACATTGGTCGTATATCATGGCGCGAAATTTTTGACGAACTCTAAATTGGGAGAACTCACATGTTAAAACTATGCTTAATAACACTCTTACTTATTTCCTCCTCTTCCTTGATGGCAGAAGAGCCAGCGTATTCCAAAGGATACTCACTACCAAGCAACTACCCAAGTAATTTTCATCAAAAAGGAATATTACAAGGTATTGACTTGAACCAACGAACCCTAGTTATCGATGGGGCTCCTATCAAGCTCGACCTAAATAGTCCAGTTCACTTATTAGACCTCTATAACGCGATTTTACAAAACCTAAAACCAGGCACCCCAGTCGGGTACACGATGCGCGTACAAAACGGCAATGAGCTTATTACAGAAATATGGGAATTACCGCCAAAAGCTGTGCCACTTAGTTAGGAGAGTTAACACATGTTAATTAGAAAACCCCATGGCTTTACGCTTATAGAACTAATGATAGTCATCGCCGTCATTGGTTTATTGGCGACTATTACTTACCCCTCATATATCGACAAAGTAGAACGGGCATCAAGAGAAGATGGAAAACAAGCCCTCCTCCAATTTGCAAATGCAATGGAAAGATATTATTCCATTCAGTCGCCCATGTCATACGAAGGGGCTGCAGATGGTGGTGCCGATACGGGTGAGCCGTCCATTTTCTCAACTGAGGTACCAATCGATGGCAGTGGAGACAAACACTACGACCTAGTAATTACTGCAGCCTCTAGCACCGCTTTTACGATCCAAGCGCAACCGAAGAATAGACAGGCAAATGATGATTGCGGAACCTTAACCTATGGTAGCGATGGAACCCGCCTACCCACTACAGATGGTTGCTGGTAGTTTCAATCATACAAAGGGGGCGCAGCTGTTCTAGCTTTGTCCCCTAACCGCTCAAAAACTCTGTCAACAATCGACTGACAACCACCGGTTTTTCTAACTGAACAAAGTGCCCCGCTCCTTCTACTGGGTGAACCACGATTCCAGCTTTGTAATCACCGGGCTTGATAGCAACATTAAAAATCTCCTCACTCATACAGCCATCATTAATGCCATATATAATCTGCACTGGCACGGTAATCTTATCTCCACTGACCAACGCCTTTAATAACCGTTGACTTTCTTTCCAGTGGGGGTTTCTAACCAACGCTAAGCAGCGATAATACCGAAGAGCCGCCCTCTTAACACCAGGAGCAGACAGTGCCTCGATAACCTCTGCGACATAGGCGTCATTATTTTCAAAATCAGGAGACCATTTGTTCCAAAGATATCGAATAAATTGCCAATCTTGGGCCTCTACCATCCAGTCTGAAAAGCCGGTCAGCTGAAAGAACCCCATGTACCATGAATACGCCAACTGCGACGGCACTGCAGGAACTGCCTGCTGCAATCGCGCAATTGGCGGTATCGCTATGCTGGTCAACGATTTTACTCTATCCGGCGCTAACGCAGTCATAATCCAGGCCGTCGCGGCCCCCCAATCATGACCAACAATGTGTGCTTTCGGTAGCTCCAGCCAATCCATCCAATCCACAATGTCTTGGGCCAACTGATTCAAAAAATATTGTTTATCAGGCTGGACACTACTTGGTTCGTACCCTCTCATGACGGGGACAATAACCTGATAACCTGCTTTCGTTAGTGCCGGCACTTGGTGCCTAAAAGAATGAATCGTATCGGGAAAGCCGTGTAAGCAGATGACGGTATCACCATTAAAACCATGATCAGACTGCTTACCAACGCCCGACATACGAAACCGGTAAGCAGAAAAAGACCCGATGGCCACCTTTCGCACCAGTAACTCCCCCCCCATCTGCTCATAAGTTGATGAATGCATACGTATCCTTCAAGGTCGACAACCTTCTTTCGTCTATGAATTTTCCAGCCTTTAGCTAGTAAATGTGGCATAACTTAAGCATCAATGGAATAACAAATATTGTTAGGGGTCATATGAGATCACAAAAGATCGCTCTTTATAGAAGACACGACGCCCAGCTTTGTCTATAATTCACTCAGTTGGCAAATTTGTTAGGTCTATAAACAACCTATTGCTATGAAACCGGATTGGAAGAAGGTCGCGTGAGATTAATGAAAAGAAATATTAGCTCGATACAAAGCAAGCAGCCACTCTCCGTGCCTCGCGTCGAAAATACGCAGCACATTCTCTTTGACACCTCCCCGAAGAATATCCAGCGAGAGCTGTTAGATCTGCCCTATGCTGATATCAACTGTGCGCTAACACTGGCCAAAAACAAGCTAAAGTTATTGAACCGCTTCTCTCTCCCCACCAGTAAGCGAAGCGCTACTACAGCACCTTTTCATTACGCATTTCAAAAGTTCATCGATCATTTTCGTTCGTTTTACACCCAGTCGAGATACAGCCGACCGCCGACCAGCACAGACATCCAAGAAATGTCGCAATTCACTCAGGAACTCGCTTACAGTTATAAGCATATATTCCTTGGTTATCTTGAGACTGGCAAAGTCAACAAAGACTTGGCTTGTAGTTTGTATGACGCCATGTTCTATATAGGCCAAACCATGTTGCAGTCATACGAACAAAACCAATGGCAGAACCCTCGCTTATGGCAAGAGCTTCATTTTCTGTATCGCTCTGCAGAAGAAAACGGGTTTCTCGGCCAAGACATCCCTAGTGATGCACCCTCTCCACGCCCTAGCAGTATAGATTCGTTATACAAACAACTGTTGCTTACCGCTCTGGCAGACCCCTATCAACAAAAACAGGGTTGGCACTGGACCATCTTTGATTTCTCTGGCCGCATTGCCCATCACGCTGAAATTCAATCTGCCGATGTTCTACCTGCTTTTCAATACGGTTTTGCCATTCGCTTAGATAGCAGCAAACCCCCCATTGCAGTGAAGCGACTTCCGACAGAAATACATTCTGAACTCAGAATATTGTTACCCCAAGGCGCCACTACAGTCATTACCAATCAGCTTTATTTGCTTCAGTCTGGACAGCAACAAAAAGTCTCACAATCACTAACGACTCTAAATAAGACGGAACAAAAACACCTTCTTGAATTGCTATACCATCAATGGGCCGAAAAGCCACTACGAAATACGTCACGTACCACAACAAAAGAATCTGTTGGTTTTATATGGGGCGTAAATGACATTCACACCATTCTAAGTCCAGAGTTGCGGCAAAAAGCAACAATGGAGCAACGGCCTATCGAAGTCGAGCATCGCTCTATGGGACTATCACAAAATGAGAGTAATGACGGGATTTGCATACTACTTAAAACCCCCGTTAAAGAGGCACCAACCAACGGTCAAGTCGTAGGCATGATACGTAAAATAAACAACAAGAAACACCTAGAACTTGGCATCGTGCAATGGTGTGCAAAAAAAGGTCCTCAACAAATGACCTGTGGTGTCAGAAAATTACGTTCCACGGCCCAACCTGCGATGGTTGCAGATGAGGAAACAAAAGATGCTACTCAACCTGCATTGATCTTTAGATATCGCGGTGAGTTTGGAGAACAAAATACACTGCTACTAACCCACACTGGTTTACTTAGCACAGGAAAACCTATCTTAGTTAACCTAACCGCCACAAAAAAATGGCAAGCAACCAAATCAATTGCCGCCGTCAATCAGACGGATTGCATTGACCTTTTTGAATTGCAGGATGCTGTGTAATATTGGTTAATTCGCTTAAAGCATCGCCTTTCGACTCTCCCGGTTGAGACTCAAACACCTCAGAAAGTGGGACTTGCCAGGCTTCAAGCAATTGATCAACACCGTCATTGAACTTGTCATTTAGGTTTTCTTTCCAATAATCTTCCCCTTTTAGGTTCAATGATAATGCGCCTGGAAAACACGAACGATAAAGTTGGGCAAACGTATAGCAATGTAAATCTCGCGATAAAAGTACATCGCCTTCACTTTGCAACGTCACCAGCTTTGCCTCCTGCAATGACTTGTAGTGATACTCCCATTCTAATGGGGTCAGCCACGGCATCTGATTGATCAGTGCTTCCTCCGACATACTATTTCCCATTTGCTGGTTCTCATATAATAGCTTCAAAATCTGAAGAATATCCCCAAGTGAAGAAGCCGTCTTGTGCATGGACACCTTATAACTCGTCAACGCTTGTACGAACTCGGCTCCGATCAATAAAATAGACCACGAAACAAATATCCAGATCAAAAAAATAGGCACTGCAGCAAATGCACCATACACCAGCTGATAGGTAGGAAAGAAGGTAACCAGCAACGTCATCAAACGTCTCGCCAGATCAAACAACAGTGCCGCCACCAACCCGCCTGTAATGGCATGTTTAAGGGGCACTCGAGTATTTGGAATAGCAACATAAGCCAAAGAAAACGCCAAGGTACTGAGCATTATCGGTAAGAAACTAAATAATACCTGTTGAGTCGCTTGTACCGTCTCATACTGTTCCAATATCCGCAACGAAGACAAATAGGAGGAAATTGCAATAGTAGCCCCCATCAACAATGGTCCAAGACTCAATAACGCCCAGTACAACAGAAAACCACTGACACCTTTACGAGACTCTTTAACATGCCAAATTTCGTTAAAAGACCCTTCTATCTTACGTAACATTGTGATCGAAGTGACAAACAACATCACAACACCGATACTGGTTAAGTTTGCAGCCTGTTTAGAAAAATCAATCAAGTAACTTTGCAGGTGCTCCCCTGTCGCCGGCATGAAATGTTCAAACAGGTAGCTTTCTAACTGCCCATCCGCACCTTTAAGATCAGGTATTAGTGCCAAAATAGAAAACGTTACGGTCATCACTGGTACAACTGCAAATAACGCAGTAAACGTCAAATATGCTGCGGTTTTTGGGCCATCATGTTGAACATAGCTGCGCACTAAGTACAGCAGGAATTTTATAAAATACACGACCTTCTTCTTATAATAAGAGGTGTTATTTTCAAACATGGGCGGGTCTCTAGGTGTCAAACGTAACAGTTAACAGCATCAAGGGACTTAAAGCATACGCTAATTTACCTGATAAAGCCTTGTTAGCTCTCGTGTAGAGGCGCATTTCACTATAAAATACCGTCCAACTTCAACAACTTCCCCTGTGAGTCAACAATGGTCACGATTTATCACAACCCTCGCTGCTCTAAATCTCGTCAAACTTTACAGCTGCTTGAGGAAAATGGTGTGACGCCAAACGTCGTGCTTTATCTTGAAGACACGCCAGACAAAAGTACCCTTACCGCGATCCAAAAAAGCCTAGGGGTCGATGCTCGCGACATGATGAGAACCAAAGAAGCTGAATATAAAGAGCAACAGTTGGGTAATGAGAGCTTATCCGACAATGACCTTTTAGATGCCATGGTCAAAACGCCCAAACTAATAGAGCGCCCTATCGTTGTTAACGGCAAAAAAGCCGCAATAGGTAGACCCCCAGAAAACGTACTCTCAATTCTTTAGGTCATATAGGTTAACCCATCACTATGTCCAATATCGTCATACTTTACTACAGTCGCCACGGTAAAACCGCCGAGATGGCCAATTTGGTAGCCCGAGGTGTTGAAGAAGTAGAGGGAATGGAGGCCAAGGTGCGTACCGTACCAGAGGTATCCCCGACGACAGAGCAAACTGAACCCGCCAACCCTTCAATTGGTTCACCCTATGTAACGCTGGATGACCTACGACAATGTGATGGGCTAATACTTGGTACACCAACGCGCTTTGGTAACATGGCCTCACCATTAAAATATTTTATTGATCAGACAAGTGGAATATGGATGGAGGGAGCTCTCATCGACAAACCGGCCGCTGCTTTTACCTCAACGGGTAGCTTACACGGCGGTCAAGAATCGACAATACTTTCCTCTATGTTACCGTTGTTACACCATGGCATGTTATGGGTAGGTTTACCCTATAATAACAAAGCCCTAATGGAAACTAGTGGCGGCGGCACCCCTTATGGCGCGAGCCACTGGGCAGGCACTGGCAACCAAAGAGACATTTGTACCAACGAAACAATACTCTGCAAAGCACTCGGACATCGAGTTGCACAACTGGCATCAAAACTATGAATTACCCAATGGATACTCTTCGCTCGAAAGCTTCTCGATGCAAGCAACTCACCCTCATTAACGTTGCTATTCTATTGGCGGTATACGCTCTACAATTTCTCTGGGCTGCACCCGAGGCTCACGCAACGAATAATAATCCCCAATGGATCATGCTGGCAATATACATTGTACCGTTATTACTTTTTGTACCAGGTATATACTCAGGTAAAGCACGCACCTATGCATGGTTTTGTTTTATTCTAATGATCTATTTCTGCGGCAGTGTTATTTCATCGTTTGCAGTTCCCCACCCACTGGGTTACCTTGGTATTGCGCAATCAATTACCATTTGCCTACTCTTTATTACTGCCATGTATGCGGCAAAATGGTTCGGGTTAATCGCGAACAACGGCATTTCTAATCGTAAGAAAAAGAATAGCGACGATTCGCAAGAGTAGCGTTATTTACCACTGACGACGTAGGGACACGTACTACATACAGAAGGATCGAATACTGCGCCCATGTTAGATACCTACCAAACTTTAGAAACTCCCGAGAGCATAGATCTCGAACTACACTTAGCCGGCCCGGTTGTAAGGATGCTTGCATTTGGCATTGATGTTGGCATTCGAGCAGGCATTCAAATTCTGGTCGCAATGGTGCTCTCTATTTTCGGGCAAGTTGGCACGGCGATCATGCTAATTTTCGCATTCACAATTGAGTGGTTTTACCCTGTGCTTTTTGAAGTATTCTACCAAGGGAGTACACCAGGTAAAAAATCGATGGGCCTCACCGTTATTCATGATGATGGCACTCCCATCGGTTGGTCGAGCTCAATTATTCGAAATTTACTTCGCTTTGTAGACTTCCTACCCTTTGGATATATTTTTGGCCTGATTGCGATGTGTAGCAATGACCACTTCAAACGCCTCGGAGACTTTACTGCGGGCACTTTGGTGGTCTATACCGCTCCCAAACAGGCGATCGCTCCTATCCCTGAAGACACCCCAATGCCACCACCCATCGCACTTACCTCAAACGACCAAAGAGCAATATTAGGCTACGCCGAACGAATTCACGACCTGTCACCAGAACGCCAACAAGAATTAGCAAATCACCTATCTTTTATCACTCAGGCAAAAGATAGGGATAATATTATCTGGATCGTCCGTATTGCCAACTGGCTTCGGGGGAGCAAATGAAACAGCAACAGTTTGAAGCAAAATATAGGGATGAGTGGCAGTTATTTGAAGAGCAGCTCGAGAGGCTCGAGTCAGCGAACTCGACTGACACCAACCTGTCAAACTTTGCATCACATTACAGAAAAATTTGCTATTACTTAGCACTGGCACAGGAACGGCGGTATAGCCCCCACCTAATTGACAAGCTCAATGGCATTGCACTCAGAGGGCATCAACAACTCTATCAACACAAATCAAATATTATCTACAATATAATAGCATTTATCGTATCTGGATTTCCTCAGCACGTTAGAAAGCATGCCAAGTTAATCGGGCTTGCCTCTGCTTTATTCTATGGTCCCGCCATTATTTTTGGCTTACTGGTCTATTTTAGTCCATCACTAATGTTTAGCTTCCAATCGCCAGACCAAGTCGCCGACCTTGTCTCCATGTATAACCCCGAAAACAATGCAGAAGCAGCGCAATCACGCGATTCTGAAGAAGATCTCGTCATGTTCGGCTTCTATATTCGAAATAATATTGGCATCGGGTTTCAAACCTTTGCTAGCGGCATACTGTTTGGGCTCGGCAGCATGTTTTTTCTTATCTTCAATGGATTAGCGTTGGGTGCTGCCTCAGGTTTCCTAAGCTCTTTGGACTACGACATCCCATTCTATTCTTTTGTTATCACCCATGGTGCATTTGAATTAACGGCTATCACTATCGCAGGTGCTGCTGGAATAAAATTGGGATTCTCCCTTCTTAACCCGGGGTTACTGTCAAGAAAACAGGCGTTAATTATTGCAGGAAGAGAGAGCATTCAATTAGTGTATGGCGTAATGTTCTTCCTACTTATTGCGGCATTCATTGAAGCCTTTTGGTCTTCTAGCAGCATTCTGACCCCCACCGTCAAATTCTCGGTGGGTAGCATCATGTGGGTTGGCGTATTCAGCTATTTCTATTGGTGTGGGCGCAGTTCGAAGCCTTCACAAGAGGAGCTGCAATAAATGGATATCACTCAAGTCAGCGCAAAAATACGCCCTAGAAATCACTACGAAGCGATTGACCTAGGCACAGTCATGGCACGCCATTGGTTAGTGGCGCTTTGCGGCTTATGGGTTTGTGCTTCACTGCCAATCTTTCTCCTATTACAACTATTATTTCCAGAATCCCCCTACATATCAGCGCTGGTCATTTGGTGGCTAAAACCGATATTCGAATCGTTACAACTTCACTATGCATCAGAAAAGCTATTTGCAACTAATGTAACCTTTAAGAATATACTTCTCCAGGCCCCTAAACGCCTCTGGCGAGACATGTTAATAAAATTAACTATTCGTCGACCGAGTTTAAGCCGCTCTTTCGATCTTTCTGTCGGGGAGTTAGAAAATCTCAAAGGAGTCCAGCGGAATAAACGACTCAATGTCCTCCAACGCTCAGCTAGCTCCGCAGCGATATGGTTAACGATCGTTGGCATCACAATAGAACAAATACTCATTGTTGCTTTTTGCAGTCTTGCATGGATGCTTATCCCTCCTCAATTAGATATCTATATTGATTTTTGGGATCTCATAACCAATGCCAAAGTGCATCAAATTCTATCTTGGTGTTGGTACCTCGCAATGGCGTTGGTTGCTCCATTTTATCTTGCCTCAGGGTTTTCGCTCTATATTAATAGGAGAACAATTCTAGAAGGTTGGGATATTGAGCTGTCTTTTAAGGATATGGTTTCAAGAGCGAAAAAAGAGCAGCATCATGTGCGGCTTAATCTATCTCCCGTCATATTTTTTACCATCGCTCTACTCGCATTTGCTTCAACTTTACCAACAAACCTCTATGCCAACGCGACAGAATACACATCATCCAACGATGAAAACTTAGGGGAGCTAGTTCCAGATCTAACACCGGAAGCCGCGCAAAAACGAATGATATTCATCATGGAATCTGACGTATTTAACGATATTAGAGTCACCGAAAATTGGAAGTTCATCGACCAGGATAGCGAAAAGGATGAAGACGAGGATGAAGAATCCGAAATGCCGGAATGGCTCGCAGAGCTCATTAACTTTCTAGCCCAAGGAGTTGAAGTACTTTTATGGGGGGTTGTGATCATCTGCGTAATATTTATCGCCCTTCGGTTACGTGGAATAGAAGTACCATTTTTGGAGGCCAAAAAATACGCTACTGCCCCTCCTCCATCCTCTCTATTTGGACTGGAACTCAGTCAAGATTCACTTCCTGATGACATTATCGGCACCGCAAGAAAGTGGTGGCGAAAAAGCCCAAGGCAAGCTTATAGCTTATTGTATAGAGCAGCGCTATCGGACTTGGTACATGCTGAATCACTCGCGCTACAAGGTAGTCACACCGAAGGGGAATGTGTACGCTTATTTAAACAACTGAGTCAACACAATAGCAAGAGTCAATTCTTCCAAGTACTGACGGATCAATGGGTAATGCTCGCTTATGGCCACCAGCGAGTTAGTCATAAACAATTCGAAGCACTTTGCGTTGAGTGGATACAATTTTTCCCCACCAATACTCCTGACATAGGTGCAAAAAAGGGATGAAACGACTACCCTCAATGTCTCAGTATTTCGCGAATTTGTCTCGACAGCAATTCACCCATTTTGGCGTACTGACCCTAATACTCCTATTATCCGTCGGATGTTATTTTTGGCTTAAGTCGCAAATGACCCTAGTTCACTCTGTGGATAACTTAGGATACAAAAAAGAAGCCCTACTAAATCCATACTTAGCTGCCCAAACCATTCTAAACAACACAGGACTGCGAACGGATGTCGCGGTAGACATTGAAGTTATTCTCAATACTGTTTCAAATGACGACACCATCATCTTGCTTAATAATCGTCAATTTCACCCTATTCAAGCGGAGAAGATTTTTGAATGGATATCAAATGGCGGCCACCTTATCATGTCTCCATCGTCAGTCTGGGATACAGAAACAGAATCCAGCGACGACGAATTTCTTGATAGCTTTGGGATCCGCCTGCATGAATGGTTTGCTGAAAACGAGTACTGGGAAGAAGAAGTCACCGCTGAAGTGACCGATCTTATCGAGAACTACTCTGACGAGTTGGTCACTGAGTATTCGGAGGAAGGCACAGCCCCAGACAGTGACGACGAGGACGAGGAAAAAGAGGAAACCTTAGCCTGCACACCCTATGATAGCGACGCCCCCTCCTATATTACCTATGACAGTGATGGACACGTAATTAGCGTTAATTTTCGCAGCCGATTTCACTTAGAGGATGTTTCTGGCAATGCTCTTCATGCAGAAGCTCTGACCGACCAGGATAGCGCCAATCATATATTACAGTACCCTACTGGCGAAGGAATGCTAACAGTCCTATCTGACATGCGCTTTTGGAAAAACCGACAAATTAGCTGGTACGATCATAGTTATTTATTATGGATGCTGGCAGGCGATAGTCATACCACATGGTTTATCCACGATACTGACTCACCGACACTGCTATCTTTGCTCTGGGATTCTGCGAAATACTTGATCATATGTCTATTTACTTGCCTCTTTCTCTATCTTTGGCAACAAGGTCGCCGCTTTGGGCCAATACAACCAGACCGCTCAATGGACCGCAGACAATTGATCGAGCACATTCACGCCAGCACCCGCTTTGCCTGGAAACAAAAGCACTTTGAAGGCAACCTAACAACGCTCCTGCATGACATTCGCCAACAACTCCAACTCAGTCACAATATAATCATCATAGATCTAGTGGATGTACACAGTAACGCCGATTTAATTGAAAAAATTTCCCTTATAACCGAATTAAAAGTCACAGATGTTCAATCTGCATTTACACCAACGATTGAATACAAAGAACATACGATGATACAACGCATCGCATTGCTGCAACAAATTAGGAACCGATTATGAGCACTTACGAACCCTCAACTGATGCCACTCAAATCTCCGAAGATCAGTTCGATAAAGCTAACATGTTAGTTTCCACAATCAGAGAACAAATAAATCAAGTTCTCGTGGGACAAACAAAGATTATCGACCAAGTACTGGTCGCACTCTTGGCATCTGGGCACGTATTGATTGAAGGCGTACCGGGACTAGGGAAAACACTGTTAGTCAAAGCGTTAGCCAAATGCTTTTCAGGAGAATTCTCTCGTATTCAGTTTACCCCAGATTTAATGCCAAGTGACGTTACCGGGCATGCGATGTATGACATGAAGACAGAGCAGTTTAAAATAAGAAAGGGCCCAGCATTTACCAATATTCTGCTTGCCGATGAGATTAACCGAGCTCCAGCCAAAACCCAAGCCGCGCTATTGGAAGTCATGCAAGAAAAGCAAATTACCATAGAAGGTAAGCCATTTGATGCACACTCTCCTTTCATGGTTCTGGCCACGCAAAACCCCATTGAACAAGAGGGAACCTACCCTCTACCTGAAGCAGAACTGGATCGTTTCATGGTCAAAGTATTGATCGATTACCCTCAGGTAGATGAAGAAGTCCTACTCGTGAAACAGGTCACCACAGGGCAGGTGCAGGACAACCTCAATGTTGATGCCATTGACCCTGTTGTTAAAGCAAATCAAGTTATAGAATTGCAAGCCCTAACGGCATCACTTGAAGTCGACGACCGCGTATTTGAATACGCCGTTAATATTGCACGAGCTACCCGGGAGTGGCGCACTTTCGCCCATGGCGCGGGCCCTAGAGCAAGCATAGCGTTAATTCGCGCAGCGCGAGCCCAAGCGCTTCTTATGGGCAATCATTTTGTCACCCCTGACGATGTTAAAGAGATGGCTATTCCCGTGCTGCGCCACAGAGTATCGTTGACCGCAGAAATGGAAATTGAAGGTATGCAAATAGACCAAGCATTATTTCAACTACTCGCTGAAGTTGAAGCTCCAAGACTGTAAACCATTTCACTGGTAACGTTAGAAATAGAATGAAACCATCAAATCGATTGTTATTATGCGTTGTACTGTGGGGAGCAACAGGATTGCTCTCTGCGTTAAACTATTGGCTACCGAATAGCATAACCAACCCTGACCTAGCGCCACTCTTTACCGATTTTTGGCAAGTTACAGGTGTTGCGCTACTACTAACGGTGATACTCGATAGCCTTGGTCAACTCAAAACAGCACCTATAGATATTCAACGGGAGTTAGGCGATACAGTTGCGGTAGGTGTATGGACCAACGTCACTATCACCATACAGCACGGATATACCCGCCCGACCCTCATCGATATATTTGACCATCATCCTGCTGACGCAGATGCTGACTTCCCTAATCAACAGGTCACACTAATTCCAGGTAGCGCACTCAAGCTCCAATATAAGATCAAACCGATGAAACGTGGTGATCTCTCTTTTGGGCAAATTGAAGTACTTGCACCATCGACCCTTGGCCTATGGCAATTGCGCTATTGGCATGCAAAAAACTCTGACATTAAGGTTTTTCCTAATTTTTCCGCTGTCTCCCACTTCGCGTTACTAAATACCGAACAACAGACCGCACAAATCGGAATACGGCAGCAGCAACGCCGTGGAGAGGGCATGGAATTCCACCAGCTAAGGGAATTTCGGCAAGGCGATAGCCTGCGGCAAATTGACTGGAATGCTAGCGCAAGAAAACGCAAAATCATTTCAAAAGAATATCAAGAAGAAAAGGATCAACAGATTATTTTTCTTCTTGATTGTGGACGAAAAATGCGAAACCAAGATGGCGAATTAAGCCATTTTGATCATGCGCTTAATGCAATACTATTAATGGCCTATGTCGCACTTAAACAGGGTGACTCCGTTGGATTAATGAGCTTTGCAGGGCAAACCCGTTGGCTGAAACCCGTCAAGGGTGTCGCGAACATGCCAAAACTGCTAAATCATGTGTACGACTTACACGCAACCCCCTCTGCCAGTGACTACTCTGGGGTGGCGAAAGACTTACTTGCACGTCACAACAAGCGATCTTTGATTATTCTAGTATCCAACATCAGAGATGAGAATACCGATGATCTGGAACCCGCTATCAGGATATTACAGAAAAAACACCTGGTAATGGTTGCTAACTTGGAAGAGCCCATACTTCAGGAGGTTCTTCACTCCCCCGTCGATACGTTTGATAAGGCGCTTACTTACGCTGGAACAGTAGAATATCTGGATCAGCGTAAAGTAGTAGAGCGCTCCTTAACGCAACGCGGGGTCATTACTGTCAATAGTTTACCTAGTATGCTGCCCACAACACTGGTTAACCGATATATGGAAATCAAACGAGAAGGCAGGCTCTAACCCAGAGCCCCTTCGCAACAATCCGCTAAACACATACCCACTTATTGACGGCATCAAGAATGACATCTTTCTTCACCGGTTTGGCGACAAAATCATTCATCCCAACATCCCAGCATTTTATTCTCGCTTGATAATCAGAGTTCGCTGTAACGGCAATTATTGGGCATCGATTGCCATTTTTACGTATTTTTTCAGTCGCGAGAAAACCGTCCATCACTGGCATTTGTAAATCCATAAAGATCACATCATAAATGCCGTCTTTAACTGCCTGAACGGCAACCTCTCCATTTTCAGCCAAATCAGAGGATAACCCTAAGCGTTTGATTACGGCAGTTAGCACTTTGGCATTTACTTGATTATCTTCAACGATTAACGCATGCCCCTTGATCTCCTTTTCTGATACTTCCTTGTAGGTAATATCGGAGAGTTTCATTGGTATCTCCACCACAAAACACGCCCCACCCGTTGGTAAGTTCAAAATTTCAATTTTTCCATCCAAAAGATGAATTAAGCGCTGACTAATTGACAACCCCAACCCCAGGCCTTCATGTGTCCTCTGGTATCCTTTGCTCGCTTGAACAAAACTCTCAAATATCGTCTTCTGAACGTCCTCACTAACACCAGGCCCCGTATCACTAATAGTAAACTTAACCCCCTGCTCATAAGGTTCCGCTTCAACTAAAACTTTTCCCTCTTCCGTATACTTACAGGCATTATCCACTATCGGTGCTAGCACCCGCCGTACCAAGTGCGAATCAAAACTATAGTAATCGCCCAAAAGATCGGACAAACGGACTTCGAACTCCACTGTTTTTTGAAACAGGTAGCTAGAACTCTCCTGCTGCATTTGCTCTATCAGCGTCTTCAAGCGAACGTCTTTGTTATAGGGCTCCACATCATAATGATCGGTTTCTGCCATCGTTACGATGTTCTCAACTTGAGTCTGCAGTCGATCGGATCCAAACTGTATGTATTTCATTAACTCGGTGACCGTCGCGGAATCCTCTGTATACTTCATTTGTTCCAACGAACCGCTAATCGCATTTAGCGGTGTTCTCAATTCATGACTAACTGCCATGATAAATTCGTCTTTACGTTCTTTGTTCTCTTCTGCCTGGCGCAACGAATCCAGTAATGTTTCATTGGCTTGGTTAAGGATTTCATTTGCATATTGCTCACTATCTCTCGCGGCTTTTAGTGCATCAGTTTTCTCTTTACGCAGCTGATTAATGCGATTGACCAAAGCCCATGCTAAGAATACAACATCCAATGTTTGCGCAATAAGGGTCACCAAGTATTCGTTATACACAATACGTGGCAACCCAAAATACGGCAGGATTATCAATGCCCCGCAGAACAACACTACGGCAAAACCCAACACGAAAAATTTAGCCGGTTTGTAACCCGCTCGCCAACGCACAATCCCCGCGTAAAAACCAATACTCAGCCAGAAAGAGTTACTCACCGCCACAAACAAATAACTCACCCAGTAAGGAACGAAAAAGTATAACACCAACAACACAAATGAAGCCGCTGCGATTGCATAGCCACACTTTGACAGTCGGGGGTTATGCTCTTGCAAATCTAAGAATTTTTGATAGAAAAACGTACTCGTAATAACGTTCATTTGAAATGGCAGCATGAGCCAAAATACATCAACGTTATCCCACAGGCGTGCATAGATTGCAAAAACCGCCGCCCAACCAGAAAATGTAGCAATGAGATAGAAAGAATAATACAAATACTCTCGAGCACTAGACCATACAAACACCATGAAATTATAGGAGGCCAGCACAATCATTGCGCCCAAACAGCCAATGATTAGCAGGCTATCTACAAACGCAATCTTACCAAACTCTTTTTCTGTCTTGATCTCTACCCGTGGTACACCAGAAAAATACCGACTTTGTAGATTGACCCACAAAACATACCCCTGCCGCTCAGCAATATCGAATGTCATTCCATAATGCAAAGGATATTCATCTGAGTAGTGATGGCCACTGCGTGCATGCTGTTGACTATTTGTGGAGGCTCTTCCCTGCGTAAAAAGATGGGCTTGAATATTCTCTATATATGACCCGTAAACGTAAACAATCCACTGACTATCGCCAAGATCACTTTTGAGAGGCACCTTAAGCCAGTACGAACCTCCAGTCATCGCTATATGGTCAACGGGGGTCAGTCGCTTTTCCAACGCCTTAAGTGAAGCGCTATCATATTGAGTGGTATCTCCAGACCTAAAATAGGTATCTTGATATAGCTCAGCCGACTCCAACACATTGGCATTCAACAGCCCTCCCAACAACGCGTACGCAGGAGACACACACAGTATACCCATGGCAATGAATAAACCGAGAGAGTTCTTTATATGGTACAGGTAACAAGAGACGCTGATACGAGAGTGTCTACTCCTACCCATCACTGCTTACTCCACAACAACGCTACGTGCCCTTCTGTGCATATACTAGTCATTTAGTCGTAATTTAATATTAGAACAGGATTACCCTTTTGGTATCATTCACTCCTAATATTGCTAGTTATTTTAGAAATACAGCTATAGTAAGTATTTCTATTACTTATTGACCTATGTTCCAGGATCGAACACCTATGACAGAAACAACTCGCCCCCCATATATCTACCGTGGAGGGGGCATGATGATGCACCCTCCCTTCCAGCAACAAGACTCTCAAATGTTTGGCTTTTTTGTCAAAGGAGATATCCACAAGCTTCAAGCCATGTGTGACCAACAGCTCAATGCGGTCGCGCGAGGGAAGTATCGATTTAAGCCGCTAACGAATTATGTCATGGTCACCTTTACCCATATTGGGAAAGATTTTTCTACCGCCCCCGAAGATATTGACAAAGGTTGGGGGGCAGAAATAGACACCTCGATATGGGTTCCCGTAGGCCAATATATCGAGAAAGATGGAGAAGAAGTACTAGATCGGATCCACTGGATCACACCGTACATATGGGTCGACCAACCCATGACAGTACTTAATGGTAGGGAAATCTTTGGCTACCCTAAATATATGGCAAAATTTCAAATGCCAAAAACTCCCAGGAAAGCCGATTTTTTCTCGGTAGATGTCAATGCATTCCAGACATACTCTAGGGAAGAAGAGGCTGGATTCCATCGCTTATTCGATGTTCAACGAGAACCGTGTAACGAGAGCCTACTGGATGAAATCAGCGATGACTTCACCGATGCCATCGATTTCGCCAAAGGTATTTTCCGCGGATTACGAGAGTTAGACGATGTTATTCATCCTGACTCGGATCTAATAGAACAACTATTGGGGGGGCTGTTATCTCCCCGCCTCCCTCAATTATTTCTTAAGCAGTTTCCAGATGGCTCGGGTAACGATGCGGTATACCAAGCCCTCACCACGTCCCCAGCGATCATCAACGGTTTCCATGGTGCGGGGATTCTACCTGGGGATTACCAATTAACCTTGCAAGAATACGCAAGTGAACCCATTGCTGAAGACCTAGGGCTAGAGATAGGCACACAATCTGCTCCCCTGGCTTTTTGGATCAATTTCGACTTTTCCATCGAGCCCCCAGAAGAGCTGGTCAATAATTCAGTCGCTAAAAAACAAAAGATTGCGGTATTGGGCGGCGGCGTAAGCGCAATGACAGCCGCCTTTGCTATCACCTCACAGCCTGACTGGCAGAGCCGATACGACCTTTCTGTCTATCAACTGGGGTGGCGCCTTGGAGGCAAAGGGGCAAGCGGTAGAAATGCAAAGGATCATGAACGCATTGAAGAACATGGTTTACACATCTGGTTTGGCTTCTATGAGAATGCTTTTAAGGTTATGCGTGACGCCTATGGTGAACTAGACCGCCCTAAGGACGCCCCTTTAGCGACCTGGCTAGAGGCATTCAAACCCCATAGCTTTGTTGTCGTCGAAGAATACATAAAAGAAAACTGGCACACCTGGGCGTTTGATTTTCCCGTTAAGGACGGGTATCCCGGTGATGGCCGAGAAATGTTAAGTATCGGGCAGATAGTACAAACCATGTACGCATGGCTGCGAAAAGCGATTGAAGACTTGATCGAACAAGTCACAGGGCTTGACATTAACAACGACCCCAAACCTCGCCGCTCTGGATTTGGCATGTTTCTTCAGCGCTTTTTGGATAAGTTCGACAATCCTTTGGAAGACCTGATGAACGAAGGGCTTCAACTGATATTCGCACTGTCAAAATGGGCAGAAATACCCGAGAGGATCTTTGACGAAGCAGAGCAAATTTTATTCCACGACTCTCTAAAGCATCTTAAAGACTGGATTGATGACTTAATTGAAGACATTCTAGAGGACAATGCAGAAATTCGTCATTTGTACATACTGATCGACCTTGCGCTTGCCGCTCTAACCGGTATGCATGATGACAAGATTTTTGAACGAGGATTTGACTCAATCAACGATATGGATTTTCGTGACTGGCTACGAAAGCACGGAGCCAATGAAGAATTCACCGTAAACTCAGCCCCTGTTCGTGCGGTATACGACTTAGTATTTGCTTATGTCGATGGAGACATAAACAAAGCCAACTTCGAAGCCGGCACCTGCCTTCGAGGGTCTTTACGCATGGTATTCTGCTATGAAGGCGGCATCATGTGGAAAATGCAAGCTGGTATGGGCGATGTAGTTTTCACGCCACTCTACCAAGTACTCAAGAATCGTGGGGTGAAATTCAATTACTTCAACAAGGTCGAAGAACTGGTCCCAGACCCCGACAATCCGACACAGATTGGTGAAATCAAAATCACCCAGCAAGTACAACTCAATAGCGGCCCAGAACACTACCATCCACTTGTCAATGTTAAGGGACTCGCTTGTTGGCCCAGCGAGCCCCTTAACGACCAAATTGTAGAAAAACAAGCCGGCTTGCTTCAAGCGCACAATATTAATTTAGAATCAAGCTGGAGTAACTGGCCAGAAATCTACGAAAATGCGTATGGAAAACCTCTCCCGCAAATATCGTTAAAGGCAGGGGAAGATTTCGATAAGATTATTTTTGGATTGTCATTGGGCTCAGTCCCCATTGTCTGCCCAAAATTATTGCCGCTAAGTCCGACCCTTCAAGCATGTGTAGACAATGTTAAAGTTGTCGCTACCCAGGCATTCCAAGTTTGGCAAAAACCATCCTTGGAAGAATTAGGCTGGAAACCAATCCCTGATTCGGGAGAGGAACCCGTCCTTACTAGCTTCACAGAACCGTTGGACACATGGGCTTCCATGGATCAATTGATTTGTCGTGAAGTTTGGCCGGATACTGAAATAAAACCTAAAAATTGCAGCTATTTTTGTGGGGCTCTCCCGGTCCCCGATTACCCACCGTTTAGCGATCACAACTTCCCAAAGGTACAAGCTGACGAAGTTAAGGAAAATGCGATTACGCTATTGGATAAACACATCCATAATTTATGGCCAAATACCCAAGCCAGAGGTGAGGGTTTCAAGTGGGAGGGGCTTATTGCACCGGATTCTGAACAGGGTGTTGCACGATTTGATGCCCAATATTGGCGTGCAAATGTCGACCCCTCCGAACGCTACGTTCAATCAGTAGTGAATAGCAGTAAATATCGCCCCAAAACAGATGAGACCGGATTTAGTAATCTCTATGTAACAGGTGATTGGATCAAGAATGGAATGAACGCAGGGTGTGTTGAGGGCGCAGTACAAGCAGGTCTCACGACTTCCCGTGCAATCTGTGGTCACCCTGAGATAATCAAAGGAGAACATCAATTCATGGACGATAATCACTAATCACTCACCCTCTCTGTCACACAAACAGAGAGGGTGTTCCATACAATTAGCGAATATTCGCTTAGAACTAGTTGCGAACTACCCGCTCACTAAAGTGATAAGAACTACTATTATGAATCACCAAATCCTGAATTAGAGCCAACACGATGGCCAGTGCTTGCTCAACGGGTGAATTGTGCATCTCTAACTGCTGAATAATTTCATCATCTGAATCATGGTATATTACCGCTGGTCGTTTGATCGGCTGCTCACTTCGAATAAGTGAATGCTTCATCCGATACAACTCATTGAACGAATCAGCCTTGTCGCTGGGATGACCGAGTATAATACTGATCCTTTCCCTCAATAGGTTATGATTTACATCATCCTCCATCTGCCCAAACAACTCCAGCATGTGACTCACTAGCAGTACGTTTCCTGCCGAATACACGGGGCTTTGATGTGCTAAATCAAGCAAACAAAACATCACCTTGTTTACTGTCGACAATGCTGTATCTGTCTCACTTGTTTTGCGTTGATCCAACCAATGCCAAACGTGTTCAAATTTTATCGGTTTCAGAATTGGCCACTCGGCATCAAAAGCACTAAGCCAGCCATTAGTAAAAATGGTAGAATCAATCTGTGGCGGCTCAAATAACCCTGCACCCTCACCTTCATAAACGCCATTAAGAATTTGACAAGAACCTGGCAATGCAATGTTCATTGCCAACACTAACTGCTGAACAAAAACTGAGATGCTATGATATTGGCTGTACGGTTCAATATCATCTTGTTCTGATACCAACGTAACAACAATTTTTCCTTGAGTCGCACCCTCTTCATTCTTACAGGACTGCAAATAACTCGCAAATCCCCCGGATAGTTTTTGTGCATTCCTCAAGGTCTGAATAAGATCAGAGGCATCAAGCGACAGCTGGTGATTCACCAATGTCGCTTGATAAGGGTCCTCAACATTAAACTCTATCCCTTTGATATACTTATCTGCACCCTCCCACGCACTAATAATCCAATTTGACTCATTATCCCCTGCGTTAGGAATAGCATTACCTATATTTAATGTTATTGTTTGTGATTTCGCCATTCACATTCTCCTGATTTTCAACCTAAGCCAACACTGCCTTTGCAATATGTCGTTGCTGTTGTTCTATTTTCTTTTTGATATCTTTACAGTACAACAAATTCTCTTTGGAGCCTTTGCGCTGAATAACAGATTCAGCATTTGTCATTGCCATATCGATGGCGTATTCATAGGTTTCCCCCATAGATAATGCCGCAACAAATGTTGCGGCCAATGCATCCCCGGCACCCGTGGTTTCAACCACTGTTATACCTTCGAGCGGAACCCCATGATAAAAGTTCCGCCGATCGGAAACGTAGACCCCCCTAGAGCCATCCGTTATGACAAACATATCTGGCTTGAACTTTTCCAAGCTCTTCATTAGCTCTTGTGGATCATGATTTTCTTCACACGAAACCCCTAACAACTTACATGCTTCTTCTCGATTCATGATTAGCAAGTCGACGTAACTAATAAGTTCCAGCAACTGACCATCACCAAGTTCAACCTGATAATTACTGGGATTAAAAGCCAACTTACAATCTCGGGCTTTCACAACATCAAGCACAGTACCTAAGCTTTCACCTAGCATACTCGCTAGGTACACCCACTTGGACTCAAAAGGAATAACATCGCTAAGTTTTAGAAAGTTATTAGCGCCTTTAAACGCAAGAATACTCCTATCCTCTGAAATGCTGTCGAGAATAATGGATATTCCCGTTTGCCCTTCCCGCCCACCAATGAAATCAACACCTTCAGCTTCAAGCGACTGAATAATCACATCGCCGTTGCTATCTTCTCCAACTTTACCCAAGAACGCAGTATTGAGGCCTAATCGAGATAGCGCTACCGCACTGTTAGTACCTCCGCCTCCGGTAGTGATGTTGAGTTTATTTATCAATAATTTACTGCCTAGGGGGTAAGCAATCAGCTCTTCGGTCGTTGTTCGAGTCTGAATCTTAATCAGTTCAGAGTCTGTCTCGGCAAAGTGGTCAATTGACGCGCTTCCGATACAAACAAAGTCATAAGCCATAATGTCAACCGCCTTTGCTTTGCCTCTTATAGGCACCTAAGTGTGACTAAGTAATGATTAAGTATAGTTCTATACTCACATTTAGGTGCCGCTACCCAGAGAATTTTGTCGGACCGGTATAACCTAAATACACTGCAGCGCCCACCCCCACAAGAACACTTAACAGTACTAACCATAAGAACCTACTAACAAGATAGGTACTTTGACCCGGAGCCTCTAACGCTGGCCGGCCACTCCTATCTACCGCCTCAGGCTTATTCGCCTGAAGCAAGTCAGCTTCCAACTGAAAGAGGTGACTTTCGATAAGAAAATAGTTACGCCGATTAGCCTTCCACATAACATCAAACATATCGCCAAAAACTGGCACAAGACCAATGACAAGCTCGATCAAAATATTAACGATCATACGAAATATGGTTGTTGCTGGAAGCTTAAACCGAACGGCCTGCACAACAAAAAAACTGGATATTATCGCACCAACGGCATCACCAAACACCGGTACCAACCCAATGATTGCGTCCCAACCAACACGCACTCGAATAAGAGGCACTTCAAACGCTTCATCTAGCAAAACGCTCAATCGTTCTAGTTGTTTTTTACGCTGGCGAACTAGCTGTAATGTACTTTCTGTATCAACCTCAGTATTACTTACCATCGACGACAAATCTTAACCCCACTCCAGCGGTTTCTACTCGAACAATTTCCATCTCCACCAAAGGAGCCGCTTCCATTAAGCCCTGAACTTGCCCCTCCACTATAGTTCCTAAAGGTGGCATTTCCATGTCATTTGTTATTAGGAAAATCCCTCCATCCGATATATCACGGCTATCGACTTCGATTTCTCCTAGGTCCTTATGCGTTACCTTTACACGGCACATCAAGCGTGTGCGTTGAAACCTTCGCTGATCTCTCATTTGCCCGTTACCTGCTTTCTGTAAGCTCCTGGAGATACACCTTCCCAGCGCTTAAACGCGTGGTAGAAATTTGATGTATCGGAAAAGCCCAAATGTTCTGCGATTTTGTCGATATCAATACTTGAATTAGCCAGTTCTCTCAACGCCCGCTCATGACGACAATGATCCCGTAACCCGGCAAAGGAAAACTGCTCTTGCTTTAGCTTACGCTGTAATGTTCGAGGCGTCATATTAAAATGCTCGGCAACATCCTCTAATTGTGCGGGGGCTACACCAAGTGCTTTGTCGATATAGTCGACCACCTTAGACCCCAATGATTGCTCGCCAATCAAGCTCCGCAATCTTTCCTTAGCCAAGGCTTGCACCTGTACATGATATTCTGGAAAAGATGTCAGTAAAGGCTCTGTCAACAATGAACTAGCGAACTGCAGCTCATTGCGATGATGGTCAAACTCCACTTGGAGTTGAAATGCCCTTTCATATTCATCAGAATATTCCGTTTTAGCGTGACAAAAACGTACGCTCTCGACATACAATTTGCCACCGGTTAATGCGTTAGCCAACGTAAACATTGCTGCTGCAACAAAATCCTGTTGGGCAACACGATTCCTAAGCACGGCAACGTCATCAATGGTATACGCGACCACTGCATGCTCTCCATGAACTTCCAAGGCGAACTGGGTATAAGGCGCAATTAAGTCTTTAAATTTTACAAGTTCATCCAGCGCTTCTTGCAGGTCTTTACTAGTGGCTATCAATTGACCAACCAGGTCCAAACTATGATATTGAATCGATTCGCCCAGATATATACCAAAGGCTGGATCATCGGTTATTTCATATGCAGCATTAAACAGGTTTAACGTTTGCTGCAAAGAAAGGTACACCCCGGTTTGCCCAATAATTGAAGGGTCAATATCGGCTTGTTTAAAAATCCGCTTTACATTAATTTGTCTCTTAATCGCTAGATCCAGCAAACTCGGAATCAAGGTTGCGGGAACCAATTGCTGATCTTTGGACAGGCTCATCTGAAATGTATACCCCCTGCAGTAAATAAACTAACTCCCTCACATAATTATCAGGATCAGTTGCAATATGCAAGCAAGCCCATAAAGGTATCAGATTGAATATTTACAGAATTCGCGAATTTAGAGAAAGGTTTATCGCTTCAGAAAAACATTTAAAAGACAAAGGTTTAGCAACATGCATCAACATACCCACCTCTTTACTTCTTTGAATATAGCCATCCGTAGCATGTGCGCTAAGCGCTATAATAGGAGTCCGTATCAAGCCAGCAGAATCCTGCCACTTAAAAATTTCTTCTGTCGCTGAAAAACCATCCAATATTGGCATTTCGCAATCCATTAACACGAGGTCATAACTCTTCTCAGCATTAACAATATTACTCACTGCTTCTCTGCCGTTACTTACAATATCAGGAACCAAGCCCATTCTTTCAAGATATCCAAGAATCACTTTTTGATTAATTTCATTGTCTTCAGCTACCAATATAGAAGGTTTATTCACGGTATCAATGAGAGTGAACCCAGTCTTATCAGGTTCACTCTCATTATCAAACTTCGACTCATGAAGTTCCTCTCCTGGTGCAACATCATGTAACATCGCGCTGATAGCGTTTTGGTTTTCCAACAATTCAACCGTTTCGTTTTGATCCGTAAGTTCACAATCATCAAGCACCATGAATGGTACTGTAAACCAAAAAACACTCCCTCGGCCCAGAACGCTATCTACGCCGATATCACCAGACATTAGACCTACGATTTGGCGGCAAATCATCAAACCCAATCCCGTGCCGTCCGAGTTCATTGATTGCCCATTTTCAATTTGACTAAATGGCAAAAATAACCGCGCTCTATCTTCATTGCCGATACCAATACCCGTATCCCGGACTTCGACTTTAAGCATGAGGTGCTCGTCCAAGATTTGATCCGTCATCGACACATAAATCACTACCCGCCCATTTGACGTAAACTTCAAGGCGTTGGAGAGCAAGTTAATAATCACTTGACGAATTCTGTCTGGATCCCCCATCACCGTTAAGGGCGTACCAGCCTCAATCGTAGAACTCAGTGGAATGTGCTTTTTCCTGGCGGTCATCTCAAACACTGTCAGACAATCCAGAATCAACCCCTTAATATCAATGGGGGTGTGTTTTAATTCAACTTTACCTGCCTCAATTTTAGAGACATCAAGTACTCCATTAACAACATCCATCATACCTTGACTCGAACGCTGAATCGCTCTTAGATAACGTCTCTGGGTTTCACTCAGCGGTGTTGCCTCCAACAGTTCAGCCACCCCTAACACACCGGTCATCGGAGTGCGTATTTCATGGCTCATCTTTGCCAGGAATTGTGATTTTTCACTGGTTTCACCCTTTGCAGTCACCATCCCTTTTTGATAATCGCTCTCACGCCGCTTCATCAGCACTAATCCTAGTACTTGCACAATGCTTAGTATCATCACTTCGATTATCCAGCTTATTTTCAGACCTACGGTCGTCAAACCATCATCCGGTAAGACACCTGCCATCGCCAGCTGAGCCAAACACACAGACACAGACACTGCGCCCCAGCCCGCTATAAAGAAATAGGCTCGCTGTTGACCTCGAAATGCACAATATACTCCGACACCAAGCAACAGCACACTATTGGCAGTCGCGGCCTGAACCATAGTTTTGAATGCTTGCAGCTCAGAAACCCATGGGTAGAGAAACAGTATAAGAAGAATTGAGACTACCGAAGTCAGTAAACCTTTGTGCAATACCGGATGGCGTCGTTGAATTGAAAAGAACTCAATGGCAAATAACAGCGCCCCAATTATCCAGCATGCGATAAATAGCACCAGTGTAAAGTTCACAATCCCTAGATATGCCCAGGTAGCAGTTGTCGCTCCATCTACAATAGAGCTATACCCTAATCCACCTACAATATGCAATGCATAGAAAAGATAAAGGGAATCCTTCATCGATAGATACAACACAATAATCGCCAACAACAAACATAAACCTACACCGTAGAATACCCCGAGCTGAATTTGTTCACGACTTTCCCTCTCCAGAAATTGATAGGGGTCAGATATGGTCAACTTCATGCTTAAGTGATTGGACGTCTTAACACGAAAATAACATGTGCTCTCACTCTGTGAAGGCAATGACATAGGCACCGCATAGTGTCGTACTTTTAGTCTACGTCGAGAAAAATCAGTCTGCTCCCCGAGTGGATAAAAGTGGGTTCTCCCTTGACCAATTTGGCAATAGACATCAAGTTCGTCCAACGTAGGAGAGGGCGCGCTTACTATCACATCTCTAGAGCTACTCATCGGGTTAACTATCGATACCCTAAACCACAAGGCACTTTTCCTGTAGCCGAAACCAGCCCCTCTGCGCCCTATTCCTTTGAATTTTGCACTAGAATATGCCTTTTGAGCGTCAATATAGCTCGCCTTGCTCGTAACGTCGTGCCAGACCTGCAGATATGGCGCAAGATCCCCTTGCTCCGTGCTACCGGACCACACAAACGGAATCTGACTATCGGCAGCCCACGAGCTGATGCCAACACAGCTCAACATCAAGCATATAAGCCAAACGTAACAATTAGTCATTTGATTAGAGTTTTTATTATACACATACAAACCTATAAGCAATCAAGACACATTCAGTGCCCATTGGGAGCTAGGTATCAATACGCCTCCCTGGCCTAGACGGGGTGAGTATATCGGTTTCTCTAGGCGTACACCAATATAGTCGGTAGAATATGCGACCCAGTGATAGCCTGCCAACCGTATAATTAAAGCGAAATAGTATGAGTGAAGAACGTTTTCAAGACCTTGAGATGAAAGTCTCCTTTTTAGATGATGCCGTAAACTCTCTAAACCAAACCGTTACTTATCAACAGCTTCAAATTGAAGAACTTAAGAAACAATTGCGACATAGCCATAAGCAGTTGATTCAATTAAAGGATTCTACAAAAATCCAAGATGAGCACGAACCACCACCCCACTATTAACGGTGTGAATCTTCACTTCCCCACAAAGCATCCCACGGCTTCGGTTTGTCAATAAAGTAACCCTGTGCATAGTCGACTCCTAATGTACCTAGCAATGCTAAGGTCTCTTTATTCTCTACAAACTCAGCCACCGTTCGCAACCCAAACACTTTCGACACCTCGACCACAGCCCTAACCAAAGCCTGATCTTCAGGTTCCTCCGGTAGGTGCTTGATGAACGACCCATCAATTTTGACATAATCTAACGGTAACTGTTTCAAATGGTATAAAGAAGAAAATCCCACGCCAAAATCGTCCAACGCAAACTTGAACCCTTTCTTCTTGAGCTCTCCCATTTTTGCCGCCGTGTCGGCAACGTCCTCCACTGCAGCGGTCTCTGTGATTTCGAAAATAATCTCTTGAGGGTTCACGCCATACCTTTCCAAAAAATGAAAAATCGATTCGATAAGAGACACTTTTCGAAATGAGACACCTGATAAATTTATTGCTAACGTCGCATTCTCACCCTTATCTTCCAGTTGTTTCTTGTAGGCCAACGCCTTCTCCACTATTTTTAAATCCACTTCTTGGATCAATCCGCTTTTTTCCGCGAATAATACAAATTTATACGTCGGTAATAGATCACCATTCTCATCATATACTCTAAGTAAAACTTCGTAGTGCGAGATACTTCCCAACGTCACGTTCTGAATCGGTTGAAAGACTACCTGTAACAAATCGTCTTTAAGCGCTTCCTTGATTTTCTCGTTCCAATATACCCTTTCGTGAATCCTTGCTTTGTCTTGCTCACCGGTCGTAAATATATGCCAACCGTTTCGTCCCGCATCCTTCGCTTGATACATCGCTATATCTGCATTCGCCAATAATTCATCAACAAACTCCCCATGCTCAGGAAATAATGCAATACCGATGCTAGACGAAACACGATGGACTCTCCCCCTGCCCTGCACTTCGATCCCCGTTAACGCCCGACACATTCGTTCAGCGACGTGCCCTGCTGTCCCACTATCGACTTCTCTCAATATCATAGAAAATTCGTCACCACCTAGCCGAAATATCAAATCAGTTTCCCGCGCTTCCCGGCGTAACAAATCCGCTACATGGGTCAGCATATTGTCACCCGTCTGATGGCCGCTTGTATCATTAACGTCCTTAAACTGATCAAGGTCAAAAAACAAAACCGCTCCTGCATTCCCATAGCGCTTTGACTGCGCGATACATTTATCAAGCTCCTCCGAAAACCGGCGGCGATTATACAACCCCGTTAACGTGTCATGAGAGGCTAACCAACCTAGTCGCTTTTCTGCTTCACGGCGCTCACTTATATCAATCGCTATCGAAAGAATAAGCAATCCATCTCGCGTATTCGGTAGCAGCGTATGATGCCAAGACATATAAAGCGTTGTTCCATCTCTCTTCAACATGACAGATTCATGATGTATTTGAGAGCGACGATGGTTAAGCAATTCGTTCAATTGATACTGTAAATCTGGTAGCTGCTCACTTTTCGGCAGTAACTGAAAGAAAGACCGCCCTACCAGCTGAGCACTCGAAAAACCAGAAAGCCACAGTCCGTACTCATTAACCATCGTGACAATCGACTTGTCATTTTGAGTAACAATCATCGCTTGGGCAGTATCCAGGATTCCATCCACAAACTGTTTTTCTTCCTCTAAGTCAGTCGATTTCAGCTCAAGCTGTTCTGCCCGTTCCTGTAGCTCATTCTGCATTGTCTCCAATTGATGCGATAGCCGGATAGTGCTTTGGTTGAGTACATCACTCTCATCTCGCAACCCAGCTTGCCTTGTAAGCCCCGCCATTTCTTTCCGCGCAATAGCAAAGTCTCCTGTCGCTAAATAAGGCAGGGTCGATGTGATTTGACGCAGCCGATGAAGCGGTCCCCATAACGTTGCCAACAATATGAACTCAGAAAACACAAGGCCTAAACTTAAGAATAAAACACCATTCTTCCGAATAGAGGACAAAGTCATTTGTTGTGCATCTACATCTTCAACAATGACCAATTCACCTTGCCTAGGAAAAACAGCCCCTTTAAGAGGCTTGAGCAACAAGTGATAAGTTCTACCTTGATACGCAAAAATGGTTCCATGAATAAGCCTGCTCCTCGGCAATAAAGTTGCTGCTTCCTTGACCAAGGGCGCGTATTTATTTGAGTGGGTCACGGCGACCAACTGACTACCCCACTGAGAAAGATAGTTGTCGTCAATATTAAACTGATCCTCCCGGCGAACCGCAACTGCCACATTAGCACGACTAATTTTTTCAAAACGCGCCAAAACGTCACTTAATGAGACGCCAAGAATAAGGGTGCCATCGTTCAATCCGTCCCCCATCGCTAAAGGCGCCGCCAAGTACAAATTACAAATTTCAAAGCACGTAACCGTCCAACTCGGTTTCCACTTTTCTCGAAATTCTTGTATAAAGTTTGGCGGTATTTTTAGTTTTCCCTGCCATAACAGCGGCTCATCCGTCGCTGTTAGCACTGCAGCTGAATTTAGCCCCAAGTCCAATTCCATTTGAAATCGATACAGACGAAAGGCCTCATTAACCGCGGCGGAATCATTCGTTCTTAACGCTTTCCCCATGCCCTCAATATAAGGAAACACGCTGCTCATTAGCTCTAAATCACTTGCTGTTTTCTCCACTATCGCATCGATCTGCTCGACATAGCGATGATTCGCATCAATTCGTTGGTCAAAAAACAACTTCTCTAAGAAAAAATTGGAACTGACCACAAACACCGTAAATATAACTGACAACAAGGCGCTAGTGAATAAGAAGGCTTTCCACTTAATGCTAAGAAAACGATTTGGCCGAATAATAGAATCAACCATAGAAATAAAATGCCATTACTCAATCACTCACTTATAGAAATTATGTGAGCGCTTTCACCAACCGTGTCACGCGACACGTACCCAATGGCACCGGAGGTGCGCCGAATCATTCTCACCAACGCATCCTCATTTAGCGCTTGATCAGGCGCAGTTGCCCTTCCAGTGTACTCCATTCGATCCCAACCTTTTTTAAGCTGATGAGGGTATACATTCAGAAACTCCCTACAGAATCGACGGTGTAGGTCACCGTCAACATCCAACACAAGCGGATGAATAGCAACGCCATTCGGCCAGCGAACTCGACGCAAGCTATAAATCGCCCTCAGATCCTCATAGCTCAACCGCTTAATACTCACGTCATCATTAGCGATAAGCACCAACGATACGGCACCGTCATACCCGGCTTCACCCAATAACGGGGACATAGGTAACAATGACATAGTGAGTCCCCCCACGATACAAACGAGTAATTTAGCTACTTTCATTGTTTACGAAACAAACCCCATCAACACCTCACAAGCGCTATTGCATATCAATAGGCGCCACGTTCAGTATAGATTAGGATTACGGAGAAGGTACTGTTACCAGCCTAAGGCTTTCTTAACAAATGGAACAGTGATCAACCTTTGTTCACTCAAAGAAAGTGCATCCAACTGATCAAGAATAGCTTCCAATGATGAAACATCGCGTGTCGAGCGCTGAATAATATACTCGGCAACATCAGGAGTAAGCTGAAAACCCCGCTTATAAGCGCTGCTAACCATTAGCTCTACTTTGGCCTCATCTGTTAGCCGTGTAATTTGATAGGTTTCCCCTGAACACAGCCTAGACTTAAGATCAGCGAGGGTTATGTCTAGCATCCGTGGGGCAACCTTAGCGCTCACTAACAATGAACTATTGGTATCGAATAGTTTGTTATAAAAATGGAACATCCCTACTTCCCACCCAGGCTGCTTTATCAATTCATCCATGTCATCAACACATACCAAATCAAAATGCTCCATTCCATCTAAGACTTCTGGACCAAATTCCATCAACTGTTCAGCTTCTAGGTATATACATCGCTTTTTATACAGGGTGGTTAATTGGCATTGGGCCTGAAGCAAGTGACTTTTCCCACATCCCTGTTCACCCCAAACAAAATAAAACCCTCTATCATTCGTGCCTGGCAGCGCTTTTAATCCAGCCACCAGCTGTGCATTTCCCCCCACCACAAAACCATCAAAGTCTCTTCTAGGTTTACGCCCAAGACTTAATGTCAATTGCTGACCTTTAGGTGTGAGATGTTTCTTCGCCATGCTATCTGAGTAACCCTAGATTAACGCCGCTCTGTTTTAACAGACTTCAATTCAGTAACACCCATATAGATATACTGCCCACCACTAACAACACACAAGATAGCGACCAATACATTTCCCGCCTGCAACAATAGTTCTGGCAACGGAAACAAGGCTAAACTCATCAATACAAGCAACCCTTGCATTATCATAATAAACGTACAGGTTTTTCCAAGTAGAGTCGGCCGCCCCTCAAACTGACCTACCACCAACCAATAGAATGTCGCACCAAGAAAGATCATTGCATCACGCCCAACCACTAAATAAGTCAACGCTATCGGTATATGATCCAGCAAGCCTAATACCACATATGAGGCTATTAACAACAACTTATCCGCAACCGGATCAGCCACAGATCCAAACCAACTATACCAACCGTATTGACGAGCTAGAAATCCATCCAAACCATCGGTGACACCGGCAATAAACAGCAATATCAGCGCCCATAAGTATTGACCATTGTACAAAACAATGATGAATGGAACGATGAGGATCATACGGATTACGGTCAGAACGTTCGGAAGGTGCTTCAACACTCGTTAGCCCTTATTACCCTTTCCAGCGATAAAATAACACAGGCATCGTTTTGGATACCTCTCCGTTTGCTACGACTGGTACAGGTAAGAGCTCCTCTGAATTAATAGTACGCGATGGGGTTGGCTGCGCCACAAATACGGGATCAACAAAGATATCATTATTTTCCAAGAACTGGAGGTGCCCGTCCAATTTTAACGCTTGCTGCAACTGCTCTTTATCACTTTCCAAATACACCTGAAAGGTAAGTTTATCCCCTTGTATCTCTTGTATTTGGACCTGCCGGATTGCCACAACACTCTCCAAATACTCCGCAACTCTCGCATATGCGCCCAACTGATGAATACCTGATATACGCAAAGTCACCGCATCAGCATCGTCTGCCGATGCCAGCACTGCAAATTGCGCGGCCAAATTGTCTGCTGCCCAATCAACAGCTTGCGCAATAACCTCATCTGGGTTTGCTCCCTGAATATCAAACCACTGACTTTTTTCATCAACACTTAATACCCAGCTCCCAACCCATTGGCCATCGTTATTCTGATAGATTTTTGCCATAAGAATTCCCGCCGCAGGATACCGCGTAGATGCAGATATAAGGCGATCTGTGAATAACCCCCAGATATCCCCAATAGATACTATCGCTTGATCTTCAAGATCATACAGGGGCATGCTCAATGGTAAGCCGCGTCGTGCGCTTTCTTTCTCCAATACGCGATTCAATACCTCTGCAGAAGATGGGCTCACTAATTGCCGCTGCCCACTCAGCTCCGCCCCTAACCACAATAGGACTTCTGGTCGATTGCTCGCCCATATCGGCAAACCCGCACGTCGCAGCAATTGGTTGATTGCTTTGTTGTCAAACTGCAAATTGAGCAGTAATGTGGGATCAGGCTCCATGGTAGGTTGCACGATATCAGCAACCAGAGCATTGTGTGCCACGATCTTGGTGGCTAATTTTTGATAATCAAATTGAAGTAAATAGCGGTCTGGCTTACTCAGGGCTGCGATTACGTCTACCGACTCAATGGCCCTAGAGTCTCCACTGACTCTCACAATGACCTCCGCCAGCGCATCCTGGGTCGCACCTCTAAAAGTTTGTGCCTCCCTATCAACTACCGCAACCTGAGCATCATACAGACCAGAAATCTCCACCGCTTGCACACCGCAGGTCAGCATAAGCAGACAACACAGGCTAATGACTTGGGCATTTAGATTATTTCTTCTCATTAACAACACCTTAGAGAGGTAACCGAGGTCAAATTCAACACATGACGAAGCCCCCAAGTTTACACCCTCACGATTACACATTAAACCTAGTAGGTACTGTTTAAGCGACAGCCTAATAAGAAAAGTCCATATCCACGTTAAAATAGGAAAATAAGGCGTTATATATTGGGTACAACTCGTACTCCTGGTAGAATTACGCCCCTTATCAAGGCCAGCACTCACTGGCTCTATCAACCACTACTATATTCAAGACCCTATCACTATGGCAGACAAGCAAGATTCTACGCAAACAACCTCTCTCAGCTACAAAGACGCTGGTGTTGACATTAATGCAGGAAACGAACTCGTTGATCGCATCAAAGGCGTTGCAAAAAGAACCCGTCGGCCAGAAGTCATGGCTGGTTTGGGAGGCTTTGGTGCTCTGTGCGAGATCCCCGAAGGCTACACAAAGCCGGTGTTGGTATCCGGCACGGACGGTGTAGGGACAAAATTACGTCTCGCAATGGATTTGAACAAACATGGAACCATTGGCGTAGATCTCGTTGCTATGTGCACCAACGATCTCATTGTCACTGGCGCAGAACCCCTGTTCTTCCTCGATTATTACGCAACAGGTCACCTCAACATTGACGTCGCGGCCAGTGTCGTTGATGGTATCGGCACCGGATGTGAACTTTCTGGCTGCTCATTGGTAGGTGGTGAGACTGCTGAAATGCCAGGAATGTACGAAGGTGAAGATTACGACCTTGCCGGATTCTGTGTTGGTGTCGTCGAAAAAGACAACATTATCACTGGCAAAGATGTCACCGCAGGCAATGTGTTGATTGGTATCGCGTCATCAGGCCCCCACTCCAACGGTTATTCACTTATCCGCAAGATAATCGACGTTAGTGGTGCAGACCTAGGTATGGACCTCGATGGCCGCTCACTTGGCGATGCGTTACTTGAACCCACCAGAATCTACGTAAAGCCTCTGCTTAACCTATTCAAGCAGCTTCCGGTAAAAGCACTGGCTCATATTACCGGTGGTGGACTATTAGAAAATTTGCCCCGCGTACTTCCACCACATACTCAAGCCGTTATTGACACCAATAGCTGGCAATGGCCCGCAGTATTCTCCTGGCTACAAGAAAATGGAAACGTAGAGACGGAAGAAATGTACCGCACATTTAACTGTGGCGTAGGAATGGTTCTCTGCATTTCTGCTGATAATGCAGAAAAAACGCTACAGATCCTTAATAGCGCAGGCGAGAAGGCTTGGATCATTGGCTCCATAGAACCTAGCTCAAACGAAGAAGCCAAAGTCGTATTGTCTTAACCTTATCCACTATACGATCGTTGACTCGGTAATTAGGCATGCCCACAATGAGCATGCCTAATTACACTACCTGACAGCCCTGCTACGCGAACTAAACACATGCCTTCTGACCACTCACGCTCTCCGTCCATTGTTGTCCTCATCTCAGGAAGTGGCTCCAACCTTCAAGCCATAATCGATGGCATAGAAGCCAACGCTATTCCCGCGACTATTTCCGCAGTAATCAGCAACAAATCCAATGTAAAAGGGCTCGCGCGCGCCACCGCACACGGCATTCCCTCCCATGTTCTCGACCACACACAACACACTGACAGAGAGCATTACGACCTAGCGTTACAAGCATTGATTGACGAATATAGCCCAGACCTTGTCATTCTCGCGGGATTCATGCGTATTCTCACCAGTTCCTTTGTAGAGCACTACGCTGGAAAGATGTTGAACATTCACCCATCTTTGTTGCCCAAGTTTAAAGGCCTTCATACCCATCAGCGGGCTATTGAGGCAAACGAAGCGGAACATGGCTGCAGCGTTCATTTCGTCACCCCTGAACTCGATGGGGGGCCTATCATTGGGCAACGAAAAGTCACCATTTCTGAGCATGAGACTGAAGATAGCCTTGCAAGTAAAGTACAAAAAGAGGAGCATTTCCTTTATCCACTATGTACTCGATTGTTTGTGGAAGGAAGGCTATCACTAACAGACACCGGCCCCTGCCTTGATGGAACACCCATTACTGAGGGAGGGCTAGATCTAACTGATATGGATGATCTCTAGATTGAACAACAACAATGTAAAGCCTAATCAATCAGTACGACGGATTTGTTTACTTATTTCTCTGTGCCTCTGTTTTTTTAGCACCTCGACACTCGCTACGTCACCTAATCCACCGCTCACCCCCATTCCCTTTGACGCCAAATATGACGTATCGCTCAATGGAAGTAACCAATTAGAAGGCTCAAGAAGCTTAGTAAAGACTGGCGATAATGAGTTCACACTTACCTACAAAGCTAAACATTTCCTGTTCAAAATCAAGGAAACCTCCAAATTTCAATGGCTTAACAACACGCTAACACCTATTTACTACCGCTCAGAAAGGTCGCATTTATTCGGCTCCTCTCACAAAGACCTCACCTTTGATTGGGCGAAAAATATTGGGCGTTTTTATTACAAAGACAAGGAAGGCACATTCGATCTCGAGCCAGAAGCGGTAGACCCGCTCTCCACCATGTTCATTATTTCTACCAAGATACAACAAGGAATCACCGACATGGTGATCAAAGAAACGGAAGACAACGACATTGACGATCGCCACTACACGGTAGACGGCACCGAAATGCTCAACACCCCAATTGGACAAATAGAAACTATCAAGGCGACGCTGCATGACAAAGAATCAGCAACTATTTGGCTCGCTGTGGATTATAACTATCTTGCAGTAAGAGTGCGTCACGAGAGTAAAGGTGGTGACGTGTATGAACTCAATTTAACAGACTACAATGGTCCCAAAATAGATCGCTTCGTACCCATACAGGCGCGTGACAGAAGCTCCGCCAGCGCGCCAAAGACACTTACGCCTTAGGTAAAGTAACACCTTTTTGGCCCTGGTATTTCCCACCTCTATCCCTATAAGATGTTTCACAAGCTTCGTCAGATTCAAAGAACAACATCTGTGCTACACCCTCATTGGCATAGATCTTAGCAGGAAGCGTTGTTGTATTTGAAAACTCTAAGGTCACATGCCCTTCCCACTCAGGCTCAAGCGGGGTAACGTTAACAATAATACCGCAGCGTGCGTAGGTTGATTTACCCAAACATACCGTTAGTACATTGCGCGGAATACGGAAATACTCAACGGTTCGAGCTAATGCGAACGAATTAGGAGGAATAACGCAAACATCCGCTTCAATATCAACAAAGCTACCCTCGTCAAAGTTCTTAGGGTCCACTGTAGCTGAATTAATATTGGTAAATACCTTAAACTCGCGCGAGCATCGAACATCATAACCATAACTTGATGTGCCGTAAGAGATTAGGCGATTGTCCTCAGCGTCTCGACGGACTTGACCAGGCTCGTAGGGTTCGATCATCCCATGCTCTTCGGACATTTGGCGAATCCAACGATCAGACTTAATGCTCATAATATATACTCAAACGAAAAACCAGAAAGCTCGCAATCATACACGGATCATTACTGAAGGCAAGCCAACGAAGGTGCAGCGCCTCTCCGGCTAATCAATTTTCAGCGACTAATCGTCATCCACGCTAATGGTCGGTATTCCGGCAACTTTTTGCTCTGCCTGAGTCGCTAAAGCCCCGGCCATTCGCTGTGCTATTGCACGATACTGAAGGCTAATATCGCTGTCAGGGGCTGCATTCACTGACGGAGTTCCACTATCTGCAAGCTCACGAATACTGATATCCAAGGGTAAGCTTCCTAATAAAGGCACCTCATAAAGATCCGCCATACGCTGACCTCCGCCGGAACCAAACACATGCTCTTGATGACCGCAACTGGAGCAAGTATGAACAGCCATATTCTCAACCATACCCAGTACTTCCACCGATACCTTACGAAACATCTCTACACCCTTCTTAGCATCCAATAAGGCAATGTCTTGGGGTGTCGTAACAATAACAGCACCAGACACAGAGACCTTCTGAGAAAGAGTCAACTGGATATCACCTGTACCCGGTGGCATATCAACGATCAAATAATCTACATCCTGCCATAAAGTCTGTGTAATCAATTGCTGCAAGGCACCACCTGCCATAGGGCCGCGCCATACCATCGGCGTCTTTTCATTCACTAAATATCCCATCGACATGGATTGCACGCCTAACGCAGGCACTGGTCGAAAAAACTTATCCGCTTCCACTTCTGGTCGAGTACCATCTTTCACGCCTAACAACAGTGGGACACTCGGGCCGTAGATATCCGCATCTAGCAGCCCCACAACCGCCCCTTCTGCAGCCAGCGCCAATGCCAAATTGACGGCAGTGGTTGACTTACCTACACCACCTTTTCCTGAGGCCACTGCGATAATATTCTTTACCGTGGATAACGGTGATCCATCACTCAAACTATTCGCACGACTCACCCGCCAAACAATCTCAACATCCGCAGAGCTTATTCCAGGTTCAGCAACAATCGCTTGAGAAATTACATTAGCAAGCGCTCCTTTTATTGACTCAACCGGGTATCTAAACGCCAACTTAAGGGACGCAATGCCACCATCAACGTCCAACTTCAGAATATCCGCCACATCACCAAGACTTCGCTGAGAAAAGGGATCAATCGCCCCCAACAACGTTGCTCGTAACGTATCTTTTAAAGACGAAGTTGTCTCAGTAGTCATATTTATACCCTGTAGAAAGCCTGTTAGGAAAGTGTCCCTATTTGAACGATACGCTAACATTGACACGACAACAGTGCAAACACGAAAATTCCGTGCATGATACCGGCTGTGCCGTTATAGTTAGCGCCCTGAAAGTGTATATCCTTCACTATTAATATCCCATTAGAGAACGAGTTTTATTATGTCCCGGACAACCCGCGATATTTTGGTTACCAGCGCCCTCCCCTATGCAAACGGCCCCATCCATCTAGGCCACATGCTTGAGTACATCCAAACTGACATTTGGGTCAGATACCAAAAGGTGAGGGGCGAAAATTGCACCTACGTGTGCGCTGATGACGCCCACGGCGCAGCCATCATGTTAAAAGCGGAACAAATGGGGCTCACACCCGAGCAACAGATTGCAAACGTTCAAAAAGAGCATGAACGCGACTTTGCTGGCTTTCATGTTGAGTTCGATAACTTCCACTCAACACATTCGGATGAAAACCGCGACCTTTCTACGCTTATTTACGAGCGCAACAGAGACAAAGGCTACGTGGTTAATCGAGAAATCACCCAGCTATTCGACCCAGAAAAAGAAATGTTCTTGGCCGATCGCTTCGTAAAAGGTACATGCCCAAAATGTGACGCAGAAGACCAGTATGGGGACAACTGTGAAGTGTGCAGTGCAACATATGCTGCAACCGAACTGAAGAATCCACACTCAACCGTGTCAGGTGCAACACCAATAGAAAAGCCAACAACTCAACTATTCTTCGACTTACCGCAGTTTCAATCAATGCTTGAGGAGTGGACCCGCTCAGGGACATTGCAAGAAGGTATCGCAAATAAGCTCAGCGAGTGGCTGGAAGCCGGTTTACAGCAATGGGATATTTCCCGCGAAGCTCCTTATTTTGGTTTCGAAATCCCGGATTTCCCGGGCAAATATTTCTATGTTTGGCTAGACGCCCCTATTGGCTATATGGCGAGCTTTAAGAATCTCTGCGATCGCCGCGAAGACCTTGACTTTGATCACTATTGGAAAAAAGATTCTAGTACCGAGCTCTACCACTTTATCGGCAAGGACATCATCAATTTCCACGGGCTATTTTGGCCGGCAATGCTCACGGGTGCAGACTTCCGTACGCCAACAGGAATATACGCACACGGCTTTGTCACCGTTAACGGGCAAAAGATGTCTAAGTCCAGGGGCACGTTTATTAAGGCAGAAACGTACCTACGCCACTTAAACCCTGAGTACTTACGTTATTACTATGGCGTAAAGCTGGGCAATCGAATCGACGATATCGACCTTAATCTTGAAGATTTCGCCCAGCGGGTTAATTCGGACCTTGTTAACAAGCTCGTTAATATCGCAAGCCGCTGTGCTGGTTTTATTAAGAAAAAGTTCGACAATACTCTATCCAGCACGGTTAGCGCCCCAGACTTACTCAAAGAATTCCAAGACGCGGGGGACGATATTGCAAGCTTTTATGAGAATAGAGAATTCGGCCAAGCACTGCGTCTAATTATGTCGCTAGCAGACAAAGCCAATCAATATATTGATGAAGAAAAGCCCTGGGTATATATCAAGGATCAAGAGAAGCAAGAACAGGTCAAAGATACTTGTTCGATGGGTATCAACCTATTCAGAATCCTCATGATCTATATGAAACCGATCCTACCCATCATGGCATCGGACGCAGAAGCCTTTCTTAATATCTCACCTCTCACGTGGGACGACAAAGACCAGCCACTTCTTGACCATACCGTGAATAAATTTAAACCGTTAATGCAGCGTGTTGAAATGGATAAAGTTAATGCAATGGTTGAAGAATCCAAAGCCGAAGCCGCTGCTGCAGCCAAACCTGTTCTCGATCCCAATAGCCCGCTAGCACAAGAGCCGATTGCAGATGAAATCAGTTTTGACGATTTCGTAAAGATAGACCTTCGAATCGTTAAGATCATCAAAGCTGAGCACGTCAAAGGGGCAAATAAGTTATTGCAGCTGACCCTGGACCTTGGAGGCGAAGAACGCAACGTCTTCGCGGGAATCAAATCCGCTTATAAGCCTGAAGACCTAGAAGGCAAGCTCACCGTAATGGTCGCCAACTTAGCACCACGAAAAATGAAGTTTGGTATGTCTGAAGGTATGGTACTTGCCGCTGGCCCAGGAGGGGACGATCTGTATGTTCTATCTCCAGATTCAGGTGCTGTCCCTGGTATGCGAGTAAAATAAACGATGAAAAAGAGAATACATGCCATTGTTAGCGGCCGCGTTCAAGGCGTGTATTATCGTGCATCTACCCAGAAACAAGCCAAGAGATTAGGTTTATCTGGGTGGGTGCAAAACCTACCCAATGGCAATGTCGAATTTGAAGCCGAAGGTAATACAGATATTGTCGACCAGCTGATAGACTGGGCACATGAAGGCCCAGCCCTCGCAAAGGTCACCGAAGTCATCGTCAGCACGCAACCTCTCAACGGGACAGAGCAAGAGTTCTCTGTACGTTACTAGCGCTGCTAACACTGATATCCACTACCCGTCAATTACTTCCCAAAATACCCGATGAAAATCTCCGGTGGCCTGTAGGTCAACCAATATTGTTTTTAGGCCCCACTGTAGCCGGTTCACCAATAATAACGGAGGTGGCAGATTAATCGAAAATTGATTCTTGTTCTCATAGAGAAATAATTGATTGCCTTTCTCTTTGTATTCCTTACTAAAGGTAAACGGTTTATTCTCTAGTACAGGCTCAAGAATGAAATTATATAGCGCCCAGTGAGAATCCCAGTTAAATTTCTTCTCGTTACCCACAAAACCCATTTCCCGAGTAAAGCGCTTAAATTGATCCCGGTCCTGATCCCGTACAGATCTTACCAACCCCCTCCATGATTGTACCAATTCAGGTTCAAAATAACGTACGCAACCAAAGTCGAGAAAGACCACCTCTCCTGCCGATCTAAAAAGGTAATTGCCTGGATGCGGATCTCCGTTAAAAAACGCGTATTTAAAGATCGACTCAAAGCTCATACGATACAGCGTTTCTGCTGCCTTATTCTTCTCATCTTGCGATGCATTATCCCGAAACGTATAGAAATCCTGCCCTTCCATAAACTCTGACACAAGAACATTGACAGAGCTGACATCCTCAACAATACCAGGAATCACGATAGAAGAATCATTTGGCCAGCAGGTCTTGGCAAACTGCTGGTTCTTTGCCTCACGAGAGTAGTCACATTCTTCCAATATGCGATCGTGCAATTCCTGATACAGGCTCTTGCTATCCATCGCAACACCCAGTAAAGAAGACGCCATCGTAGACATAGGTAACGCTTTACTGATCAATGATAGGTCGCTGGCAATCCCATCACGAACACCTGGGTATTGTATTTTTACCGCGACTGCTTGCCCTTGATAGCTAGCCTTGTGTACCTGACCAATAGACGCTGCGGCAATCGCCTCGGCCTCAAACGTATCAAACACCTGCTCAACGGGTTTCCCTAGAGCCTTCGTCAACAACGTCTTAATTTCATAAAAAGGTAATGCACTGGCGTCTGATTGAAGTTTCGCAATTATTTTTTGAGCCTCAGGAGGGAATTGAGTGCTCATATAGCTAGCCATCTGTCCAAATTTCATGACCAACCCTTTGAGTTGATCCATATCCTGGTACAGAGCCAATGCGACAGCTATCGCATCTTTGGTGATTTTGTCTTTCTTTTCAGAATCAATTGCCGAATCGTCACCGCCTGTGTCTCCGACCGTTCCACCAAAGACCCCTTGAGCCTTCTGTTTAATCACACTTTTCGCAACACCCACACCCATTTTAGCGGATAACTTAGCGGTAACTAACGTTCTCTTACGAAACCCCTGTGCCACAGATGAAAACGGTTTATCCATTATGCTTCTCCTATCAAAAACCATCTTTCACACCATACAGGAACCACCCATAGTAGACTAGGGCACAAGCAGTACAAGTGTAGCCTCCACGTTTAGCCAGGCTCCGCAAATTCACTCAATTCGTCAACAAACAATGTAAACTGTTCAATAAAACACGGGAATAATTTCTCCAGCTCTTTAGCGTTGTTTTCAGAACCGGCAAGCTCAATTGCTTGAGTAACATCTTGCAATCTGAGACCACTCAGATTCGCAACTGACCCCTTGATAAAGTGCGCCGCTTTACCGGCCTCGTCACATTGACCTTGCGCAATACACTCACGAAGCTCATCCACCTTGGCGGGCATTGTAGAAACAAAACTATCAACCAAGTACTGTAATCGATGTACCTTTCCTCGTAATCGCTTCAATACAGCAGCTTGATCCCAAATTGGCACTACTGCTTCATCCTTGGAAGCAATTTCTACCTCATAATCGCCACCTGGTCGCTCATCCTCATGCGAAGAAAGCACAATATCCGGCAACCATTCCAGTAATTTTTTCTCAAGTTCATCAGGGTCGACAGGCTTGCTTAAATAGTCGCTCATGCCCGCTTCAAGGCATCGCTCTCTGTCGCCCTTCATTGCATTTGCGGTCATTGCAATGATAGGGATATTGGCATTATGCCGACCACTCGCATCATTCCTAATTTTAATTGTTGCTTCATACCCGTCCATCTCTGGCATCTGGCAATCCATCAATACAATAGTGTAGGGAGCTCGATAAGGTGCATCTCCTAGAGCACTAATTGCCTCTAGCCCATTACCCACGGCCTGAGCCTCCACGCCTAAATCTGATAACATCCCAAGTGCGACTTCCTGGTTAATAGGGTTATCTTCTACCAACAAAATACGAATATTCTTATTTGCCGCAGTATCGATTCGTTTACGTCCGTTTCTGTCGCCATCAACCGTTGACGACAGCTGCTCGACGGGGCTTACACCCTGTAGAACCAACGAGATATTCGTATACATCTCAACGGGAATCACCGGCTTTCGAATACAGGCTAGAAAACCACAAGACTGCATATAAGCAGGGTCGACATCATTCGCGACAGATGTCATCAGTATTAATCGAGAAGCCCCCAGCAACTCTTTTGTTCTTAGTAACTCTGCCAACTGAAACCCATCGAGCTCTGGCATCGCCATATCCACAAGTACAATAGAAAAAGGATTTTCATACTGCACCTCCATCATTTCAACAACCTGTTGCGAATCGCAAGTACCAACAACATCAGCGCCCCACATATCTAGCTGTCGCATGATCACATCCAAACACGCTGCGTTATCATCAACAACGAGTATCGACTCCCCAGAGAGGTCAGGAGTTTCAGCCGATTCATCATGCAACGAGCTTTCTTCAAATAGCATTGAAAAATCAAACTGACTGCCTTTTCCCTGGACACTACTGACAGTTACCCCGCCTCCCATCAATTCGCATAATTGTTTTACAATCGCCAAACCTAATCCAGTCCCACCATACTGCCGTGTCGTCGAGGCATCAACTTGGGAAAATGAATCAAACAATGTGACGACTTTTTCTTCCGGTATACCTATGCCACTATCGGAAATAGATCCATATAACATGACCCCCATTTCACCTACACGCAGGGTGTTCGCCCGTATAATTATCTCCCCTATTTCAGTAAACTTGATCGCATTTCCAACAAGGTTAGTCGCTACCTGACGTATTCGCCCCGGATCTCCTTTCACAAAAGGTTCAGTAATACCGGTAACATCCAAGATAAGCTCTAAACCTTTCTCTTGCGCTCGATAAGCAATGGCTTCGGAAAATTCAGATAACTGATTTCGCAAATCAAAATCGAGCATTTCTAATTCTAATTTTCCAGCTTCTATTTTGGAAAAGTCGAGAATGTCATTAATCAACGTCAACAATGCTTCTGCGCTGGATCTAGCCAACATCGCGTAATGATATTGTTGGCTCGAAAGCTGGTCACGCATCAACAGGCCTAACATACCAAGAACACCGTTCATGGGAGTACGAATTTCATGGCTCATGCTCGCCAAAAATTCCGATTTGGCCTGGGTTGATTCTTCAGCCTTTTCTTTTTGCTCCTCAAGGGCCCAAGCCTGAAATTCCATATCCTGGGCATACTTGGCTAATTTTTCCTCACTACTTTTTTGATCTGTCATATCCTCGCCGCAGACAAAAAAACCTTCCACATAGCCCTCATCGCTTACATCAGGAGTATACGTGCCATGTATAAACCTCACGCGACCATCCGGCATGGGTATGTTGGTATCAAAGGACACTGAAAAACCATTTAAGGCACGCTCAACATCAGTCATTAAATGCTCTTGATTTTGGCTCTCTAAAACAACAGCTACATCACTATCGAGAAAATAGCTTTTGTCCTTACCGAACCATTCCACATAATTGCTATTCACAAAACGATAACGTTTATGTTTATCCACATAGGCCAACAACACGGGCACAGCTTCTGTAATACCATCAATATATTTTCGGGTATCCCTTAACTCTTGATCAGAGCGCATTTTATCTTGATTAACTTGATTGTAACGCTCAACTAATGCAGCTAGCTCATTCTGTTCCGGTATTGAAATATCAAGGTATTCACCAGAAACCTGGTGCTCGCTCATTTCCGCAATAATCTTGTCGATAGGTCCAATCAACTCTCTCCGCTGAACGAGAAAGGACAACACAAGCATCGCCAACAACCCCAAAAAGTACACCGCTATCATGCGTATTAACTGCCTGTCGGCAAGAGCGATGGCTCTGGTCTGGTTATAGCTGACTAAAAATATATAAGGGCGAAGCCGATTCACAGAGGGATCTATCAAACTAACAACGTTCGTTTGATAGATAATACCATCAATGAAGATCGACTTTTTCTTACCCAGTATTTTAGTTTCAGAATAATAGCTAAGCACTTTACGCTCCGCAGCATTTTCAAAATCCGTAGGACTCCCCCCTATCAGCTCATGAAAGTTATCAGCGACTATTCGGTTGGTTTCCATATGGATAAGACTAAGATGCTCCACCTCATCGGAAGCAGATTGTAGGCTTAACACTCGGGTTAGATTGGACAGTGTCGAATCATACTCAACAGCAATAACAACAGCGTCAGATAAATCGTCGATATATCGCAAAGCATGACGATCCATTTCCTGGCGAGCATCATACCTCACAACCAAGCTCACCAATAACAACACCAGCAAGCTAAACACAACAATCGGCACATTGAGTTTAATGGTGATTGCGTTTTTATATCGACTTAGCCCGTCCATATTCAACTATAAAACCCTAGTTCTCATCACGATAAATAAGCTTTGCATACCCAGAGCAATCCACATTGATCGCCTTCACGTGGACCAGTGTTTGACATACACTAACAGCTGACTTTGCCAAGGACGTTCCATCCGAGAATAACGCCTCCTGCTCTTTTGCATTCAATATAACAAGGTCGGTTAATACATTTTTAAACTCTTCTGCAGTAATACCCTCACGCGTAGCCATAAGTTGATACGCCTCATCGGGATGCGCCTCAACATAATCAAGCGCTAACTGCCATGCTTTACGCAATTTTTTAACAATGCCGGGGTTAGCCGCTATAACCTCTTTAGACAACGAGACAGTATCGACTATTTCCTTTGGTATCTCATCACTGCCAAACACTTTATGGAACTTCTCATGTTTAAGCACGCTAATTGACACTGGTGGGTATGTCACGAAAGCATCAATTCTCCCATCCAGCAATGCTGCCTCGCCTTGCGCCTGCTCTACGTTCACCAAAGTGACATGGGCTAATGACAAACCAGCCTTACGTAACGCACGCTCCAGCACAAAAATACCCAAGGAGGACACTTCCGCTCCAATAACCTTGCCCTTTAAATCTGCCATGGCCATGTTAGATCTTGACGTTAAAATAACATCACCACCATTTGAATAATCAGGTACCATCACCACCTGTAAAGGCTTGCCTCCCAGAGCCTCTGCTTGAACAGCTTCAATAATTGTTGACGCCAAACCGTCCGTTTTGCCATTCACATAAGCCCGCTGTGAATCGGCAAGGGATACGAGTTGCAATAGTTTGATATTCAATCCAACTTTCTTAAAAAAGCCCTTCTTTTCAGCAAGATATAAGAACTCGTAACCTGGCCAAGGGTTAATCCCTATCTTAATTTCTAGATTGGGCTTATCCATGCACCCCACTAGAGATAAATACAGCACACACAGTACCGCAAATCGACTCTTCATTTCATATAATCCCAATCATACATCAGTCATTAAAGACTAGAAGAGTCAGCGCCCATGTCAAAGCTCCCTCCCACCTAGGTTCTCGCTGTAATACGCCTAATAATATGATTAAATAGATTAATTTCATTATTCGGCCAACGAAGTGGCGGTAACCTTATGATTCAAAACAACATACTTGACCTGCTGCTAGAAACATTCCCAGACAAAATAGACACCCAATGCTACGCACTTGAGCAGCATAGCAAGGATGAATCAGCTCACCTCCCGCAAACACCCCTTGCCGTGTTTTACGCATCCTCAACACAAGACGTCAGCCAAATAGCAACGTACTGCCATCATCATAAAATACCGATGTCTGTCTTTGGCGCAGGCACCAGCGTCGAAGGACAATCCATTCCGGCAAAGGGTTCGCTCTGCATCGATGTATCCCACATGAATAACATTATCGCCGTACACGCAGACGACCAAGATTGCCAAGTACAGGCTGGTCTCACTCGATTGGAATTAAATAACCAATTAGCAAAGCACGGGCTATTTTTTCCGGTCGACCCTGGGGCCAACGCTAGCATCGGAGGCATGTGTGCGACGCGCGCCTCGGGCACTAACGCAGTCAAATATGGCACCATGAAACATAACGTACTTGGCCTCACCGCCGTAACCGCAGCAGGGAGCATTATTCATACCGGTGGCCGGGCACGCAAAAGCGCTGCTGGTTATGATCTTACCTCGCTCTTAATTGGGTCAGAGGGCACCCTAGCCATCATTACAGAGGTCACTCTCAAGCTACAAGGACTGCCAGAAAATACCGCTGTAGCGTTTGTGCAATTTGATGCACTGGAACCGCTAATACAACTGGTCATATCCACTCTGCAAATGGGAGTTCCCATCGCGCGAATCGAACTATTAGACGAGCAAGGTATACGAGCGGTAAATCAATATTCTCGACTACAAGTCCCAGAAAAACATACGCTGTTCCTAGAATTTCACGGCACTGACAATGCAATAATGGAGCAAACTCAGATAGTTGAATCTGCCGCCAATGACCTGGGGGGCACGCAATTCGAATGGGCAACACACCAAGAAGATAAGAACCGCCTCTGGCAAGCAAGACATAACGTACTCTACGCTGCAAAGGCTCTCATTCCCAACAGCGTAGTCTGGACCACAGATGTTTGCGTGCCCATTGCAAGCTTAGCGGCTTGTATTCTAGACACACACAAAGACTTACAGGACACCAAACTATTATCCCCTATCGTGGGCCATGTTGGTGACGGTAACTTCCATCTCCTGATGGTCTTACCCAAAGATGATCCAAAAATTCAGGAAAAAGCGTACCACCTCAATGAACGACTAGTGCAGCGAGCACTTGATTACGGCGGGACTAGCACTGGCGAACACGGCATTGGAAAGGGAAAAAAACATTGGCTAAAAGCCGAGCACGGCGACGCAGTTACGCTCATGAAAACCATTAAATCTGCCTTAGACCCCTTAAATCTTCTCGGCCGAGGGAATATTTTCTAACCCTCGGGATTAGCAAGTTTTCGTTGCACGTCTATACTATAAGAATACGTAAGCAACTTTTTCAACAGACAATGACAGAGATTGTGTTTGCCCTCGCCTCTGACAAACTCACCATAGAGGCGCACATAACCACTAAAAAAAACACACCGGTCACGTCCGATGCAGTGCTCGCTGCCTTTAATCAATCGGAATTTAACGACTGCCATATAGAAGAAGAGTTTCTCGCCAGCGCTCAAAAAATCCTCACCAACTTGAAACTCGACGGCAGCAAGCTGCCCCCGATCCCCCTCGGTCTCAAGAAAGACGCAGCAATTACTCTCGATATCGATATTGATAATATGCAGGCATCCATAGCCATTGCCCCACCGGAAGGAGGAAGGCAAGCCACTGAAGAAACGATTCTTCTATTCCTTCGAAAACACAAGATTACTGAAGGTATTCACCGTGACCTCATTCCGAAGATAGTAGATCAATGTAGCCGTATTCAACGCGGTAAATCCGTTACATCAAAGATAGCTAAAGGGAAGAAACCAGGAAAGGCCCACCCAACGGAATTCAAACCGTTGGCAACAGCAATCCAGGACCGAAAACTATGCCCGACACAAAATGAAGATGGCTCGGTTGATATGTACGCACTGGGGGCAATTGAAATAGTATCCCCAGGCGAAGAGCTTATGCTAAGAGTCCCCGCAACAACTGGTGAGTCGGGCTTCGACATCTACGGCAACGCGATCTTTGCAACACCCCATGAAGACATCCCGTTCGATATTGGAGAAGGTGCCGATGTCAGCCCCACCAATGAGAACCTCTTAGTAGCCACAGGAACAGGAGTACCAGTACGAACACCTCACGGCATGCGAGTGAGCGAAGCCCTGGTGTTCGACCAAATAGACCTTGCTAGTGGCAGCATCAACTTTGAGGGTACCGTAATGGTAAGGGGAAACGTCAGCCCTGGTCTCAGCGTCTCCGCGACAAAAGATATCGTTATCGGCGGATGCGCTGAGAATTGCACATTAACTGCGGGAAAAAGCATAACGATTTCACAAGGCGTACTCGGTGTTGCCCCAGACAGTGAAGACAACATATATGACAACCTAACGACAGAATTAACCGCCGGGGAGTCTATCGATGTGGGCTATGCTCAGTACGCAAAACTCCATTCCCACGGAAGCATCCTCACGACGAACCACCTACTACACTGCAATACCTCTGCCGACGACACGGTAACTGTAGGTCACGGCAACCCACAAGGGCGTCTCGTCGGAGGGATCTGCACCGCAGGGAACGCCATTATAGCCAGTGAAATTGGCGCTTCTGCTGGTGTAAAAACCATTATAGACAGTGCATCTATCGATGCATCCTTACGCGAATTATTAGTGATCCTTAACCAACAGCAAGAAGATAAGGAACTCTTGAATGAGGGCCAAGACCAAACACTGGAATGGATTAAGACGACTAAGCCAACCCCTGAGCTCATGCGACTTCGACGGAAGACGATGTTATTCAAAGAACAGAATGTCCATGCAATGAAGACCCTTGCCGCACGGATAGAGGCACTGTCAAACAAGCTCAGCGAAGAAGATAGATTAATGCTTATTACCGCACAACGAACCCTATTTGCCAACGTTGAATTTCGGCATTTCAAAGGCGTTTATGATAATTTAGACGATAGGAAAAAATGCGTTATTCAATGCAGCAAAGATAGTTTCAAAATACTACAGTGAGCCTTGGCATTTTTCCAACGACCGCTTAGGTAGAGAGAGAGAAACTACGCTCGCGGCAATAACAAACGATGCAGACACCAGTAAGCAAGCTGCCAATCCAAACTGCTGAAAAACCACGCCAGACAACAATGTACCAAACAGACGACCTGCTGCGTTTGCCATATAATAAAACCCTACATCCAAGGACACCCCATCCGATTTCGCATAAGACACAATAAGAAAGGAGTGAATAGACGAGTTCACCGCAAACACCGCTCCGAAAGCCAGTAGTCCCACCACAAGCATGACCTCGACAGACCTGCCTCCCCATACCGCAATCGCAATCAACACTGGCAACACCCACAAAACAACGGCCCATTGAAAGGCAGTACGACCATCTGGCACACGGTTATTATTAATGCCAGTAATACCAGGGGCCAATGTTTGGACCAACCCATACCCCATGATCCACAATGCCAATAGCATTCCAACTTGCATGTGAGTCCACTGCAGTTGCGTTTGCAAATACACTGGCAACGCAACAACAAACCACACATCTCTGGAACCGAACAAAAACAACCGAGCCGCAGACAGTCGATTGATAGCCGTACTCTTAGAAAACACATCGGTAAACTTTGGTTTGAAATTGGTTGTCCCCATGCTCTTATCCAACAAGCCCAAACTGATGAGTAGCACCAATGTCAGCAGCAGGGCCATTGCCCCTACCGTCCACTGGAAACCGATGACCGATAACAGCATCGCCCCCAGAAAAAAACCAACACCTTTAAGCGTATTTTTTGAACCCGTCAATACTGACACCCACCGGTACAGCATTCCTTCGGCCTCTTCAGGCACCAGCAGTTTGATACTGCTCTTTGCGCTCATTTTATTGAGATCTTTCGCTATACCCGATAATGCTTGGGCCAACATTACATAGGCTACCGTTAACAATGACGGATCAATCAACAGCATTGAGAGAGAGACTATTTGCAGCAGCAAGCCTATCTGCATTGTCACATTAAGCCCTACACGTGCTGCTAGCCATCCACCCACAAGGTTTGTCACAACACCGAAGAATTCATACAGCAAAAATAGTGACGCCACTTCTATTGGGCTATAACCCAAATTGTGGAAAAACAACACCACCAACATTCTCAACGCCCCATCCGTCATCGTAAAGGCCCAATAGCAGCCTGTCACAATTGCGTATTGTCTAAGTTGGTGCGTCATGTTGGAAAAGCTCTTCTTTTGATAGGCATATAAACCGTTATGTAATAGAAACCGCGACTTTTTTTGCTAGCTCCATCATCCGGTGCACATACCCCATTTCATTATCGTACCAAACTAACAATTTAACCTGCGTCTTGTTAATCACCATGGTAGAAAGCGCATCAACAATTCCAGAGCGAGAATCGTTGGTGTAGTCAACTGACACCAGTGGGCGAGTCTCAAAACCAAGAATACCCGCCAGACGATTCTCAGCGGCGTCTCTTAACGCTTCATTTACCTGTTCACGGGTTACCTCTGTATCGACTTCAAACACGCAATCCACAATCGATGCATTGGCTAAAGGCACTCGAACCGCAATCCCGTTAAGCTTGCCTTTTAATTCCGGAAAAATTTCCGTAATTGCCGTTGCAGACCCGGTACTCGTAGGAATTAAGGACATGCCACTCGCCCTCGCCCGCCTCAGGTCTTTATGGTATTCATCCAATATGCTTTGGGTATTGGTAATATCATGGATTGTCGTCATAGACCCATGGCGAATACCAAAACACTGTTGAATAACATCCACCACCGGCGCAATGCAATTGGTAGTGCAGGACGCAGCAGTCACAATATCGTGAACGTCGTGCTGGTATAGGTGCTCATTTACCCCCATCACAATATTGAGTGTGCCATCTTTTACTGGTGCAGACACGACGACCTTACTCACACCTTCACCAAAGAAAGGTTGCAACTGCTCTTGAGATTTGAACTTACCGGTGCATTCAATAATAATATCAACGTTAGCCTTCTTCCAAGGTGTCTCCTCTATTGACGAGACACTGGAATACCCTATCATCCGTCCATCGATCACTAAACTACCCGTTGATGTAGACACTTCCCGTTCCCAGGTTCCATGCACCGAATCAAAATTGAGTAAATGTGCCGCTGCCTCACAGTCCCCAGCGATTTCGTTAACATGTACGATTTCAAAGTCGGGCCAATCCCACGCTGCACGTAACGCCAATCGCCCCATACGACCAAAACCATTAATACCTACTCGAATCGCCATGCCCTAACCCTCTATACTCAATACACCGACCATTAACTATAAAGGCTACAAATGACGGTATGATAACAATGCCTTGTATAAGGACACATGTTCCATGATATTCATGGGCGGCATTATATTTGGCTAACCAAATATATCAACACTTCCCTAGGCCTGTGCCTCGACGCACAAATAAGGTGCACCCACACACCCCGCAACCTAATTCGAACACTATTTAACCTAAAAATATATACCGTCCCCCTCCTCCGCGATAAACTAACATAAGAAATTTGTCGAATCGGTCCGATTTATGAGATACTCCCCCGCCCCCAAAGGGGACGCGATGAACGCCTTCATAAAAAGTTCAAATTAGTTGGCACTTTTTTCGCATTTTAAACACTGCATTCTAGTCTGTAGCCCCCTACTTATAAGGCGCGAGCTTCAAAACGGATGCAATTCGTTAGACTCAACGTGGAAGTCTAAGCCAAGTTAAGCCCCACAAAAGATAGGGCTATTTTTTGAGGGTAAGCCCAACCGAGAGGTTATGGCTACACAATATAGGAAGTTCTAAATGACCAACATTAGCAATAAGTCTTGTGGCTTGTATCGCTCAGAATTCGAGCATGACAGCTGTGGTATCGGCTTTGTCGCCAACCTGAAGGGCAAACAGTCCCATGATATTATTGAGAATGCACTTACCATGCTCACATGCATGGAACACCGTGGTGGAACCGGCTTTGATGTAAAAAGCGGTGACGGTGCAGGTATTCTATTTCAGATTCCTCATGACTTTTTTGTAACGGAAGCAACCAAACTAGGTTTTGCGCTTCCTGCATTTGGCGAATATGGCGTTGGGATGACTTTTTTCCCATCAGAGCCAGAACAAGCCGAAGCTTGTCGTAAGATTCTCAACACCAACATTGAAAAGCTCGGCTTATCCTTATTAGGTTATCGAGCAGTCCCTGGTGACAATTCTATGCTTGGTGCGGCCTCAGTAGAGACTGAGCCACAGATCGAACAGGTATTTATTCAGAGGCCAGCAGATCTTCCACAACAGGAATTTGAGCGAAAGCTGTTTGTATTGCGTAAATATACTGCGCACTCTATTAACGGCAGCATCGCTAAACAACAAAATGAATTCTATATTGCTTCCATGTCCTCTCGTACCATCGTGTACAAAGGACAATTCACCACAGCCCAGGTGAGAAAGTACTATTTAGATCTTCAGAATGAAGACGTTACCACCACAATGGCAATGTTCCATTCTCGCTTCTCAACCAACACCTTTCCTGCATGGCATCGTGCGCAGCCATTCCGTTACCTTTCACACAATGGTGAAATTAATACGGTACAAGGCAACATTAACTGGATGAACGCGCGTGAAGCGATGTACAAATCCGTTAATTTCAGCGATGCCGAACTAGAAATGCTGATGCCGATTTGTAATCGCAGCAACTCTGATTCTGCAAACTTGGACATGGCCATCGAATTACTTGTGCTAAGCGGTCGACCACTCGCACAAGTTATGATGATGATGGTGCCAGAAGCGTGGCAAAGCCAAGAAGATATGGACCCAGTTAAACGTGCATTCTATGAGTACTATGCATGTATTATGGAACCGTGGGATGGCCCAGCGTCGATATCGTTCACTGACGGTAAAATGATTGGGGCGACTTTAGACAGAAACGGTCTACGCCCTTCTCGTTACCTCTTAACTGACGACGGCACTCTGATCATGGGCTCCGAAACCGGCGCACTATGTGTTGACCAATCAACCGTTGTTAAGAAAGGTCGCTTACAACCCGGTAAGATTTTTGTTGCCGATCTTGAAAAAGGTCGCATCATCAGTGATGACGAAGTTAAATCAGAAGTCTGCTCTTCTCAACCATACGGTGAGTGGATTGCAGAACATAAAATCGTCCTTAGCGAACTTCCCGTTCCGACGACTTCAATTGCTCAACCTCCATTGTCCGACCTAACCAAAATGCAAAAAGCGTTTGGTTACAGCAATGAGGACCTTAAGCTGATCTTGGCTGAAATGGTTGGTACTGGTAAAGAGCCTCTTGGTGCGATGGGTACCGATACTCCGCTAGCCGTATTATCTGATCGTCCGCAGCAGCTTTCGCACTACTTTAAGCAGTTGTTTGCACAAGTAACTAACCCACCGATCGACCCTATTCGTGAAGAACTTGTTATGTCTTTACGCGGATACGTGGGGGCGTCACACAACTTATTAGAAGAAACGCCTAAGCATTGTCACAAAGTTGAGATTGCACAGCCAGTATTGACCAACGAAGAACTAAGAAAGCTTCAACATATTGATCATGACCACCTTCAATCAACAACGATTGATATCATCTTTAAAGCCACAGGCAATGCCGGTGAGCTTAAAGCAGCAATTGATCAAATCTGTCAGTATGCAAGAGATGCCGTTAGCAATGGCTACGCATTATTGGTGTTAAGCGACCGTGCAGTAGATACCGATCACGCAGCGATCCCTTCACTGCTTGCAACTGCAGCTGTACATCACTTTTTAATTCGTGAAGGCTTACGAGCGAAAGTTGATATCATCGTTGAGTCCGCCGATATTCGTGAGACTCACCACTTTGCAACAGTTCTGGGCTACGGTGCAGCAGCAGTTAACCCGTATCTTGCACTCGAAACCATGTACGCGCTTCGTGATGAGAGCGTTATCAAGAGTGACTTAACCAACGAACAGGTTGTTGATAAATACGTTAAGGCTGTCAGTAGCGGTCTATTGAAAATCTTCTCTAAGATGGGTATATCAACGTTACAGTCATACCAGGGCGCTCAGATTTTTGAAGCTCTCGGTGTCAACAGTGACGTAGTGGATGCCTACTTTACCGGCACAGTAAGCCGAATCCAGGGCGTCAGCTTGGATCAAATTGCTCAAGAAGCATTATTGCGTCACCGCGATGGCTTTGTTCCAGAGAACAGAATTGCTGTAGACAATCTATTGAAATCTGGTGGTGATTACGCCTGGAGACATGATGGCGAGAAGCACCTATTCAGCCCTACCGTTGTACGTTTGTTACAACATTCAACTGCGAGTAATGACACCAAGCAGTTTAAAGAATATGCCAAGGTTGTAGACGACCAAGCCAAAGACGCTTACACCCTACGCGGCCTATTGGAATTTAATTCCGATCAAAAATCCATTTCTATCGATGAAGTGGAACCAATCGAGAATATTTTCAAGCGTTTTGCATCAGGTGCAATGTCCTTCGGTTCGATTTCATGGGAAGCGCATACCACGCTAGCCATTGCGATGAACCGCATCGGCGGCAAGAGCAACAGCGGTGAAGGTGGTGAAGATCCAATCCGCTTTAAGCCCATGGAAAATGGTGACTCGATGAAGTCACGTATTAAACAGGTTGCTTCTGGTCGCTTCGGTGTGACCAGCCATTACCTTGCGAATGCTGACGAGTTACAAATCAAGATGGCTCAGGGCGCGAAGCCTGGAGAAGGTGGCCAACTTCCAGGGCACAAAGTTGACGCATGGATCGGCAAGACTCGTGGCTCGACCCCAGGTGTTGGATTGATATCCCCTCCTCCACATCACGATATCTACTCAATCGAAGATTTGTCTCAGCTAATCTACGACTTGAAGAACGCTAACCGTGAAGCACGCGTTAACGTTAAATTGGTATCAGAAGCCGGTGTAGGAACCATCGCTTCAGGTGTATGTAAAGGTTACGCTGACGTTGTCCTTATTGCTGGACACGATGGTGGTACCGGTGCATCGCCACTCAGTTCCATCAAACATGCTGGTCTTCCTTGGGAGCTCGGTCTAGCGGAAACTCACCAAACATTGGTACGTAACAAACTCCGTAGCCGTATCACGGTACAAACCGATGGACAGCTAAAAACCCCACGTGACCTTGCAATTGCAACCTTACTGGGTGCTGAAGAGTGGGGAATGGCGACCACTGCATTGGTTGTTGAAGGCTGTATCATGATGCGTAAGTGTCATCTCAACACTTGCCCCGTGGGTATCGCAACACAAGATAAAGAGCTACGTAGCCGATTTAATGGCCGCGCAGACATCGTGGTTAACTTCTTCACCATGATGGCTGAAGGGTTACGTGAGATCATGGCAGAACTAGGCTTCCGCTCTATCGAAGAGATGGTCGGTCAGACGCAATGCTTGAAACCTCGCCAAGACGTTGACCACTGGAAGTACAAAGGTGTTGATCTTGCCCCACTGCTCTACAAAGAGAAGTGCGCGCCAAATGAAACGCTTTACTGCTCCACTGAACAAAAGCATCTTATCCACGAAATCGTGGATCGTAAGATGATGAAAGACGCTAAAGACGCCATAGAAAACAAAACGCCAGTGAATCTTGAGTACGATGTCGTGAATACTGACCGTACTATCGGCGCCATGCTTTCTAATGAAGTCTCCAAGAAATACGAAGCTGATGGCCTACCCGATGGCACGATTAACGTTAAGTTTAATGGTTCAGCCGGACAGAGCTTTGGTTGCTTCTCTGCTAAAGGACTTCGCTTCGAATTAGAAGGCGATGCGAACGATTACTTTGGTAAGGGTTTATCTGGAGCCAATTTAGTGGTTTACCCCGCTAAGAATGCCCCATTCGCTCCTAGAGAGAACATCCTGATTGGTAACGTAGCATTCTTTGGCGCCACTGGCGGTAAAGCTTACATTCGCGGTATTGCAGGTGAACGCTTCTGTGTACGTAACTCAGGAGCTACCGCCATTGTTGAAGGTGTTGGCGATCACGGTTGTGAATATATGACCGGCGGAATGGCTATCGTTCTTGGTGAGACAGGCCGTAACTTCGCTGCCGGTATGTCTGGTGGTATTGCTTACGTACTGGATGATAAGAAAGACTTTGCCAGCAAGTGCAACATGGAAATGGTTGAGTTAGAGACCCTCGAAGATGCTGACGAAATTGCAGCACTGAAGGTTCTGATCACTGAACATAAAGACAACACAGATTCTGATGTTGCTGAAGAACTTCTGGCTGATTGGGACGGCGCTATCAAGCGATTCGTTAAGGTCATGCCTGTCGATTTCAAGCAAATGCAGAGCTATATGACACAAGCCCGTAACACTGGCAAATTCGAGTCTGAGTACGACATAGCGGTCGAAGCTTTCGATATGCACCTTAACAATCTGGCTGCAAAAAAAGCGTAAGCTGAATAGGAGAAATTATAATGGGAAATCCCACTGGATTTTTACACGTAGAAAGAGCCTTGCCAGAAGACCGCAATCCATCTAAGCGCTTGATCGATTGGCAAGAAGTACATGAGCACATGGAACCTTCCGACATCCAAGAACAAGCATCTCGATGCATGGATTGCGGCGTACCATTTTGCCAATCAGCAGTCTCTCAGTATGCGCCAGCTGTCGCAGGTTGCCCCGTAAACAACCTCATCCCAGATTGGAATGACCTTGTTTACAAAGGGCGCTGGAAAGAAGCAATTCAATTGCTTCACAAAACAAATAACTTCCCTGAATTCACTGGGCGCGTATGCCCTGCTCCTTGTGAAGGGGCATGTGTATTAGGTATTAATGCTGACCCCGTTACTATTAAACATCATGAAGTTGCCATTATTGACCGTGCATTTAAAGAAGGTTGGGTTGTTCCTACACCTCCAGAAAAGCGTACCGGTAAAACTGTCGCAGTTGTAGGCTCCGGCCCTTCAGGCCTCGCTGCCGCGGCTCAATTGAATAAAGCAGGTCACTTGGTCACCGTTTATGAGCGCGCCGATCGTATCGGTGGACTTCTCATGTACGGTATTCCAAACATGAAGCTGCAAAAAGAAATCGTGCAGCGTCGTGTTGATATCTTGGCTGAAGAAGGCATTAACTTTGTCACCAATACCGAGATCGGTAAAGATATCTCTGCGGAAAAAATTGAAAGTGAATTTGATGCTGTTGTCCTATGTGTAGGCGCCACTGTACCTCGCGACCTGCCAACAGAAGGTCGTGACCTTAACGGTATTCACTTCGCAATGAACTTCTTGAAGGCGAACACCAAGAGCCTGCTTGATAGCAATCATGAAGACGGTAACTTTATTAACGCTGAAGGCAAGAATGTTGTTGTCATCGGCGGTGGTGATACCGGAACCGACTGTGTGGGCACATCTCTGCGTCATAAATGCGAAAGCGTTATCCAGCTTGAGATTATGCCGCGCCCTCCTGAAGAGCGTGCTGACAACAACCCTTGGCCTCAATGGCCTAAGCGCTTGTTAGTTGATTATGGCCAAGAAGAATCCATTGCCATTCAAGGTGATGATCCTCGTAAATACCTGGTTATGACCAAGAAGATCGAAAGCGATGGTAATGGCAATGTTAAAGCCGTTCATACTGTTGAAATCGAATGGCAGCGCACACCAGAGGGACAAATGGTTCCTAAAGAAATTCCTGGTAGCGAAAAAGCACACCCAGCAGACATTGTGTTATTGGCAATGGGCTTTATGGGTCCTGAAGGCGGCCTGGTAGATCAATTCGGTTTGGAAAAAGATCCTCGCTCCAATATCAAAGCGGATTATGACAAGTTCGCCACCAGCAAGCCTGGCATTTTTGCCGCAGGTGATGGTCGTCGTGGCCAAAGCTTGATCGTATGGGGTATCGACGAAGGTCGTCGCGCTGCACGTGAAGTAGACACCTACCTCATGGGTAACAGCTACTTGCCATAAAATGCTAACAGGTTCCTACGAACCTTGTCGCAAGCATAAAAAAACCGCCAACTAGGCGGTTTTTTTATGCTTGAAAGAAAGCTAACATCGCAACACCGCCCACTATCATTCCTTAGGCTCACCGATGACTGGTAATCGACTACTGTTCTATGTACTTTTTCTCCTAACCCTGCCCTTGCTTGTCGCATGGTGGGATATCACCGTTGGCTGTACGTTATTCATCATTGCACTCACCCTCCTTTGGCGCTGGGGAATATCCCTTAGCGCTTTGCTAAAACCGGTTCCCGTTCCGGAGCTGCAATTAGATACCATATCCGCCAGCCACTTCGTCGAAAAGGTTCGTTGGTGCATGGATATTATGGACATCGAATACACCGAGCGAGCGGCAGGTGGTACATTAGGTATATTTTTCACTGGTCGCACCGTGCCACAATTACGTATTCATACTGGTGCAACCCGATCCAGCATTGGGAATTCTCCCGACATTCTTCGCTATCTTTGGGGGCGATATAGCGCGATTTCGCCCGAAAAGACCCAATTCCTCACCCCTACACCTGAGCGTCTGGCGCTAGAGGCCAAAATTGATCGCTACGGCGTTAATTTGCAAGTATGGGGCTACTATCATCTGCTAGAAAACAAGGCCCTCTCGCTGCATTTGTGGGGTAGAAATTGCCCGCAATTGCCCGCATGGCAACGTTATGCAGTGCTCACTCTATTCCCAATCCTGCGATTTCTTATTCGCAAAGCATTTAGGATTAGCACCAGAAGCTTTGCCCGTGCAACGGAGAAAATAGAAGCTTTCTTGTTGGACGTAGAACAAAATCTTGAAAACGATCAACTCTCTATTCTTGGCAATAACGTGGAGAGCACCTCCTACAATTACACCGATATATCCTTTGCTGCGATATCAGGGCTATGGCTTCTTCCAGAAGGTTATGGCGGAGGAAAAGCCGATGGGGTTGAACTCAAACATGCAGTACTTCCACCGGCAATGCTCAATGATATCGAACGCTGGATACAAACCTACCCAAAAGCCGTCGCGCTCATAGAGCATCTCTACCAACAGAGAGGCAAAAGCCAATAACGATATATGTCACCTAAATTACACGGCATTGTTCGGAGGGATGACTTAAACATCGTCCCCCAAGGTAAAATAGATTGTTGCACCTACGCCAACCACGCCATCAGCCCATACCTTTCCCTTATGCCTCTCAACGATACGCTTAACCGTGGCAAGTCCAATACCCAGTCCAGGAAAATCAGATTCTATGTGTAAGCGCTGAAAAGCAACAAACAGCTTATCGGCATAATCCATATTAAAACCAGCACCATTATCCTTTAGAAAATAGACGGCTCGATCGTCTATCTGCTGCCGGCCAAACTCCACCTCTGCAACGTCCCTATTTCGAGAATATTTCCAAGCATTACTGAGCAAGTTCTCCAATAAGCTAAACAGCATTCTTTCATCGCCTCTCACCATCACATTGTCAGAATATGAAAACTGCACTTGCTGATCAGGAAACTGAAGCCGAAGGCTACTATCAATTTCCATCGCTAACGTACTTAATGAAACACCCTCTACCTCTAACTGTTGGTGTTGAAGTTTCGACAACGCCAACAGCCCATTAATTAAGCTCGTCATCCGCTGAGAGGCTCTAGTAATTTCGTGCAACAAGTGTTGACCTTCGGCATCTAGCTTGTCTGAATAATCCTCCAGCAATATTGAACTCAAACCCTGCATTCCCCGCAGTGGCGCTCGCAAATCATGAGAGACCGTATGGCTAAAGGCAGATAACTCTTCATTAAGATCCTCAAGCTGAGCTGTACGTTCCTCAACTCGCTGCTCTAACAGGTTATTCGAATCAAATAATTCACGGTACAGTCTCGCATTCTCCAACGAGATCGCCGCCTGCGATGCAAGTGCCTCTAAAACAAGGCGCCGCTCTTTTGAAAAAACCCCTTCCGCAATCCGATTTTCCAAATATATAACACCGCTCACGCCATCCCGAAATGAGATAGGTATACACAACAAGGACTTCGGTTTAACTCGTGTTAAATACTCTGACCCCGAAAACTGAACACACTCTTCAGCATTATCAAATGCTACATCTTCACCGGTTCGAGCGACATACAGTATGACTTCAACCGGTAATAGCTGATTCGCCGCTTTACTATCTAGAGACATCGAGTTCATATCCACACGAAAATCATCAACACAAGACACCGCTTCTATCACAAGATCATCGATCCGTTTAAGCACCAACACCCCTTTTTGCGCGCCCGCACTTTCGATCACCACATCAACCAAATTACTCGCAAGTTCATCGTATACAATATTCCCAGAAATTGATTGGGCAGCCTTCATTACCGCCATAATATCCAATACTGTCGATGAGGTCTGGTTTTGATCAAAACTCACTGTCTCTGACTGTCCATTTGAATAGGTCGAAGAATCAGCCAGGTTTGGCAGCATCACGTCCATGGACTTCACCTTCCCTACAGCCCCCCAGTAGTTATACAGATTTCTCGCTTCTCTATAATGTACCTCAGCGTAACCTGGTTTGCCTTGTTGCAACCAAAATCCTGCGCACAACTCTTCATTCAAAGCACGGTCCTTTGTATAACCACTCACCTCAGCATTGTGGGCAGCTTTTTCATAAAAAGACAAACACCCCAACACATCACCTTTAAGACGAGCCTCTTCTGCTTCCATCATATTCAGTTTATGTAAATAATTCTCTGGTGCATGATCAGACCAAAAACGCATGACCGCTAGCTTGGCCGACATGATCTCTTGCATAACCAGTTTCTCTTCCCCTTCGGCATCCAAAATAAGCTGGGCTAACGTCAAATACGTATAGTGACTATGCTCGGCTAGGCTATACAATCCAAGACAGCACTCTAACGTATCCTCGGCACACTGCGCATGAAACCACGCCTGTTGAAAATCACCATAGGTAAAACACATCACTAATTTCGTAATATGAAAACTACACAGACCGTAGATATACTGTTTTTTCTCCAACATCGATGAATAATCATGTTCAACGAAATCTTCATATACCAACAATGGACCACCGCCCTCACAGGCCAGGCTATTGATACTGGCCAGTATGATTTTAGCTTGCCCTATCGCATCATCATCTTTGACGTTTTCAATAAAGTGCAGTGCGGCGACATACTCATCCTTAAGCTGAGCCAAGTCATCCAATGCCTCTAGCCGTTGCCAAAACGAAAACAAATGTATGTAGCAGGCAAAGCGTAACTCCCCCAGCGCCAAACAATTATCATAACCTCGTTTTAATAACGGAAAAACAGAACGGATCGGCTCCTTCCAATGACTCGTAAAAGCCGTAAAAAGCATCTGCACTCTGCCTTCCAGGCGAGTCCCCCCGTAATACTGAATCAGCTCAAGAGATACCTCACCTGTCTGATAAGCCGCCTCCAAATCACTTAGCACACCAGAAAGTACCAAGCTATAACCACCAAACCCAAAAGAGGACTCCTCATACAAGCCCTGTTGAAACGTCATCTCAACCATTTTAGAAACCATAACCAAAAGCAATTTGGGTTTTGCCATGTACGCAGAAGGGCCAAGTTCAATTAGAATCCGCATGATCACAGCGCCATCATGGTTCGAGCTTTTAGGGAAACTAAGAACTTCAGAAAAACTCCGCGTGCCCTGTGCTTTTTTTACGGCGACAACTGCCTCTGCTATATCAGAATCCTGCGGTTCAACCGAAAGATCCAATTCAAATAATCGTAGCGCCTCCAACCCCATCTCAATAGACTCTACATACTTGTTTTGAGTGAAGAACAACACCAGTTTTTGGACGTAAACATCACATTCATCATATTTAGACTTAGCATTTTTCAATGCTTCATCAAAATCTATCTCAGCACCCTGCAGATCCCCCTCAAGGTATTTACATTCCGCCATCGCGATATATAGATCAAATGTCAGTTCATAACAATCACCCCACATCAACTCTGGTAGCAGCTCTCGTGCCGAACAAAAATATGTCAAAGCCGGCCCATAAGCTGTCGCCGACCTTGCCTTCTTCCCGGCACGAACATTTAAACGCGCCAGTTCCACACGCTGCTCTTCCGTAACAATGAGTCTAGCGCCATCATTCAATTGGCCAACAACAGAAAACAACTTATCTTCTAAAGCCTGCTCAGACAAGCTCGCCAGCAACAACTGTCCAATAGTAGAATGATTTAGCTCTCGACCCTGTTGATCAACTATTTCATAAGCAGCTTGCTGTATTCTGTCATGATGAAAATGCAAACGCTGATTAATCCAGCTCGCATCATCACCTTCTTCCATTATCTTTAGTAATTTATGATTATCACCGGAAGCCACTAACAAACCCAGCTCGAGCGCAGGCCATAGCAAACGAACCAAACGATACAGAGGCTCCTGGCATGCGAGGGCTAATGTCATCAATTCAAATGTATTACCGATACACGCGCCCAAGTTAATTGCCTTTTGCGTACCTGCGGGCAGCTGTCTTATTTTTTCAATCATCAACTCAACTACATTACTGGTAATATCCCTTTTCTCGATCTCACCAATATCCCACAACCATCGTCCGATTCTGCTATTGAAAATAATGAGATGATCTTGAAAAAGTCGCTTCAAGAATTGATTCACAAAAAAAGGATTGCCCTGAGTCTTATCCATCGTCAAGTGACTCAGTTGACTCACTTGATCCACCGAGCAGCCAACAACGTCCGATATCATTTCGCTAAGCGCTACGCTATCCAGAGGGGCCAATTCCAATGTTTGTACGGTAGTCCCCTGACCAAGTATCTCTCTACATGCCCGAGAAAATGCATGGTACTCATCAACTTCATTGTTTCTATAGGCACCAATAAAGAGCAACGAGCGGCGATCCGAATTTGGTAGCATTTGAATTAATAAATGTAATGTTGCGGAATCGGCCCACTGCAAATCATCTAAGAAAATTACTAACGGATGCCCTGCTTTCGCAAAGACGCTCACCAATGATTGAAACGTAAAATTGAACCTGTTTTGCGCTTCTTGAGGACCTAACAGCGGAACATTGGGTTGCTTCCCCACCACCAACTCCAACTCAGGAATAAGATCAATAATCACCTGTCCTTCTTTACCAAGGGCAACTAACAACAGACTTTTCCACTGACAGAGTGATGCATCACTTTCCGATAACAGCTGCTTCATCAAATCTCTAAATGCCTGGGTTAACGCCGAATAAGGGATGTTCCGTAGAATCTGGTCAAACTTACCTGCGATAAAGTAACCTCGTTTGGCAACAATCGGTTTATGCACCTCCTGTATTAGTGCTGACTTCCCCACCCCAGAATACCCTGCAACCAACAGCATCTCCGTAGCCCCTTTTGCTACTCGATCAAAAGCCGACATAAGCAAGTCAACTTCACTCCCACGGCCATAGAGTTTCTGCGGAATACTGAAGACACCTGACGCATCCTTTTGTGCAAGTTCAAAAGGCGTTATCTTTCCGCATGCCTTCCATTGAGAAGAGCATTGTACAAGATCATATTTGAGTCCTACTGCACTCTGATACCGTTCCTCCGCTGTCTTGGACATCAATTTGGCAACAATATCAGCGACCACCTCTGGTACAGATTCTTGTTTTTGATTGACGGGTTCCGGTATTTTGGCGATATGAGCATGCACCATCCCCATAGCATCGCGCATGGCAAAAGGAGGTGCTCCCGTCAGCATATGATAGAAAGTGATGCCCAATGCATAAAGATCCGTTCGATAGTCAACAAACCGGTTCATTCGCCCAGTCTGTTCCGGCGATAAATAATCTAAGGTACCCTCCAGACAGTCAGGGTTAATCGCTTCTTGGTTTTCCAAAAACAATTCTGAGGCAATCCCAAAATCGATGATTTTTATTAAATTAGTCTCTGGATCAATGATGATATTTTCTGGGCAAATATCCTTGTGTATGAGTTTTTGTTGGTGTATTGCGACAACAGCGTCAGTAATCGATTGGGCGACCGACAAGAATTGATCAACACCTAACGGACCATAACTGAGTAACTGTAAGAGCGATACGCCACCCACATCCTCCATGACAATATAGACACCATCTTTATAGGTCTCTAACGCAAAAACCTTGATAATACTTGTTGATGTGAATTTGCGGGCTAATGAGAATTCTCGTTTGAAACGAAGCAAGTCCTCAACACCTAGATTAATAGCATTGAGCAATTTAATGACGACCGGCTGAGCGGTATCGTCTTGTATCGCACGATATACAATAGTGCGCTCACTTTGATAGAGCAGCTCATTTATCTGATAACCAGAAATAACATGCATCATAGTTTGCGTATTCTATTATGTGGAAATATACGTTTACATCGAGTATACCCCTAATCTGGCCAAAAGATCCCTGCTCTTTATTGATAACTCGCTTAGCTATTTCAGTGAATCATTTACGTGTTGTTTGTCGGTTGCCAGTGAGAGCTGCTGAAGCGTAAAAGAAGAGCAGAGTTCCACCATTGCGGCCTTATCCGTATATCGACTTTCAATATAACCAAGCAACAACGCATCGATCATCGCAAACACACCATCAACCACCATATCGGCGTGTTGCTTTTCTACCTCTGCTCCAATTACACCCGCGTTCCTGCAAAAGAAATCGCTCCACACCTCGCGTAAACCGTTATATTCCTCCCGATAACGCTGACCAACAGCCCCCCCTGATTTACTATCAATTGTCGTGAGACAAAACAACTCAGGGTGCGATAGGTAATAATCAAACAACATCGAATACATGCGCGAAATGACGAGAGGTAGAGTCTCTTCCGTACCTTCTTTAATCATCTTCAGCATCATATCCTGCATCGGATAGATATAGTGATTCCTTAACCGTTCGAATGCCGCCGATAACAAGTCATCCATACTATCAAAATGCGAGTAAAAGCTAGGCTGAGCGATACCTGCACATTTAGTGACTTTGCGCATAGTGAGGTTTTTATACCCACCTTCGATGACAACACTCAATGCTGCATCTATCAGGCGCTCACGAGTCTGCCCCTTCTTATCTTTACGACTTAGCTTTTCAGCCGGTTCTATTGAAGACATAAAGCGATTCCTGACTATCAAGCAGCAAATTATAAATCAATCAATCAAATTGTTGACAACAAAATTCACCTATCACATGATAGATGAATCACCTATCAGCATATAGGTGAGATCAGGCCAATAAAAACAAAAATAAACGCCTAGAGGCTGACAATGCAACAGACACCTATCACCCTATCTGTGATCTCATTCTTTTGTAGCATTTTCCTATTTTCCATCGACGCAAAAGCACAACTGGGGCAAAACTTGCTGATAGGCAGCGCCAAGGCAATTTCCCTTGGCAATGCCGTGACTGCTGACCCGCCCGGCATCGACTCCATACATTTCAACCCAGCAGGTTTGACCAAACTAAAGGGGCGCCAGCGACAATTAAAATTCATTGTTGGTGATATTGTGGTGGAAGCGCAGTTTGATTCCAACCCTGAATATGACGCACTGCTTGCGCAATATAATCTCGAAGACCCAATGGCTAATTCATCCAGTGAGGTGAAAAACTTCGCATTGTACCTTCCCGGTTTAGGCGTCACTGAAGTACCTGTTGTTGCAGCGCCCTTGGGTGGCGCCTCTTTTTCTCCGGCGGATAGCAATATCACCTTTGCCACAGCCGCCTACGCTCCACTAATGCTGGGTTATACACGAGAAGACGATGACATTGGGCGTTTCTATGGCGCCAGTATGGGCCTATCACGCATCACCTTTCTTTCTCCGACTATCGGCTGGAAGGTAACCGATGCATTATCCCTTGGCGCAGGTATTGGCTTTTCCTATTTTGGCGTTGGCCTCAGCTTAGACTATCGAGCACCGAATGCGTTTGTAGGCGCACTAAAAGGCGCTACCGATGATATTTGTTTAGGCGCGGATAATGGATTTGTCTTCGAGGGAGTGCCTCTAGACTTGTGTGGTGGGTCAGTCAGTCCCTTTGAAAGAGTATTTACCTTAGAAGTAGAGCTAGAAAAAACAATTTCTACTACGTTCAATTTTGGCTTACTGTGGGAACCTACCGAGTGGTTTTCATTCGGGCTGGTCTATCAAAGCGAAGCTAATGACACTCTAGAAGGCGACATCAATGTTATCTTCGATGACCAGCTGGTTAATCTATTTCAAGGCCTTGCTGATTCAAATGTATTAGCCGCTGGGCTTATTGATTACCTAGGAGTGACCAAGAATGGCGGGCGATTAGAGTCGACTGGCAGCATCAATATAATACTGCCACAACATATCGCTGCTGGCGTAAGCCTTCAACTTACGCCATCCATAAAAATAAATATTGATTACAAATGGACAGAAACCAGTGTCTGGCAAGAATTCAATTTTAAGACCGATGAAAAACTACCCGTACTCGAACTTTTACAATCTATCGAAGGTGTCGAACCGGACGCAATTGTCATACCGCGAGGATATGAAGACGCAACCAATTGGGCCTTTGGTATTGAATATCAATACTCAGACAGCACTGCATTGCGATTCGGATATGAACCAAGAGACTCCGGCATCCCTGATGACAAGCTCGACTTCCTCATACCGATGGGAGACTTCGACCTTTACGGCATTGGGTTTAGTCACACACTGGTTGACGGTGCAATTGTAGAATTCGCTCTTGCCTATGGCCGAAGCGAACAATATATTCCCGCAGGCTCTAGTACTAACGGTAACAACTACAACCCAGATAATTTTGTCTATAACCCATCAGCGGGCCTAGACGTTACTTCAGTCATAGAATTTACCATTGTAGAAATGAGCTATCAATCTGAATTCTAACCTGTTGGGTAATCAGGCTAGGCTATCAACGCCTGGCCACCATCCAAAGCAATGCTCTGACCATTCACGTAAGAAGATTCATCGCTACATAGAGACGCCACAAAACGACCAATATCTTTCTCACAGTCACCGACTCTACGCTGAGGTATCGTTGCCACAAAAGCTGCGGCCTCTGCTGGATTCTGCTCCATCCAGCCCTCCATACCGGGTGATAGTGCATGAGGCAAAATCACATTGGTCCGAATATTATCAGGCCCCCATTCCGCTGCAGCAGCGCGAGACAACGAGCGAATCGCCTCTTTAACCGCAGCATAAGCACCATAATTACTCATATCCCAACGCTTAGCAGCTGACGATGCTAAATTGATGATACAGCCATCACCTTTTAAATACGGGTGACATAACTGCATCAAGCGCAACGTCGCTTGTGGGCCTGATTGCCAACCGGCTTCGAAAGCGTCGTCAGTCACGGATAACAAATTCCCTAACGGTACTTCTTGAGCGTTATTAACCAATATTTGTAACCCACCAAGCTGTGCGATCACTTGATCAACAAGAGAAATTAAGGCCTGTTTATTCTTAACATCACACACGACAGGGAACGCCTCGCCTCCTCTATCGATAATTGCTGTACATGTCGCCTCTAATTTTTCTATTGTTCTCCCTGTCACCGCAACGCGCGCTCCCTCTTTGGCTAATGCCAACGCAATACCTTGCCCAACACCTTGGCCAGCCCCCGTCACGAGCGCCACTTTGTTTGCTAATTTCCCCTTCTCCATTAACGTTCTCCCCGTTTGAACAAGGAAAAGAATGCATAGGATGGATCACCCTTCCCTGGAACTCCGATTAGTGAGCCATCAATCACTGGATGCTGCAGGTCAACTTGTGACGGGTTATGTACGTTCACCCAATCCGCTACCACCGCTCGATGAGAAAATTTCCAAAGACCTTCACGCTTTTCATATTTATCGAAATAACGTCCGCCAATCAGCAAGTCCATCGGGCCATCAGGGTTTTTCATTTTATGAAAAGCCAGCACATACACCTCACCTTCAGCTTTGGTTCCATCATTGTGATCGAGCTTAATATTTACCGTCGTCACATTGTGATGCAAGATCTCCATGGGCTCCTGTATCTCAGGCAATTTGTCAATAAAGTCCATTGCTAAGCCCTTAAAAAATCCACCATGATCATCGATGGCATCCTCATGATAGTAACTACGCATTTTTTCATAATCACGCCTGTCGGCAGCATTACAGTAACCATGAATCACCTCTGTAATGGCCTGCTTTGCCAACAACGCCTCTATTTCCCACTGAAGTTCCTCTGTCATCCCATCCTCTCTTATTGTTATATTATTACGCTCATGACCTCGCCCACAGGCTTCTCCAATCTATCATAAATCGCCAAATATTTACCCTAACATCTGAGACTTAAAGATTGTCAAAATGTTACTATCGCAGCTCTACCACCCTATTGCTAGATCACTCATACCGCAGTACAACGACACGATAGATAGAGCTATCAGCGACAAGAACGACGTAGACTTACAGATGGGCCGCTTGTGACTTCTCACTTAAGATACTTTCTACATCCACAGAAAAAACTCTATTTCGACCATTATTTTTAGCGCGATATAACGCGTCATCCGCTAACGAAATGTAATCCTTAATATCTGAATCACCCTCCCCTGAACTCAATCCAATACTGATAGTAAAACCAAATACTTTCTTTTTTGAAGCTATGAGCAACCTCTCTGTATTCACTCGCAACCGCTCAGCTATCTGCTGGGCATCCTCCATTGGTGTTCGAGGCATAAGAACAATAAACTCTTCACCACCATACCTCGCCACAACATCCACATCACGGACAGATGTTTTCAACATTTCAGAAAATGATTGCAACGCTAGATCACCATTATCATGTCCATATTGATCATTAATATTCTTAAAATGATCAATATCACACATAAGTACAGAAATAGGATTGTGATAACGCCGCGACTGATTCATTGCAATGAGGAATTGCGTCATAAAATACCGTCGATTATAAAGTCCTGTCAGCGTATCCGTAATGGAGTTTTGATAATGTGTCTCAATAATATCGGACAATACAAGGTTCAAAGCCACACCCAACAATAACATCGTAAATGACGAGCACAATGTAAAAAGATACGTCGAGTAATACCAGGGGTCTTGAAAAAAGGGTGCGGCAATCAATACAAATAACACGATAATCCCAGCCAACAACAAACCCGCCCGTGTTTGCTTTTCCCCTTGCGTGATATGCTGTGGATTAATCACTACGTATTTTCGAGCTCCAAAGAGTACAATACATACGTTAGTGAGAATAATGGTAATACGATAATGAAATGCATCCAGTAGCCAATAGAAAACAACCGTATTTATCACCGTTAATAGGATCAAATTTGAAAGTGCGATGGGGTCTCTATAAATATGAATCCGACAGCCTCGACGCCACAGCAGAGCACTTCTAAAAGCATAGGCCGTTAGCAACGTCATAAAATTACCAATAGAAATCGATATCCACATCGGTATAAATGCTCGAGAGATATAACCAACAAAGCCCAAGCTCAATGCGACAAAAACTAGCATGAAATAGTAAATATGTGTTTTTTCACGCACCACCTTTCCCAAGGTGAAATGCAATACAAAGACGGCACAGACACACAACAACAGTATGGTCAGACCATACGTTAACAACGCAATGTTTGCCTTATCCACCATAGAAACCCACATATTAACAACGCATGTGATGATCCCTCAATTTATAGGAATAAGTGTAGCCTGTTTTGGTCCATAACGTGTTAGGGAGCTCCTTTCGAGGGCTATCGTAAGTTTACGAATTACTTAATATCCTCAAAACAGATCTCTACAAAAAAATCACCATATTCTGTGCTAAAAGGAATCGTTATCTTATTCCCCTTAAACTTGTGGACCACATCATGACTTTCTCCATTAATGACCACTGGCGTGGCCAAATCAAAATCAAACCCCTTTTCAGCCAAGAGGTTTTTGGCACCTCCCGTGACCATATTAGTAATCTCACCAACGCAATCGAGAACATCATCGTTAATTTCAGTGATCGTCTCACCGAGCATTCTAGAAGTAATGTCTAAGATAACTTCCTTTTTAAAGGAAATTGCGAGTGAGCCCTTGGTTTTTTCACCAACCATTCCAATGAGACCTGTAACATCACCATGGGCAACATCATCTAATTTAAGCGATACTTCACCCTGCACCGACTCTATGCTCGCCATAGTGGCAATCACGTTTGACATGGACTGGAGGAAGGGATTGATGAAATCGATGTTCATATTCTTGCTACCCGTTTGTTACATTACTTAAACAATAGCCAACAAACCTCAAGTATGCGAACCCCTGTCCCATCTCTCCCCTAAGCCCTGTGACACGGCGCTTTGAAGAGCAACCCCACCCTTTTCGAGCTCACCCAGCACTTGATAACGGTTGTTTTTCATCCAACCCTAGTCCGTACGTAGCAGGACCGTGACCCACTTCATTGATTTAACATTGCCGCCCTGGTAGCTTGCACCCCTAATCGACACGCGATTTTGGGTCGTGTGTCGGTAAGGATCAGAGGCAGGAATCAAAGGTAGTAACCTACTTCTATAATGACGCAAATTGAACGTATCTAAGGAATAGACTAATGAGAACTCTTATTTTAAGTACAATGTTAGTAGCAACTGTCGGTTGCACCAATATGGAAATAAAACAAATTGCGGACTCGGTATCAGATATCGCTGGCGGAAGCTTTCCGTCCAATCTAGGTTCTTACTCACAAAACAAATCGTCTGAGCCGGCCGGTTCAGGTTACCAGCATAAAAAGCAACAATACTCCAAAAGCTCCGAACGGTTTCGAATCACTGAAGCCACACGCATGAACAACGAGGTTGGTCTCATACGCCCCCTTCAGACAGAAAAAAACCCCAAAGGCATGACGATGGTGCGCGTTTTAGGTTATCACCGAGACAGTGGCGCGGACATGGCGAGCACACAGTACTTTTACAAAGTGGATAACAGTGGCTGGCTAAATAAGGATGCTGTTAGCAGTTTCTCTCCCAACGCTTTTGTAGTCAACAGCGGCGTTTACTACTTAAAAGTGCAAGCTAAGCAAGGTGAGTTTCACGCAACTGGGGAAATAGTCCTTCAAAAAGGTGTCACAAATATCGTCTCGGTAGAACTCGAATAACAATCGTATGTATTACTAGAGTGCACTATTCCGTGCACTCACCCATTTTCTTTTTGATGTAGATAAATATCCTGGCGCGGAAAGGGTATCTTAATACCTTTACTCTTTAGCGCATCAAACACCGCCAAATTTACCTGATACTTACTTTCAAAATACGCTCCCATTGGTACCCAATAACGTAATCCTATCGCAATTGAGAAATCACCAAAACTATCAATGCCCACTTGAAAACTAGGCTCTTTACTTACACTGGCGTTTTCTTCCAACACGTTTTTTATAGTTTGAATCGCCAATTCAGGTGACGCCGCATAATCAATTCCAATGGTTGACTCCACGACTTTACTGGAAAAAGAATTATGAATGACTTCCCCGATAATTTGCTTATTGGGAATCGTAATAATTTCAGCATCTTCAGTTTCTAACAACGTGTGTGCCAACCGAATATCTTTAACAATACCCGAGCATCCGTTAACAGTCACCGTATCGCCAATCGTGAACGTTCGCGAAAGAATAATAGCCAACCCTGCGCCGTAATTTGAGACCGGGCCTTGTAACGCAAGCCCAGCACCAAAGGTAGCAGCGCCTAATGCTGCGACAAAGGGCGCAACCGTAATGCCAAATTTGCCTAAGCTAATAATAACGAAGCACGTAAGGACCAGTATCTTTGTTACGCTTCCCATAAAGCCTGTCAACGTAACATCAACATGCCTGCGTTGCAGCAACCTGACAACAGCACTTGAAAGTAGCTTAGCCGCAAGAAGGCCTATACCCAGAATAATGAACGCACCAACCACCTGAAAGCTGTATTCCACGAGATAGTTGACCACTAACTGGTAGACCTGCTCTAGTTGTTCTAACTCATCATCAATCATCAATTGACACCGCTCATAAAACTCACATGGGGACTTTCAATAAAAAGACCTACTAACAAGAGCGTAGATCAAAAAGGGTTGAGTTGCTGATACAAAGGCCAATATCTGCCAGGCTCGCAACACTACTGATCTTCGAAGTTGTTCACACGCGGAACAACTCACGTGCCCAATCATCGCTCCCACCCCTGCCCATTTGCTAGGTAGCATGTACACAAAGAAACTGGATAATGGAATTGCGTGAAGTGGCCCTATTTACAATACCTGATGTATTAGATTTCAAACCCAAAAGCCGCTCACGCGTGGCAACGTCAATACAACGCTTTTGGCACAGCCCACGTTTTTTTGGATTCGAGCAGATAGACCCTGACTCCCCCGGGCTACTGGTCGCCAACCATTCCTTGTATGGCGTGATTGACGTTCCATTGCTCGTGGAAGAATTCTATCTAAAAACGAACAAGCACCTAAGAATATTAGCCGACAGTTTTCACTTTACAATGCCTTGGGGGAAGCGCTTTTTTGACTATGGCTGTGTTGAAGGAACGAAAGAGAACTGCGCTAAACTTATGGAAAACGGCGAATGGATCTTGGTATTTCCCGGCGGTGGCCGTGAAGTTTTTAAACGTAAACACGAGAAGTATCAGTTAACCTGGAAACAGCGGACCGGTTTTGCTCGCCTCGCTATTGAACATGGATACCCAATACTACCCGTAGCGTCTGTCGGAGGAGATGACTGTTACGATATTCATATTGATGCAGACGATGTGATGGCAACTTGGGCAGGTACATTGTTGGATAAAACAGGCATTAATGAACGCTTCCTACGCCATGGTGACGTTATCCCTCCCCTGGTTAGTGGCTTGTTCGGCACACCCTATCCGAAATCTGAACGATTTTATTATCAGATCGGCGACCCCATCCAAACAGTGCAATATAGGGTTAACCCTGAAAACAAGATTCCATATAAGGAAGCTCAATGGCAGTTGCGAGAACTAGTCGCCGCCGCCATTAACCAACAAATATCCTATCTACGCCAACTTCAAGCCAGTGATACAAATCGTCGATTAACCGATCGTACGGCACCTTATTCTATTGAATAACCATTGAGGACTTACCAAGGCTCTCATCAAAATTACGACTAGTTCGGTATTGGATATACCACGCTGTTATTGTTAGAGCCCGAAGCCGCCTCGTGATAAGCAGCTTGACCAAAGGTAACGGTCTGAATCAAGCCATTCAGCACTACATGCGATCCGTAACTGATTCGACTAGATCCTTTTGATTTTGCTCCTCCAACACTGGCAAGCCGAAAAGAATCAGCGTCGTCCACCACGCCTTTAAAGCCCTTTACCGTACCGGTGATTCCTTGTTTTTTAAGGGCCGACGCAAACTTCCCACCAAATGCCCCACCAAACCAATTGTTTGCGCTAAAGCACATCAGTAAAATGAAATTAACATTTGTCACGTTAGCCGCTGCTAGCTCCACCTTAATCCACTTTGCTAACTCGTCCGAGCTCAACTCAACTCGATTATCTTGAGCAGACAACCAAATAATTTTGTCATTACTGTATTTCGCACCATGCCCTGCAATCCATAAAGTATCTCCGTTACTTATATCCGAGAAGGTACCCTTTGTTGCATTGTCAAAAGCACTTTGATTAGATGCGTGCACACCCAAACCACATCGAGCGCGAGGGATATACTTGTACGATGAGACCGCACTCGCATCCATAAGGGCGAGATCATCGCAACGCTCATCACGAAAAGGCACATGAAAAAAATTATCTGGCATAATAAATCCTAGAACTTCAAAGCATCCGAACTACATTAGATGCAGGTGTGTGAATACGCCTACTGTAATCGATAAGATCCACCATCAATGTTAATTAGTACCAAGACAAAGGGCAAAAATTACCCATTAGGTAGTAACTCTGTATTGGCGCCCCAACATAATCAAGCAGCTTTCCATAGATACCATGATTGACAGCACGGTTAAGCCTAGGCTTTTCGCTCCTCTATTGCTTTATTTTCCCCCTCGACTGATAATCGCCCGAAAAAGTATTCTAAATAGGTAGGACAGCAGTATGACACGGATCGTAGTAGCCATTATCTTCATGCTCCAAGCATTTTCACTTCAAGCCAGTTCTGATTTTTATCTCGGCGCACAATGGGGTGCATATCAATTAGAGTCGGACGAGTCTTTTGATACCGAAGTCAACGCTGCAGGAGTCCTCTTTGGTTATCGCATTTTCGACAATGTGGCAGTCGAATCCCGTATAGGCCTGGGTCTTGGGTCATATGAAACCGAATACACTCTCAATGACGTAGTGTACGATATTGACGTTACATTAGATCATTACGTTTCAGCCTATATACGTCCACAGATCGACGTGAACCTTGTAACGCTCTATGGTCTCGCCGGACTATCAAAGGCAACCCTGAGTGGAGAATCCACATCTAACGGGACAGACATTGACGTGAAGCTGGAAGACAGTAGCTTTTCCTATGGCGCCGGCATTGGATACGTAAATGCTGACGATGTTGAATTTAATCTCGAGTACATTCAATTGGTGAATACGGGAGATTACTCCGTTGGGGGAATCAATTTCTCCGTGCAATTCCCACTAGGACAAAGCGACGATCAAGAAGACTGGTAACGGCATAGGAGCAGAGCTCATGTTGAATAAACAGCTTTCACTTGTGGCACAGTATGAAGTCCACAAGATTTCCGCAACTGATACTGCTCAACCTGTCGGTTTCGACATCGGTTTTGATATCGAAACCGACATATACGTATACAGTGTTGGCGCCAAATTAAGCTTCTAATCTGTACCTATATTAGGGCTCTCAATAACAGAGCCCTAATATTCCCCCCATCAGATTGAACATTCTACTAGTGTAACGAAGAACGCTCTCAGCAATTAAAAATCCTCACCTGACCGATCATCTTTTGGGTTTCATTCTTCATATCTACGCTAGCAGAGGAAGCCTCATCAACTAAGTTCACATTCTTTTTCATAAGACATTCCATATCCGAAATAGCGGAGTTAACCGCAATGACTTGGGTATTTTGATTTTTTGTCATTTGGTTAATATCATCCATTAACTCCGATGCCTTTGTTACTGACTTGACGATTTCATCAAGAGACTCACCCGATTGATTCACCAGTAAAACGCTATCTTCTACCTCATCAAGAGAGGTACTAATGAGATCGTTAATATCTTTAGCCGCCAGTGAACTCCGCTGCGATAAAGTCCTCACCTCCGCTGCAACAACCGCAAAACCTCTACCATGCTCACCTGCTCTAGCAGCCTCAACAGCGGCGTTAAGCGCTAACAGGTTCGTCTGAAAAGCAATTTCATCAATAACACCAATAATGTCAGATATTTTACGGCTCGATAACTTAACTTTATCAATCGCCCCGATCGCTCGCCCCAGCACTTCACCACCATCACGAGCGCAATGTTGAGCATTTTTGGTCATCAAACTTGCCTCTTCAGCAGTAACAATACTTTGATCATTGATTGACGTCATTGCTTCCATATTCTCTGACGTGTTATTAAGTGATGACGTTTGCGTTTCTATGCCATGGATAAGTTCTTTGCTATTCACGGATATTCTATCGGTACCTTTCGATATTTCGACAGAACCTTCAAGTATTGACCCAATGACCTCTGTCAGCTTGCTTACCGTATTGTTTGCATCTCGCTTGAGTTGGCCAAACAAACCCTCATAATCCTGGGTGATATTCTGTTTTAAGTCACCTCGGGTAATGCCACTCAATACCCTTAATATGTCGGTGAGACCACCTTCAGTGGTTCGCATCAATGCATTCAAATTATCACCAAGCGATCTAAAGAACCCTTCTCTATCGGTAACGTCAACCTGGCCCGCGAAATTTCCGGCATTGGCTGCGTTAATCATTTCATCAATATCATGCATCACCTCAGTGAGTTGCCTTACGGTATTGTTTGAGTATTCTTTCAGTTGTAAAAAAGTCCCCTGATAATCATCATCAATCGTTTGGGTTAAGTCCCCTTCTGCAATGGCAGATAGCACCCGCAATACATCACCTACACCGGCATCAGTAGTGCGCATCAATACATTCAGGTTCTCACTGAGTGATTTAAAGAACCCCTGCTTATCGACAACATCAATTTTTCCCGTAAAATTACCCGCATTGGCCGCATTAATCACCGCGCCAATATCGTTCATCACCTCTTTAAGCTGCCCCACTGTATGATTTGAATATTCTTTCAATTGTAAGAAAGTCCCTTGATAATGAGCATCAATCGTCTGGGTTAAGTCACCCTCGGCAATAGCAGACAATACCCGCAGTACATCGCCCACACCAGCATCAGTGGTGCGCATCAATACATTCAAGTTCTCACTGAGTGATTTAAAAAAACCCTGCTTATCGACAACATCAATGTTCCCCGTAAAATCACCGGAATTGGCCTTATCAATCACCTCACCAATTTCATTCATCACTTCGGTAAGTTGTCTCACTGTGTGATTAGAATACTCCTTTAATTGCAAAAATGTTCCTTCATAGTGAGCATCAATCGTTTGAGTTAAGTCCCCTTCTGCAATGGCGGATAACACACGCAAGACATCACCGACGCCTGCGTCGGTCGTACGCATCAACACATTCAGATTATCACTGAGGGACCTAAAGAAGCCTTGTTTATCAACAACATCTATTTGTCCTGTGAAATTACCTGCATTGGCTGCGCTAATCATCTCGCCAATATCGTTCATTACCTCGGTAAGTTGTCTCACGGTATGATTAGAGTAATCTTTCAGTTGCAAAAAAGTGCCTTGATAATCGTCATCAATCGTTTGGGTTAAGTCCCCCTCAGCGATGGCGGATAGCACCCGTAACACATCTCCTACACCGGCATCAGTCGTTTGCATTAGCACGTTTAGGCTATGACTAAGGGACTTAAAAAATCCTTGTTTATCGGTAACATCAATGTGTCCGGAGAAATTACCCGCATTCGCTGCATCAATCATTTCACCTATATCGTTCATCACCTCGGTGAGTTGGCTCACGGTATGATTAGAATGCTCCTTTAACTGTAAGAAAGTTCCTTGGTAGTCATCATCAATCGTTTGCGTTAAATCGCCTTTAGATATTGCGGATAGTACTCGCAATACATCGTTAACCCCAGCATCAGTTATGCTCAGCAACCGATTTAGCCCTCGGCCCAACGTCAAATAGAACCCCGTTTTTCCAATCTCGTTAATAGTATGGCTAAAATCACCTTGGGAGGCAGCAACCACCAATTGATCTACTTCCTTTTCGATGGATAACTGTGCCGTACGATCCACCCACTCAAGCACAAAACCAAGCGACCGACCGTTAACCTCGACGGGATTAACGATTATTCGAAATGTTTGCTTATTTATGCAATGTTCGCCATCGGCGTTGGTTTTAATCGCATCAGTCAAGCCAGGCTTAATAATGTCTAGTGGGCGCCCAAGCAGGAGTTCAAGACGAAGCCTATTGCCTACACCAGATGTTGAATCTCCCAGGTTTTTAAGCATCTCCTTCGATGCCTTGTTGGCATAAATAACATTATAATTTTCGTCCACAATGAGCGAACTCGTAGATACATTATCCAATGCCTCACGTACTCTAGCACTTGTTTCCGTGGCCGCTCTCTCCTTCATTTCCCGTTCTTTCTCTTCTCGCTCACGGCGATCTTTTTCTCTTTTTACTTCATCACTACGATTAATCCACTCAACAACCAACCCACAATTTCTACCTTCTTCGTCTATTACTGCTTTCATTTTTCGCCTAAGAGTCAGCTCCCCCCACTCAACTTCCGATACATAGGTCTCATCCATATGATCTATCGACTCGAGTATAAGTTTCTGGCCTACAGGCTCAACATCTAGCAGGTACACTGGCTGCCCCAGTAACGCCTCCGGATCAAATGTTGTTAGTGCTTTCTTTATCTCATCTTTACCTTCGACGAAAAGCTGTTTATTGGCCTCATTGAGATAAATAATATTCATGTTTTCGTCAGTCACCATCACACCACTGCTGACATCATCAAGCGCTTGACGCACGAGTGCATTTAACTTCCCAGTCTCCCTTTCTGCGTCAATCCTGTTCCGTAAATCAGTTTGCATAATACCCAACGCCGACAATAGTTTACCGGTCTCATCATTACTGGTAACAGTAACTTCTTCACTCAAGTCCCCTGTCGCAATACGTTCAGCAATCGCTACTGCATAAGTTAGCGGTGTGGTGATAAGATGAGCTAGGCCAAACGCAGACGCAACACCAATTAATAACACCATAATGGCTGCACCTATGACAATATTAATGAGGACCTCATTCGCATTAACGATCTTCTCACCTGACAGATTTACCTTGTTATCCAGATCTTTGAGTAAAATTTGAATCTCATCATTCTTAGAACTCGCAAGCGCTCTTCCCCGGCTCACCAGTGAGTTCCCTTGCACCCGGTTCCCATCGACATAGGAATCAACCGCTTCCAAGTTAATCTCAATGTATTCCTCCAACGAGTGCTGTAACTCGTCGGCCAACGCAGGTTCATCAACCGCAAGATCTACCAGTAAGGTGCGTAACGCTTCTGCATGCTCTTCAAGTTTATCTTCTGATTCATTTAGCCAGCTTACCGCAAGATCCAAGACCCAATACCGCACCTCACCAAAACGGTAATTTATCTGCCTAACGAGATTTTGTTTTACCAAAGCCTGCTGCTGCGTGGAGATCTCTTTGCTGCTGTTGATGGCACCCACAGAAAACACCATCAACACCAGAAACGTAGTAATTAACGCAAAGGAATTAAAAAGTAGTATTTTATTGCGAATTGAAATATCACCCATCACTGAACGAATACTCATTGCACTTACCCTTATCGTAATATTTACGCAGCAACTACGTAAATGCTCCATAGCACCTTGGATTTTTAAGCCTTCCGGTGAGTATAGACTGAGCTATCGATAAGTGTATTGGATAGGCATATGGGATAAAGACATGGCACCATAGATCCAGTTTGTTTCTTTGTCCCCGATCAAAAAGGCATTTATTCTCACGAACATTCCTTTTTGAGAACGAAATCTATCAGGGGCCTACTTGTACCAATCAAGTACTAACATCTACCCCCTTATTTCCCTCAAGGGATATTGTCTGTTTCTGTACATCTGCACCAGGTCGCGAAAGATCCTTTATATGAAAGTTACGTGTAATCGGGGGGGCATAATTCACTGACCCAACAACGCACATGATTTTTGTAGTTAGCCCTTTATTAGAAACAACCTCATAAACTATCTGCATTAAGCCCGACAGCAGCAAGCGAACCGGGTTATGGGTTAGCTCAGGATTACCCCACAGACCCACATTCGGTGCTGAGGTAGACGGTGACGGCAAGCCTTTAAAGGTTCCAAAAACGTGATCCCAAAAATAGGCAACACCGCCACCTATATTGACCTGATTGGTTTTATTTGATGCCACAATTTCCGCATCACGAGAATGATGGAGATAGTGATAAACCCCATTGCCACAAAAGAAACTAAGAGCGGATATCCATTTCGATTTGACACCTTCTCTAAACAGTGCGGTCTGGTGCCCATAGGGGTCGGCAAAGGTAACAATCAGATGAAAGAAAAACATTTCCATAAAAAGGTTCTGCTCGTAAAATAATTTCGATATCGCTGAGAATATAAGTGTTTTGACAAATACAATACCGATAAAAAATGGAATCGAGACAATAACAACATTGGTCGTTGCAGGCGTCAATATTGGGGGCATATGATGAAATCGATGAAGCGTGAGCCAAAGAAAACGGTTGATATGGCACAGCCGGTGAATCCAATAATGGAAAAAACCCTGGATAAGATACGTAACAAAAAAAGCGACTAAAAGGGGTAGTTTCACCAACGTAGGTATATTTTCAGCATAGGTAATCGCTAATCTGAATAGATTATCAACCGCATTAAACCCTGCCATAAAATCCAACCCCAGCCCAACACACAGCAGACCTAGAAGCACTCCTGCGATAAAGACAAAAACGATATTGAGTGCATTCGCCACCATAAACAACACGATGGTTTTCATTGGTAAATCCGGATCGTTACTTCGATAAGCGAACTGCCCCCGAATAAAAAGCTGCAGACGAAATAGAATATTCGCCACAAGCATGGCTAACCCTGCATAGAATAAAATCGGAGAGCGTGATTCCAACGACTCAAAGAACGATAATATCAATGACCAATCGTATTCGTCACCTAATCCAAAACCGAGAAATATTGTCGGATACGTTCTAATGAACGATAGCGTAAACACAACGATAAAACTGACAAGAAAGAGTCGTTCTAACTTGCCAAATCTATCCGGAACATCAGGGATCTCCGCGTCAAAAACCCTATGCAACCAGCTATTGTGTTTAATCATAATCTTCATTCACTCATCATTGACGGGGGTTTGAGGTGCCTAGCGAATACCTACTTAAGTAAATCAGCGATAAAACGGTCAAATAACTGTGCAGTATCACCAGGTTGCTCCAGGAAAGGCAAATGCCCAAGGTCGGGTATCACAATGAGGGTAGAACCAACAATACCTTTGTGAAAAACGTTAGCCATACTCGAGTGCAACAACCGATCTTCAGCCCCCCACAAAATCAACGTGGGCGTAACGATTTTATTCAAGTGATCATCAAGTAAATCTTGCTGGTACACTTGTTGAAAAATAGCACGATTCCTTTTGTTTCTTTCAATTGCGCTCTTGCTCAAATGTTCCATCACAACATCGGGCATCCAAGGCGGATCACTCATCGTCATATTGAACATCGCTCGATATTCGTCAGTGCTTTCTACGTCAAATATCGATTTCCCGGTTTTTTCCAATTGCAGGTCCATATCGCTCTTTGCTGGAGAAAGTACTCCACCGGCATTAATTAGCACTAACGAGGCCACATCTTCAGGAAATTTTACAGCATACATACCGGCAATTTGCCCCCCCATAGAGGAGCCCACAAAATGATAGGTACTCGCTAATTGCAACTGTGTTAAAAACCGCTGCAAACGTTTTACTTGTTCAACAATCGAATATTTTCCTGCCGCAACGAACGAGCTACGACCAAAACCCGGCAGATCCGGCACAATCACACATTGATCATGCTTTAGCTTGCTCACAAATCGTAGCCAATGTGATGCTTCAGCAGCAAAGCCGTGAATTAGTACCGTACAACTTTTATGTTTAGCCCCTTTCTTGGCGTCATTTTTAACATAATAGAGCCAGCCTTCCCCATCGACGGTAGCGGTGTTCTCATCAAGCCCGGCGACAAACACTTCAATGCTATGATTGGATTCATATAACCATTTTCCGATAGACGCATACGCTGCGTTCCCGCCACCAACGAAAGAAAGCACCACAAAAAGAAAAATTTGACCTCGAAGCAAAGTATTCATCTTACCCACCTGTTGTGTACACGCTGGCACTAGCAAAGCACCGATCACCTCAGCAGTAATATACGGACATGAACACAACCTGTTTTGACATATCTCGCCACCTTCGCAATAATACGAAAATGTCCACAATCCCTACTATCGCCAATGACCTATCCGGTCTTTTATTAAAGTACATCGAACATCACTCGATTAACGCCCCCGAGATTCAACGAGAGCTCACTCGATGTCAAAAGAACCCTAACACTCGATTAGGCTATGAACGGTGGTGCGGCTACATCAGTCAGCTCGGTGAAATGACAAACAATCCCTGTATTGGAATCGATATTGGAGAGCTGATGGAACCCGCTTTCTGCGGGGTATTAGGGCACCTAGCACTGAGCTGTGGGACCCTTGCAGAAGCCTTTGCCCGTTTCGCTCGATATCAGCAATTACTGTATGAGGGCGCAGGTGAAATTTCAATTGTCGGTGATAAATATCGCTTCTGCTGGAGTAGAGAACACGAAGAAGTCTTTGATACACAGAAATCCGATGAGATTCTTCTTGTAGGCCTACTCAGACTCTCTAAACACCTATCCGGAAAAGAGCACCTAACGCCTTTCAACGTTGGCTTCATGCACTCTGCCCCTGCCTATGCTCCCATGTACGAACCATCGTTAGGGAGCAATATTGACTATGATCAGCCTCAGGTTTTTGTGGAGCTTACTGTCGATTTGTTGACTAATACCATCAGCGATCGTAACCCAACGCTTGTGACTCTATTAGATCAACAAGCCGAAGCGCTGCTAAGAGCACTTCCTAATAAAAGCGAATTTGATATTGCACTGAGAAAAACGATAATTAAATGCCTACACAATGGCACGCCATCGTTAGACACAATATCCGATACGCTGAATATATCGAGTAGAACACTACATCGACGTTTGAAAGATCGGGGTTTTAATTTTGGTGAATTATTACAAAGAACACGTCAGGAACTAGCGATCCAATATCTACGTGAAAAGCAATTATCTATTATTGAAATAAGCTTCCTACTTGGGTACTCCGAACAGAGTGCCTTTTCCCGAGCATTTAAACAATGGACTGGGAAAACACCAGGAAGGTTTCAGTAGTATTAGCTTTCAATCTATCCCCTTATCGATACCAGCCCTGAACCATTTTCGATTACGACCTATACCAATAATCAGAATAAAACTGACAAACAGGCTTACTGGTTGAAATAATAGAATCATCGCCCCCCATAACATACCACGCTTACCCACGTTTTTTGCAAAGATGCCCGCTACAATAGCGTACAACAAAAGCATCGCGAGCCAAAATCCTCCCCCTACCTGATAGTAGACTTCTTCTGTGTATCCGCTCTTCCCCAAATACCATGCACTTATCGCCATCATTATGTTAACGATAAACAATAGAATCACGGTAATAAAAGATCGAATCTCTGTGGTTTGATCCGTAGTATCGCTAACATCATCCAGTAGGGACTGTGGGGCCTTATATACGTCATTACTCATTACTAACATCCGCTGTTTTAAGGTCCACATATTATCACTTACTATCACCATTCAGCCAACAACAACCCGAGCAAAGTTTGGCAGGTTTCAAGTTCACAGCGCTGATCCAAAAACTTAAACCCTACCACCTTGCTGCTGATATTTTGTTCAATACACCGTCAGAAACACTGGGCAACTTCACCCTTTTTACTGGACGCCATGATACACCCGCGATCATTATCCGATGCCGCTTTACAATCTGTCATCATCTCCTTATGACTCGGGGCTAGGTCGCCAAGCACTTTCTGCGCATGACGCACCACCTTACTACAGTCACTTACTGGTACAGGGTCATACCGGCTACAGCCCTGAATAAACGCGGCTCCAAGTACCAACGCAATAATATAACGTAATAATTTATGTGTTTTCATTTTTAATCCTTAGTAGAAACCGCGCACGCACATCGCGAGAGTTGGAAATTGGAGTATAGGTCAAGGGCTCAATTGATCCAGACGGATCCATATTTAATATTGTCACATACTCAACGCTAGCCTGATATCTAAAGGCCAACAACAACCTAGCTGCTATTTGAGAATCATCACAGTTAAGTTAGCGGTATTGGAATGATGATATGAAGAAAAAATATCGATTCTACGGCTGGAACCTGCCCTTATTCTCTGGCAAAGTCAGAGCGCATTCCGATGAAACAACGTAAAACCCTAGATGAGAGCACTGTATAGATGACTGAAACCAAACGCCCAATAAACATACACAAGGGCTATCACGCTCATGTGTATTTCGACAGAGACACATTGGAGTTTGCCTCAAATTTATGTGAAGAAGCAGGCAGCCTCTTTGGGCTAAAGATAGGGAGAGTCCATCAAAAGCCTGTTGGGCCTCACCCTGAATGGAGCTGCCAAATAACCTTCGCCAGCAAACACTTCGACGAATTCATTCCATGGATTGACAAAAAACGAAACGGCCTTACAGTGCTCGTACACGCACTTACAGACAACGACCTAAAAGACCATACTGATTACGCCTATTGGCTAGGAGATAGCGTCACGCTTAACCTCTCCATGTTTTACTAATCAAAATAACAAATCTCACCCTCACGGTATCTGCTCGTGATTCATATAAATAAAGATTGCCATACACAGGCCTATCGCTACAGGCGTAAAGATGTAGGAACTCAATACAAAGAACAATACTAGAGCTATTACCAAACGAACCATAAACATCGTGATTCTCCTTATCTTTTGCCCTAAGAGGCATTCCATAATGATGCTGAATACATCAGCATGCAAACTAACGCTTAGCAATTACTTTGTTGCCCCATTTACCCAATATAACAACCAGCTCTTTCTCTAGTGACTCATTAGTACATTTTAGTTGCTTCACTTTCTGCTCATAAGGGGTATACCATGCCATAAACCCCATTGCCAAAAGGCATAATCCCGAAACAATGATTCCTTCAGAATCTGTAGCATTAGCGATTGTAACAATTGACGTGAGCGCCCCAAGCCCCAAGAAGAACATCAAAAGCACTGCAGAAAAGCTATTGTTCTTTAAAACCGCTCTTAACACCACCAATGATTCTCGATCATTTATAACAGGATACAACTTCAAAAAATCGTCTAACTGCTTCTTGCTATAAACAATAATGGCCAGCAAAGCCAACTCACAAAAAAGAAACACATTAAACGATACCGGCTTAAGGCTATCGAAAATTCCGTCATTCCCTGTAGATGAGGCAACCACATACCCAGCATAAATCAATACCATTATTACAGGGGATATAAATGCAACAATAGGAATCCTAAATTCTCTTTCTTTTCCGGTAGACGACAACTCATTTGACGGTTGGCTATAGACACCTACATCATTTCCACTAGCACATTCAGCACCTGCATTCTCATGATAACGACCATCAACACTATAATATTCTTTGACTCGTTTAGATCGTTTAAAGTAGAACATCCATATCCAACAATACACCATGGTCAACAGCAACCCAATACTCCTACCCAAAACAACCTCCATTGGCTGCTCAATGTCTGAGTAATAGAATACTGATAGCAACCAAAATACGCCGATTGTTGTCAGAAACTTGAAATTTAGATATCTCGATACTCTGCGAGGAACCTCCTCACTTCTGTTACTTAATATCCTAAGAATTAACACGCAAAAAACAACAACAGGAAGTGAGCCAACGAAGTCAACCAATATAGCTTCCGCACCCTCCTGATCAAGGCCTTCCATCACCGTCAGAAATAGACCAGCAAAAAATAGTAATGTTGTTAATACTAGAGATAGCACATTAATCACTTGAAAACACTTAAGCCATCCGCCCATACTTACGCCACCGCTCTCCTGCGACAATACCGTATTAGGTGCGTCATATAGGATTTCTGTAGCGGTACCTGAAGTCTCTTTCGGATTGACAATAGTAGCGTAAGACTGTGATTCGGTCGTTATCTGAGGAGTCGATACCAATGAATTAGCCTTTAAAGCTACGACAGGCTCTATATGACTATCTAATCCCATTGCAAGAATAGCCTTTCTATAGGCAGTGGCAATCTTAAAATCAACACCTCTCTTAACACGTAATGGCATTGAAGAATCGAATACGCTATCTACCTTCTCGGTAGTCAGCTTAAACTTTTCAGCAAATAATTCCTGAGCAGCCGAAAGCTCGTGGCCATCTATGGCCTCACCAGTAATATAGACGTGAAATTTCTCTTCTGCTGACATCCTACGGTTCCACTTCTTCTAGATATGAATAGGGGGGAGATGAATGGCATCACGAACAGGAAAGCTCAAACCAATTGAACCAATCTCCGTCTCGCGACACCATATTGCTAATACAGGGTTCTAACCCCTGCCCTTCCACATCAGAGTACCTGGCTACGAACCAGGTGGTCTCCAATCTAATTTTTCTTAGTGTAAAGTCATCATTGAAGTATCAGTCCTGCAGTCATCGAACTCATCGGTTTAATGCGCCAGATATCGTTAAAAACAGCACCGCGTTCAACACAAACAAATTGCAGATGACCATTAGGACCTATATCTTTCATCTTTGCTGCAAGTTCCGTTTGAGGATTCCAAACAATAGCAGATGGACAGCTATGTCCCTTAATGTTGGCGATTACAGTCCCTTCTCGATCGCATCGAATGGACTGCTCCTCACCGACTTCTTGATAGACTCTATCAACTTCATTTGTGAAAGTAATGTCATCGACCTGAGAGCAGGTAGACAGTGCTTTTGTTTGGTCTAGATACTCCTCCCCTGTTAATCCCGTCACACGGGTAGCATCTAGATTATTGATGGCGAAGTAAGTGTGGAAAGCCCAACTAAAAGGCATTTCAGCATCACCAACATTTACTACGGTTAAGGCTAGCTTGACTGACTCCCCTAGCGTCATAGAAAGCTTTATCTGAAAGTAATAATCATAGGTTTTCGTTTCAGTATTTTGGGTATCGAATAAAAAATCCAATTTCACCTCACCGTTTGAAAATTCTTCGACGCTTTCTACAGCCCAATGATTATTACGTAAAAAACCATGATTAGGCTTATGACTGTCCGTAGGGTGAGGTCCAAACCATGGAGCACAAATAGGGATACCGCCTCTAATGGGAACGCCTTGTTCAAAGACAGCTTTAGGGCTAAGCCAAAGCAATGGCGCTTTGCCTTTACTTTTAAATTCTAACAACTGAGCACCATAGGGGGATAAAACAGCATTACATAGAGGGGAATCTATCACCAATAGAGGCAACCCTGGTTTAGCGCTTCTATAGAGTTCTATGCTATTGGACAGGGAGATGCTATTTGTATCAGTTATAAGTGCCTGAAGATCGTTAATTTTCATGGTGGATGATCCTGTAACCATTTATCTAGGAGTAGCTTAGCGACCGGAAACAAAAAAGGCCACACAACAATTGGCTCACACAATTGACTGAGCACTGTCAAGTTAATGTATTACTGTATGCTCTACACCCCATAAATACTTACCAGGCCCTTCCGCCAACAACACCATTTACTCAAAGCCAGTCATTATCGTGACATTAGAAAGCATTATTTGGAGGTGATCAAGTAACCTGCAAAACCATACCAATTCGCTCAATCTCTATAGGTTATAGTATCCCTGTAGGCATCTCGAAGATGGGAGCGGCTGGGAGCTAGGCATGAAGAGAGGTTACAGGTGATGAACTTGGAGTGGCGCTGAGTTAGGTCTAAATTTCTCTAGATGCAGGTTTGGGGTAAAACCTTTGAGACTCTGGATCCAGGTTGTTTCATCTATATCACAAAAAAGCATCGTCAGGGAAGGCTCTCTGATTTTAGACTCCGAGAGCTTTCTACCTAGCCTTTTCTTCCAGGTAAGCAATCAGTAATTCAATGTAGCACTCGAAGCTACTATATTTGTCGCCAAATTCCTTTTCATAACCTGAAAACCAATACTGTAATTCATACTCACCCAGCATTGCACTAGGCTTGCCCGCATTCAAACAAAGACACCTACCGTCAAAATCTGCGTGAACCAGAATAAAGTCCTTCGGTTTCGTATAAGCCCAAGCGCCTCCTTTCCGTCGTCTAATCTTCTTATAGTGGCTATTTATCCTGACAATATGGTTTGAAGAGGAATAATCATCACCCAACCCAGCAAACCAGCAGTCATAATGGTCACTTTGTAGAGCAAATTCGATCAGCGATTCAGGCAACTTAACCCCAAAATGCCTTTGAATATGACCTATGCTGGCATCAGTGGGCTTAACAGTTTCACCGCCCTTAGGAACATATGGCCTCTCTGGGTTCATTAGATTATCGAACAAAAGTGGCAAGTCTGTTTTTAATTTCATATTTTCACATCCAAAGATAGCTACTCTCGCTATGAAAAAGCCCCAATATTAAGTGTGCTTTCTTTTCTCTTTAATTTGCCTAGTGATAGAATCCATTCCCTTCTTGGATGGCATAAATTGGTCATAACCTTGTGATTGTAGCTTTCTCAATGCCCGCCAAATAGGAATAATAACCTCATCGAAGCTTCCGTAAAAGTCGAAGACAATTTCTCTAGTTGTTGCCTTAGAGTCTATTGAGTAGTCAAGCCTGACATGACACTGTGTTTTATCGGCGATCACACTTAGATAGTAACCAGAAGGCTCCAAGTGCCACCAGACCTCACCACCAAAACCAGTGATTGCCGAGTCCAATACTTCCTCCAATCGCATAACTGGATCAACAGGAATATCTGACGCAAAGAAGACTTCCTCACAATCCTGATATCGAATAGTGACAGGAAGCCATCCATTTGTAGGTTCATCAAACGTAATTTTTATCATAGCCCTACCTGTTCTCCATGCTTTTTTGTAAGACCATCTAAATGTACCTTACGAGCTTCTACTTTTCGCTGCTGCTCCAATTTCCTGCATTTTTTACACCTAATAGCGACTGAGTTGATATCTCCCTTTACCACTTCATACCACCACTTCTGTTGTTTAGCCGTCCATAATTCATCACTACCGCAATCTCTACATTCAAAAGGTATATCCACGTAAAACAGTGGTACCGGCCCATACGTATTGTTATGTTCCAATTCGCCGTGATTTGCGTCAACAGAGTTCAAAGGGCGACTGGCTTTACTTGAACACGCCTGTTGAGACGTTTTCTTCGTCCTATCAAGTCTCTTTTGTTTTATTTCAAGTCGTCTTTGCTTACCGCTTTTCATTCCGTCACCCAGTTATAACAACCAAACGCCTATCAGTTTTTCAGGCGCTCAGTGATACCGTTAATGAATGAATCACTTCCGTGTAATTGAATTTTAAAGCTCTCATAATCATTTGAATGGACCAGCATCCACTCTTTGTTGGCTGGGAGTAAAACCAAATAACAGGCTCCCCATTGAGTTTCTTCAGGCGAGGTGTGCTCTATCCAATTTAGATTTTCAACTTCTTGATTTTCATCTGTATACCAACAAGTATTCTCAATGGAGCTAAACCCATCTACGTCAGAGCAACGCACCCAGACTGTCTTTACATCTTTATTGCTATCCTTCAACAAGCGCACAAGTGCAGCATATTCAAAGTCCAATCGACCAAAATCTCCACTCAAAGCAGACATCAATATCGATTCGTGAACGAGGTTCGCTTGATATAAGGTCCTGCTTGCACCAAACTTGGAAACCTCTGCCTCATCAAAAAATATGAATTCCCCATCTTCAACGAGACTATCTTCTATCCACTGCTTAGCATCTCTATCCAAAGCGGTCTTTGGGATATCTCGCATTGCTTCCGAACAGAGCTCTTTTTGTTCCTTCTCGGATAGCGTTTCAGTGTAAGAAGGCTCATCTTCCTCAAGCATACTATCCAAACTCTCTATCTCTCTCAGATACATCTCCCGCATGTTTTGTTGCCATGCTTGCTCACTGTTCTCGCTAGATGGGATAATAATATTCAACGGGTAACACACAACATCACCAAGCTTCTCTTTCAACTTTGCAAACACCTCACCATACTTCTCTGTGAAAGTATTTCGAGATAGCTCGCCGTCTGTATATTGCTCCAACAATTCGAGTATTTCCTTCTCTTCGTTGACTAGCATTTAAGGCTCCTAAGTATCAATTCTAACTAATAAGTTATTTTTCATACTGCAGCTATGATGCCAAGAACCCAAAACTATCCCACAGCCCGATAAACTCGGCACACTTCCCTTTTCAGCGCAGGCATGTCAAACAAACATACTATCTATTTAGATATCCATATATCCAGATTAACACTCCAACGAGATGCGTACGATAACTAATATACTACCCCACCCCACTCGGATGCGTCGTCCTATACACCTCCTTGAGCTTCCCTATAGCCACTCTCGTATAATTCATTCAAAATATGAAGGGTGGCGCTTGGAATGCGTGCAGCTGGCAGAGGGCTTGGAGTGGCGCATGACGGGTGTTAATTAGCGCTTAAGACGTCAAGGGTGAGGCGATGGACGGGGCTTGAGGTGAGGCTTGGTTACTCTTAGTCCCTACCTCGTTCGTAACCTATGGCCTGCAATATTTCGAATCTTCTTGTTCACGCCACGATCTTTAAGATAAGTTAGGTAGCCATCTTCTATATCAGCACGTTCAACTAGTTGCCGCTGAACATTTGGATTACCGGAATCAATGCACTCTTTAATAACGTCATCGGTTAGCACGGAATGCCTTAAGCATCTCAGCAACCTTACTTGCTCAATGTATTTTGCTAACTCAAATACCTTTAACGATTCCAAGGAGGCTATCAATGTAAACTGATCATCAGTGAGCTTATCACTCGACAACAAAGTACGTATCACTTGCCAAACATCACCACCATCAAGCTCTGAAATCAGCAGCTCAGCAACCTGTAGGACTTTGTCATTATCAAATGATCCAGCGTTGTTTATATATTCATAGGAAACGAATAGCGCATGGTGTTCCAAATTATGAGGGTATCGCTCTTTATAGTATTCTTCGGCAAGCTCATCAAGGCGCGCTGCGGTGACAACACCCAAATCAATCCAAGCGTCATTTAGGCCAAATAACTTTAATGGGGGCTCTTTAATCATATCGATAACGCTTGCTCCCTCTTAATAACCCTTTCCCTGAAACAGAACCGCTCCACTTCTCGCATGAAACACCATTTGCTGCTCTGTGATATCCATTTGCACTTTACTGTCACTCAGGTATGCCATGCATTCATCGGCATCTTTAGGCTTATCTTGCAGTAACTCACAGATTCGATTAAAACGACCGCAGGACGAGGCCACCAACTCATTATCAGGAATATGCTTGTCTGCTGACACCTTCAAATTTATGAAGTCATTTGTCACAGTTACTACTCCATCTTTAGCCCATCGTTGCGCGAAACGACTCGGTGTTCTTTCAATAACAACACATTCGTCGTTTGTTAGCCCTGTAACAAGCAATAGGCAATCACAAGGAATAGTTGTCGTACTCAGAATACCCACTGCCTCAACGAAAGTAGAGACATTCTGGAGCACATCCCGAATCAGAAAAGCTACGGGTATACCACTCTCATTCTTATCGTTGCTCAACGCCGCATTGAGTGTAATTGAAAAGCGGTTATCCGCAACACCCGATAAAGCACCAACGATACCTGACCAGCCTATAGTGCTGAATGTACCTTGAGGACCATTGATATATTCAGTAATCAGGGTTAGACGAGACAACGTACTGCCTGTCGATAACCAATCAAGGTTTCTCGCGTGTAATGGGCCTTCACCTGTGGGCGCAGAGAAGGCAGTACATCCAATGACCATTTTCATAAAGTCATAATATAGATTGCCGGCTACCACTCGATTGAGGTGGATTTGGGTTTTATCTGAGATACCTTTAAGCTCACCAAGGTATTCTTCTGGAATACCCACAGTCAACAAGTCTCCCATACCCCCTAGATAGTCATCATCGAAACCTAGGTCTTTCAGATAGTATTCCAGCAGCTCTTCTATGGCCTGCTTGAAATCACCATCCACAACCCAGCGGTCACAGGGCTTATTGTTCAGGTCTACTACTAATTTCCGCACCTTGAGTACCTCAGGTTTACCATCGGGGTTCTTATACTAAATGATGATAACAAAAAAGCCTCGGCGTTACCCACCGAGGCTTTAGGTTTTAACCGGTAACATTAGGTGAGCAGAAGAACATTAAGTTGGCAGCACTTACCTGTCGGCAAGTAACTTATTCAATTGTTCAGCAGAGTATTTGTATCCTTTTCTCTTTGGAAAACTCATAGATTCCAACTTTGGAAAGTTCAACGCAACTTCAACATCGCCATCCTCAATAAACGTTCCAGCTCCCAATCGAATATACTCCAGGTTTTTGGTAGGAAATACATTTAGTGACGACAGCACCTTATTCTCAAAATATAATTTCTCTAACGTATCAATTCTTTGAAGAACCTTTTCATACTCAAGAAGGTTACAAGACTCAATCTGCAAAGTTTTCAGCTGGTTACAGGTAGTAAGCCCTGAGATATCTCTCAACTTCTTCATATTCCATAAGCTCAGAGAATTCAGATTTTTGAACCTACTAATACTATCTAACGTTTCAATACCGCCAGTAAGCCCTAGTGTAGCAACGCTAGCCAAAGTTTTATCACAGAAGTCATACAAAGAGCCGGAGAATTTTGAGAGGCTTAGCCTTTGCAACGGCAGCTCAGATGTAATGATACTCTTTGTAGCAGCGCACCAATCCAACTCACAAGATTTCAACCTTTTCAGTCTAGAAAAATCAATCTTACCCTTAATCTTTCCGTTAATAGCGATTGACTCAAGCTCATTAAGTCCACTAATCCAAGATACATCTTGAGATTCTGTAGACTGAAGGCGTATTTTGTCTACTTTGAGGTTGCTTAGGCCTGTAGACGCCATAATCTCAAAATTCCCAGAGTACAACCATAATAGGTCATACTCACTTTTCAAGATTTCAGCTAACGCAACTCCATCAATCCCATTTTTTATTTGCAATCTCATTGAATTATCAACAGGACTTTTTGAATATCTAATTGTTGATGACATTACCACACCCTTAATCATCACAGATTTTGAATTTATCCATTAGTTTTCCTAGGTACTTTCGCTTGTCTTTAGTTAGATCAATTTGATTTCTCTTATTCGCAGATCCACCAGACTGCCCTTCTTTACCGCCAGGGCCATCGTGATCGTCAATGAATGATTGTTCTAGGGCATCAAGCACGTCTTCAAGCTTATCTGAGACACCTTCAGCCACTGAAACGGATAAAACAGCGGTAATATTCTCAACTGATGTTCTAACCACTTTAAAGTGCTTTTTAATTCGACTTTCAACGCTCACCTTCGACTGGCCCACATAGGGCTTACCGATATTTATATCATCAAAAACATACAAACTGATAGCATTCTCTAAAGCAGCTTGGGCTAATTCTTCTACGACAAAGCAGCCACCTTTCCAGAGTAATTTTCGACCAGCAGCACTTCCTCCTGCGTTACCAGCAATTGTAGTTAATCTACTTTGTACATTTATCGCTGACAACACTTCTCCTAAACTTAAATACCCTGAAGGATCGATGAAATTGACAGCATCTGAATTTGCGTATAAATATTTGTTGAGTGTAGCAGGAGCAGAATTAAGGCCATTAAACGAATCCATGGTATTGAACCTGCCAATAGACAGGTCCATATATCTAGCTCTCAAATAGTAGTTATCAGTTTCACTATCTAGTTGTTCACCGGCGAATAAGTAGTCATTCTCGGTACTCCCAGTACTATTCGCCTCATACTGATACGTATCAGTAACCACACCCGAACCATCAGTCAACGCCCTAGTACTACCCAACCCATCATAGGAGTAGAACCTAAAGTCCCCTCCTCTCTCCTGAGAGAGCAAATCGTGACCATACGTATAACTCACCGTCGCAACGTCATTCACGACCTCTTCTAGCACCTGTGCGTAGTCTCGATTCAAATCAACCACAAAGCGTGTAGTTACACCTGACTCGGTCTTAGACGCTCGGATACCATTGGGGTCATAGGTGTAGCTTGAGACCACGCCAGCCTTATCGACAGATGTCAGCTTGTTCTTGGCATCGTAGAAGTAGGTGGTGATGACACCATCGAGGGTTTCCGTCTTGGTGTTGCCATTGTCATCATGGGTGTACGTGGTACCACCTTGGGAGGTTAAGCGATCGTTAAAGTCATACTGATATTCCGTCTGTACAGAGGAGCCATCAGTAATCGTTTCATACTTCCGGTTCCCTACCCAGTCATAGATATAGTTAGCCCGATAGGTCTCTAGGCCACCTTCTGTGACATAAATGATTTCATCCGTTAATCGATAAAGATCATCGTAGATGTAATCCGTGAATCGACCGTTTGCTTCGGTTATATCTTCTCGTCTACCGGTGCTATCTAGACCATAGTTATAGCTGGATAGGACATCACCAGCGGCATTCTTGGTGGTTAACACTTCCAACTGATTGACGCTGTTATAGTCATAATCTGCCACGACGCCATTGGGTGTAGTAACCGTATCGAGGCTACCTACCGCATCATAGGTGTAACGTGTGGTACCTGTCTCAGCCCCCGTGTTGTCTATGACGGTCTCTAGACGGTTGCGGTCATCATAGGTGTAATCCGTTACCGTGATATTGGTGCCACGGGTGACCTTAACCTGCGTTCGGTTTCCGACATCATCGTATTGATAATCCAGTCGTGTACCGTCGGGTTTGATCTCGTGATCTAGACGGTCTCTGTCATCGAATACGGTGGTGGTCACGTCGGTGCTGTTGACGGTGACAGTGTGGACTTGTCCGTTCGCCCAGTAGGTGAATTCTTCAAGTCTGCCATCGTGATATTCAATACGATCTACACGGCCTTGGTTATCCATATAAGTGGTATTGGTGTCACCGTTGAAGTCGGTATCAGCCACCGTGCGTGCAGCATCATCGTAAACGAAGGTTTCTGTCATGCCTTCTGGGAGTTTACGGGTGAGTACGCGACCGTAATAGTCATAGGTCCAATGGGTTGTACGACCTTCGGCATCCGTTTGGGTCAGCTTGTTTCCGACTTCGTCATAGGTGTATGAGGTGTCAGGAACAGGCTCTCCACTAATGGTTACTTCAGGTGTAACGGTTTCTAAACGACCAAGGTCATCGTATCCGTAACGGGTACTACGACCGTTCTGATCAATCTGTTTAGACTGATCCTCCTGATGCGTCATAGACGTTAAAACGGCTAGAACCTAGAGCTTTCATGTTGTTAAAGATCGTTGCTTAGAAGCGGATGTAGGGAAGCCTAAAAAATTCCTGGTGCGGTTTTGGTGTTAATCCTTTCAAACACAGGTATAGATATTGGATAACAATCACGCAGCAAAATGAACATCAAACAATCTAATTGATCAATTAGCAAACCACATTTTATAAAAGCTTAACTATATCTATTGAGTACCTTTACAACTGTACATACACAGGTATGGTAACCCTCGATTAGGTCAGAGGTAGGCACATGAAATTAACTGACAGCGCACTTATCTTGGCAGGCATAACTGCATCTCTTTATTGTGCAAGCACAGCCTATAATCACGGCTACATAGGAGCCTTCACTTTAGACTCAGATGTTTTAGATAGGAATTTTCATCAATCAATCTACCATGGGATGATACTAAGCCTAAAACTAATCATCTCCATCCCACTAGCATGGGCTGGAGTTATCTATGTACATTCCTTATACGTAATGACCTTAAGTAGTTACTTAGGTAAGGGATTCGCCTATGGTAGAAAAGTAGTCAATCTAAAAAAGAAAATCAGGTCGCCTACGAAGAAAAACAGTCCTGTTGAAAAAGTTCATTGGCGTAGAATTCGCCATCACTTTCTTGTTGTTTTTGTCTTATTTATCTTTTTGCTCTGCTTAAGGGAGTTTGAGAAACAAGGAAGAGCTTCTGCCGACAAGGTACTAGCGCATATCAATGCTGATAATTACACAACCGTAAAACCTAAAGACTCCCCAGAGACGTACGCGTATCTATATTGTGGATCTAGGAACTGTGCAGGTTTAAAACCAGACACTAAAGAGATATTCTATTTTCCTCAAGTTGGCCACTCAACAATAAAAAGGATTCCAGAAAAACAATCCACAGATACACAGGATGCAACTAAGAATCCAACCCAGAAGAGAGAGTTTCCCGATGCACCTCCCTAACCTTACCAATAGCAACCTTGGTATAAATCTGCACATCAAGTCTCTGCTGGCCTAACACCCCTTCCTTATAACGAATACACATTGCTACTCGTTGACTTGACCGAAGCTAATTGAATTGCCTTCGTAGTCTTTAAATACAAAGTCTCTCATTCCATATGAGCTGTCTTCTAAACCTCTGGTGAATATCACCCCTGCATCATCAAGCTCTTGAAACACTGTATCAATATCATCAGTTTCGATATAACAGAAGCCTGTACCAGCTAAAGAACCAGACTTATCCAACGATAGATGAATACTAACATCACCCTTCGATACGATTGCATAAGGTGGAACTGATTCATTAGGGACTTTGAACGTACATTCAAAGCCAAGGAAATCTTTGTACCATTGCAAAGTTGTATTCATATCGGAAACGTTTAAACCTGGACAAGCACGACTCATAATTCTTCTACCTCTCTATTGTACATCTTCAATTTTTTCATAATAAGACCACCACTCTTCCTCAAACAGCGTTACCTCACCTTCCCATTCATCTTTAGTCTTATGAATGTAACCTGTCTCGCTGAATGAACTAGGAATATTGAAGTTTAGCGTATTTGATAAAGGCAACTTGTCTACCGGTGTTACCGATTGCCACTCCCCATCTCTTTTAAAGAATGACTCAAAGTACTCCCTATCGAAGAATACGCAAATTTCACTAGCAAACATTTGTGGGTAAGTTATCAACACAGCGATTACAGCACCCTCACATTCTTTTGGCTTAGCCTCTGATAGATATGCTGCTGCTCTTAACAATGCTTTTGTACAATGAGATTGAATATCATCATTCGTTGTAGGTGGGCCAACAAGCCTATCTAATACGGGTAGCTTCCAGTTCCAGTATTGTTGATTTGAATGTTCAATTGGAAAGCACCCCTTAAATGAATCAGCCCATCTATCAAGCACACGCAATCTACGTTCAACGCCCCTGACCTTTTCCTTAGGTCTATTTACACTCATTCTTCGCATATTTGTAGCGACTCATATTGGTCTAAAACAATAACATCAAAGTTAACGCTTTGGATTAAGCAATGCAATGTTAGCCGATAGAACGTCACCCCAATCATCCACATTTGGCTTTCTATTGAGTGACTCGCTAAGAAACCTGTCTTTCTCTTCCTGCACACTAATGAGGGCAGGAATATCAATATTTACATGAGGCATTGGATTGTTTGTTGTAATTAACCGTATACGTTCCCTCATGTCATTCATCAACCTGTGATGAAATGACTCAACCTCCGCCACATACGCTTCTACAGTAAGCTGATATTCGCCACGAGCAGTAGACCATGCCTGAACACCTTCCAGCAGTATTGATTCGCTATTCCAACGGATATGAATTGTATCCCCTACTCTCCAGATAATAACATTTGGCCCTCCACCCATACCTTGGAGCCTTCTGTGAAATAACCATTCACTGGCCATTTCATAGGTTTCTTCAACTTCTTCGTATTCAGTCTCATCGTATACCCCAGCAAGGGTATCTTCCCACACGCGCTGCTTCTCTACAGTCGATATATACTCATGCATCCTTACAGGAATAGGCTGCAACACATCTGACAACATACAAAGCACATCCTCATGCAGGCGCGTCACTTGATAATCAAAGAATGGCTTTGAGTAGGAATGTTCTTTTGACCAAATATCCATTAGCTCATCTGAATACCTGTATAACTGCTCCTCACCGACGTTCATGTGATAGAAACCGTCAGTAAGGCCATACCAATGCAAACTTAAGTCTGGCTCTTCACCCCAAGGTTCAACTTCCGTTAGGGGACGTAATCTAAACTCAAAAAGGTTCATAATGGTGGTTCTATATTATTTAGCGGTTACTTACTGCGATTAGCCTTAACATGAGCTGTTATGGACTTCATTACTTTGTCAGAAAGCAGAAACCTTTCATACCCATAAGACTGATACTTTCGTAAACTCCTCCAGAGAGGTACAACAACATCATCGAATGTACCTACGAAATCAAAAACCTCTTCTCTTGTCGTAGCTTTTGAGTCCGCTGAGAAATCAAGCCGGACGTGAAAGCACTCTTTCTCAGGTTTGATACTTAAGTAATACCCACCCGGTTCCAAGTGCCACCAAACTTCACCACCAACACCTGTTAGCGCGGAATCCAATACATCTTCTAATTGAGACATAGGATCAAACGGTATATCTGACGCAAAGAGTACTTCCTCACAATCCTGATATCGTATTGTTACCGGTAGCCATCCATTGGTTGGTTCATCGAATTCTATTTTAAACATAAGACTTATGGTTTCTTGCCTTTCTTGGCAAGCCCTTCAAAATGTACATTCCTCGCTTCCGACTTTCTTAGTTTCTCTTCCTTTCTACAACCACGACATCTAATAGCGACAGAGTTGATGTCTCCCTTTACTATCTCATACCACCATTTCTGCTGCTTTGCAGTCCATAGTTCATCACTCCCAACCTCTGCATCCACCCAGAACAACTCCGCCACTTGCAAAACATTGGGCCTGCTTCAGTCATATCGGTAATTCTATGTTCTGCCTAGCATAGGCTAAACGTTGATTTTTCTTCTGATTTATTTTCACTTACTCTTTCTAAATGCATATCAAGCTTTATCATCACTAAACCATTGCCTACTACGACCTATACAAACAATCAAAATAAAGCTTACAAACAAGCTTATTGGCATAAAAAACAAAATCAATACTGCCCACAAAACACCACGTCGACCAACTTTTTGCGCAAAAAAACCGGCAGTAGCACTGTAGGACAAAAGTACGCCTGAACATATGCACATTAGTACTTGATAGCTGAATTCCCCCCTGTAACCATTCCCCTTGAGATACAGAGCTAACATCGTCACAATCATGGAGGCAACAAACAACAGAACTACCGAAAAAAATAGTCGAAGAGCTTTCGTTTGGTCATCAGTATCACTGACCGAATCGAGTGGAGACTGTGGAGCCTTATATACTTCAATGCTCATCACTAACATCCATTATTTAGAGTCAACTATTCCATCGCTCCCAAAATAGAAAGCCTCAGCTTTACCTACCAAGGCTTTCTGACTACCAACTAAGACACGATTAATCTGCACTAAGCCAGCAATAGGCAGCCGTCCAAATACCTCGCTCTTGAACTATTTACTAGCTATTTCTTGCATTCGTTTCTTATTCTAATATCTAGAGGAGTACCCACAAACCCATAATCTGTAACCAAATCAGAAGCAATAGTCGCAGTAAAAGATCTATTAATATTTTCTGAAAAATGACCAACACTCATATAGCTCCAAATCAACTCATCACCACGAGCCCCACTAGCAACAACCGAAGTCGGTTTACCCATGATCGATATCAGCTCACTCTTAGTGGTTTTACAAAGCACCACCTGATCCAGTTCTTTAGGAGTAAAATTTGTTCCATGAGTCATCGCACAACCAACCAAAGTTAGTGGCAATACCGCTTTAAAAAATGTTGTAATTCTCATACTACGTATCCTTAGGTTTTGAATAGCTTGCCTCGACATTTGGCCAGCTCGCACAGGATAACAATATTCTTGATTCAAATCGATATTATGATAGCAACGAACAATAACGACCTTTAACCACCACTAAAAACAAATAGCATTATCTCCCTCCATATTTTCGTCAAGTTTTCACACAAAAGAACTCTCCTTCAGCTACCCATCGAGGCTTTAAAGTTGGCAGAAGAGCTTAGCGAGCACTGTCAACTTAATTTTTTACTATATACTCTGCGCCCCATGAATACATACAAACGTCGTTACCCACGTCAAATCATCAGCCACGCTATCTGGCTATATCACCGATTCACACTGAACTTCCGAGATAATGAAGAAATTCGAGCATGTAGAGGTATTGTAGTATCCTACGAATCTATCAGACAATAGTGCCTTAAACTCACCCCTATATTCGCCAGATCATTGAAAAAGAAGTAAGGAGCCCTTGGTGACGAGTAGTCTTTATCAAGATAAACGGTAAGCTTCATTACCTATGGCTAGCTGTAGACCAGGACGTAAAGTCATCCCCAATAGGTTTGCAAGCTGCAAAGCTACATTACGTAATTTAGGATCAAATACCTGCTTATTACTGAGCAACACAAAGACACGTTAGCGACATCGACAAATGAGGCAATTCACCCAAAGTCGGTCATTCATTATCGTGAAATTAAAAACCGTGCATTTAGACAATAGACACAGGTTACCTGTATCCATAATTTGGAGATACTCAAGTAGCCAGCTAAGCCATACCAGTTCACTCTACTTCTATCGGTTAAGCCGACGCTATACTCCCGGTAACCTCTGACGTGTATTGACTATCAACCCCCAACAATATAGTTTGACAACTATCGAAATGAGAATGTAAATATATAAATCAACATTAAACAGGGATAGACATGAAAGGATTGGTTGTTAACAACAAGCGCATCGGCATCAGCGACGAACTCAGTAAACCGACGCCTAAGAACAACGAGGCTCTCGTCAAAGTCATGTGTTCTTCTATCAACCCAACGGATGTAGAAGTTGTTCAGGGTAAATATGATTTCTGGCTAACATTATTAAGACATCGCCACCCGGTAAAGACCGGATTAGAATTTTCCGGTGTGGTTGTAGAAGATGGCAAGCGATTCAAAAAAAACGACAACGTTTTCGGTTATATCAATTTGACTAAAGATGCGAAAACTCATCAAGAATACCTATGCATCCCTGAAGACTACATCGCCCGAATACCCAATAATCTAAGTTTTGAACAAGCCGCTGCCCTTCCACTTGGAGCGCTAACGACTCTTGTTGCATTGCAAGAATTAGGAAAGGTAAAGCAAGGCGCCAACCTCCTTATCAACGGAGCTTCAGGTGGGCTGGGTGTATACGCCGTGCAGATAGGTAAAATTCTTGGAGCCACGGTTACCGCTGTTGCCGGTCCGGGTCAGAAAGAGTTTCTTAGAGCACTGGGGGCAGATGAGGTGATCAATTATGATGAACAAAACGTTGAAGGTTTATCAAATGCCTATGATGTATTGTTAGATCTTTCCAATAAAAAAACCTTTAGGGACATCCAACATGTTCTCTCGAAAAAAGGCATATTTATACCTGCCGAACCGGACAAAGATTGGATGGGTATTGTGAGAAGTGTATTTTCTTCAAAGAAAAGTAAAATACTGACTGTCCTCAAAGGGGACCACGATAAGCTAACTCGAATCGCCAATTGGGTTGAAGAAGGAAAATTGAACGTTTTTGTTGATAGTGTTTACGATTTTTCAGAATATGAAAATGCCTTCCAACGACTGAGCGAAAAAGGACGACAGGGGCGAATTGTCATTAATATTCATAGTGCCTAATGTAGCGCCTAATGTAGTACCGTTTAACCAAACCCTGTCAATTCGAATACACCCACTCGATCACCATTAAGACCATAGGTTTGAAACGCTATAGGGGAATCTTGATTCTATCTATACCACGCTGCTCCCTGTTACGCTAGGTTCGGCAATGCTTCCAACACATCCTCAGCGATAAACGCTTTCACATAAGGCGGAGTAAGAAAGGTAGATGAAGGCTGTACTCCGATCATATCGCTAAAACACGTTGAAAAATGTCCCGAGCTTGAAAAACCCGACAAATAGGCCGCTTCTGTAGAGGACCGCCCCGCCGCTAGGTGAATCACACCGTAAGACACTCGAATTTGTAGTCTATATTTTGTGATCGGTATGCCCATTTGTTGCTTGAATAGTTTCGCTAAGCGAGAGGGAGATAAGTGCACCGACTCGGCGTATTCATGTATCGAGAGGTTATCCGCCACGGTCTCTCGAATCATCCTGACTAACTTGACGATTCTTGGGTCGTACTCTTTCTTATTTTTGGGCTGTATCGAGAGTTCTAACGTGTCTATCAGTATTGCATGGGCTAATTTTGGCGTTGCATTTGAATCACTAATATAATGCATTTGCGTTATGATTTGATCCTGTTTTACGTGGGAATAACAGATACTCTTTGTTGCTTTTTTCATGCTATTTTCAAGCACGCAATAATCCTGAGAAATAGGGTTCAAATAGTAAATCGTCACAATAGCATTGGTTGTATTAATGTCTTGGTTATCAACGATTGTTCCTGCTCGAATTAAGCAGGTTCGTGATGTCACCTTTTTATCGTTGCTTTTCCTAATCAACATCTCACCCTGCATACACACCAACAACTGATCCCAGGCTAATGTATAGTTTCTAAATACAATACTTTTTGTGCCTAAAAAAAGACGGCTATCTTTCCAGATGTACAATTTGGGGGGGCTGGTTGATCGGTTATTATCATCGTGTTTCATAAGCACAAAACCGTCACACATCATTGTGAATAATGGGTCGTACTTTCTCTTTATACGCAGATCAACAAGCCGTTTCTTGTAGGATTTATCGCTCTTATGTAGATAATCTTAGTGTTTGCATATTCCGGAGCATGATGATCACCTATTCCGTTTCAAGATGATCAGTCATTCCGATCCATGATGATCACCGTTTCCGGCGTCAAGATGAACACTTTCCCCCATTCACCGGAATCAG